>Ga0247734_1000020_pt1 | contig 163367 bp, 143 predicted proteins | sample UWRJL103311B2_FD_180933 | JGI IMG/M metagenome (GOLD analysis project Ga0247734, IMG submission 180933) | Plant litter microbial communities from Arlington Agricultural Research Station in Wisconsin, United States - UWRJ-L103-311B-2 | ecosystem: Environmental > Terrestrial > Plant litter >...
TGCCTGGGGTCACGCCGCCAACCATCTTGGTGCCGTAGGCAATGGCTTGTTCGGAGTGGAAAGTACCTTGCGAGCCGGTGAAGCCCTGGCAGATAACTTTGGTGTCTTTATTGATCAGGACGCTCATTATTTGCCCTCCGCAGCTTTGACAACTTGTTGAGCAGCGTCGGTCAAGCTGGTTGCAGCGATGATGTTCAAGCCGCTTTCCGCCAGTACTTTAGCGCCCAGGTCAGCGTTGTTGCCTTCCAGACGAACAACGACCGGGATTTTCACGCCAACTTCTTTCACTGCACCGATGATGCCTTCGGCAATCATGTCGCAACGAACGATGCCGCCGAAGATGTTGACCAGTACTGCTGCGACGTTAGTGTCGGACAGAATGATCTTGAACGCTTCGGTAACGCGTTCCTTGGTTGCACCACCACCTACGTCGAGGAAGTTGGCTGGTTTGCCGCCATGCAGATTGACGATGTCCATGGTACCCATGGCCAGGCCAGCACCGTTGACCATGCAACCGATGTTGCCTTCCAGTGCCACGTAGTTCAGTTCGAACTTGGCAGCGTGGGCTTCGCGCGGATCATCTTGCGATGGATCGTGGAAAGCCTTCAGCTTTGGCTGACGGTACATGGCGTTGGCGTCGATGTTGATCTTGGCGTCCAGGCAGTGCAGATCGCCGTCAGCCTTGATCACCAGCGGGTTCACTTCCAGCAGAGCCAGGTCGTGGTCCTGGAACAGCTTGGCCAGACCGGTGAAGATCTTGGCGAACTGGGAAACTTGCTTGCCTTCCAGACCCAGCTGGAATGCCAGATCGCGACCCTGGAATGGCTGAGCGCCAACCAGTGGATCGATCGTGGCCTTGAGAATTTTCTCAGGAGTGTCGTGAGCGATTTTCTCGATGTCCACTCCACCTTCGGTGGAAGCCATGAACACGATACGACGGCTCGAACGATCCACTACAGCGCCGAGATACAGCTCTTTAGCGATGTCGGTGCAGGACTCAACCAGGATCTTGGTCACTGGCTGACCGTTGGCGTCGGTCTGGTAAGTTACCAGACGCTTGCCCAACCACTGCTGGGCGAACGCGGCAGCGTCTTCTTTACTGCGAACCAGCTTTACGCCGCCCGCTTTACCGCGACCACCAGCGTGAACCTGGGCTTTGACAACCCATTCAGTCCCGCCAATCTTGTCGCAAGCTTCTGCTGCTGCTTCCGGGGTGTCTACTGCGTAGCCTTTGGATACTGGCAGGCCGTATTCAGCGAACAGCTGCTTACCCTGATACTCGTGAAGATTCATGCTTATTACCGTCTTCGTTAGGTACTGCGCATTCGGTGCTGCACGTCATGCGTGCCGCACCACCTGTGACCGCTACTTCGGGCAATCCCGTCAGGAAACGCCCGTAGGTCGAGTCCGGCGGACATTCCGCGGTGAGTCTTGCTCGCAAGGCTCACGACGGGCAGTCCGTCGTGGTTTCTCTTGTTGTCTTAACGCTTTTTACGGTTCTGGATGTGGATGGCGCCGCCATTCACAGCCAGAGCGGCTTCATGCAATGCTTCGGACAGGGTCGGATGGGAGAAGACCATCATGCCGATGTCTTCGGCACTGCTGCCGAATTCCATCGCGATTGCACCCTGCTGTACCAATTCCGCAGCGCTAGGACCAATGACGTGAACGCCCAATACGCGATCAGTCTTGGCGTCAGCGATGATTTTCACAAAACCGCCGGTATCGTTTGCTGCCATTGCGCGGCCGCTGGCTGCGAATGGGAAGGTGCCGACGTTAACCTCAACGCCCTCAGCCTTCAAGGTCTGTTCGGTTTTACCGACCCAGGCGATTTCCGGGTGGGTGTAAATAACCGAAGGAATCAGATTGTAGTTCATCTGAGCCTTGTGGCCCTTGATGCGCTCGACAACCATGATGCCTTCTTCCGAAGCCTTGTGGGCCAGCATCAGACCGCGAACCACGTCACCGATGGCGTAAACGCCCGGTACGCTGGTGGTGCAGAAGTCATCAACATAGATGAAACCACGCTCATCCAGGTCAACGCCGCTGTCGGCAGCCAGCAGATCGGTCGTCACAGGACGACGACCTACAGCAACGATCAGACGATCAAAGGTGATCGACTGCTCGCCGGCTGCGTCGGTGTAGCTGACCACAACTTCTTCGCCTTCGACCTTGGAGCCGGTGACGCGAGCGCCCAGCTTGATGTCCAGACCTTGCTTGGTGAAGGTTTTCAGTGCTTCTTTGGAAACGGCTTCGTCAGCAGCAGGGATGAATTTATCCAGCGCTTCCAGAACCGTAACCTGAGCACCCAGGCGAGCCCACACCGAACCCAGTTCCAGGCCGATCACGCCAGCGCCGATAACGCCCAGACGCTGTGGAACCTGTTGGAATTCCAGGGCACCGGTGGAATCAACGATGACTTTCTGGTCAACCGGAGCTGGCGGAATGTCAATCGGACGCGAACCCGAAGCCAGGATCACGTGGTCCGCTTCGATGATTTCAACGGTACCGTCAGCAGCGGTCAGCTCGACTTTCTTGCCAGCCAGGAGCTTGCCGTGGCCTTGCAGGGTGGTCACGCCGTTGGCTTTGAACAGGCTGGCAACGCCGCCGGTCAGGCCTTTGACGATATTGGCCTTGCGACCGACCATGGCCGGTACGTCCATGCTGACTTCAGAAGTCGAAATACCATGGATCGCGAAGCCGTTCTTGGCTTCGTAGAATTTCCAGGAGCTGTCCAGCAGAGCCTTGGAAGGAATGCAGCCCACGTTCAGGCAAGTACCGCCGAGGGCCAGCTTGCCCTCCTTGTCCTGATACTTCTCGATACAGGCAGTCTTGAGACCAAGTTGCGCAGCCTTGATGGCGGCAACATAACCGCCAGGGCCTGCGCCAATCACTACCACGTCGAATTTCTGGGACATATGAAAGAGTTCCTCTTTAGCTGCGAGCTTAAAGCTACAAGCTGCAAGCTGGCCTGTGATGTATTACAGGCGAGCGTTGCAACCTGTTCATTAGGATGTAGCGACGGCCAAAGCTTCAGCGCCAGACTGCTTTTACGTGCAGCTTGACGCTTGCGGCTTGCAGCTGCCGTGAATCAGATATCCAGCAGCAGACGAGCCGGATCTTCCAGCAGGTTCTTGATGGTCACCAGGAATGTCACAGCTTCTTTACCATCGATCAGACGGTGATCGTAGGAGAGAGCCAGGTACATCATCGGGCGGATAACCACCTGACCGTTGACCGCCATCGGGCGCTGGATGATGTTGTGCATACCCAGGATGGCTGCTTGTGGCGGGTTGACGATCGGCGTCGACATCATCGAACCGAAGGTACCACCGTTCGTGATGGTGAAGGTACCACCCGTCATCTCGTCGATGGACAGCTTGCCGTCACGGGCTTTCTTGCCGAAAGCAGCGATGCCGCCTTCGATTTCAGCCAGGCTCATCTGCTCTGCGTTACGCAGAACCGGAACCACCAGACCACGATCGCTGGAAACCGCAACACCCACGTCAGCGTAGCCGTGGTAAACGATGTCGGAACCGTCGATCGAGGCGTTGACAGCCGGGAAGCGTTTCAGCGCTTCGGTGGTTGCCTTGACGAAGAACGACATGAAGCCCAGGCGTACGCCGTTGTTGGACTTCTCGAACAGGTCCTTGTACTTCGAGCGCAGGGCCATGACTTCAGTCATGTCCACTTCGTTGAAGGTGGTCAGCATCGCCATGTTCGACTGAGCTTCAACCAGACGCTTGGCCACGGTGGCACGTACACGAGTCATCGGTACACGCTTCTCGGTGCGATCGCCTGCGGCGATAACAGGAGCAGCGGCAGCAGCAGGCTTGGCAGCAGGTGCAGCGGCAGGAGCGGATTTCTTCGCTTCAACAGCAGCAACCACGTCTTCCTTGGTCACGCGGCCATCTTTACCCGTGCCTTTGACGCTGGCCAGGTTGATGCCGTTTTCTTCAGCCAGCTTGCGGGCAGCAGGCGCCGCAACCGAATCTTCGTCGCCAGCGGCAGCAGGAGCAGGAGCAGCCGCCTGAGCCGGGGCCGCAGCAGGTGCCGAAGCGGCAGCCGCTGGAGCAGCGGAAGCAGTACCGCCAGCGTCCAGGGTCGCGATCAGTTCGTTGGACAGGACGATTTCGCCCTCGCCTTTCACGATCGATGCCAGCACGCCGTCAGCTTCGGCCAGTACTTCGAGGACGACTTTGTCGGTCTCGATGTCGACCAGCAGCTCGTCACGTTTTACCGCCTCGCCCGGCTGTTTGTGCCACTTGGAAATGGTGCCGTCGGCAACTGATTCCGGGAAAGAGGGGGCTTTGATCTCGATAGCCATTATCTGAAATTCCTTAATTCGGTTTCTAATGCGCGAAGGCGTTAAACAGTGAAGGCATCTTGCAGCAGTTTTTCCTGCTGTTCAGCGTGCATCGAAGCGTAGCCACAGGCAGGCGCTGCAGAAGCATCACGGCCGGCATACTCGAGAACGAGGCTGCGGTTGTGATTGCCAATGCTGCGACGCAAGTGATGCTGACTGCTGTACCAGGCACCCTGGTTCATCGGCTCTTCCTGACACCACACTACATTCTGCAGGTTGGTGTAAGGCGCGATCGCCTCCATCAGGTCGTCTTCCGGGAACGGGTACAGCTGCTCGATACGCACGATGGCGATATCTTCACGGCCTTCGGCACGGCGTTTTTCCAGCAGGTCGTAGTAAACCTTGCCGCTGCACAGCACCAGACGCGTCACCTTGGCGGCATCGAGGATATCGATTTCCGGGATAACGGTCTGGAACGAACCTTCAGCGAGGTCTTCCAGGGTCGAAACGGCCAGCTTGTGACGCAACAGCGACTTGGGCGTCAGCACAATCAGCGGCTTGCGCAGCGGACGGATAACCTGACGACGCAACAAGTGGTAGATCTGCGCCGGCGTAGTTGGTACGCACACCTGAATGTTGTGCTCGGCACAACCCTGCAGGTAACGCTCGAGACGTGCAGACGAGTGCTCAGGCCCCTGCCCTTCATAACCGTGCGGCAACAGCATGGTCAGACCGCAAAGACGGCCCCACTTGTGCTCGCCGCTGGTGATGAACTGGTCGATGACCACTTGCGCACCGTTGGCGAAGTCGCCGAACTGGGCTTCCCAGATAACCAGCGCATCCGGCTGGGTGGTCGAGTAGCCGTATTCGAATGCCAGCACGGCTTCTTCCGACAGGAAGGAGTCATACAGATCAAAACGTGGCTGACCGGCGTACAGATTCTGCAGCGGGATGTAAGTCCCGGCGTCTTTCTGGTTGTGCAGCACAGCGTGACGGTGCGAGAACGTACCGCGACCAATATCCTGACCGGTCATGCGAATCGGGTGACCTTCGAACGCCAGGGTCGCGTATGCCATGGTTTCAGCGTAACCCCAGTTGATCGGCAGGCCGCCGGCTTGCATTTTCTGACGGTCTTCGTAGATCTTCTGCACCTGACGCTGAACCACGAAGCCTTCTGGCAGCTCCATCAGTTTGGCGGACAGTTCCTGCAGCGTCTTCAGGTCGAAGCGGGTGTCATGACGCGCTGTCCAGGCATGGCCCAGATACGGACGCCAGTCCACGAACAGCTCTTTGTTCGGCTCTTTGACCAGACTTTTCACAACATGCAGACCGTTGTCCAGCGCATTGCGGTAGTCGTCGATCTTGGCCTGTACGCGCGCATCATCCAGTACACCGGCCTTGGTCAGGTTCTCGGCGTACAGCTCACGGGTCGTGCGCTGCTTGGTGATCTGCTGATACATCAACGGCTGGGTGCCGCTTGGCTCGTCAGCTTCGTTGTGGCCGCGGCGACGGTAGCAGACCAGGTCGATGACCACGTCACGCTTGAACTGCATGCGGTAATCGATAGCCAGCTGAGTCACGAACAGCACGGCTTCAGGGTCATCGCCATTCACATGGAGAATCGGCGCCTGAATCATCTTCGCAACGTCGGTTGCGTATTCGGTAGAACGCGAATCTTCCGGGTTGCTGATGGTGAAGCCAACCTGGTTGTTGATGACGATATGGACCGTGCCGCCTGTCTTGAAGCCGCGGGTCTGCGACATCTGGAAGGTTTCCATGACCACGCCCTGCCCTGCGAAAGCAGCATCACCGTGGAGGGAAATGGGCAGGACCTTGTCGCCATTTGGATCGTTACGACGATCCTGACGAGCACGAACGGAGCCTTCTACCACTGGAGAAACGATTTCCAGGTGGGACGGGTTGAATGCCATGGCCAAGTGAACTTCACCGCCGGCAGTCATCACGTTCGACGAGAAACCCTGGTGGTACTTGACGTCACCGGAGCCCAGCTCGACCTTTTTCTTGCCTTCGAACTCATCAAACAGGTCGCGAGGGTTTTTGCCGAAGGTGTTGACCAATACGTTCAGACGACCACGGTGGGCCATGCCGATAACGACTTCCTTGGTGCCGTAGGAACCGGAACGCTGGATCAGCTCGTCGAGCATCGGGATCAGGCTTTCGCCGCCTTCCAGACCGAAACGCTTGGTGCCCGGGTACTTGGTGCCCAGGTACTTTTCCAGGCCCTCGGCCGCAGTCACGCGCTCAAGCAAGTGGCTCTGGATTTCGGCGGAGAACGCAGGACGCCCACGGACGCTTTCCAGACGCTGCATGAACCAGTTGCGCTGCTCGGAATCCACGATGTGCGTGAATTCGGCGCCAATGGTGCGGCAATATGTCTGCTGTAAGGTCTCGTGGATTTCACGTAGGCTCGCTTCCTCTTTGCCAATGAACAAGTCACCGGCGCGGAAGGTGGTATCGAGGTCAGCGTTGGTCAGCCCATAGTGGTTGATCGACAGGTCAGCTGGCGCAGGACGCTGCCACAAACCCAGCGGATCGAGCTGTGCTGCCTGATGGCCGCGCATACGATAAGCCTGGATGAGCCGCAGCACTTCAACTTGCTTCTTCTCATGCTCGCTGCTCACGCTCCCGGCGGACACCGGTTGAGCGCGGCGCTGGTTTTTGGCCAGCAGCACGAAATGATCGCGAATCGTCGAATGCGATACATCGGTGGCAGTGTTGCCGTCAGCGGGCAACTTCTGAAAGTAGGTGCGCCATTCCTCTGGCACAGCGTTAGGGTCGTGCAGGTAGAGCTCATAGAGCTCTTCCACATAGGCAGCGTTACCACCGGAAAGGTGGGCACTGTTCCACATGCGCTGCATCACGCTTTCTTGCATGCTTGGTCACCCTCGGTAAGGGGACACCACCGGCGAAGACACCACAGCAAACCTGAGATAGTCATGTGCAGCGACTGTATCAAGCCACTAAGGATCACGCAGATAGTCCGGGTACCAGCCCGGATGCCCCTGCTGGTCTCATTTCTTCAAAATAAGAGCCGCAGCCATTGAGCTGCTGCTCAGGTTAAAACTACGGCGCCGGTTGAAGCCTGCGCCGCAGCGGTTACTACGGCATTACGGTGTAACAGTCAAATCAGACGCCGTTTTGCAGGAGCATGTTGCGCACGTGACCGATAGCCTTGGTTGGGTTAAGGCCCTTCGGACAGACGTTGACGCAGTTCATGATCCCGCGGCAGCGGAATACGCTGAACGGATCGTCAAGGGAAGCCAGACGCTCGGCGGTCTTGTTGTCACGGCTGTCAGCCAGGAAACGGTAGGCTTGCAGCAATGCAGCTGGACCCAGGAACTTGTCCGGATTCCACCAGAAGGACGGGCAGGAAGTCGAGCAGCAAGCGCACAGGATGCACTCGTACAGACCGTCCAGCTTTTCACGTTCTTCAGGCGTTTGCAGACGCTCGATGGCCGGAGCCGGAGTGTCATTGAGCAGATAAGGCTTAACTTTCTCGTACTGCTTGTAGAAGATGCTCATATCGACGACCAGGTCACGTATGACCGGCAAACCAGGCAGTGGACGTACCACCAGCTTGTTGCCCTTGACCACAGCGGACAGCGGCGTGATGCACGCCAGACCGTTCTTGCCGTTGATATTCATACCGTCGGAGCCGCAAACACCTTCGCGGCACGAACGACGGTAGGAGAAACCTTCGTCCTGTTCTTTGATCAGGGCCAGTACGTCCAGGACCATGATGTCCTTGCCGTCTGTATTGACCTGAAACTCCTGCATGAACGGCGCAGCGTCCTGATCAGGGTTGTAGCGATAAACACTGACTTGCAACATATCGGCCACCCTTAATAAGTCCGAATCTTAGGTTCAAAAGTCGGGACGGTTTTCGGCGAGAAGTTCACGGCACGCTTGGTTACGCGCTTGTCACCCGGGAAGTAAAGGGTGTGGCACAACCAGTTTTCGTCGTCGCGATCTTCAAAGTCTTCACGGGCGTGGGCGCCGCGGGACTCTTTACGATGTTCTGCGGCAATCGCTGTTGCTTCGGCGACTTCCAGCAGGTTTTGCAATTCAAGCGCTTCGATACGGGCGGTGTTGAACGCCTGGCTCTTGTCGTTGATCTTGACGTTGGCGATGCGCTCGCGCAGACCGGCCAACTGGGCAATACCCTTCTGCATGTATTCGCCAGTACGGAATACACCGAAGTAGTTCTGCATGCAGCTTTGCAGCTCTTTACGCAGCGTGGCGACGTCTTCGCCTTCAGTGCGCTCGTTCAGACCGCTCAGACGTGCCAGAGCAGCGTCGATATCGGTTTCCGAAGCGCGACGGTAGTCGACACCCTCGTTGAGTGCCTGCTCCAGGTGCAGACCCGCAGCACGACCAAATACCACGAGGTCGAGCAGAGAGTTGCCGCCCAGACGGTTGGCACCGTGAACCGATACGCAAGCCACTTCGCCTACGGCAAACAGGCCAGGGATGATCTGGTCAACGCCAGCGGCGTCCTGAGTGATCGCCTGACCATGAATGTTGGTGGCAACGCCGCCCATCATGTAGTGGCAGGTTGGAACAACCGGAATTGGCGCAACAGCCGGGTCAACGTGAGCAAAGGTCTTGGACAGTTCCATGATCCCTGGCAGACGGCTGTGCAGCACTTCTTCACCGAGGTGATCGAGTTTCAGCATCACGTGGTCGCCATCAGGACCACAGCCGTTGCCGGCAATGATTTCCTTGACCATGGAACGCGCAACAACATCACGACCTGCAAGGTCCTTGGCGTTCGGAGCATAACGCTCCATGAAACGCTCGCCGTGCTTGTTGATCAGGTAACCACCTTCACCACGGCAACCTTCTGTCACCAGTACACCTGCACCGGCAATACCGGTCGGGTGAAACTGCCACATCTCGATGTCCTGAACCGGTACACCGGCACGCAGGGCCATGCCCACGCCGTCGCCGGTGTTGATCAGGGCGTTGGTGGTGGAGGAATAGATACGGCCCGCGCCGCCGGTTGCCAGTACAGTCGCGTTGGAGCGAATGTAGGAGGTTTCACCGGTTTCAATGCAGATCGCGATGATGCCGACAAAGGCGCCATCCTGGTTCTTCACCAGATCGACTGCATAGTATTCGTTGAGGAATACGGTGCCAGCCTTGAGGTTGGCTTGATACAGGGTGTGCAGCAAGGCGTGACCGGTACGGTCGGCAGCGGCGCAGGTACGGGCAGCCTGCCCGCCTTTACCGAAGTCCTTGGACTGACCACCGAACGGACGCTGATAGATACGGCCCTGCTCGGTACGCGAGAACGGCAGACCCATGTGCTCCAGCTCGAAAACAGCCTCGGGGCCCACGGAACACATGTACTCGATAGCGTCTTGGTCACCGATGTAGTCGGAACCCTTGACGGTGTCGTACATGTGCCAGCGCCAGTCATCGTTAGGATCGGCAGAAGCAATGGCGCAGGTGATGCCACCCTGAGCGGAAACGGTGTGGGAACGCGTCGGGAAGACCTTGGTGACTACGGCGGTCTTGTGGCCGCCCTGAGCCAGCTGCAAGGCAGCGCGCATGCCTGCACCGCCGCCACCAATGATGATGGCGTCGAATGAAAGTGTATTTATGTTAGCCATGAATCAGATACCCCAAAGAATCTGCACACCCCAGACGAAGTAAGCGAACATCGCAACGCCGCAGACTGCCTGGAAAAGGAAACGCACAGTCGTCGCCGACTTGCCCAGCGCCATCGGCGTCAGGTAGTCAGTCGCGATGGTCCACATGCCGACCCAGGCGTGAGCGCCCAGGGCCACCAGGGCCAACAGACTGAAGATACGCATCCCGTTGTGCGAGAACAGCGCATGCCAACTGGCATAGTCGAGGCCCGGGTGGGCGACGAGGTATCCGATCAGGAAAATGAAATAAGCCGCGAGCACGACCGCAGATACGCGCTGCGCCATCCAGTCATAGAGGCCCGAACGCGACAGGTTAGTGACGTTGGTTACCATATCCATACTCCTGCCAGAACGATTATCACCACGGACACGGCGATAACGATTTTGGAGCCCCGCTTGCCGCCTTCCAGCGTCTCGCCGATGCCCGCATCCATGATCAGGTGACGGATGCCCGCCACGAGGTGATAAAGCAGGGCGGACAGCAGGGCCCAGATCACAAGCTTGGCCAGCGGACTGGTCAGATACGCTTTAACTTCACCGAACCCTTCCTCGGAACTCAGCGATTTGTCCAATGCATAAAGCATGATGACAAGGCCGACAAAGAGGATGACACCGGACACGCGGTGAAGAATGGACGTGTAAGCAGTGACTGGGAGTTTGATGGTCCTTAGGTCTAGGTTTACAGGTCGTTGGCTTTTCACGGCTTTTTTCACACTGAAGAGCCCCTAACAATCAGGGCAAATTATTGGGAAGTGCACTGGTCAGGTACCCACCACCCAGGGAGTGACGACCTCCGGTAAAACAGGCCCTAAAGCCCCTGGCGGTCGGACGCCGAGTATAGACAGTTAGGTCACTAATGACAACGCGGATACTCTTGCAAAATGGTGGATTGCGCTGGCCTTTAAAAAAGCGTAAGTGGACAAAATGTCGCACCCCGAAATGGGTACCAAAGCCTTCTGGGACACGACTTTAGGCAAATTGACTTTAGAATTTATCTATCTATAGTGGTGCGGGCCCTGCGTGGGGGGCCTGTCTGATGATTTGAAGCATAAATAGGAGGCCACATGGCTGACAATAAAGCGCAGTTGATCATCGAGGGCGCTGCCCCCGTTGAGCTGCCCATTCTGACCGGAACAGTTGGCCCGGACGTCATTGACGTACGCGGTCTCACAGCCACCGGCCGCTTCACATTCGACCCAGGCTTCATGTCGACCGCCTCTTGCGAGTCGAAGATCACCTACATTGACGGTGACAACGGGATCCTGCTGCATCGGGGCTATCCGATCGAGCAACTGGCCGAGCAATCGGACTATCTCGAGACCTGCTATCTGCTGCTCAACGGTGAACTGCCCACCGCCGAACAGAAAGCCCAGTTCGTGGTTGTGGTGAAAAACCACACGATGGTCCACGAACAGCTGAAAACCTTTTTCAACGGCTTCCGTCGTGACGCTCACCCGATGGCGGTGATGTGCGGCGTGGTCGGTGCCCTGTCGGCGTTCTACCACGACTCTCTGGATATCAATAATCCACAGCACCGTGAAATCTCGGCCATTCGCCTGGTTGCCAAGATGCCAACCCTGGCGGCCATGGTTTACAAGTACTCCATGGGCCAGCCCATGATGTACCCGCGTAATGACCTGAGCTACGCCGAGAACTTCCTGCACATGATGTTCAACACCCCGTGCGAGATCAAACCGATCAGCCCGGTACTGGCGAAAGCGATGGACAAGATTTTCATCCTTCACGCCGACCACGAACAGAATGCCTCCACCTCCACCGTCCGGATGGCCGGCTCTTCAGGCGCCAACCCGTTCGCGTGTATCGCGGCTGGTATCGCGGCGCTCTGGGGCCCTGCCCACGGCGGGGCGAACGAAGCGGTATTGTCCATGCTCGATGAAATCGGCGATGTGTCCAACATCGACAAGTTCATCGCCAAGGCCAAGGACAAGAACGATCCGTTCAAGCTCATGGGCTTCGGTCACCGGGTCTACAAGAACCGCGACCCACGCGCCACCGTGATGAAGCAGACCTGCGACGAAGTACTCAAGGAACTGGGCATTACCAATGACCCACAACTTGAACTGGCCATGCGCCTGGAAGAGATCGCCCTGACCGATCCGTACTTCATCGAGCGCTCGCTGTACCCGAACGTAGACTTCTACTCAGGGATCATCCTCAAGGCGATCGGCATTCCAACCAGCATGTTCACCGTGATCTTCGCCCTGGCGCGGACCGTCGGCTGGATTTCCCACTGGAAAGAAATGCTCTCCAGCCCGTACAAGATTGGCCGTCCTCGCCAGCTGTACACCGGCTACGTGGCACGCGACATCGTCCCGCTGGAAGACCGCAAGTAAGCGTTATGCGACAAATAAAAAGGGCTGCCATTGAGCAGCCCTTTTTATTGGACGGGCCTGTGGGAGCTGCCGAAGACTGAGAACTGCGGCGTACCAGCACAATCGCCTTCGCAGCCTTCGGCAGCTCCTACAGGGCACCGCAGGCTTACTTCTCAGCCTTTTCCTTCAACGCTTTCAAGGTATTGAACGGCGCGTCGACCACGAATTTATTCGCCAGCCATGAAGGCACGCTGCCGCCTGGCTCGGTGTGCACCTGATAGGTCACCTGAGTCTTGTTGGCGCCTTGGGGCACGAACTTCCAGTAGCCATCAACCTGCGCAACCCGAACGAACCCCTGCTCCTCAGGAATGAACTTCGGCTGCCCCTGCAGCTTGCGGGTCAGGCTCCCGTCCGCACCTTCCTGGGTGGTCACCAGCAGCACTGAATCGCGAGGCGTCACCGGCCACGGGGTATTGAACTGCGTGTAGGTCCAGACGTTACCGCCTTCGTGCTTGAGCAGCTTCTGCGACTTGCACTCATGAATCCACGCACAGGCACCGGCCACGTCCTCCTGCAGCGCACGCAGCTTGCCGACACTGGCATTGATCACGGTCTCGCCCCGGTAAGCCTTGTACTTGGAGCCAGCGACCTCACTCAACGAGACCTTGATACCGCCCTCTTCCTTGGCAACCTGCCAGTCATCAGCATGCGCCGCAGCGGACATCAGAGCGGCGACGCCGCAAATTACTGCCATTCGATGCAACGAACTCATTGTCTTATTCCTTATTGTTTGAAGTTCCGGCGAATCAATTCGGGTTAATGGGCAAGGATCACGCAACTGCTGTGGCTTTTTCCCACCAGGTGATCAGACGAATCGCATCAGCCTGGTCCGCGCCACAGACATCTGGCGCGGCCTTGAACCGGCTGCACACCGCGGGCCGCTCGGGCTTGCCGAACAGCGCACACAGGGATTCGACGGACAGATGCAGGCAGCGTTCACCCGCAGGCTTGCCATGGGGCATTCCGGGAATCGGCGACGTAATGGAGGGCGCGATGCAACAAGCACCACAACCGGAGCGGCAGTCCATGACCAGCACCCTTGAAAACGAATTGAGGAAAGGGATGATAACGGCTGAAACGACCGTTTGAAATGCTTCAGCGCTACTGTTTGAAGGTGGCTATTTCTGACGATAGCTATTGCTTGAACTTGAAGTCCAGTGCAGCGCCTTCCACATCACGTCGATTGTCGTTGCGCATCTGCAGCTGCATCTCGTTGCTCAGCAAGCGACCGTTCAACTCGAAGGGGCCCTGATCAGGCGAACCACCCTTGTCGCCAAACATCTGCGGGAGGATGGGCTTGCGCTTGCTGGCTTTCGCTGCAGTCGTCGCGGCGGGCGTGAGCTCTTTGGCCAGCTCCGGCGGCAAACTCAGGTCGAGCTTGGCGTTGTTCAGACTGGTTTCCTTGACCACCTTTTTACTGGCCGCCACGGATTTCTTCGACGCCGCCTGCTTTTTCTCAGCCGCTGATTTGGCAGCAGGCTTGGCCTGAGCAGTCTTCTGACTATCGTTCGTGACAGTAGAAGCCTTGCCGGGTGCAGCGTCACCCTTGGCGGTCACCGGCACTACCGGCACGTTAGGCGTAAGGTCATGCACAGGCGGTTTGACAGGTTCTGGCTCTGGCGCGGGGCTCTTGGCCGCTGCCACCGGGGCTTCAGCGGCAGGCGCTGGCGCACCCGGCTTCGCACTGGATTGTTGCACAGCCTCGGCCGCCACCTTGGGCTTGGGCGCAGGCGGGTCCTGAGCGTCACAGGCACTCAGTAAAACAACAACCAAAAGTCCAAGACAACGGAGAGCTTTCATGGGCACGAGCGACAGCGGCAGAAAGCTCTATGCTGGCCTGTTGCAAGCGCAATGACAAGGCGATAGCACCAAGCCGCTGACAAATAACAGTATTTACACGACTGACGGCGCTAGACCGAACGCATCAATAGCCGCCAACGGCTTCCTGACAGAGCTGTTTTGCCAGCATCCCCAATGTCATGAGCGCCCGCTCTGCCTCGCGATTCCACGGAATGCCACAGTTGAGCCGGATACAGTGATTGAACTGTTCTGTATTGCTGAATATCAGGCCGGGCGCGATGCTGATGCCCTGTTCCAGGGCTCGAATATGCAAATCCTGAGTATTGACGCGTCCCGGCAGGCTCACCCAGAGAATGAATCCGCCCAAAGGCCGGCTCATCTGAGTGCCCTCAGGGAAAAACTGCTGCACGGCCAATTGAAATGCGCTGAGGTTTTTTCGGTATTCCAAGCGAATAAATCGCAGATGCCGGTCATAACCGCCGTTTTCCAGATAAGCGGCCACCCCCATTTGCGTGACACTGCATGCCGAATGGGTGCTGAACGTTTGCAAGCGCTGAATTTCAGCCTGGTATTTGCCCGCGATCATCCAGCCAATTCGCACTCCCGGCGACAGGGTTTTGGAAAAACTCGAGCAGTATATAACCCGTCCTAGACGATCAAACGCCTTGAGCGCCTTGGTGCGTCCCTGCTCGAACATCAGCTCGCCATAGATATCGTCTTCGACAATCTGAATATCGAAGTCCGAAGCCATGCGCAGTAGCTGCTTCTGTCGCTCCTCGGGAATGGTGCCGCCCAATGGATTGCTGAGCCGAGAGGTGAGCACCAACGCCTTGATCGACCACTGATTGGCGGCCAGTTGCAGGGCTTCCAGGCTAATGCCGGTGGCTGGATCACTGGGAATCTCGATCACCTTGAGGCCAAGCAAATCGGCCAATTGCAGCAGCCCGTAGTAAGCCGGAGACTCAGCGGCAATCAGGTCGCCGGGGCGCGTGAGCACTCGAAGCGACATCTGCAACGCATCGACGCAGCCATGGGTAATGACAATTTCCGAAGGATCGACCACAACACCGGCGTCGCGCATGCGGATGGCCACCTGACGACGCAGGGGCTCAAAGCCGGGGCTGAACATGTAACTGAACGCCCGCGGACTGTGAAAACGCGTGACCTTGGCGATCTGCTGGTGCAGCGCCCGTACCGGCAGGTAATCAACATGGGGCACGGCAGCGCCCAGGGGAAAGACGCCATCACGACGAGACTCGACCAACACCTGCTGAATGATGCTGCTGCGCGTGACCAGGCTAGGCCGCTCGACTCGCGCGATATCCGGCGTCGAGGCAGTCAGTGCGGGGGTCTGGTGCACGTAATAGCCAGACTGGGGTCGGGCACGAATCAGGCCCTGGTCTTCGAGGTTGGCGTAAGCCTGCAACACCGTGGCATGACTGACGTTGAGCTGCGAGCTCATCTTGCGCACCGAGGGCACACGCTCACCGGGCTGATAAACGCCACGACGAATATCTTCAGCCAGCTGCTGAGCGATTTTTTGATAGAGAAGAAGATTGGTCATCGCAGCGCCTCGACATGACCGGTGACCTGTTTTTATGGATTCGTCACCAGAACAGTTACGAAGTGTACTGGGACAGTTTCCCCACTTGCTAGCAAAAAGTGCAGGTGAATTATTTTTCTATCAGGCTAAAATGCCAAGCATTATGGCTTTTCGGCCAGAAAAGATGGGCGCCGGAAAAACAGACGCCCTTTTTTCAATTTTTTTAACGATCAGGACCTAAACGCCCTTCTGCATCCGAGAAAACGATCTCTACACGGCGATTCTGGGCACGGCCACGCTCGGCCGCATTGGCGCTGACCGGGAACTGGTCGCCATAGCCCTGAACCTGAATGCGTTTATCGTCGATACCCAGGTCAGTCAGCACATCCGCCACCGACTGGGCGCGGTCCTTGGACAGCTGCAGGTTCTCCTGCTTGTCGCCGACGTTGTCGGTATAGCCCTCAATGCGCACCACACGCTTGGGGTTGAGCTGCAAGAACTGCACAACTTTCAGGACGGTCCGGTTGGCAGAACTTTTAAGCTCCGTATGCCCGGTATCGAACAGCACGTCGCCCAAGGTCATGACCAGGCCTCGCTCGGTCTGGGTGGTGGCCAGGCTGACAATCTGATCCTCCAGCCATCTGCCATGCTCCTGGGCACTGGCCAGCTTGGATTCACGTAGCGCCAGTTGCAGACGCTGGCGGTCCATTTCCATTTTTGCCAGACGCTCGGTATTGAGCAGCAGATTACTGTGCTCCCGAGCGATCTCGCTGTAGCGGCGACTCAGGTAAGCGTAATGCGTGACATCGTTGCCGGTGCCCAGATAGCTCGACAGACGCTCGGCCTTGCCCAGCAACTCACCCGCGCGGATCACATCCTTGGGTGCGCTGCGCAGCACATCGGTGTCTTCTTTGACTTTCTGAAAGTCTGCGCTGGCCTGCTGTAAAGCCTGATCATTGCTCTGCTGGCCCGCACAGCCATACAAACCTGCCGAACCCAGCAGCAGGCAAACGCTCAACGCACGAGGGAAGCGATTCATTGGCTTTCTCCCAGTTGCTTGCGCAGGCGGTTGAGGCGCGTATTGAGCTGGGTGATCTGCTCTTCGCTTTTGGCGGTCAGCACCTGAGCTTCTGCCAGCCGGGCATCCAGCTCGGCCTGTTCAGCGTTCATCCGGGCAGACTTGAAGGACTCGCTGGTCATGTCAGAGCGAGCCTGAGCGAATTTGGCCTGCGCGGCCTGCAGCTCGGCCTGGTCCTCGCCAGCCCCCACCGCCTTGGCTTGCTCAAGGGCTTTTTCGGTCAGTTTCATTTGCTCTACGGGAGCAGGATCGTTGGCGCAACCGGCTAATGTGGCAAGAACCACGGCGGCAAACAAACAGCGGCTATTTAAAAAAGAACTCACAAAAAACATTCCTACTTGTTTGGGGCGCTGGCACTGGCCGGCTGCAGCAATTGCGCCTTCCAGATGCCGAGATTGCGTTTGATTGCGGCTTCCGAAAAGCCAGAGTGGGCCGATTCTGTCATCTTTTTTGCCAGCTGTCCGCGCAGCCAACCGTCGTTACAGGCAGAGTTGAAGGAAAGCGCGAGATACAACCCCGGCCTGTCCACCGGCTCTGGCCGCGCGATCAAATCCTTGGAAAAGCCCAAGGTCTGGACCATCGCCGTGCCCGGATAGCGACTGGCGAGAACATAATCCACCTGACCGAGCATGAGCTTCTGAAACGTTTCGGTCAGGTTGGGCAGACGTTGCACGGCCAACCGTGCCTTGGCGACCGATTCAAATTCCGGCGTCAGGCGAATTCTTTCAGATGCTGCTCCGGCGTGGCCTTCGAGCTCTGTCGCGCTTGAAAGCGGCAACGGCTGATCATGGCGGGTCCAGACCATGATTTCATTCTGGATCAGCGGTGGATGAATGTAGTCCAGCGCCTCAAGCTGAGCCTGATTCATGGACGCATCAATCAGCATGTCCATGCGCCCACTGCGCACTTCTTCCAGCGCCTGGCTGCGCTTGCCAGCGTAAAGCACTTCTGCTTTGATGCCCGAGTCAGTCGCAACCTGCTTGATCAGGTCGGCACTGGCGCCAATCAGGTGCCTGGGGTCTTGCGGGTCACGCCATAGATACGGCGGCGCATCGGGGCTGCCCGTGACGATTAGGCGCTCGCATTTGCCTGCGGCGAAAGCCAGGTCTGGCGCAAAAAAAGGCCCGACGGCAAGCCCGAGAACCAGCGCTGGAAACAGCCGCTTCGGCTGAAACATGGTGTGCCCTTCGTTTTAAAAACAGTCAATAAAAAACCCGTTCGACCTGACCGACTGAGCATGCAGCAAGCTGCACTATCACGCCGACCCACCGAACGGGTTTGTTTATAAGTGAAGAATCCGGTTTAAACCAGCTTCTCCAACTCAGGTATTGCTTCAAACAGATCCGCCACCAGGCCGTAATCGGCCACCTGGAAGATCGGGGCTTCTTCGTCCTTGTTGATCGCGACGATCACTTTGGAGTCTTTCATGCCGGCCAAGTGCTGGATCGCGCCGGAAATACCAACGGCGATGTACAGCTGTGGCGCGACGATCTTGCCGGTTTGGCCGACCTGCATGTCGTTGGGGACAAAGCCTGCGTCGACAGCCGCGCGGGAAGCGCCGACCGCAGCGCCCAGCTTGTCAGCCAGGGCGTACAGGTGCTTGAAGTTGTCGCCGTTCTGCATGCCACGCCCGCCGGAAACGACGATCTTGGCAGCCGTCAGCTCAGGCCGATCGGACTTGGCCAGCTCTTCGCCAACGAAGCTCGATTTACCTGCATCGTGAGCTGCCGAAACAGCCTCGATGGCAGCCGAACCACCTTCAGCAGCAACCGGATCGAAACCGGTGGCACGCACGGTGATGACTTTGATCGACGCCGACGATTGCACGGTGGCAATGGCGTTACCGGCATAGATCGGACGCTTGAAGGTGTCGGCGGATTCAACCGAGATGATCTCGGAGATCTGATCGACGTCCAACTGAGCCGCAACGCGAGGCAGGATATTTTTGCCGTTGGAGGTGGCAGCGGCCAGGATGTGGCTGTAGCCCGAAGCCAGCTCGACCACCAGTGGCGCGATGTTTTCCGGCAACTGGTGGGCGTAGGCGGCATTGTCGGCAGCCAGGACCTTGGTCACACCGGCGATTTTTGCGGCGGCTTCAGCCACGGCGCCAGCGCCTTGACCGGCAACCAGCACGTGAATGTCGCCGCCGATTTTGGCAGCGGCCGCTACGGTGTTCAGGGTGGCCGGAGCCAGCACTGTATTGTCGTGTTCAGCGATTACCAGGATAGTCATTTAGATTACCTTCGCCTCGTTCTTCAGTTTCTCGACCAGTTCAGCCACCGACTTGACCTTAATGCCCGCGCTGCGTGCAGCCGGTGCTTCGACCTTGACGGTCTTGGTCGTGGAAGCAGTGGAAACACCCAAAGCGTCAGGCGTCAGCACTTCAAGCGGCTTCTTCTTGGCTTTCATGATGTTGGGCAGCGACGCGTAGCGTGGCTCGTTCAGACGCAAGTCGGTGGTGACGATAGCAGGCAGTTTCAAGGAAACCGTCTGGGCGCCGCCGTCGATTTCACGGGTCACCGCAACGCTGTCGCCGCTCACTTCGACTTTCGAGGCGAAGGTGCCCTGACCGTAACCGCTCAGTGCCGCCAGCATCTGGCCAGTCTGATTGTTGTCGCTATCAATCGCCTGCTTGCCGAGGATCACCAACTGAGGCTGTTCCTTGGCGACCACGGCATTGAGCAACTTGGCAACAGCCAGGGAGTTCAACTCATCAGCGGACTCAACGAGGATGGCGCGATCAGCCCCCAGCGCCAGCGCCGTGCGCAGCTGTTCCTGGGCGTTGGTCGGACCGATGGAAACGACGACGATCTCGGTGGCGACGCCTTTTTCTTTAAGGCGTACAGCTTCTTCCACGGCGATTTCGCAGAAGGGATTCATCGACATTTTGACGTTAGCGAGATCGACGCCGGAGTTGTCCGCTTTGACGCGAACCTTGACGTTGTAGTCGACCACTCGTTTGACAGCTACAAGAACCTTCATGGATTCCTCGTTTCTCTCCGGTGAAAAGAAGTCGCCGGGCAGGCCAGGCGATGGATAAAGCGGTGCAGCGAAAACACTTCAAGGCCAGCATTCGTACTGAACGAACAGTGGCTTCAATAAACAAAGCCGCCAAAACAGGGATAAACGCCAGCGGTCGTACATCTGGCGCACACGGGTGTGTAAACTTCGCCCCGCGCAATCTGCAACCTGATCTGTCTGTAGCGCGCTCGTGGCGCATCAGAAATGAGCGCCAGGCAAAGCCTGGCCTGCGACGAGTGCAAAACCGCCCGTATCTTGACCGCAACGACTGGGTCGGTCAATACGACAAAAACGCCAGTCATGAGCCGCGCCACTATGTTTTATCTGGCCTGCGGCCATTTCAAACGAACGTTTGTATTGGACCTGCCAAGTGGTGTAGATATAATGCGCCCCATTTGAACGCGCGCAGGTAATGAATGCCCCGCACGTCGGTTTGTACGCTGCCTATAAAAAAATACTGTGAGCCTTGAGTAGGAGATAGCCTGTGGAACGCGAATTTATGGAATTCGACGTGGTCATCGTCGGTGCCGGCCCCGCCGGGCTTTCTGCCGCGTGCCGCCTTAAACAAAAGGCTGCTGAAGCCGGTCAGGAAATCAGCGTCTGCGTGGTGGAGAAAGGCTCCGAAGTGGGTGCACACATCTTGTCAGGCGCTGTGTTCGAGCCGCGCGCACTGAACGAATTGTTCCCGGACTGGAAAGAGCTCGGCGCCCCGCTGAACACCCCGGTCAAACGCGACGACATCTATGTATTGCGCAGTGCCGAAAAATCGGTAAAGGTGCCGGACCTGTTCGTGCCCAAGACCATGCACAACGATGGCAACTATATTATTTCACTGGGTAACCTGTGCCGCTGGCTCGCCCAGCAGGCCGAGAACCTGGGCGTGGAAATCTACCCAGGATTCGCCGCCCAGGAAGCGCTGATCGACGAGAACGGCGTAGTGCGCGGCATTGTCACGGGTGACCTGGGCGTTGATCGCGAAGGCCAGCCAAAAGACGGCCTGTACACCCCGGGCATGGAGTTGCGCGGCAAATACACGCTGTTCGCCGAAGGCTGCCGTGGCCATATCGGTAAGCAACTGATCAAGCGCTTCAAACTCGATACCGAAGCCGACGCCCAACACTACGGCATCGGCCTGAAGGAAATCTGGGAAGTCGATCCGGCCAAACATGAGCAAGGCCTGGTGGTGCATACCGCTGGCTGGCCGCTGGACGATGACAACATGGGCGGCTCCTTCCTTTATCACCTGGAAAACAACCAGGTGGTGGTCGGCCTGATCATCGATCTGTCCTACAGCAACCCTTACCTGTCGCCCTTCGACGAATTCCAGCGCTACAAGCATCACCCGGTGGTTGCGCAGTACCTGGAAGGTGGCAAGCGCATCAGCTACGGCGCGCGGGCGATCTGCAAAGGCGGCCTGAATTCCCTGCCGAAGATGGTTTTTCCAGGCGGCGCGCTGATCGGTTGCGACCTCGGCACCCTGAACTTCGCCAAGATCAAGGGCAGCCACACCGCCATGAAATCCGGCATGCTGGCCGCTGACGCAGTGGCTGAAGCGCTGCTGGCGGGCAAGGAAGGCGGCGACGAGCTGCACACGTATGTCACGGCCTTCAAAGGCAGCTGGCTGCATGACGAACTGTTCGCCAGCCGCAACTTTGGCCCGGCGCTGCACAAGTACGGCGCAATCATGGGTGGCGCGTTCAACTTCGTTGACCAGAATATCTTCGGCGGCAAACTGCCGTTCACCCTGCACGACACCAAGCCGGACTACGCCTGCCTCAAGCTGGCGGCGGATTCGACGAAAATCGACTACCCCAAGCCCGACGGCAAACTCAGCTTCGACAAGCTCAGCTCGGTGTTCATCTCTGGTACCAACCATGAAGAAGAACAGCCTTGCCACCTGAAGCTGACCGACCCGAGCATCCCGATTGGCACCAACCTGCCGCTGTATGACGAACCGGCCCAGCGCTACTGCCCGGCAGGCGTGTACGAGGTGGTGACTCAGGAAGACGGCGAGAAACGTTTCCAGATCAACGCCCAGAACTGCGTGCACTGCAAGACCTGTGACATCAAGGACCCTTCGCAGAACATTACGTGGGTGGCGCCGGAAGGCAGCGGCGGGCCGACGTATCCAAATATGTAATTGAACATACGCCAGAACTTGTAGGAGCCAACTTGTTGGCGAGGCGTCGCATCTGACACCGCTCGCCAACAAGTTGGCTCCTACAGAAATGCGCATACATTCAGGCCGGAATCCGCAGCTGGGCGCCCTCCTCGCCCGGATTTCGGTCGAAATACCGTTTGTACTCTCGACTGAACTGCGACGTGCTCTGGTAACCGACACAGTGAGCAGCCTGCGCCACCCCCATGCCTTCAGCGATCAACATCTGTTGCGCCTTGAGCAAGCGCAGGCGTTTCAGGTACTGGACCGGCGACAACAACGTGCTGCGCTTGAAGTGCTCATGAAAAGTCGAAGCGCTCATGTTCGCCTGACGGGCCAGGGTGTCGACGTTCAGCGGTTCCGCGAAATGACTGTGCAGGTAAGCCAGCGACGCGGCGATCCGGGCGAAGTTACTTTGCTGGGCAACCAGCGCTCGCAACACGCCAGCCTGTGGTCCGCGCAGCGCTGCATACAACACGTCGCGTAACCTCGACTGGCCCATGACCTGGCAGTCCAGCGGGTCATGCAGGCAGCGCAGCAACCGCTCCACGGCTTCGCGCATGGGCGCGTCGAGCACTGCCGAGGTCATGGATTCCGGGGTTTGCGCCTCGACGACTTGATCTGGCATCGGCCCCATGGCCTGGACCAGCTCCCCCAACATAATGCGATCAATAGCCACTGACACACCAAACAAAGGCGCCTCTGCCGTGGCGAAGGTCTCGCACATGAACGGCACCGAAAGCGCCTGCACCAGATAATGCCCCGCACCGTAATCCAGAGTCCGCGCCCCGAGGCTCGCCAGTTTGCCGCCTTGGGCAATGATCATCAGGCTCGGCTCGTAAATCTGCGGACTGCTGGCCACGTAGGTCGAGAGCGAGACGACATTGACCTCAGGCAGCCGGGTCGGCACAAAGCCAGGCCGAGTCGCCAGCGGCTTGATCAGCGTAACCAGCGTGGCATTGGCATCGGAATGATGAGGTAACGACATGAGGCACCAAACGGAGGATTAGACACCGGCATCATCGCAGATATGCCTGACGGAGCAATATGGGGCTTATGACAGCCGGAGGATTAGGCATGACTCGCGGAGGAATGTTCATGGCCATGAGCCGGCGAGTCCCGGAGAATGAGCGACCTCACTTTGTAATCACCTTGCGAGGTTCATCATGTACACAGCTATCGGTTACGCGGCCCAATCATCGACCGCCCCCCTCGCCCCCATGAAATTCGATCGCCGCGACCCTCGGCCGGACGACGTGGCCATCGACATCATGTTCTGCGGCGTCTGCCACTCTGATATTCACCAGGCCCGCAATGAATGGGGTGTTGCAGCTTATCCGCTGATGCCTGGCCACGAGATCGTCGGCAAAGTTACCGCCGTGGGCGCCAGCGTTGCCAAGTACAAAGTCGGCGACATCGTCGGTGTTGGCTGCATGGTCGACTCCTGCCGCAGCTGCGATGCCTGCACGGCTGATCTTGAGCAGTACTGCCTGGACGGCATGACGCCGACCTATGCAGGCAAAGATCGTATCGATGGCAGCCTGACCATGGGCGGCTACTCCAACAGCATCGTGGTCAGCGAACGCTTTGTGCTGCGCATGCCCGCCAAACTGGATCTTGCCAGCGCCGCGCCGATCCTGTGTGCAGGCATCACCACGTATTCGCCGCTCAAGCACTTCGGCGTGAAGGCAGGCCATAAGGTTGGCGTACTGGGCATGGGTGGCCTCGGTCACATGGGCATCAAGTTTGCCAAGGCCATGGGCGCCGAAGTGACACTGTTCACCCGCTCGGCGAGCAAAGCCGAAGAAGGCCGCCGCCAGGGCGCCGATCACGTGATTGTCTCGACCGACGACGCGCAGATGCAGGCCGCTGCAGGCCACTTTGACTTCCTGCTCGACACCATTCCGGTTCAGCACGACCTCAATCCGTACCTGGAAACCCTGCGTTTTGACGGCGTGCACATTCTGGTAGGTCTGATCGAGCCGATCAATCCACCGGTGCACGGCGCCAATCTGGTCATGAAGCGCCGGGTATTGGCCGGGTCGTTGATCGGTGGCTTGGCTGAAACTCAGGAAGTCCTGGATTTCTGCGCCGAACACGGCATCACCTGCGACATCGAAATGCTCGACATCCGCAACATCAACGAGGCGTTTGAGCGTGTGGTGAAAGGCGACGTGAAGTATCGCTTCGTGATCGATATGGCGACGTTGAAGGCGTAAGTAAAAACCCCTTGTAGGAGCCAACTTGTTGGCGAGACGGCAAACCTGACACACCGCCTCGCCAACAAGTTGGCTCCTACAGGGGACCGGTTTTAACCGCCCAGCTCTGCCGAAAGCCTCGCCGCCGTCTGCTTGATCAACGGCACCAGCTCCGCCATCTTCTCCAGTGGCATGTACGGCACGGTGCTGGCAATGCTGATACCGGCAATAATCTGCTTACTGGCATCCCGGATTGGCGCCGCTACACAGCGAATCGACGGTTCGTTGTCTTCCAGATCGAACGCATACCCGCCCTGAACATACTCATGCATGCGCTGACAGACCTGCTCCCAGGATTGCTCCTGATGTGCGGGCCACAGCGGATTGGGCGTCACCTGCGGCAGGCTGATGTCGTACAAACGCTGCCACTCCCGCTCCGGACTGTCCAACAGCAGCGCCTTGCCAATGCCGGTACGCGCCAACGGCATGCGGTGGCCCACGCGCGAGCGCATTTCCGGCCCGTTGCGGCCCGGGTTCTTGTGGAGATAAAGGACTTCGTCGCCATCGCGGATCCCCAGATGAACCGTGTCTCCGGTCAACTGCGACAGCTCATCCAGATAAGGACGGGCCAGCATCGCCAAGGGCACTTCTTCGCGCGCCTGAAAACCCAGTTCAATCAGCTTGGGTCCCAGCAGATAGCCCACTTGCGGCAACACCCGCAGGTAGCGCTCATCCACCAGGCAACTGACCAATCGGTGCGTGGTGCTGCGCGTTGTGCCGATCCGCAGGGCAATTTCCTTGAGATCACGAGCGCCGTTTGCCACGGCCTGCACCACGCCAAGGCCGCGCAGCAGTGTCTGGGTGCCGGTCGGCGCCGCCTCTTTGGCGGCAATGCCTGGGGTATCGTCGGAAGCTTGCGACATATCAGGCCTTATCAATCAAAATGCTGGCGGCATTATCGCCGCCAGCCAGTCTGCATGCCAGCCGCTACAGCTCGATGCGCTCGACCTTGCCCACCAGCAGGATGTAGGACAGCGCGCCGATCAGCGCCAGAACGGCGATGTAGGTGATGGCGGGTGCGAATGAATCCCCGGTGGCCAGAAAGCCAATCACGATCGGCGTGGCAATCGCCGACAGGTTGCCGATGAAATTGAAGGTGCCGCCCGTCAACCCCAGCAAGCGTGCAGGCGCCAGGGTCGACACCAGTGACCAGGTGATGGACGCCAAGCCATTGCCGAAGAACGCCAATGCCAGGAACGCGATCACCAGGGGCGTGGAATCAACGAAGTTGGCACCGATGATCGACGTCGAAATCAACAGCCCGGCAATGATCGGCAGCTTGCGGGCGAAGCCGACCGTGTAGCCGCGACGGATCAGCCAGTCCGAGAAGAACCCGGAACACAGCACACCGACGAAGGCGGCGAGAAACGGCAGCGAAGCCAGCAAGCCTGACTTGATGAAGTCCATGCCGCGATACTTCACCAGGTAAGTCGGGAACCAGGTCAGGAAGAACCACAGCGTCGAGTTCAGGCAGAACTGCCCGAGGTAGATGCCCCACAGTTTGCGCTTGGTCAGGACGATGCCCAGATCGAGCCAGCTGAAACCGCGTTTTTCCTTGGCGACATCAGTCTGAATGTCCACCAGCCCGCCACCGTCGCGGATCAACTGGATTTCAGCTTCGTTGACGCCTTTGAAATCCCGCGGCTCGCGATACACCATGTACCAGATGACCGCCCAGACCACGCCCACTGCACCGGTGCTGACGAACACCATGTGCCAGCCGTAATGGGCCTGCAGCCAGGCCAGCACCGGGGTGAGAAAGGCCAGGCCGACAAATTGCCCCGAGGTGTAGAAGCCAATCGCCGTCGCCCGCTCGCGCTCGGGGAACCAGGTGGTCACCACGCGGCTATTGATCGGATACGCCGGCGCTTCCAGCGCACCCACGGCCATGCGCAGCACGAACAGCGCAATGAAGCTGGCAGCAAAGCCGAGCATGATGGTGGCAATGGACCAGAGCAGCAAAGCCGCGGTGTACAGAATGCGCGGCGGCACCCGATCCACCAGCCAGCCGCCGGGCAGTTGCATGGCAGCGTAGGTCCAGCCGAACGCCGAGAAAATCAGCCCGACATGGATCGGATCGATGCCCAGTTCCGTGGTCAGTGCCGGGGCAGCAATCGACAGGTTACTGCGGTCCAGATAGTTGATCACCACAGTGATGAACAGCAGGACCATGATGAAAAAACGCTTGCGTGTGGGCGTCGCTACAGACGCCGCGCCTTCAAGAGTGCGGGTTTGCATAAGGGTGCCTCTTATTATGTTTATTGAGGTCGAATCATTGCGATGAGATCTCTGTAGGAGCTGCCGCAGGCTGCGAAAGCGATTTGTCTGACACACCGCATTCGCAGCCTTCGGCAGCTCCTACAGAGATAGAGCCGTTACCACTCCGCAAAACTGCCGTCGGCATGGCGCCAGATCGGGTTGCGCCAGCGATGGCCGATGGCGGCGCGCTCCTTGACGTACTCCTCGTTGATCTCGATACCCAGCCCCGGACCATTGGGGATTTTCACCATCCCTTTGTCGTAGTCGAAGACCTCGGGATTCTTGATGTAATCCAGCAGGTCGTTGCTTTCGTTGTAGTGGATGCCCAGGCTCTGCTCCTGAATGAACGCGTTGTAGCAAACCGCATCCAGCTGCAGGCACGCCGCCAGCGCGATAGGCCCCAGCGGGCAATGCAGCGCCAGCGCCACGTCGTAGGCTTCAGCCATGTTGGCGATCTTGCGGGTCTCGGTGATGCCGCCCGCGTGAGAGGCGTCGGGCTGGATGATGTCGACATAGCCTTCGCTCAACACCCGTTTGAAGTCCCAGCGCGAGAACAAGCGCTCACCCAGGGCAATCGGCGTACTGGTCAGCGGCGCCAGCTCTTTGAGCGCTTCGTAGTTTTCGCTGAGCACCGGCTCCTCGATGAACATCAACTTGTACGGGTCCAGCTCTTTCATCAGCACCTTGGCCATGGGCTTGTGCACCCGGCCATGGAAGTCGACGCCGATGCCGACGTTCGGCCCCACCGCATCGCGTACGGCGGCGACGTTGGCCAGCGCCAAGTCAACCTTGTCGAACGTGTCGAGGAACTGCAGCTCCTCGGTGCCGTTCATTTTGACGGCCGTGAAGCCCCGCTCTACCGCCTCTTTCGCAGCACGGGCGGTATCGGCCGGGCGGTCGCCACCGATCCAGGAATACACGCGGATCTTGTCCCGCACCTGCCCGCCCAGCAGGTCACTGACCGAGACCCCAAGGTGCTTGCCCTTGATGTCCCACAGCGCCTGATCGATCCCGGCCAGGGCGCTCATGTGCACCGCGCCGCCGCGATAGAAGCCGCCACGATAGAGCACAGTCCAGATATCTTCGATGTTGCGCGGGTCTTTGCCGATCAGGTAATCGGACAGCTCTTCCACGGCCGCAGCCACGGTATGGGCCCGACCTTCGACCACGGGTTCGCCCCAGCCGGTGATGCCCTGATCGGTTTCGACCTTGAGGAAGCACCAGCGTGGCGGAACGATGAATGTCGTGAGTTTGGTGATTTTCATGTGTGCGATTCTCTTGTTAGAAGTGGCGCCTTGGGCGCTCTGGTGTCTCGAACTGGCTGTCTTAGAAACGCTCGGTGAGTTGCTTCCAGGCGCTGACATAGGCATTGGCGCGCTCGGCAACGTCCGCAGCACTCATGCCCGGTTTGAACAGCCCCGAGCCAAGGCCGAAACCTTTCACACCGGCTTCGAGGAATACGCCCATGTTGTCCGGGCTGATGCCGCCCACGGGAATCAACACGGTGCCCACCGGCAGCACGGCCAGCCAGGCCTTGACCACCGCCGGGCTCATTTGCTCGGCCGGGAACAGCTTGAGCACGTCCGCGCCCTCAGCCAGTGCCGCAAAGGCCTCGGTGGGGGTTGCGACGCCTGGAGACAGGAACAGGCCCGCCTCCTTGGCCGCGCGCAACACCTTGGCATCGCTGTGGGGCATGACGATGACTTGACCGCCCGCCTCCTTGACAAGGTTCACTTGCTGAGCGGTCAGCACCGTTCCCGCGCCAATCAGGCAATCGGCGGGCAGGCTCTGACGCAGCAGGCGAATGCTGTCGTAGGGCTGTGGCGAGTTGAGTGGCACTTCGATGACCCGAAAGCCCGCCTTGTACAACACGTCGCCAATGGCCGGTGCTTCTTCCGGGCGTAGCCCCCGCAAAATAGCGATCAAACCGTTTTCAACCAGCGCTTGCTTGAGCATGTTCAAACCTCTTTTCCAGTGGATGCGAGCAAGCCGGCATTGGTTGCCACTTGCCATAGACCGCGCTCGGTCGCCTGCTCGGCCACCGTCACCTGAGTAAAGCCACACGCCTTGAGCCCGCGCGAATAACGCAGGCACAACTGTTCGCCCCCCAGCAGAATCACGGCGGGCAGTTGCGAATGACGGGAACGTAGCAACGCAGCAAGGCTTGCCAGCTCATGGCCGATCAACAGACCGGACAAATAATCGGGCTGGGCGCTGGCAGACAATTGCCCGGTAAGCCCAAGGGTGCGGCAGCTGAAGATCGTCGACAAAGGCCCCGCTGCGCCTTCGGCTGACAGCGCAACCGCGCCCCCACGATCAAACGCCGCCTCGTCGAAGCTGTCGCTGCGCGCCATGGTCCGACCAAGAAGCGTGTGGTTGCTCAGGGCGGCGAACACTTCGCCGGTCATGAAGGTATCGAAATAAACGATGCAGCCGTCAGCGGCCTGTACCCATTTCGAGTGGCTGCCGGGTAGGCCGATCAGCACCGATTGGCGGGCATGCGCAGCGGGCCTACCGGCGAGCACACCCAGCACCTGGGTTTCTTCGCCGCGCATCACATTGGGCAGCGCCGAACGCTGAACGACGCCGGGGATGATGTGGACGTTGACACCGCGCTGACTGCGCAAGGTTTGCAGCGCGGCACCAAGGCCAGCCACGCTGGCAGGTGTTTCAAGATAAGGCGCCTCGCGCCAACCCTGGGCGCTACCGACCATGCCACAGGCGATGACCGGCAAATCAGGCTGGGCGTCGAGCCAGTCGCCACAGGCCTCGTCGAAGGCGAGTTCAAAACCGTCGCTGCACAAAGCACCGCCGATCACTCTGGGCGTGGTGGGCAATTGCATGATGCCCGCGCTCAAGGAGCGTTGTTCCAGGACCCGACCGTGTTCGCCGAGTCGATAAGCCCGAAGTGAGGTGGTCCCCCAATCGAGCGCGATCAATTGCGCCTGCATCGCTTCACCTATTATTTTTTGAGCAGTGAGTGCGAGACGGACTATAAGCGTAACAATCGGTGAATCTCAATATGTAATTTTGCATCCCATATATGGGGATGAAAATGGCACTGGCATTTATTCAAATACCTGTCGCATACTGCAAGCCCTCCCGCTTTCCCTCTGCCTCGGCCTCCTTGCCGTGGTGGTAACGTGCCCAAAAATCACCTCTTGCACTGACATGCTTTCTGTCTTTAAGACGGTGCGTAGGACGACGTCGTCTTTTTGAGGCAGCGAATTCATTCGCGAAGACGTCGGTAGATACGATAGAGATTCATCGTCTGGAAGTGCCCTTTCGCGAATGAATTCGCTCCCACAGGTTTCGCCGTCTTAACACCAGTTTTTACCCCCCCTGCCCTCCAGCCTCATCACACGTTCAAGGACCCAAGTGCCATGAAGCGATTTCTCGTGCTCGACAGCTTTCGCGGGCTGTGCGCTCTGGCGGTGATCGTGCATCACTCCCATGCTGTGCAGAGCTTTACCGAACTGGCTTTTTTCAGACATGCCAATTACCTGGTGAATTTTTTCTTCGTGCTCAGCGGCTTCGTGCTGTACCACATCTATGCCGATCGGCTAGGCACCGGAGCGCAGTTCAAGCGTTTCGTCATCGCACGGATCTGCCGTTTGTATCCACTGCATCTGGCGACGCTGGGCGCTGCCTTGTTGTTCGAATGCCTGAAGCTGGTGATCGAGCAACGCGGCATGAGCTTTACGGTGCCGAGCTTTACCGGCGCCAAAGCCCCAAGCGAGATCCTGCCCAATCTGTTGCTGTTGCAGTCCTGGTGGTCGGGCTTCAATCAGATGTCGTTCAACTTCCCGTCATGGAGCATCAGCGTCGAGTTTTACCTGTACCTGATATTTGCCCTGATCGCCGCAGGGTTGCCTGGCCCGTCGCGGCAGATCTTTGCCGGGATCGCAGTGCTGGCCTTTCTCGCGCTGTATTTCAACAGCGGCCTGTTCAGCGAGGGGGCATTGATCGGCCTGGGCTGTTTCTTCAGCGGGATCATGACGTATAGGCTTTACGACCGATTCAAGAGCCTGCACATGGACCCCAGGTTGGCCACGCTCCTCGAAGTGCTCGGCCTGATGACCGTGTACCTGGCAGTGACTTACAGCGCGCCGTCGCAGAATATTTCCTTGAGCCTGTTGTTCTGCTTGCTCATCAGCCTCTTTGCCTTCGAAGCCGGCTGGCTGTCGACGTTGCTGCGCACCGCGTTCTTCAAATGGGCCGGGGTGCTGTCGTTTTCGATCTACATGACCCACACCATCGTCCTGTTCATGGTTTCGATGGTCTTGATGGCGCTGGCGAAAGTCACCGGGCTGCCGCTGTTGATCGATGTGCCCAGCGAGATACCTGACGTGGTGATCCGCTACATCAATACCGGATCGATGCTGATGAATAATCTGGTGATGGCTGTTTCGGTGGTACTGGTTTTGCTGCTGTCGATGCTGACTTACCGCTATATCGAATTGCCGGGGATCGAACTGGGCAAGCTGTGGGGTCGCAAGGCCTCCGAAAAGGGCGACGCGAACGGCGAAACCCCAGAACGGGCCTCCTGAATCTCGCTTTGCTCCAGAACGAAAAACGCCCCTCAAGAGGGGCGTTTTTTTGTTTGCGTGTCGCGTATCAACGCTCCAGCAGGATCCGCAGCATGCGACGCAGCGGCTCGGCCGCGCCCCACAGCAGCTGGTCACCCACGGTGAAAGCGCCCAGGTACTGCGAACCCATGTTCAGCTTGCGCAGACGACCCACCGGAATGCTCATGGTGCCGGTCACAGCGGTCGGGCTCAGTTCCTGAATACTGGCTTCACGATGGTTTGGCACCAGTTTGACCCAAGGGTTGTGCTGGCTGATGATCGCTTCGATATCGGCGATTGGCACGTCTTTGTTGAGCTTGATGGTCAGCGCCTGGCTGTGGCAACGCATCGAACCGATACGCACACAGATGCCATCCACCGGGATCGGGCTCTTGAAGCGACCGAGGATCTTGTTGGTCTCGGCCTGGCCTTTCCACTCTTCACGGCTCTGGCCGTTCGGCAGTTCCTTGTCGATCCACGGGATCAGGCTGCCAGCCAATGGCACGCCGAAGTTTTCCGTCGGGAAAGCATCGCTGCGCATGGCTTCGGCGACCTTGCGGTCAATGTCCAGAATCGCGCTGGCAGGGTTGGCCAATTCATCAGCCACGGCTGCGTGGGTCGCGCCCATCTGCTTGATCAGCTCACGCATGTTCTGCGCGCCGGCACCGGAAGCGGCCTGATAAGTCATGGCGTTCATCCACTCCACCAGACCGGCTTCGAACAGGCCTCCCAGGCCCATCAGCATCAGGCTGACGGTGCAGTTGCCGCCGACGTAGTTCTTGGTGCCCGCGTCCAGCTGCTGGTCGATGACCTTGCGGTTTACCGGGTCCAGAACGATGACCGCGTCGTCCTGCATGCGCAGGCTGGAAGCGGCGTCGATCCAGTAACCCTGCCAACCGGCTTCGCGCAGCTTCGGGAACACCTCATTGGTGTAGTCGCCGCCCTGGCAGGTCAGAATCACGTCGAGGGTTTTCAGCTCGTCGATGCTGTAGGCATCCTTGAGCGGAGCAACATCCTTGCCCACGGCGGGGCCTTGGCCACCGACGTTGGAGGTGGTGAAAAACACCGGCTCGATCAGATCGAAATCCTGCTCTTCCAGCATCCGCTGCATGAGCACGGAACCGACCATTCCACGCCAACCGATCAGACCTACACGTTTCATCGCAACTACACCTTGTTTAAAAAGTGGGCCGCTGCGTTCGGGTTCGAATTCGCAGCGGGCCCGAGATATTACAGATTGCGCAGCGCGGCGACTACTGCGTCACCCATTTCCTGCGTGCCGACTTTCGCATTGCCCGCCGACCAGATGTCGCCCGTGCGCAGACCTTGATCCAGAACCAGGCTGACCGCCTTTTCAATCGCATCGGCAGCGTCGGTCAGGTTGAAGCTGTAACGCAGCATCATCGACACCGACAGAATGGTCGCCAACGGGTTGGCAATGCCCTTGCCAGCGATGTCCGGCGCGGAACCGTGGCACGGCTCGTACATGCCTTTATTGTTGGCATCCAGCGAGGCCGACGGCAGCATGCCGATGGAACCGGTGAGCATCGACGCTTCGTCGGACAGGATGTCGCCGAACATATTGTCGGTGACGATCACGTCGAATTGCTTCGGCGCGCGGACCAGCTGCATGGCCGCGTTGTCGACGTACATGTGGCTCAGTTCAACGTCCGGGTAATCCTTGGCCACTTCTTCGACCACTTCACGCCACAGCTGGCTGGAGGCCAGAACGTTGGCTTTGTCCACCGAGCAGAGCTTTTTGCCACGCACACGGGCCATGTCGAAACCGACACGGGCGATACGGCGGATTTCGCTTTCGCTGTACGGCAGGGTGTCGTAAGCCTGACGCTCGCCATTTTCCAGGGTCTGGCTGCCACGCGGGGCGCCGAAGTAGATGCCGCCGGTCAGTTCGCGAACGATGAGGATGTCCAGGCCCGCGACGATTTCCGGCTTGAGGCTCGAAGCGTCTGCCAGTTGCGGGTACAGAATGGCCGGACGCAGGTTGCCGAACAGGCCCAGTTGCGCGCGGATTTTCAGCAGGCCGCGCTCAGGACGAATGTCACGCTCGATGGCGTCCCACTTCGGCCCGCCAACGGCGCCCAGCAACACGGCGTCGGCCGCACGGGCACGCTCCAGGGTTTCATCGGCCAGCGGCACGCCATGCTTGTCGATGGCGGCACCGCCGATCACGTCGTGGCTCAGTTCGAAGCCCAGTTGATACTTCTCGTTGGCCAATTCCAGAACCTTGACCGCTTCGGTCATGATTTCCGGACCAATACCGTCACCTGGAAGAATCAGAATCTGCTTGCTCATAACATCCTCAATTTTGTTGTAACGGCGCTGTTGTTCAGCACCGATCCTCAATCTAGCGTTCAGCCCACAGCACCAGGACATCGGTGCTGAATGAACCGTCAGCGGTAATCTCGAAATACTCGCGCACTTCTGCGCCCATGGCTTGCTGCAAATCGCGAATCGCTACCCGCAATGCTGGCGGGGTGCGCATGCGTTCCACCCACGAGCTGTATTCCAGGTGCAGACGCTGGCGGCTGTGGCTGCGGGTGAACAACCCGGCCTCACTGACCTGGCGCAGCCACTCACCGGCCGAGTAATCGCGCACATGACTGGTATCGCGCAGCACTTCCACGCTTTGCAGGTAAGTATCGAGCAGCGGGCTGCCGGGCGACATCACATCGATGAACGCAGCTACACCGCCCGGCTTCAATACCCGGCGCACTTCACGCAGGGCGAGCCCGAGATCGCTCCAGTGGTGCGCCGAATAGCGGCTGAACACGAAGTCGAACTCGCCATCCTCGAACGGCAAACGCTCGGCCGGGCCACACACGGTGCTCACGTTGCCCAACCCACGCTCCGTTGCGGCAGCCGCGACCACATCGAGCATCTGCTGCGAAAGGTCGTACGCTACCACTTCAGCCACGGCCGGGGCGACATGGAAACTCACATGCCCGGCCCCGCAACCCAGATCCAGCACCCGCGCATCGCTGCGCCCGGCCACTTCGGCCTGTAGCAGCGCAAACTCGGTGCCCTGTGCGTGCACGGCACTGCTCAGATAGGCCGCAGCCTGCTCACCGAATTGACGTTGTACGACTTGAGTGTGGGCGGAGTTGGTCATGGGATTTTTCCTGATTGCACAAGGCTTGTAGGCGCTGCCGAAGGCTGCGAAGGGGTTTCTGTCTGGCAAACCGATTCGCAGCCTGCGGCAGCTCCTACAGGAGGACCGAGATCAGCCGCGGAACAACCACGGCTGGCTGGCGCGGTGTTTGCTTTCGAACGCGGCAATTGCGACGTCGTCCTTGAGGGTCAGGCCGATGTCGTCCAGACCTTCCAGCAGGCAGTGCTTGCGGAATGCATCGACTTCAAAGCTCAGAACCTTGCCATCCGGGCGAGTCACGGTCTGCGCTGCCAGATCGATGGTCAGCTGATAGCCCTCGTTGGCTTCAACCTGTTTGAACAGCTCGTCGACCTCGGACTCGGCCAGAATGATCGGCAACAGGCCGTTCTTGAAGCTGTTGTTGAAGAAGATGTCGGCATAGCTGGACGCGATGATCGCGCAGAAACCGTACTCTTCCAGCGCCCATGGAGCGTGCTCGCGGCTCGAACCGCAGCCGAAGTTTTCCCGGGCCAGCAACACGCTGGCGCCTTGATAACGGGCGTCGTTGAGCACGAAGTCCGGGTTCAACGGGCGCTTGGAGTTGTCTTGATACGGCTGGCCGATATCCAGATAGCGCCACTCATCGAACAGGTTCGGGCCAAAGCCGGTGCGCTTGATCGACTTGAGAAACTGCTTGGGAATGATCTGGTCGGTGTCGACGTTGGCACGATCCAGAGGAGCCACAAGGCCGGTGTGCTGTGTAAAGGCTTTCATGCTGGGCTCCTTAGTGCTGAATCAATTCGCGAACATCGATGAAACGGCCGTTGACCGCTGCCGCCGCTGCCATCGCCGGGCTGACCAGGTGAGTACGACCACCGGCGCCTTGGCGACCTTCGAAATTGCGGTTGGAGGTCGACGCGCAATGCTCGCCGCTTTCCAGGCGGTCCGGGTTCATCGCCAGGCACATGGAGCACCCTGGCTCGCGCCATTCGAAACCGGCTTCCAGGAAGATCTTGTCCAGCCCTTCGCTTTCTGCCTGAGCTTTAACGAGGCCCGAGCCAGGCACGACGATGGCTTGCTTGATGGTCGAGGCCACCTTGCGGCCTTTGGCAATCTCGGCAGCCGCGCGCAAATCTTCAATGCGCGAATTGGTGCAGGAACCGATGAATACGCGATCCAGCTGAATGTCGGTAATCGCTTGATTGGCTTTGAGGCCCATGTATTTCAGAGCGCGTTCGATAGAGCCACGCTTGACCAGATCCATTTCCTGCGCCGGATCAGGAACATTCTGATCAACGGCAAGAACCATTTCCGGGGACGTGCCCCAGCTGACCTGCGGTTTGATTTGCGTGGCATCGAGCTCGACCACGGTATCGAAGTGCGCATCAGCGTCTGAAACCAGGTCTTTCCAGGCTTCGACAGCCAGCTTCCATTGCTCGCCTTTAGGTGCGAAAGGACGGCCTTCCACGTAGGCAATGGTCTTCTCGTCTGTAGCCACCAGACCGACGCGAGCGCCCGCCTCGATAGACATGTTGCAGATGGTCATACGGCCTTCAACCGACAGATCGCGGATCGCGCTGCCAGCGAACTCCATCGCGTGACCATTACCGCCTGCGGTGCCGATCTTGCCGATCACCGCGAGGACGATGTCTTTAGCGGTCACGCCGACCGGCAATTTGCCTTCGACCGAGACCAGCATGTTTTTCATCTTCTTGGCGACCAGGCACTGAGTGGCGAGCACGTGCTCAACCTCGGAAGTGCCGATGCCGTGAGCCAAGGCGCCGAATGCGCCATGGGTCGAGGTGTGGGAGTCGCCGCAGACCACGGTCATGCCAGGCAAGGTCGCGCCCTGCTCAGGGCTGATCACGTGAACGATGCCTTGGCGCACGTCGTTCATCTTGAATTCGGTGATGCCGTATTCGTCGCAGTTGTCATCGAGGGTCTGAACCTGCAACCGCGACACTTGGTCAGCGATGGCTTCGATACCGCCCTTGCGCTCAGGCGTGGTCGGTACGTTATGGTCCGGGGTCGCGATGTTGGCGTCGATGCGCCACGGTTTGCGACCGGCCAGACGCAGGCCTTCGAAGGCTTGCGGCGAAGTCACTTCATGAATGATGTGACGGTCGATGTAAATCAGCGACGAACCATCGTCACGCTTTTTGACTTCGTGAGCGTCCCAGAGCTTGTCGTACAACGTTTTGCCGGCCATCAGCGAATCCTCATCAGGGTATTTCTGTTCTTTCTATGCCCCGGGTCGCAACTGATGACCCTTTGGCTTGTGGGGCCATGCTATGGAATATGCTTAAATAACTCAAATTCATAATTTTTATGCTTTGGATAACCAACTGGAATCTGAGAATGGATCTCGCTAACCTCAACGCGTTTATCGCCATCGCCGAGACCGGCAGCTTCTCAGGAGCTGGCGAGCGCCTGCACCTGACCCAGCCAGCCATCAGCAAACGCATCGCCGGGCTTGAACAACAATTGAACGTGCGCTTGTTCGACCGTCTGGGGCGGGAGGTCAGCCTGACAGAGGCTGGCCGTGCGTTGCTGCCCAGGGCTTACCAGATTCTCAACGTGCTGGATGACACACGTCGGGCCCTGACCAACCTGACCGGGGAAGTCACCGGGCGCCTGACCCTGGCGACCAGTCACCACATCGGCCTGCATCGCCTGCCGCCGCTGCTCCGGGAGTTCACACGGCGTTTTCCCGACGTGGCGCTGGACATCCAGTTTCTCGACTCGGAAGTCGCCTACGAAGAAATTCTCCATGGCCGCGCCGAGCTGGCCGTGATTACCCTGGCCCCAGCACCGCACACCCTGATAAAGGCCGTGCCGGTCTGGGATGACCCGCTGGACTTTGTCGCGGCCCCCGAGCACCCGCTGGCCAATAGCGGGCCGTTGACGCTGGAAGACGTCGTGCGTTACCCCGCTGTTTTCCCCGGCAACAATACGTTTACCCACCACATCGTCAGTGGCCTGTGTGAAGCACAAGGCCTCAAGCCCGACATCGCCATGAGCACCAACTACCTGGAAACCATCAAGATGATGGTCTCCATCGGCCTGGCCTGGAGTGTGCTGCCTCGTACCATGCTGGACGAACAAGTGGCGCCCATCCCTTTACCGGGCATACAGCTCACTCGTCAGCTAGGCTACATCCTGCACACCGAACGCACGCTGTCGAATGCCGCACGGGCCTTCATGGCGTTGCTCGATGCACAGGTCATCAAGCCCTGAAACCGTGGTTTAAAGAGCTGAAGATCGTATTACTGCCTTAATGGATTTGCAGGCGAGTGATCCTATGCCCATTTACGTTGAACACCCTGCTCTGCAGCCTGTTGTCAGGCCGGAAGAGTCAGAGAAGCGTTTCGCAACACTCTATAACCTGAGCCCCAACGTGGTGATTCTGTCGCGACTGGACGATGGCACCCTGTGCGAGGTCAACCGTCAGTTCGAAATACTCCTTGGCTGGTCGGCTGCCGAAGCAATCGGACGAACGGGCTTCGAGCTAGGCTTGTGGTTCGACCCCGGTCTCCGTCAGGAACTGATTAACCAGGTTCTTGCCCATCAAGAGCCCGTGCGCGTTGATGCTCAACTGCGAGCGCGCGACGGCCATATGGTGGAAGTCACGCTCAGTGCATTGAAAATCGAACTGGAACATCGCGCGTATCTGCTCAGCACTTTCATGGACAACAGCGCCCACCTGCGGGCCGAACGCGCCCTCAAGGCCAGCGAAGAAAAATTCGCCAAAGCGTTTCACTCAAGCCCTGATGCAATCACCATCACTGAGCGGGACACGGGGCGCTACCTGGAGATCAACAGCGGCTTTTGTCGGCTCACCGGTTATACCCCCGAGGAGGTCATCGGCCACACCGTGCATGAGCTGGGCATGTGGACCGACATGGAACAGCGCCTCCAGTTGATCGAGGACCTGGACGCCCATGGCCGCGTACTTCACCGCGAACTCACCGGCCGACACAAGTCCGGCGCGCACATCACCCTGGACGTATCAGTCGAGGCGATCACCCTCAATGAGGTCGAATGCCTGCTGATGAACGCCCGGGACATAAGCGAACTCAAAAACGCGCAAAAGCAGGTCCAGCACCTGGCCTATCACGACTCGCTGACCAACCTGCCCAACCGGGCCCTGCTCATGGATCGCCTCAGCCAGCAGATTGCCCTGCTGCAGCGGCACGACCTGCGCGGCGCGTTATTGTTCATGGATCTGGATCACTTCAAACACATCAACGACTCTCTGGGCCATCCGGTGGGCGACAGTGTCCTGAAAATGGTCACTGCGCGCCTGGAGGCCAGCGTTCGCCTGGAAGACACCGTCGCGCGGCTGGGTGGCGACGAGTTCGTGGTGCTGATCAGTGGCCTGGAAGGCAGCCGTCAGGAGGTCGTCGACCAGGTCATGGAGCTGTCCGACATGCTGCGCGCGCTGCTGGCGCAGCCCATGTTTCTCGACGGTCAGCGTCTGCAAATCACGCCCAGCATCGGCATTGCGCTGATTCCCGACCATGGCGCCACCAGCGCCGACCTGCTCAAGCGCGCCGACATTGCCCTATACCGGGCCAAGGATTCGGGCCGCAACACCACACAACTCTTCCACGACTCCATGCAGAAGGCGGCCAGCGAACGCTTGCGCCTGGAAAATGACCTGCGCCTGGCCCTGGCCCGTGGCGAGTTCAGCCTGTGCTATCAGCCCCAAGTGAACGCCTGTGGCAATCGCATCATTGGCGCCGAAGCGTTGTTACGCTGGGAACACCCGGAAACCGGCAATCTCCCCCCCGGCCAGTTCATTCAGGTGCTGGAAGAAAGCGGGATGATCCTGGAAGTGGGCACCTGGATCCTGGAAGAAGCCTGCCGGGCCGCAGGCAAGCTACTGCGTGACGGACTGATCAACCCTCAGCACTTCAGCCTCTGCGTCAACATCAGCCCACGCCAGTTCCGGCAGAACGATTTCGTCGATCGGGTCAAACACAATTTGCAGCTCAACGACTTGCCCAGCAACGTGCTCAAGCTGGAGATTACCGAGGGCATCGTCATTCAGAACCTGGACGACACCATCGCCAAGATGAGCGGCCTTAAACAACTCGGCGTGAGCTTCGCAATGGATGACTTCGGGACCGGCTATTCATCCCTGACGTACCTCAAACGCCTGCCGGTGGACACCCTGAAAATCGATCAATCCTTCATCCGCGATGCCACTACCGACCCCAACGATGCCGAGATCATCCGGGCGATTGTGGCGATGGCGCAGAGTTTGAATCTGATGGTGATCGCCGAAGGGGTGGAAACCCCCGAGCAGTTGGAGTTCCTGCAGCAGATTGGCTGCCACTTGTATCAGGGGTATCTGTTTAGTGAGCCGCGGGAATTGAGGGCGTTTGAGACGTTGTTGGCTACCGGGTGAGGTATTGCCCCCGTAGGGGCTCATCGACTCAGGCACTGCAAGTCGTGGATCTGTAGGAGCCAACTTGTTGGCGAGGACGGCATTTCAGACGGCACTTATCAATTGGTAGCATCGCTGTCTCGCGAACTAGTTCGCTCCTACACGTTAAGCGTTCGTCAGGCTGCGACGCCGAGCAGCCTACCAATCCGCTCACAATCAGTCTCACGACGCAGGGTATCGAAGAGCACAGTCGCTTCCGGGTAGCTTTTGGTCAGCAAGGCCAGCCATTGCTTCAGGCGGCCCGGGGCCTGGATCAGGGTCATCTTGACCAGGCATTGCTTCCAGAAGGTGCGCAGGATCGGCTGCAGCTCGGCCCAGGTCATGGGCACCACTTCTTCGCCCTTCTGCGCGGCGGCGATCTGTCGGGCGAGATCAGGGCGTGCGACGAGTCCGCGGCCGATCATGATGTCCCTGGCGCCACAGATTTCCCGGCAACGCCGCCAGTCGTCCACGGTCCAGATCTCGCCATTGGCGACCACCGGGACCTTGACCACTTCCTGAATGCGCGCAATCCACTCCCAATGAGCCGGCGGTTTGTAGCCATCGACCTTGGTTCGTGCATGCACCACGATCTGCTCAGCGCCGCCGTCGGCCAGTGCCCGTGCGCAATCCAGGGCGCCGTCGGTGTTTTCGTAGCCCAGGCGCATTTTCGCGGTGACCGGAATGTGTTTGGGCACCGCCCTGCGCACCTGGCTGAGGATGGAATGCAGCAGCTCGGGCTCTTTGAGCAGAATGGCACCGCCACGGGAGCGATTGACGGTTTTGGCCGGGCAACCGAAGTTGAGGTCCAGCACCGGGGCACCCAGCTCGCAGGCGTAAGCGGCGTTTTCGGCCAGGCATACCGGGTCAGAACCCAAGAGTTGCAGGCGCAGCGGCGTACCAGCGTCGGTCTTGGCGCCTTTATGAAACTCGGACGCGTACTTATAGAAGTAATGCGCCGGCATCAAACGCTCGGACACGCGGATGAATTCGGTCACGCACCAGTCAATGCCACCGACTTTTGTCAGGGCATCGCGCAGGATGTCGTCAACCAGACCCTCCATGGGCGCCAGAGCAATTTGCATGGATCACACTCGAAAAAAAGTCCGGCAGTTTACGGTGCGATCGCTGGATTTGAAACCAGCGGATGGAGCATTGCAGCGCCGTAACCTTCGACGAACTCCGCTGGCATGCGCTTGGGCTTGCCGCTGGACAGTTCGATGCAGACAAAGGTGGTTTGTGCTCGCAGCAATGTAAGCCCATCGCTGGGGCGCTTGAGCTGAAAGCGTCGCGTCATTTTCAGGCGCCGATCCCAGTCGACGATCCAGGTTGCCAGTTGCAGCTCGTCGTTTTCATAGGCGCTGGCCAGGTAATCGATTTCGTGACGCACCACCGCCATGGCCCGGTCCAGGCGACGATATTCAGTGAGGTCCAGCCCCAACTGCTGAGAATGGCGCCACGCGCAGCGCTCCAGCCAAGTGACGTAGACAGCGTTGTTGGCGTGACCCAGGCCGTCAATGTCGTCTGCGCAAACATTGAGGTCGATTACAAAAGGCGTTGTCAAATCCCAGACCATGTTCGCTCCGTGAGGGTCAATCGTTCAGGCGAGGCAGTGTAGCCAAAGTGGCGTGATCGGACACTGATCTGTAGGAGCCAACTTGTTGGCGAGAGATCGAACCTGACACGCCGCCTCGCCAACAAGTTGGCTCCTACAGGATCGCGGCCTATCTCAGATCACTGCCGACTTGGCCGCTCGCAGCACACGATCAGACAGGTCACTGTCTCCCAGCGCCCTTGCCAGGGTCAGGCCGCCGACCATCAGGGCGAAATCGGCCAGCACTTTGTCTGCATCCTCGGGGCCGGCGGAAAGCTGCGCCACCATCAATTCAAGATGCTCCTCCAGAACCTTCTGAAAACTCCCCGGCAAGCGCGCCATGTCGCCAACGGTCGAAGGCAGCGGGCAAGCCTGTTCGGTGGCGTCGCGATGCTTTCGCGACAGATAGAAGGCGGCCACCAGAGCACGACGCTCTTGTGCGGGTAATTGCTCATCGAGCTGTATAACCGACGCCCTTCTCTGGCTCAGCAGTCTCTCGAACGCCTCCAGCATCAGCGCTTCCTTGCTGTCGAAGTGCGAATAGAAGCCCCCTACCGTCAGGCCTGCGGCGCCCATGATCTCGTTGACACTGGGTTGTTCGGGTCCACGGCTGATCAATGCCGCGCTGGCGGCCCCGAGGATACGTTCACGCGTTCTGGATTTCTTGTCGTGCATGATCACCTCCGGATGACGCAGAGAATATTATCCTCATCATCTGGAATGGCAAGCACAGGCCCGCCCCGCTTGTCGCGGACGAAGTATCAAGAGAGAGGGAATTTGAAGGCGGCGATTTCGTAAAAGCCAGAAAAACAAAAGGGCCATTCAATAATCGAATGACCCTTGGTCTCGCAGAGCGAGAAATCGTGGCGTCCCCTAGGGGACTCGAACCCCTGTTACCGCCGTGAAAGGGCGGTGTCCTAGGCCACTAGACGAAGGGGACGCAAACCTTCGAGCAGATTCGTCATCGACGAAACCTGGCAAAATTGGTGGAGCTTAGCGGGATCGAACCGCTGACCTCCTGCATGCCATGCAGGCGCTCTCCCAGCTGAGCTAAAGCCCCGGATTTATCGCCTCGCGGCTCACATCACTTTCAAATGATGCATTTTAAAATGGCGTCCCCTAGGGGACTCGAACCCCTGTTACCGCCGTGAAAGGGCGGTGTCCTAGGCCACTAGACGAAGGGGACAAAACCTTCTTCATGCAGATGATCGGTCGCTGGATCCGGTCATCGCATCGTTTCAAGGCAGTGAAGCTTGACCTTGGAACGCTAAATTTGGTGGAGCTTAGCGGGATCGAACCGCTGACCTCCTGCATGCCATGCAGGCGCTCTCCCAGCTGAGCTAAAGCCCCACATCAGTGGACGGGGCGCATGTTAAGCGTGAGTGGCAGAGCTGTCAAATTTATTTTTAACAATTTCTAAAGTTTTTTGTCGGTATTACAACCACTTACCGTTCAGCCCCGCAAAACAGGGCCCAACGGTAAGGGCTCAGTCAGTTGCTCAGGCGATGCTGCCCAGCAGCTTTTCCCATTCCTTGTTTTCTTTCTTGGAGACGCCGCCCAGCAGATCAATCGCCTGGCGCAGACGGAAACGGGTCAGGTCCGGCCCGAGGATTTCCATCGCATCGGTCACCGACACCGAATTGGCCTGGCCGGTGATTGCCGCAAACATCAATGGCATGGCGTCGCGCAGCTTGAGCTCAAGATGCTCGACCACCGCCTGAATGCTGCCCATGATGCGGTCTTTTTCCCACTGCCGCAGGGTTTCCAGCTTCCACAGGATCAGCTGCATCACCTGACGGACCTGATCCGCCGACAACTTCTTGCTCTCGAACAGCTTCACATCCGGCGTAACGCCACCCGCGAAGAAGAACCCTGCCAGCGGCGCAACCTGACTGAAGGTCTCTACCCTGCCCTGCACATGGGGCGCGATCTTCATCATGTACTCAGGATTGAGCGCCCAGGTCTGCAGACGTGTAGCGAACTCTTCCACCGGCAGCTCGCGCAGCCACTGACCATTGAGCCACGACAATTTCTCGATATCGAAGATCGGCCCGCCCAGGGAAACCCGGGACAGGTCGAAATGCTCGACCATCTCCGCCAGGGAAAACTTCTCGCGCTCGTCCGGCATCGACCAGCCCATGCGACCCAGATAGTTGAGCATCGCCTCAGGCATGAAGCCCATGCGCTCATAGAAGGTCACCGAGGTGGGGTTCTTGCGCTTGGACAGCTTGCTCTTGTCCGGGTTGCGCAACAGCGGCATGTAGCACAGCTGCGGCTTGTCCCAGCCGAAGTATTCGTAGAGCAGGATCAATTTCGGCGCTGACGGCAGCCATTCTTCGCCGCGCAGCACATGGGTGATGCCCATGAGGTGATCGTCGACGACGTTGGCCAGGAAGTACGTCGGCAAGCCGTCGGTCTTCATCAGCACTTGCATGTCCATGCGATCCCACGGGATTTCCACCTCGCCGCGCAACATGTCCGGGACCACACAAACGCCCTCGCTCGGCACTTTCATGCGGATAACGTGGGGTTCGCCAGCGGCCAGGCGACGGGCGACTTCTTCTTTGGAGAGCAGCAGCGCACGGCCGTCGTAGCGCGGGGTTTCGCCCTTGGCCATTTGTTCGGCGCGCATCTGATCCAGCTCTTCAGCGGTGCAGAAGCACGGGAATGCGTGACCCAGTTCAACCAGTTGCTGAGCGTATTTCTGGTAGATATCGCCCCGCTCGCTCTGCCGATAAGGCCCGTGCGGGCCACCTACATCCGGACCTTCACTCCATTCGATGCCCAACCAGCGCAATGCGTCGAAAATCTGCTGTTCCGACTCCCGGGTCGAGCGCAGTTGATCGGTGTCTTCAATGCGCAGGATGAACTCACCGCCGTGCTGCTTGGCGAAGCAGTAGTTGAAGAGTGCGATGTAGGCCGTGCCAACGTGAGGGTCGCCAGTAGGCGATGGCGCGATGCGGGTACGAACGGTGGTCATGAAAAATCCCGAAATAGGTCAAACAAGCCGCGAATGTTAACAGGCGTGGGGGTTGATGTGGGAGGAGAGGGTTCCAGAGACGGGTTTTGTGTACATATCCATTAGCTGGGTAACGGCTAGTTATGGTTGCGCCCTTACGGCGCCTCACTTTTGATAGAGCGCAAAAGTAAGCAAAACGCTCTTGCCCCACCACTCGGTCCCTCGCCTAGGCTCGGCATGCCCGTACTCCGACATTGATTCGGCGGGCCGCCGCGAAGGGCCATCCCTGGCCCAGCGCGGCTAAACCGGCATCCTTGCCGGTTTGCCCGCCGAATCAAAATCGGATTCCGGCCAGCGTGGTTTGACGGGGCGCCAGGATCAAAATCAAAAGCAGATCCAGATCCAGATCCAGATCCAGATCCAGATCCAGATCCAGATCCAGATCCAGATCAAGATCAAGATCAAGATCAAAAGCAGAAGAAGATCAACATCAAGATCAAAGGCGGCGATGGTTGGTGCGGCGTTGATCTCTGTAGGAGCTGCCGAAGGCTGCGAAGGCGGCTACCGATTCGCAGCCTTCGGCAGCTCCTACAGAGAATTGCGCACGCCGTTGACTCTGTGGGAGCGAGCTTGCTCGCGAAGAGGCCGGGACATTGGCATATATTTCTGAAGGCAGGAACATTGCCTTCGCGAGCAAGCTCGCTCCCACGGGTTAGCGTCAGCCCAGGTATTAAACCGGACCTGTAAGAGCAAATTCATTCGCGAAGGCAATGGCACAGACGATGAAGAAAGCGCGGCAGGATCACGCGAGAAGCAGGTCGGCTTTCAGGCCGCCTCGCGCGCTTTTGATTTGGCTTTTGATCTTAGGCGCCCCGTCAAACCACGCTGGCCGAACGCGGGCCTTGAACCGTGGGCAACCCGGCAGGACGCCGGGTTAGCCGCACTGGGCCAGGGATGGCCCTTTGCGGCGCCCCACGGTTCAAGGTCTGCGGGCGGGCACACCGAGCCTAGGCGAGGTGCCGAGTGGTGGGGCAAGGACCTTTTGGTTACTTTTGGGGCTGTTTGCCAAAAGTGACCCGCCGTAAGGGCGGAACCTCAATCAGCCGTTTCCGAAAAAATGGATATGTACACAGAAGATGTGTAGATACCAATGCCTATCGCGAGCAAGCATCACAGGAAATCACCTCAACCCCGCCAAATAATCAAACCGCCAACAACCGCTCCCGCAACTTGCCAATCTCGTCTCGCATTTGCGCTGCCGCCTCGAACTCCAGGTCCCGGGCCAGCTGATACATCTTCTCTTCGAGCTGCCGAATCCGCTTGGTAATTTCGCTAGGCGATCGCAGTTCGTTCTCGTACTTGGCGTTTTCTTCCGCCGCCTTGGCCATGCCCTTGCGCTTCTTGCTGCGCGAACCTGGCACCGTGGCGCCTTCCATGATGTCGGCGACATCCTTGAACACGCCTTTGGGCGTGATGCCGTTGGCCAGGTTATGAGCGATCTGCTTGTCGCGACGCCGTTCAGTCTCACCGATGGCCCGCTCCATGGAGCCCGTGATCCGGTCGGCATACAGAATCGCCCGGCCATTGAGGTTCCGCGCCGCCCGGCCAATGGTCTGGATCAGCGAGCGCTCGGAGCGCAGGAAGCCTTCCTTATCGGCATCGAGAATCGCCACCAGCGAGACTTCCGGCATGTCCAGGCCTTCGCGCAGCAGGTTGATCCCCACCAGCACATCAAAGGTGCCAAGGCGCAGGTCGCGGATGATTTCAACCCGCTCGACCGTGTCGATGTCCGAGTGCAGGTAACGCACCCGTACGCCGTGGTCGGCCAGGTAGTCGGTCAAGTCCTCGGACATGCGCTTGGTCAGCGTGGTCACCAGCACCCGCTCTTCCAGCGCCACGCGCTTGGTAATTTCCGAGAGCAAGTCATCCACCTGGGTCAGCGCCGGACGGATCTCGATCTGTGGATCCACCAGCCCGGTCGGTCGTACCACTTGCTCAATAATGCGGCCGGCATGTTCAGCCTCGTAGTTACCCGGCGTTGCGGACACAAAAATGGTCTGCGGGCTGACCGCTTCCCACTCGTCAAACCGCATGGGCCGGTTATCCAGCGCCGACGGCAGACGGAAACCATATTCCACCAACGTCTCTTTACGTGAACGGTCGCCTTTATACATCGCGCCCACCTGGGGCACGCTGACGTGAGATTCGTCGATCACCAGCAGGGCATCGGCGGGCAAGTAGTCATACAAGGTCGGCGGCGGCGCGCCGGACGGGCGACCGGACAGGTAGCGCGAGTAGTTTTCGATGCCGTTGCAGTAGCCCAGCTCCAGAATCATCTCCAGGTCGAAACGGGTCCGCTGCTCCAGGCGCTGGGCTTCCACCAGCTTATTGTTGTTGCGCAGGTATTCCAGGCGCTCCTGCAACTCGACCTTGATGCCTTCCATCGCTTCCACCAGGGTTTCCCGTGGGGTCACGTAGTGGCTCTTGGGGTAGAAGGTGAAGCGCGGCAGCTTGCGGATCACCTCGCCAGTCAATGGGTCGAAGGCCGACAGGCTTTCCACTTCATCGTCGAACAGTTCGATGCGGATCGCTTCCAGGTCGGACTCGGCCGGGTAGATGTCGATTACGTCGCCGCGCACCCTGAAAGTCGCACGGGCAAAGTCCATGTCGTTGCGGGTGTATTGCAGGTCCGCCAGGCGGCGCAACAAGGCGCGCTGATCGAGTTTGTCGCCGCGATCCACGTGCAACACCATGCGCAGATAGGTTTCCGGGCTGCCCAGGCCGTAGATGCACGACACCGTGGTGACGATGATTGCATCCTTGCGCTCCAGCAGCGCCTTGGTCGCGGAGAGTCGCATCTGCTCGATGTGGTCGTTGATCGACGCGTCCTTCTCGATAAAGGTGTCGGACGACGGAACATAGGCTTCGGGCTGATAGTAGTCGTAATAAGAGACGAAGTACTCAACGGCGTTGTTGGGGAAGAACGCCTTGAACTCGCCATACAATTGCGCCGCCAGGGTCTTGTTCGGCGCCAGCACCAGCGTCGGACGCTTAACCTGAGCGATCACGTTGGCGATGCTGAAGGTCTTGCCGGAGCCGGTCACCCCGAGCAGGGTCTGGTGCGCCAGCCCGGCTTCGATCCCTTCGACCATCAGCCGAATGGCCTCGGGCTGATCACCAGCAGGCTCAAATCGGGTTACGAGCTGAAACTCGGACATAACGGACCTCTTTTGACGTTTTCACCCGGCTGCGTGGGAAAACATACTCTAATGCTGCAGAAATGCTGGCGCCCACACCGCAAAGGGAATGGTCGTACAGAATAAGAAGTGATGGGACTACAAATGGAGTCGACATCACTGGCTTTCAACCCGCCGAGGGGCGGGCATTACAAAATGCGGGTTGTAATCTGACCAACGTCTGGCCATTAACCGAAAAAACCTCAAAAAAACGCCCGTCGGCCTGTCGCCCCCGACCACGATGGCCTCTATACTGACTCCCCGTTTGTGCACCGCTCTGGCGCATCCGGATCAGAGCGGGTTTCCCCTCACCTCTCACTCAGAGCCGCCACAACAATGAGCCTGTTCTCCGCTGTCGAAATGGCACCACGCGATCCAATCCTGGGCCTCAACGAAGCATTCAACGCCGATACACGCACCACCAAGGTCAACCTTGGCGTGGGCGTCTACTGCAACGAAGAAGGACGCATTCCCCTCCTGCGCGCGGTGGCCGAAGCCGAACGTATCCGCGTGGCTCAACACGCTCCTCGCGGCTACCTGCCGATTGATGGCATTGTGGCTTACGACCTGGCCGTGCAAAAACTGCTCTTCGGTGCCGAGTCGCCGCTGATCGCGTCCGGTCGCGTGCTGACCACCCAGGCCGTTGGCGGCACCGGCGCGCTGAAAATCGGCGCCGACTTCCTCAAGCAACTGCGTCCTGACGCCGTCGTGGCCATCAGCGACCCGAGCTGGGAAAACCACCGGGCTCTGTTCGAAACCGCCGGTTTCCCGGTGCAGAACTACCGCTACTATGATGCGACCAGCCATGACGTGAACCGTTCCGGCATGCTTGAAGACCTGCAGAACCTGCCGGCCGGTTCCATCGTCGTGCTGCATGCCTGCTGCCACAACCCGACGGGCGTCGACCTGACACTCGAAGACTGGAAGAAAGTCCTCGAGGTGGTTAAATCCAAAGGCCACGTACCCTTCCTGGACATGGCTTATCAGGGTTTTGGTGCTGGCATTGATGAAGATGCCGTTGCCGTTCGTCTGTTTGCCGAATCGGGCCTGACGTTCTTTGCCTCCAGCTCGTTCTCCAAATCCTTTTCGCTGTACGGCGAACGTGTCGGCGCGCTGTCCATTGTCACTGAATCCAAAGAAGAGACCGCTCGCGTCCTGTCCCAGGTCAAGCGCGTGATCCGCACCAACTACTCCAACCCGCCGACCCACGGCGCAACCATCGTCGCTGCCGTGCTCAACAGCCCCGAGCTGCGCGCCCAGTGGGAAGAAGAACTGGCTGAAATGCGCGTGCGCATCAAAGGCATGCGCCAGCAGATGGTGGAGCGTTTGGCCAACAACCCTGCGGGTCAGGATTTCAGCTTCGTCGGTCGTCAGAGCGGCATGTTCTCCTACTCCGGCCTGACCACTGAACAAGTGCATCGCCTGCGTAACGAGTTCGGCATCTACGCCCTGGACACCGGCCGTATCTGCGTTGCCGCGCTGAACCAGAACAACATCGAGACCGTGTGCAAGGCGATTGAACAGGTGATCTAAGCTCAACGCGTTAATCAGAGAGGAAGTCAGACCGGTGGTCTGGCTTCCTTTTTTTTCGCCTGCCAGAAGACGGGAAACCTGTAGGAGCCAACTTGTTGGCGAGACGGTTTTACAGACAAGGTTCATTTGTGGGCTTGCGATTGCCTCGCCAACAAGTTGGCTCCTACAGGGTATGCCAGCCCCAGAAACATATTTTTACATCTGAAATGAGAATTAAAGCTGCAGGTATTTCATTCTCATTCGTCTTAGTTAGGATGCAGCAGTCGCGTCAGCATCCATCACGCCTGCTTTTCCGTGGACATAACAAGCCCAAGCGATCATTGGGTTGCTCCAAACCGTGAGTCGAGACCGTTACCCCATGTCAAAGAAATCCCGTTCAAAAATCTGGTTTCTGGTCCATAGCTGGCTGGCACTGCCGATCTGGTTTTTCGTGCTGATCGTCTGTTTTACCGGCACCCTGGCTGTGGTCAGCAAGGAAATCATGTGGCTGGTCAACCCGGAAATGCGCGCCAATCAGCCCAGCGCCGATGCGCCGCGCCTGAGTTTCGAGCAGGTTAAACAAACGATCCTGAGCAAAGACCCGCACCTGATCGTCAACCGGATTTCCGAACCAGACGGTGACTACTTCGCCCTCAATGTGCGTGTCACCTACCCCGGCGGGCGCACGGTAACGGCCTATGCCAATCCCTATACAGGGGCGGTTCAGGGCATTGCACCCTCTTTCGACTTCCCTGCCTTCACCCGCGCCCTGCACGGCTGGTGGCTGGTGCCGTTCACCAATGGTTTCTCCTGGGGCTGGTACCTGGTCTCGATGCTGAGCATTCCCTTGCTGGCTTCATTGGTGACGGGGCTGGTGGTTTACAAAAAGTTCTGGAAGGGCTTTTTCAAGCCCACCTTGCGCTTCAACCACGGCGCACGGATTTTTTGGGGTGATTTCCACCGTCTCAGCGGCATCTGGTCGATCTGGTTCATCGCGGTGATTTCCATCACCGGCATGTGGTTCCTGATCCAGGCGATTCTGTTTGATAACCAGATCACGATCTCCAGCCAGTCGCCCATCGCTTCGGTCATCCCCCACGCCAGCGTGCCCCTGACGGCAGACGGCAGCCCGGCGCCAATGATCAGCCTGGATCAGGCCGCGGCCATCGCCCGGGAAAAAATCCCCGGCCTTGAGCCGAGCATCATCACCGCGCCGCTCAATGCCTACAGCAACATCAGCGTGCTGGGCCGCAGCTGGTATCCGTTGATGTTCCAGACCGCCGAGATCAACCCCTACAGTGGGGAAATCGCCACCTCGCACCTGCTGTCCGATCGCACGCCGCTGGAGTTCGTGACCGAATCCATGCGCCCGCTGCATACCGGCGACTTCGGCGGCATCTGGATCAAGCTGATCTGGACCTTCTTCGCGCTGATCCTGAGCATGATGGTGCTCAGCGGCCTGTTGATCTGGACCAAACGCACCGCCCAGGCGACCGTCAATGCCCTCAAGCGCAACCATAAGGCTGACGCCACGCACACCGCCCGCCAGACCGCACACCTGCCTACCGAAACTGCGGAGACCACCCTGTGAACAAGGCCGCCACAGTGACACCACCCTCAAAGCCCACGCCTTCAAAGCTGAGCCGCCTTTGGTACAAATGGCGCTTCCACATCAACATCCTGCTGTTGCTGATTCCGCTGGGCTTCATGCCCAAATACTTTTCCGACATGGCGCTGTTTCGCGGCGACAGCGGTCTGGGTCAGCGCGACATCGGCGAAGTTCAGGTCGGGCCGTGGAGCATCCACCTGGCTGAGTTTCGCAGCAACGCGCCCATGCTGGACGGCGCCTCCGGCTACATGAAGACCTTCAACGCCGCGCTGTGCACCGAATGCGCGGACCGGGTCAAGGCGACCTACCTGCGCATTGGCAAGCCACGCAGCCTGCGCGCCGCCGGGGTGATTTTCTTCGGCTCGCCGTATCGCATGGGCGCCTTCATGCAGATCCCTGAACGTACCGACCCTGACGCCGACCTGTGGATCACCATGGAAGGCTGGGACGGTTCGATGCATCAGGCGTCCATCCCTTTGTCTCAGGCCTCCCCCGCGACGGTCGCCTGGCTGAAAACCCAAGGAGTCAAACCATGACCCGCAGACTTTCCCTGCGCCAGCTGGGCACCACTGCGCTGTTGCTGCTCGGTGCAGGCTTGAGCACTGTTGCCCTGGCACACAACCCGATGTGCGAATGCAAAGAGATCGACAACGGGCAGATTCGCTGCACGGGTGGTTTTTCCGATGGCAGCGGCGCGCCAGGCGTGACCCTGGACGTGATCGGCTACGACGAAACCATTCTGGTCCCTGGCAAACTGGGTGAAGACTCGACCCTGACCTTCAAGAAACCCGCCTCAGAATTCTATGTGCTGTTCGACGCAGGCCCAGGCCATGTGGTCGAAATCGACCAAGCGGATATCCAGGCCCCATGAGTACGCCCACCGTTCAGATCGTCCGTCCTGCCGGTGCCGGACATGAAACGCTCTACGTGCTGCTGCTCTGCGCATTGATTCTGCTGGTGTCCGGTACCGTGGTCGGCTTGCATGGCGAAAGCCAGGACGTGCACAGCGTGGCGACCCACCAACTGGATGCCCGTCGCGACCTGACCGCCTCCGAACAGGGCATCTACGCCGACCTGCGAGTGACCCTGGATGAAATCCACTTGCTCGTACCGGAACAGCAGACACCCGTGACGCCACAGCAGCTGGGCGAAGAAGGTTTCGCGCCGTTTGCCGAGGACGCCAGTTCGGTCAGCCGTGGCGGACACGCGTGGCAAATGGTCGACACTTCCTACCTTGGCCTCAGCCAGAACCCGGCAGTGGCAGGCTCTTTCCTGCTGCGGGTTGAAGCCAGCAAAGGCCCGGATGCGGACATCTGGATCAATCGCGACGCCTCACTGACCGCCAGCGCTGCCGCCGACCTCAGCGACGCCGCCCTCATCAAGGCGGGCTGGAAACAAGTCGTTGCCCAGTTCGATGCAGGCGTCACGCGCCAGCACAAGCACTGATCCCTCGAATTTATCTTTAAGAAGACTGCCTGCCCATGCCCATTTTTCTGAAACGCCGACCGTTGCTGCGCGTTGTGCTGGTCGGCTTGCTGGCCACCCTGCTCGCCCCTCTGGCCAATGCCGACGCCAAGCGTCTGCGGATTGGCATCACCCTGCACCCTTATTACAGCTATGTGGCCAATATCGTCGGCGACAAGGCCGAGGTGGTGCCGCTGATTCCGGCCGGTTTCAACCCCCACGCGTACGAGCCTCGCGCCGATGACATCAAGCGCATTGGCTCGCTGGACGTCATCGTGCTCAATGGCGTGGGCCACGATGACTTCGCCGACCGCATGATCCAGGCCAGCGAAAAACCTGACATCCCGGTCATTGAAGCCAACCAGGACGTGCCGCTGCTGGCCGCCACCGGCGTGGCTGCACGTGGCGCTGGCAAGGTCGTCAACCCGCACACTTTCCTGTCCATCAGCGCCTCCATTGCCCAGGTCAACAACATTGCCCGTGAGCTGGGCAAGCTCGACCCGGACAACGCCAAGACCTACACCGCCAATGCCCGCGCCTATGGCAAACGCCTGCGCCAACTGCGCGCCGACGCCCTGGCGAAACTGACCAAGGCGCCGAACGCCGACCTGCGCGTGGCCACGGTGCACGCCGCCTACGATTACCTGCTGCGTGAATTCGGCCTGGAAGTCACCGCCGTGGTTGAACCGGCGCACGGTATCGAGCCAAGCCCTAGCCAACTGAAAAAGACCATCGATCAACTGCGCGAACTGGACGTGAAAGTGATTTTCTCGGAGATGGACTTCCCGTCGACCTACGTCGAGACCATTCAGCGCGAGTCCGGGGTCAAGCTCTATCCCCTGTCGCACATTTCCTACGGCGAATACAGCGCCGACAAGTATGAAAAGGAAATGGCCGGCAACCTCGACACGGTCGTTCGGGCGATTCAGGAGGCTGGTGCATGACCGTCGCGGAAAAAATCGCCCTGACAGGCAACGGCCCCGCCGTGGAGTTTGCTGACGTCAGCCTGACCCTGGGTCGTACCGGGATTCTGGATCACGTCAATTTAAAGGTCCGGGCCGGTAGCGTCCATGCGCTGGTCGGGCCGAACGGCGGCGGCAAGAGTTCGCTGATCAAGACCCTGCTCGGGCAAATGCCGCATCAGGGTCAGCTCAGCCTGCAGTGGCCGGACGCACCGGGCGTCATCGGCTATGTGCCGCAGGCGCTGGAATTCGACCGTGGCTTGCCCATGACCGTGGATGATTTCATGGCTGCCATGTGCCAACGCCGTCCGGCGTTCCTTGGCCTGTCACGGCATTACGCCGGGGCGATTGGCGATGCGCTGGAACGGGTCGGCATGCAGGACAAACGCAAACGCCGCATGGGTGCGCTGTCGGGCGGCGAGCGCCAGCGGGTGTTGTTGGCGCAGGGGCTGATCCCTGCCCCGCAATTGCTGGTACTCGACGAACCCATGTCGGCCCTCGATGAGGCGGGCATTCAGGTATTCGAACGCTTGCTGGGAGACTGGCGTCAGGCTGGCATCACTGTGTTGTGGATCGAGCACGATCTGGAAGCGGTAAAGCGCCTGGCTGATCATGTCACTGGCCTCAATCGCCGCGTACTGTTCGATGAGCCCGCCGCCACGGCGCTGACCCCTGACAGACTGCTGACCCTGTTTTCGGCCCATCCCCGGGTTGCCAACACCACAACAGGGAGCGCCGCATAATGGACTACGAACAGTTTCGACTTTTCATACAAGGCCTGGCGTCTTCAGGCTACCTGCCCGAGGCTCTGGCGTATGGCTTTGTGGTCAACGCCTTGCTGGCCGGGCTGCTGATCGGCCCGGTGCTGGGCGGCCTCGGTACTCTGGTGGTGGTCAAGCGCTTCGCCTTCTTCTCCGAAGCGGTCGGCCACGCAGCGTTGACCGGCGTCGCCATCGGCATCCTGCTGGGTGAACCCTACACCGGGCCTTATGGCGCGTTGTTCGGCTATTGCCTGCTGTTTGGCATTGTTTTGAATTACCTGCGCAACCGTACCGGCCTCGCTCCCGACACCTTGATCGGCGTGTTTTTGTCGGTGTCCCTGGCATTGGGCGCGAGCCTTCTCCTGGTGCTGGCGGGCAAGATCAATGTGCACATTCTGGAAAACGTGCTGTTCGGCTCGGTGCTCACCGTCAACGGCAACGACCTGCTGGTGCTCGCCGTAGTGGGTGCGCTGGTGATGGGCCTGAGCCTGCCGCTGTACAACCGCATCATGCTCGCCAGCTTCAACCCGCAACTGGCGGCCGTGCGCGGCGTAGCGGTCAAGACCCTGGATTACCTGTTCGTGATCCTGGTGACGCTGATCACCGTGGCGGCGGTCAAGGTGATTGGCGCGATTCTGGTGGGCGCCCTGCTGGTGATCCCTGCCGCCGCTGCGCGCCTGCTCAGCCAGTCGCTCAAGGGCTTCTTCTGGATTTCAGTCGCCATCGCCACCGTCAGCACCTTGTGCGGCATTCTGCTGCCCATCGTCTTCGACCTGCCCGTACCGTCTGGCGCGGCGATCATTCTGGTGGCCGGCATGGCCTTCGCCCTGGCGGCGATTGCCCGTGGCACGGTGCCAAGCCTCAAAGGGAATATTGGATAAATGCTGCGTTCACTGACTTTCGCACTGGCCTTTAGCGGCCTGTTTGCCACCGCTGCCCAGGCAGCGCCCGCATCCAACGACGCCAAAACCCCGGTACGGGTGCTGGCCAGCCTGCCGGTGACCTACGGCCTGGGGCAACTGCTGCTCAAGGACTCAGGCGTGGTGCTCGAACGCGCCGCGGCCGCCAACCTGCCCGGCTCGCGCCAGACCGCGTACTTCACCGGTCGCGGCGCCGACGCGTTGCGCAAGCTGGCAGTCGAGGCAGACGCGGTGATCGGCCTGCGCTCGATCTGGCCGGATGATCCCCTTTACCCCAACGCCCGGCGCAGCAACATTCGCATCGTCGAGATTGACGCCGCGCGCCCGGTGGATGGCAGCTTGCCCGGTATTGCCGTGCAACCCGGCCAGGGCATTGACGGCTTGAACAGCCAACCGTGGTTGTCAAGCAACAACATGGGACGCATGGCCGATGTCATGGCGGCCGATCTGGTGCGCCTGGCTCCGGCTGCCAAACCGCGTATCGAAAGCAACCTGGCGAGCCTCAAACAGCAATTGCTCAAACTCACGGCAGACAGCGAAGCAAGTCTGGCCAGCGCCGATAACCTGAGTGTGGTCAGCCTGTCGGACCGCTTGGGCTATCTGATCGGCGGCCTGAACCTGGAGCTGATCGACACTCAGTTGTTGACCGACGAGCAGTGGACGCCCGAAGCCATTGAGAAACTGACCCGAACCCTAAAAGATAACGACGTTGCCCTGGTCCTGGACCATCGCCAGCCGCCCGAGCCGGTCAAAGCGGCCATCACGGCTGCGGGTGGTCAATTGCTGATCGTGACCGAAGATGGCGAAGATCCGGTCGCTGAGTTGCAAAGCAATATCGGGCGAGTCATCAAGGCGTTGGCTGCAAAGCAGTAAGCAGCCAGATGCGGTTCGTTACCCGGCCTGACGTGCAGTGGCGCGCTATCGCCCGCACACTGCCGTTAGCCAGAGGCTGCCCAATGCTTTTTAGCCGCTAACGGAAGTAACCATTTATTGACGTCAAATCATAATCATGCCTTCCACTATCCAGTGACCCATTTGCCCGCCGATACCTGATCAAGATGTCTCTGTTTGACGGTCACGGTGAGGGTCTAGCATGTTCAATAAATCACTCAAAGATGAACTGGCGGCCAGGAAGGCCGAAGTATCAGAGTTCAAAGGATTGATTGATTCGCTTGGCCGATCCATGGCTGTGGTCGAGTTTGATCTGGATGGCAAGGTGTTAAGAGCCAATGACAACTTCCTCGACACCATGGGTTACCGCGCAGAGCAATTGGTCGGCAAAACACATCGGGACTTTTGCTCACCCTCGCTGACCCGCAGCGCCGATTACAGTCAGTTCTGGACACAATTGCGGGCCGGAAAATTCGTCTCCGGGACGTTTCAGCGCATCAACGCGCACGGGCAAAATGTGTGGCTTGAGGCCAGTTATAACCCGGTTATCGACGAGCGCGGCCAAGTGCTGAAGGTGGTCAAGTACGCGCTGGATGTGACTGAAAAAGTCGCTCTGGAAGCGTTGACGCGGGGCAAGGTAGCGGCACTGGATCGCGCCATGGCGGTCATCGAGTTTGATCTCGCGGGTAACATTCTGTTTGCCAACGACAACTTTCTGCACACCATGGGCTATGGCCTGAGTGACCTGAAGGGCAAGCACCACCGGCTCTTCTGCGAGCCAAGCCTGGTCAACAGCAGCGAATACAGTGACTTCTGGCGTCGACTGAATGCCGGCGAGTTTTTCAGTGGCCAGTTCAAACGCATCGGCAAAAACGGGCGAGTGGTCTGGCTGGAAGCGACCTATAACCCGGTGTATGACGCTGACGGCAAACTGTCGAAGGTCATCAAGTTCGCCAGCAATATCACTGAGCGTGTCGAGCGCTTCGAAGAAGACTCCCGCGGTGCTTCCCGGGCGTACCATATTTCTGCCGAAACCGAGAAAGTCGCAGAACAAGGCGCGCAGGTCATTCAGGACACGGCAAAAGAGATGCGTCAGATTGCTGAAAACATCGGCACGTCGGCACGGCTGGTCGGCCAGTTGGGCGACCGCTCGGAACAGATCACCACCATCGTCAACACGATTCGCGGGATTGCCGAGCAGACCAACCTGCTTGCCCTCAATGCAGCGATTGAGGCAGCACGCGCGGGCGATCAGGGAAGGGGCTTTGCGGTAGTGGCCGACGAGGTACGGCAGTTGGCAGGACGCACCAGCCGTTCCACGGCGGAAATCGCCGACATGATCGGCAAGATCCTTTCGGAAACCCGTGATGCGGTCGCCAGCATGAACGCCACTCAAGAGGGGGCGCAGCGTGGCGTTAGCCTGGCCGATCAGGCTGGCCTGGTGATCCTGCAGATTCGCAGTGGCACCAGCGACGCAGTCGAGGCGGTGAGCATGTTCGCCTCCAAGCTTGACGAGTCAGATGTAATTCCCAAATCCGCCGTCAGTTGGGTTGGATAAAGCAGGCAGATAATCGCTGCTGTATCTGCGCCTGTTGCGGTCGCGAACTCGGCCGCCGCCGAGGCATGGGCTTAACGGGAAATTCAGCCGACAGCGGCAGGATTTTCCGAAACCCTGCGTTTCCCCATGCCCCAACATCGCGCACCGGCTGCGCCACCGGTGCAACTTTCGGTGACAGCTTTTCCATCCCCGTGATCCAATCCCTTTTGCAGAGCCCATGAATCCGGGAAATTATCGGCCTGGCCCGGCTTTTGCTATACCTGTATATACAGGATGATATGACCGCTGCGACTTAAACTTTATGCAGCTCACATTCGCCGTCAGATTTTTCAATGACTCCACGCAGGAATAGCGCTATGTCTTCACCACTTCGCCTCACGCCCGGTCAATTCGACATCGATCAGTTGCGCGCCATTTATCAGCAGCAAAGCCCTTTCGAGTTAGATCCTGGCGCCCGGGAAGTGGTGGATGCGAGCACCCGCACCGTGAATGAAATCATCGCCAACCAGCGCACCGTGTACGGCATCAACACCGGTTTTGGTCTGTTGGCACGCACCTCGATCCCTACCGAATCGCTCGCCAGGCTGCAGCGCAACCTGCTGCTGTCGCACTGCACCGGCACCGGCCCTCTGCTGGACGATGCCAGCGTCGCGCTGATCATGGCCTTGAAAGTCGGATCGCTGGCCCGTGGCTTCTCCGGCATCCGCTGGGAAGTGATCCAGGCGCTGAGCGCGTTGTACGCCGCCAAAGTCTACCCATGCATTCCCTCTCAGGGCTCGGTTGGCGCCTCGGGTGATCTGGCGCCCTTGGCGCACATGTCGGCGGTGTTGATCGGGGTAGGTCGCGTGCGTCATCAGGGCCGGGAAATGGACGCAGTCGAGGGCCTTGCGCTGGCCGGGCTTGAACCCATGGTGCTGGGCCCGAAAGAAGGCCTGGCGCTGATCAACGGTACCCAGGTCTCGACTGCGCTGGCCCTGCGCGGTCTGTTCGCCACCGAGAAGCTGTTCATCGCCGCCGTGGTCGCGGGCAGCCTCAGCGTGGAGGCTCTCAAAGGTTCGGACGTGCCCTTCGACCCTCGCATTCAGGCGGTGCGCGGTCAGCCGGGGCAGATTGACGTGGCCCTGTTTTATCGCGAGCTGCTGGCGACCAGTGAAATCCGCAGGTCACATGCTGATTGCGGCCGCGTGCAGGATCCTTACTCGCTGCGCTGCCAACCGCAGGTGATGGGCGCCTGCCTGGATCACATGCGCTTTGCCGCTGGCGTGTTCATGCGCGAAGCCAATGCCGTGTCCGACAACCCATTGGTGTTCAGCGCCGACGGCGACGTGCTGTCGGGCGGCAACTTCCACGCAGAACCGGTGGCCATGGCTTCGGACGTGCTGGCTTTGGCGATTTCCGAAATCGGCGCTCTGTCGGAACGCCGCATCGCGCAACTGGTGGACCCGGCGCTGTCGGGGCTGCCAGCGTTTCTGGTCAAGGAAGGCGGTCTCAATTCGGGGTTCATGATCGCGCAGGTCACTGCCGCCGCGCTGGCCTCGGAAAACAAGACCCTGGCTCACCCCGCATCGGTGGACAGCCTGCCCACCTCGGCCAATCAGGAAGACCACGTCTCCATGGCGACCTTCGCCGCCCGGCGCCTGCTCGACATGGCCGGTAACAGCAGCGCGGTAGTGGCCATCGAGTTGCTCGGCGCTGCCCAGGGCGTTGACCTGCACGCGCCGCTGCGCACGTCTGAAAAACTCAGCGAAGTGCTGGCGATGATCCGCAGCGAAGTCCCTCATTACGACGAAGACCGCTACTTCGCCCCGGACATCGCCGCCGCCCGCGCCTGGGTTGAAGGTGGGGCATTTGCACGCTGGTTGCCGTTTGCGCGGCTCTACGACTGATCAACTGGAATCGGTGACGACAGCTGATCGACCAGCGGTTGTCGCACCGATCGAACGACGGCCATCCACGAGCCTCGAAATCTTGTAAGCCTTATCAGCTGTACATGAACAAGAGGTGACAAAAATGACCGATCAGAGCCAGAAAACCCTCGACCGAAATGACCCGGCGATCGACCCGGACGCTCCGGATGCCGAGTCCGGGCAAGCCCAGCAGCATCAGGGCGGGACGACTCAAAGCCAGGACAGTGAGCCGCCACGTCCTCCGCAAGGTCAGCCAGACACCCAGTTCGAGCAGAATCAACAATCGGGCGGCAACACCTTCACGCCGGATTTCGAACCCGAGGAAAAACCCAACATGCCGCGCAGCAACCCGCATCCGGTTCAGGGTGAGGATGCTGATGTGGATACCGATGGGGGATAAGATTTCCATTCCGCTTAGATGACATCCCTGTAGGAGCTGCCGAAGGCTGCGAACCGCGATAATTCTGGATAACGCGGTTCGCAGCCTTCGGCAGCTCTTACAGTTTTAGCGAAACATTTTCAGCGAACCATTCGCCTGCTTTGCTCCCCCTCTCCCCTCGCAACATTTCTAAACACTTCTGAAAACTTCTCACGTTGTACGACGTCTGACGTTGTGTTCGACTGGCATCGTCTCACTAAAAATAACAACGGAGATTCACCTATGGCGAGCACCAGCTCCGTCGATAAGAAACCTCTTGCTGCGCGTGAAACATTCTTCGGGAAGCTCACCAAGCTACTGGGCCCCGGCATTATCGCAGTGCTGTCCTGGCTGGGCGCTGGCGACCTGATCACCTCCTCGGTGGCAGGGGCCAACTACGGCTACGCCATGATGTGGGTACTGGCGGTTTCGCTGCTGCTGCGATTCCTGATCGTCAACATCATCGCGCGCTTCCAGCTCTGCAATAACCAGGGCATGAGCATCCTCCAGGGCTACGCCCAACTCCATCCATTGTTCGCCTGGTTTATGCTCGGCTATGCCTTGCTGATGGGCCATTTGATCAACGCTTACATGATCAAGGGCGCTGGCGAAGCGCTGGCCATGTTGCTGCACGTCAACCAACCGTTGCTGTGTTCGTTTGCGGTGGTGATTGCGGTCTGGCTGCTGGTAGGTCGCAACATCTACACCATGATCGAAGGTGTGATGAAAGGTCTGCTGGCGCTGATGACTCTGGCATTCCTGGCGCTGGCAATCATGTCCAAGCCGGACGTGGTGGGCATTCTCAAAGGCACCATCGGTTTCAGCATTCCGCCGGATGAAGGCGTGCATGGCGCGCTGCTGGTGGCGGTATCGGTGATCGGTGCGGTGGCGGGTTCCATCGCCAACTTCGTGCACCCTTACGTGATGCGCGAGAAAGGCTGGATCGGGCCGGAACACAAGCGCATGCAACGCAATGACCTGCTGTTCGCCGTGTTCGTCGGGATCATCATCAACCTGGCGATCTGGGTGGTCGGTGCCGAGATTCTGCGTCCGAACGGCCTGCAGGTCAGCACTTTGCAGGACCTGGGCAAAGCCCTGGAAATGTTCTTCGGCCCGGCAGGCTGGTACATCTTCTTCGTCGGCGTGTTCGCCACCCTGTTCGCCAGTATCGCGGGCAAGACCACGGCGTTCCCGATGCTGATCACCGATGCGTTCCAGCACATCGTGCCCAAGCGCCGCGAGAAGTATGGCAAGGAGTTCCACAAGGACCCGATGCACAAGTGGTTCATGCTGTTCATCCTGGTCACCCCGCTGGTCTGGTCGCTGCCCGGCATGCCTGACTTCGTGACCCTGACCATCGGCGTGAACGCATTGAACATCATTGGCCTGCCGATCATCTCCCTGGGTCTGCTGTTCATGTCCAACCAGAAATCCCTGCTGGACAAGCAATACCGCAACAACCTGTTCGAGAACATCGCACTGCTGTTCGCGACCGGGCTGGCACTGTGGGTTGCCTTCCAGCTGGGGGCTGATCTGCTGAGCTGAGGTTGCGACATTTTGTAGGAGCTGCCGCAGGCTACGAATCGAGGTGCATCAGGTCGATTGCTTCCGCAGCCTTCGGCGGCTCCTACAGATCCCGCCAGATGAAATCATTTGCAACAAAGCATTGCACTAGCACCGCGTGAAACAGCAGGATCGCTATTCCTGCCCAATCCAGCGGAGCATTTCTGGCAATGGACCACGCCTCACCCCAACCTGCCACACGGCTCACCTCCCGGGAATTTCGCGGGATGGTGGCCATTCTGATTTCAATCGCCCTCGCCACCCTCGATACCGCCATCGCCAACACGGCGTTGCCCAGTATCGCCGCAGACCTGAATGCTTCGCCCGCCGCTTCGGTGTGGGTGATCAACGCCTATCAACTGGCGGCGGTGGCCACCCTGCTGCCCTTCGCCGCATTGGGTGGAGTTGTCGGACATCGTAAGGTCTACCTCGGCGGCCTTATTCTCTTCGTGGTCTCGTCGGCACTGTGCAGCTTTGCCTGGTCGTTACCGAGCCTGACCATCGCGCGGGTCATCCAGGGCCTGGGCGCCAGCGCGATCATGGCGGTCAACGCGGCGCTGATCGGCTCCATTTTCCCGCCCGAGCGGCTGGGGCGCGGGTTGGGCATGAATGCCCTGGTGGTGGGCACCTCCTTCGCTGCAGGGCCGACCATTGCTTCACTGGTGTTGTCGGTGGCGAACTGGCCGTGGCTGTTCGCGATCAACCTGCCCATCGGCATTTTTGCGCTGGTGTTTGCCTGGCACTCGCTGCCTGCCAGCAAACCGTCGGCCACAGGTTTTGACCGACTGACCGCGCTGCTCAATGTCGTCACGTTCGGTGCGTTGATTTATGCCCTTGGCGAAGCGGCGCAACTGGGTTCGATGAACAGCGTGCTGATCGCCTTGGCCGTGTTCCTGATCGCCGGCGCATTAATGCTGCGCCGCGAGGCCGGTCACCCTGCACCGATGTTCCCCCTGGATCTGCTCAAGCGCCCGATGTTCGCGCTCTCTGCGCTGACGGCCTTCTGTTCGTTTGCCACCCAAGGCGTGGCATTTGTGTCATTGCCGTTTTTCTTCGAGACCGTGCTCGGCCGTGATCCGATCCAGACCGGCTTTCTGATGACGCCCTGGTCGGTGGTGGTGGCGATGATTGCACCCTTTGCCGGTCGCCTGTCCGACCGTTATGCGCCGGGGCTCCTGGGCGGCATCGGCCTGGCCATTCTGTGCGCGGGGATGATTTCCCTGACGCTCATGCCGACAGACGCAACCGCCTGGGAGATCGGCCTGCGCATGATCATCTGCGGCATAGGCTTCGGTTTCTTCCAGGCGCCCAACCAGAAAGCGCTGATGACCAGCGCGCCCCGGGAAAGAGCCAGCGGCGCCAGCGGGACGATTGCCACGGCGCGACTGATTGGTCAGGCCACCGGCGCGGCCCTGGTGGCATTGAGTTTTGGCATCAGCGGTGAGCATGGCCCGGTACTGGCATTGGCCATTGGGGCAGGCTTCGCCGCCGTGGGGAGTGTCGCCAGCGGGCTGCGCCTGGTTGCGGCAAATCCGCGCGGTTGAGCCCTTTATGACACCGTTCGTAGGAAATTCTCGGCAGCCTTCCGCATCCCAGCTATGATGGCACAAGGCCTTTTTCAGGCCTTCATTCGGCTGACTTCGGAACCTTTTTCAATGAACCTAGCCTCACACGCCGAAACACAACGCCTGTCCGCCGTGCGCGCCGTCCAGTGGCTGGAGACCGCCGCCAGCGAGAATTTCGATCGCATCTGCAGGCTCGCCGCTGCCTATTTCGACGTGCCCACGGTCCTGGTGTCGCTGGTCGATAAAGACCGCCAGTGGTTCGCCAGTCGAATCGGCTTTGGCCCCAGTCAAACGCCGATCAATCAATCGTTCTGCGCCCATACCATCCTGCAGGACGGCGTGATGCAAGTGGTGGACGCCTGTTGCGATTCACGCTTCAAAGACAACGAACTGGTCACCGCCCCCGACGGCATTCGTTTTTACGCGGGCGCCCCGCTGGTGACTCGCGACGGACATGCCATCGGCAGCCTGTGCATCATCGACAAGTGGCCGCATCAGCTCAGCCACGCCGAGAGCCAGGTGTTGCAAGACCTCGCCGAGATGGTCATCGCCCAGATCGAACAGCGCCAGCAGACCCGAACCTCGCACCCGGCCAGCGGCCTGCCCAACATGCGCCAGTTTCTCGCTGACAATCCGGGCTCATGGATCAACCCCGACATGCCGGTCAGGCTGTTGGCGGTGGTTGAAGTGGTGGGCAGCCCCTGGGCTGCAGACCCGGCACTGGATGACGGATGCAACCTGGTCGGCATCAAGGCCGATACCATCACCGCCCGATTGAAAACGGCGCTGGACGCAAACGTCACGGCGTACCACATCAGCGAGCGGCATTTCAGCCTGCTGCTGCCGGTCCACGCGGACTTCAAAGAACAGCTGATCCAGACCCTGAGTGAGCTGATCTGCGAGCCTTGCGGCGAAGATTCTATCTCGACCCTGCCAGGCGTGCGCATGGGCCTTGCCTCCTGCGAGGACGGCAATCAGTCGGTTGGCGAGTTGTTGCGCAAGGCCCGCAGCGCCGCCGACCTGGCCGCTCGGGACGGGCTGGACTGGGCGATCTGGGATGAAAACCCCAACTGCGCCTCCCATCGTGCACTGCCCCTGACGCAGGAAGTCGCCGGGGCGTTGGTCAGCGGTGAAATCTCACTGGTGTTCCAACCGCGTTTTCGCCTCGAAGACGGTCGCCAGGTCAGTGCCGAAGCGCTGTTGCGCTGGAATCACCCGGTTTATGGACCGGTATCGCCCGCCGAATTCATTCCTTTGATCGAACGCTCCGGGCAGATCAGCCTGGTGACGCGCTGGGTGATTGATAACGCCCTGGCAGCAGCTGCCGAATGGGAAGACCCACTGGCGAAAGTGTCGCTGAACCTGTCCGCGCTGGACTTCCAGCATCTGGATATCGCCGCAGCCCTGAAGACGGCCTGCGACGCGCACGGCATCAGTCCCGAGCGTGTCGAGGTTGAAATCACGGAAGGGGAATGGATCAGGGCCAGCGCCACGGTACTGACGCAGCTGTCAGAGATTCGCGCACTGGGAGTGGATGTGGCGATCGATGATTTCGGCACCGGCTATAGTAACTTCGCTTACCTGCACGAAATTCCGGCCAACGTGATCAAGCTGGATAAATCGATCATCACTGACCTGGAAAACAAACCACGCAATTGCATCATTGCGCAGTCAATTTTCCAGCTCGCCCACAGCCTGGGTTATCGCACCGTGGCTGAGGGCATCGAGACATTCAAATGCCTGGATCTGGTCAGGAGTTATGGCTGCCATGAAGCGCAAGGCTTCTTCCTCAGCCGCCCGCTGACTGCCGCGCAAATCAAGCAGAGCAACGTGGGCAGCAGCTTCTTGCTCAACGCCTGATCAGCGTTTATTCGTTGGTTTTATACGGCGGATATTGCTCATCATCGACGCGCTTGTCGGCGTCGACGTTCTGGTCATCCGCCGGCGCTTTGGGCGGATGCGGTGGATCGATCTGCGGGTCGGCGAGATCGGGGGAATCCGGATCGAAGCCTGGTTCCTGGTCAGGATTAGCCATGTTCACCTCTCGTCAGCTGCCCAGCGTGTCTGGGCTACCTGATTGAGAGGGCACGTGGCTGGTGAAGTGCGGCGCGGCTGACGAGTGGCAGTGTAAAGCGGCGATAGAGTGTCAGATATGCCGCCTTCGCGATCGTCGTAACCTCCGATTGCTTCCACAGGCCTGTGGTGTGACAAGGGCAGATTTACGCCCGCTCGAAAGTCGTTAAACCACCCTGCTCGCTATCTCATTGCGCAACAGTCGGGCCAGCGCTTCCACGGAATACGGCTTTTGCAGAAAAGTGAAGCCCTGGGAATTGCCCTGGGCGAGTGCCGGGCTGTAGCCGCTGGTGAGGACGATGGGCATTTGCGGGTAGAGGCGTTTGATCTCCAGCGCCAGTTCCACGCCATTCATGCCGGGCATCACCACATCGGAAAACACCGCCTGGAACTCATCGGCACGCTCAGCCAGAACTGCAAGGGCTTCGGCGCCGTTCTTGGCCCAATGGATGCAGTAGCCCAGTTCCCTGAGGGTCTGAGTGGAAAACTCACCGATTTCCAGGTTGTCCTCTACCACCAGCAAGTGCGCGCCTTCGCCATCGCTCTGCTGATTCTGATCCAGCGCAGGTTGTTCGACCGATTCCACTGGCACTGCCTGAGGCAGATACAAGGTAAACGTGCTGCCCTCCCCCGGCCGGCTTTCGACCAACACTTCGCCGCCGGACTGTTTGGCAAAACCAAACACTTGAGAAAGCCCAAGCCCGGTGCCTTTGCCGACTTCCTTGGTGGTAAAGAATGGATCGAAGATCCGGTGCAGTTGCTCGGGGGCAATGCCTGAACCCGTATCGATCAGCGACACCGCCACGTAATCACCCTCGGCGGCGGCATGCGCTCGACGCGGCGGCAGATGATGCACCGGCTCGACGCAGATCTTCAGCACCCCTTCGCCGTTCATGGCATCACGGGCGTTGACTGCCATGTTGATCAAAGCGGTGTCGAACTGGCCCGCATCGGCGTTGATAAAGCAGGCTTCTTCAGGAAGCTCGATTAGCACCTTGATCCGCGCACCGGTCAGCGAACCAATCATGTCACCGATGGTGCGCACGCTCTTGCCGACTTCGAAGACTTCCGGGCGCAGGGTTTGCTGGCGCGAAAACGCGAGCAGTTGGCCGGTCAGTTTGCTGGCACGGTCCACCGCGTCGGAGATGGCGTCGATATAGCGGCGCCGACGTTTCTCGTCCAGGCTGCGTTTGAGCAGATCAGTCGACGCCTTGACCACGGTCAACAGGTTGTTGAAGTCGTGGGCCACGCCCCCGGTCAACTGCCCGACCGCTTCCATCTTCTGCGACTGGCGCAAGGCTTCTTCGGTCCTGCGCAACGCTTCGGCGGCTTCGCGCTCCACCTGAATATCCCGGCCCACGGCGTGGATGTACGACTGGTCCGGCACCGCTGTCCAGGAGATCCAGCGGTAAGAGCCGTCCTTGTGCAGGTAGCGGTTTTCAAAGCTGGGGAAGCTCACGCCTTGAGAAAGATCCTTCGCGGCAGCAGCGGTCAATTGATCATCGTCAGGGTGCAGGAAATCCAGAAACGATTTGCCCTGAAGCTCGCTCTTGCTCCAGCCCAGCACCTGAGTCCAGGCCGGGTTGACCGCGACGATTTCGCCGTTGAATTCGGCGATCAGCATCAGGTCCGTGGACAGACGCCAGATCCGGTCGCGGTCCTGGGTACGGGCCGCAACGCGCTCTTCGAGGGTGGCGTTGAGACGGCGAAGGTCTTCTTCGGCCTCGCGCGTGGCGGTGATGTCCCGGGAAATGCAGAGGATTTTCTCGACCCGGCCCTGAGCGTCGCGGATAGGGGTAACTTGTACATCCCACCACTTGGGGTTACCCAAGAAGGTGTTGGCGAACCCCTGGAAGCGCCCGGAGATACCCGCCCTGGCCTGCTCAATCGCGGCCTTGGCATCCAGGTGCCCCTGGTCCTGCCAGAAGTCGGGCCATGGGCAGCCCTTTACTGCATTGAAATCACTGATCTCCATAACGTTCATGCCGCCTTCGCTCATGAACGCCAGCTTGCCGTCCATGTCGATGACCTTGATGCAATCATTGCTGCTGGCCAACACCCGGCTGTTGAATTCCTGGGTCTCGCGCAACGCGGACTCGGTGCGCTTGGTAGCGGTGACGTCCTTGAACAGCACCGCCACCCGGTTCTGCTCGCGACCATCGACCTTGTAGGCATATACCTCATACCAGTGCCCGGCCAGCGCGATGGCGGGGGCGTCGAAACCGATGGACACGCCGGTCAGCGCCACCCGTGCGTAAGGGTCGAACCAGGGCTGTGGCTGACCCTGGGCAATGTCGCGCATGCTCTGGCTGATCAACTGCTTGAGGTGGGTCATGCCCTCAAAGGCGGGGTTGATCTCGACGAAATGAAATTCCACCAACGTATCGTCGACGAAGCTGACATCGACCACGCAGAAGCCGATGTCGATCCCGCGAAACAATTCGCGGTAACGCTCGTCCCGTGATTGCATCTGCTGGGCCAGTTGCACCGAATGAGTGGTTTCGACGGTATGGACCAGCACGCCCATGACCGTTTCTTCGCGCTCGTCGTACAAAGGCGAAACGGAATAGGTCCACCAGGTCTGCTCCGGAACACCGTAACGCGCCATGTCGATGGGCTGGTTCTCGACGCGGCCGGCTTGCCCGGCGAAGGCCTGCTCGAACATCGGCCGAACCTGCTCCCAGGCGTCGGCCCATAACGTCGTGATGCTTTGCCCAAGGGCATCGGCCAGTCGCGGGCCAAGAATCGGGCGATAAGCGTCATTGAAGAAGAACATCAACTCCGGTCCCCAGACCAGATACAGGCTTTCAGGCGAGTTGAGCATCATGCTCAGTGCCGAACGCAGGGACGCTGGCCATTGCTCCATCGCGCCGAGGGAGGAATCCGACCAGTCTCGAGCTCTGATGGCGGCTCCGGTTTCTCCACCAGGGAGGATCTTCGGAACAGGGTTGGGTATGGAGCTAATGGTCATTTACCAAATTAATGAAGCGTCAGATGACGAGAATCGGCGGCCCGGGCGGGCGAAGGTCGCTAAGTTTGGAGTGCTGGCTAATAAGTGGCAACCACCTCATGGCGGTTTGTGCAGCGAATCACCCACAGGCACGAGATTGACCGCCCAGTGGTCGTAACGTTCGCCGCCCCAGCGAGATACCAGCATTGACCTGACCGTTCATCGGTGGTCAGATGCGCGCCAGTTTCAGGTGTCCCATGCCGCCGAGCATGGGATTAAACGGGAAGCCGGTGCGTCACTTCGATGACCAGTCCGGCGCTGCCCCCGCAACGGTAAGCGAGCGAACCCTTCAATACACCACTGTGCTCCGGCATGGGAAGGTGAAGGATTCATGACCCTCGCAAGCCCGGAGACCGGCCTGCAACTTCGTTTTGGCAAACCCGCGGTGGGCGGGCGCAGGCCGGTTTCCGTGGGCTTTTGCGCCCGCGATTCCTCATGCGTTATTCCCCCGGGATCCATTCATTCCTTCTGGTTGGAATCGTATGTCCCGCAAATCCCTGCTTCAAACCCTGGCGACCCGTTCGCTAATGCCCTGTCTGGCCCTTTCGGCGAGCGCCTTTGCGGCTGACGAAACCCTGATTGCCCTGCCCTCAACGGCCATTACCGAGCGTGCTGACACGGGCGAGGTCAGTCTTGATCGCCCACTGCCCGCGGGCTCCAGGCTCAACCTGAGCGCGCTGGAAAACCCGGCGAGCATCAGCAGCCTTGGCCTTGAAGCCATCGGCAATCGCAATAACCTGACCGTTCAGGATGCGGTGACGCGCTCGCCGGGCATCACCAGCATGGCGGCGCCGGGGAACGGCAATACGGCGCTGTCGGCACGGGGGTTTACCGGGCACTCCTCGGTCATGACCCTGTTCGACGGCGCACGGCTGTACACCGGCTTTGGCACTCAGACCTTTCCCGTGGACCCGTGGATGGTCGAGCGCATCGACGTGATTCGCGGCCCGGCGTCGGTGCTCTATGGCGAAGGCGCGACCGGCGCGGTGATCAATGTGATCCCCAAGAAGCCGTTCGAAGGTGAAATCCACAACCGGCTGCGCCTGGGATACGGCTCCGATGATCGCCAGCAACTGGGCCTGGACAGCGGCGGCTCCCTGAGCGACACCCTGAGTTATCGCCTGACCCTCAATCAGGAGCAGAGCAACGGCTGGGTCGACAATGGCAACTCCCGAGACCAGGCCCTGAGTGCTGCGTTGCGCTGGCAGGCCACGGATGATCTGGCGTTCACCTTCGCCCATGAACGCGGCGACAGTGAGCCCATGAGTTATTTCGGCACGCCGCTGATCGACGGCGGTTATCGCGACAGCGTGCGGGACAAGAACTACAACCTGCACGATGCGGTGCAGCGCTATAACGATGAATGGACCCGTTTCAACACCGACTGGGCGATCAACGAAAACGTCAGCGCCAGCAACCAGCTGTACTACATCAAGAGCCGTCGCCATTGGCGCAACGCCGAAGCCTACAACTGGAGCAGCGCCCAGGGGCAACTGTTGCGCGGTGATTACCTGGAGATCAAACACGATCAGGAACAGATCGGCGACCGCCAGAGCTTCACCTTCAACCATTCGCTGCTGGGCCTGGACAGCCGAACCGTGGTGGGCGCCGAGTACAACCGGATTCGTTTCGGGGTAGTCAACAACTCGCCGTACAGCGATGTGGGTGGCGACTACATTGACCCGTGGAACCCGGCAGATGGCTACTTCCAAAGCCAGTCGCCGTTGCTGCCCCTGGCCGACAGCACCACGCGCACCTTTGCGCTGTTTGCGGAAAACCGTCTGCAGCTGTCCGAGCGCTGGTCGCTGGTCACGGGTATTCGCCGCGATCAGAACCACATCGACCGCAACGATCTACGCGCCGACACCCGCAGCGACCGCAGCCTGACTGGCGGCAACTGGCGCGCCGGGCTGGTGTTCGCGGTCACCGACCAGCTGTCGCTGTATGGCCAGTACTCCACCAGCGAAGACGGGGTCAGCAACCTGATCAGCCTCAACCCCACTCAGCAGCAGATGGACCTGACCGAAGCGAAGCAGACCGAATTCGGCCTCAAGCAGCAATTCTGGGACGGACGCGGCGAATGGACGCTGGCGGCCTACCACATCGTGAAAAAGAAATTGCTCACCACCGACCCACTGACCCGCCTCACCCAACAGGTTGGCCAGCAATCTTCCGACGGCCTGGAAGCGTCTCTAAGGCTGGCGTTGAGTCAGGGTTGGCATGTCTCGGCCAACGCCTCGCTGGTGCGCGCCGAATACGACAGGTTCTATGAAAACGTCGCGGGTCAATCGGTCTCTCGGGCGGGCAATCACCCTACCGACGTGCCGCGACGCAGCGCCAATCTGTGGCTGAGCAAGGCATTGACCCAGGACCTGGATGCCGGGGTGGGCTTGCGCTATGTCGACGCCCGGTATGCCAACGCCGCCAATACCACCGACGTGCCCGGCTACACCGTGCTCGACGCCAATCTGGGCTGGAACGCCCTGCCCGACGTGCGCCTGGGCCTGCAACTGAACAACCTGCTCGACCGCCGCTATGCCGTCGCCGGGCAGAACAACGGCCAGCAATGGCTGATGGGGCAACCGCGATCGTTATTTGTGACGGCTGATTACAGTTTTTGAGGTGAGGACGCAGTAGGACCTGTAGGAGCGACCGGGCGACGCTCCACCTTGCTCGCGATAGGGTTTTATCTGGCAATAAATGATTACCTGACCTGACGCTTTCGCGAGCAAGCTCGCTCCCACGGGATCACTGAACGACCTGCTTTTCTGTTTTTCTGTGGGAGCGAGCTTGCTCGCGAAGAGGCCGGTGCTGGCGCTGTATTTCCATCGGCAGGTCGATAGCCTTCGCAAGCGAAGTGGTCACAGACAGCGGTGGCACGGCACATTCCTGTAGCGGCCTCAGCCGCGTTCAGATCAAGTGCTATCCTCCCTACTTGACGACGCCCTGCAACCACGCATTCAAATCCGCAACTTCAGCCTGGCTGATGCTGTGTCCCAAACCTGCATATGAATGCAGCTCCGGCTTCAACCCAAGGCTGGTGAGGTAGGACTGGGCTTGGGTCGCGCCGCTGTAGGGCACGCGCATGTCGGCGTTGCCGTGGCCGATGAAGACTTTCAGGTCCTTCAACGCCGGGTCAGGTTTGAGCTCGGTTTTCAGCACTGGCAGCACCTTGCCGCTCAAGGCTGCGATGCCGCCGACCAGTTTCGGGTCTCTGAGCGCCACTTCATAAGTCATCATCGCGCCCTGACTGAAGCCCACCAGATACACCTTTGATGGCTGGGTGTGGTACTTGACCGTCGCCTGTTCGATGAACTGACGCAGCACTTGCCCGCTGCGCTTGAGGTCAACCGTCACGCCATCGTAGTCAGGGCTGTTCGGCTTCTGGGTGAACCACTGATAACGACCTTCCTGCAAGGTCACCGGTGCGCGCACCGACAGGTAGTTGTAGTCCTTGGGCAGCGCGAAATTGATCCCGAACAGGTCCAGTTCATTGCTGCCATACCCGTGCATGAAGATTACCAGTGGCCGTTCCTGGCTATCGGCGTGGGTCTGGGCGACGTAATTGAGCGGTAGGTCGGTCTGCAACGGCAGCGCGGCCTGGGCAAACCCGGTGACTGCAAACAGCAGCGCGGCAAAAAATTTCAGCATGAGTCATGGCCTCTAAAGTGCGTTATCCGACGGTTCGGACAACGCATAGCTTCCGTCATTCGCTGCGCAGTCTATAACGCCGTCAAAAATCACCAATAGGCTGATTCGCCCGGCCCGGCTTCAACAGCTGCATCTGCTGGCGATAATCATCGGTGACCTGCCGCGACTGGCTGCTGCTGGTGATGACCCGTGGGGTAATCAGCACGATCAGCTCGGTGCGCGCCTTGGATTTGCTGGTGGTGCCGAACAACCAGCGCAGGCCGGGGATTTTGCCCAGGTACGGCACCGAAGAGCCGCTTTCGGCGTTGTCCTGTTTGATCAGGCCGCCGAGCAACACGGTCTGCCCGCTTTGCACCGCGACCTGAGTGGAGACCGAGCGGGTCGAGATGTTCGGGTTGGTCTGGTTGCCGGAGATCGACGCCAGATCGGCGTTGCTGACCTGCTGCTGAATGTCCATGTACACCAGGCCACCCGGATTGATTCGAGGTACCACATCCAGAATCACCCCGGTCTGCAAGTATTCAACGCTGCTCAGGGTGGTGTTGGAGACGTTGGTGTTGACCGTGGTCTGGCTGATCGGGATGTTGTCGCCGACCTGAATCTGCGCCTGCTGGTTGTTCATGACCACCAGCGACGGTGCCGACAGGACCTGGGTGCGGCCATTGGTTTCCAGCGCTTTGAGTGCAACCTGCAAATTGTCGCTGACAAACGAATAGAACAGCGACGAACTCCCCAGTGCTGCGCCGCCTGCGCCCAGCGCGCCCTGGCTGCCGGGAATGTTGGCAACGTTGGGGTTGGTGGAGTTTCCGGCCAGGCGTCCCAGGTACCATTGCACGCCCAGATCCAGTTCGCCGCTCAGGTTGACTTCCAGAATCCGGGTTTCGATCTGCACTTGCAGCGGCACGTTATCCAGGCGCTTGATGGCGGATTCGATTTCTTTCCACTGCGCCGGGCGGGTGCGCACCAGCAATTGGTTGCTGCTCTTCTGCGCGGTAATGCGGGTACTGGCGTCGATCCCCTTGGACGCGTTGGGCGAGCCACCCTGCTCTGCGCCGCTGTCGGCTTCGCTGTCCATGCCTTCATCGCTGCCTTCGGCCTCGGCGTCCTGCTCTTCATCGACGGACGCGTTCTGATTGCCGCCCATGCCCATGCCGCCGGCGCTGTTCATCCCGCCGCCCATGCCGCCGCCCATGCCATTGCTGAGCCCGCCATTGCCGCCCATGCCGCCCATGCCGCCTGAACTGCTGTTGGAACTGACGGACGACAGCGACCGGGTGCGCAGGCCCGGTGCAACCTTGGCTGCTGAATCATCTTTGATAGCGCCGTTACCGTAGATCTGGCGCAAGTATTTGGCCAGGTCCGTGGCCTTCATGTTACGCACGTCGTACACGTACATCTGCGGCTCGTTGCCGCCGCCTTCGTCGATGGTGTGGATCCACTCGCCGACTTCACGCAGGTATTCAGGCTGCGACGAGATCGCCACCACCGAGTTGGTCCGCTCGATCGGCAGGAAACGCACCATGCCCGCCAATGGCATGCCGCTGTCCGGGCCGAACATTTTCTGCAGCTCGGGCATCAGCTCACCGACCGACGCGCGCTGCAAGCCGAACACGCCGACCGACATGCCTTTGAGCCAGTCAACGTCGAAGGTGTCGATGGTGTCCTGGTAGTTGGCCAGCTCATCCGGCGTGCCAGACATGCTCAACACGTTACGGGCCGGGTCCACCAGCAGGAAGGCGTTCTCACGGGCGAACGGCTTGAGCAGTTTCTGCATCTCCGTGGCCGAGATATAGCGCAGCGGGAACAGCCGCGCCGACATCCCTGCCGCAGGCTGAGCAACCCTCATTTCCGGGACCAGCTTGCCTGCCACGGCTTGATTGGCGGGCAGGATCACATAGCGATCGCCCTGCTTGATCATCGCGTTGTCGGTCCAGGACAGCAGGGTTTCAAGGATCGACATTGCCTGTTGCTTGTTGACCGGCTTGGAAGTCGAGAAGCTCACGTCACCCTTCACGCCCTGGGCGATGCTGTAATTCTCGTGCAGCAGGTCGCCCATGATGCTGTTGATCACCGCTTCAATGGGCTGGTTGGTGAAGTTGAAGACGATATCGCCCTGCTCTTTATTACCGGCAGGCGTGGTTCCCCGGGCTGCAGGCGTCGGCGCAGGCTTGCGGATGAATTGCTGGCTGCCGCGTATCACCTGCCGCGTCGGCCCACTCGCGGCCTGGGGCTGCTGGGCGTCCGCAGGCGGCAGCTCGCTGCGCGGATCAACCGGCGGGCGTTGCGAGCCGGTGCCGTTGAGGGCCTCACGCAGCATGTCGTCGTCTTGGTTGTAGGTGTTGGGCGTGGTCGCACAGCCGCCGAGAGCGACAGCGGTGGCCAGGCACAGCATGGGGGTGCGCAAGGTGGCTATTTTACGAACTCCTGAAAAGTTAGCGTTCACTGAGTGGACTCACGAGGAAGAGAAATCGGTGGGGTATTGGAAGGCGGTGGCAGGCGAAGCGCGCGCAGGTTCAAGCTTTGCGTGCGCCCCTGAGACGTAAAATCGGCCTGGTTAGCGGTCAGCTTTTCAAGCGTCCAGCCATTGGGCAGCGCCTGGCCCTGATGGACTTTGAGAGGCGGCCCGTCGGCGCGTTTGATCAACGCCACGCGCAGCTCGCCGTCGAGCAGGACCCCGGTCAGGGTCAGGCCGGCCAGGTTCGACGCCTGCGCCTGTGCCGTGGACCGGTCCGCGCTGCGGTCGGTGCTGAACAACGGCGCTTGCCAGGTCCCGGACAGGCTTTCAAGGCTCGCGCTTGGCGCAACGTGGGCTTTGGCCCCTGCGTCCTGCGGAGTGCGCGGCGGCTGTTCCGGCAACCAGTCCGGCGAGTTGGCAACTCCGCCGAGAATCCCCGCAATCGCCAGCACCAGCACGCCCGCCAGACCCAGCAGCGCCCATTCGGTGGAGCGTAAGGAGCCGATCATGGCGAAGCCTCCGCAACGGCAGCCGGTTGCAGATAACCGCGCACCAACAGGTGGGCGACGAGCTTGCCCGCACCGCCTTTGAGGGGCGCGTCCGCAGCGCGGCGGATACTCATTTCATCCACGAACAGGAACGGGCGCTGGTATTCCAGCTCATGGAGGATGGCGGTCAACGGTTCGATGGCGCACTCCAGGGTCAGGCTGACTTTCACCTGACGATACGGCTCGGCGCCGTCCTGCTCGGGGGTGATCGGCATGCGCTGGGTCAACGCGCAGCCGCCACCAGTGGTAGCGTGGCTGCTGATCAGGTCGGCCACTCGCTGCATCAGGTCGGCGGCCACGGCACTGGGGTCTTCGCCGGGCAACAGGCTGGTGCTGCTGGCGGGATCATTTCTGGCCTGTTCCAGCTGCTGCTTGAGCGCATCGCCCTGGCTCAACAAGCCGGCGTAACGTTGTTGTTGCTCGCGTAGTTGATCAGCCTGGGCATTGATGTCACGCAAAGGCCCGGCGAACCAGCTGTCGATCAACAGCCAGTAACCGGCGCAGAGCACCAATGCCAGCACCAGCAAAGCGGCACCGCGACGTTCACGGCTGGTCAGTGGTCGGCGCATCGGCAGCCTCCTGATGCAAGTGAGCGCGCAGGGAAAAACGATCCTTGCCGGTTTGTGGATCGGGCTGGATCACCCCCTGAAACTGGGCGTTCTCCAGGCTGTGGCAGTCCTTGATCCGGCCGATCAAGGCGCTGGCCTTGGCGCTTTGCCCGGAAAACGAAACCTCGGCGCTGTCGTTGATTTCCAGCTGATCAATCCAGGTGTCCTTGGGCAGGCAGGCGGTCAGCTCATTGAGCAGCGCGACGAGTGTGGTTTGCGCCGCCTTGCGCTGGATCAGGTAAGTGGCGGCGCCACGGGTGTTGGTCAGTTGCTGGCGGATTTTCTGGATCTGCGCGACCTCCGCCTTTTGCGCCTTGACGCTGGCCTGCATGTCTTCGAGCAGGCGCTGGCGGTCGTTGAGCCACAACAGCATCGCGACAATCAACAAGCCGCCGCACAGCCACAGCAGTTTGCGCTGCAGGCCCAGACCACTGCGTTGCTGGCGGGCGCGCAACGGTACAGGAAGCAAATCGATACCGAGGCGTGACTGATCGTCGCAGCCGACGTCCACGGCATGGGGCTGCAGACCCATGGCCGCGCATTCAGCCAGAATGGCATCCAGTCGCTCACGCAGAATCGCCACCAGTGTCACGTCGATGAACGCACCGACGCGCTTGTCCTGACGGGCAACAAAGTACAGCTGCGTGGCATCGAACGGCGTGAAGCGATCCAGTTCGAAACCCACCACGGTGTGCAGATCCCGGGCAGCCGCCAGGGGCAGTTGCAGGGTTTGCACCATGACCGCCGAGGGCGGCAGCAGCAAAATCTGTTGTGCCTGCGCCGACAGCACCGGCAACGGCGCGCCCAAGGGCCAGGTATGCAACTGCTCCGGCGTGTCATGGATCAACAGGCGCTGCAGTTTTTCCGGCATGCAGGCGCGCAGTTCGACCAGCCACAGCTGCCAGCCACGTTGCAGCAGGCTGCCGCGCCAGTGCTGCGCGATGCGCTCAGCCACGGCCAGGACAGGCGCAGGCAAAGAGGTCAGCCGCGCAGAAAATAATCGATTCATTCTTGCCAACGCAGCACCCGATAAGGCTGTGCGCTTCCCTCCGATGGGCTCAATAAAACAGTGGTTTGCAGCTCGGCATGAAAGCCGCCGGGCCGTTGTGCATGAATATCAATCACCAGCACTTCGCCGGGATCAGCCCCCACAGCGCTCTGATTTGGCAGGTTCAGGGCCCGGCGCAACAACGCCGAAGCAAACGCCGGATCCGGTCGATCAAGACCGCTCCACAGCGTCACTTGCGGCAACAACTGGCTGTACAGCGCCTGACTCATGCCAGGCAGCTGACGAACTTCTTCAATGACCCGCAACGGCGCCGAGTTGCCGCCGCGCCGCCCTTCAATCAATTGGGCCATAGCGGTGGCCTGATCCCGTGTTGCGCCGCACGCCTGCGCCAGCCGGGCGATGTCGCTGGCCGGTGCGCTGTTCAAATCCAGCTTGCCGCGTTCACTGCGCACGCTGACCCGCAACTGCGCATCATCGAAGCGCAGCGTCACGGTGCGGCCATCGGCGACCCAGCGTTTGCGCTGCTGCGGATCGCTCAGGCCCTGCACCGCCAGGTTCAAACCGGCTTCAGCAGCCAGCAATGCCTGGGTGTGTTGTCGCTGCCACAAGGCCTGACGGCTTTCCAATTGCACCCAGGCGGCCAGCCCACCCAACAACACGCTGAGCAAGGCCAGCGCCCATAACACCAACAACAGCGCGACACCGCGCTGCCGTTGGCGAACAGGTTTCACACCCGAACGCGCCATCAGCCCCCTGCCCCACCGGACAGATCCAGACGCAGCGCCACCACTTCGGGCAGCCACTGCACCGCGCCTTTGACCTTCGCGTCGATACGCACCGCCTTCGGCAGCCGGGTTGGCCAGGGCCAGTCGCTGAGCCAGCCGGTGGGCTGACCTTTGGGCGTCATGCCCTGATAGCTGAAATTCAGTTGCTCCACATTTTTGAGCAACACCTGCGGCTCACCCCAGGGTTTGAGTACCGTGCCGTTGGCGTCGGTCAGGATTTGCTCGAAAGCGACCTGCAGTTGCCGCCTGCCTTCAGGACCACTCAGTTGCAGCGTATGGCGCTGAATACCGCCACCCAGTTCGCCGGGCAACGTTGAAACAAACTGCAAACGCTGGGCCGAACCTTCAAAAAAGCCGCTGGTTTCGCTGTCGTCTTCCGAGGTGTCCAACGGCAGGGCCTGGGCGATGGAGCTGCGCAGGAATTTCTGTGCGGCACGCATTTCGTCCAGGCTCACGGTATAACGCTGGGCCTTGAGCACCGCCCGATTGGCCCCCAGCAACGCGCCGCCCACCAGAGTCAGCAGTACGCCGAGCAAGCTGAGCACCAGCATGATTTCCAGCAGCGTGAAGCCGCGCTGGTGCCCGCTGGTACGCTTCAAGAGCCAGCCTTATCGGTGGCGCCACGTAACTTCAAGGTGCTGAAGTGCGCCTTGCGCTTGTCTTCACTCACCGTCAGGTCCAGACGAAACATGCGTGGCTTGCCGATCTGCGTGGCTTGTTGCTGAACGTCCAGGCGCCAGTCGATATCACCTGCCAACACGCCTTGAAATGTGCCGCTTTGCAAAGGGCCGGACGCTTCCTGATCCATGATGGTGCGCGCCGCGTGTGTCAATCGATCGGTGCGCGACACCTGTTGCAGCGACCGCGCGCTCTGCCCGAACGCCACCAGCAGGACGCTGCTGCACACCGCCATGACCGTCAGGGCGGCGAGCATTTCCAGCAAGGTAAAACCCGATTGGCCAGAGGCAGTCATTGCAGCGCCTTTGATTGCACGCTGCCGGTCAGCCAGCCGATATCGATGCGCCAGCGGCGGTCGCCGTTGGCCAGCATCAGGTTGCCGCCCGTGGATCCGCCGTCCGGGTAAAACTCCACCGTGGAGCCCATCTCGGCGGCGGTCTGCATCGTCACCTTGAGCTCCGACGGCCAGTGGTGGATGCGCTGCCCCGGTGCCTGAAAGGCCTGCTTGCGCAGATCAAACACGGTACGCGCGGGCTGCCCGGTGACAATCGCTTTCACGCGGGTGGCGCGCAACGCATTGACCATCTGGCCCACCGCCTGACGCTCCTTGGCAGCACTGAGCCCTTGTTGCAGGCCGAACCCCACCAGGCCAATGGCAATGCTCATCAAGACGATGACCACCAACATTTCCATCAGGGTGAAACCACGGCTGGCAGCAGGCATTTTCATGGCGATGGGTTATTCCCAGTTGCCCAGGTCGGCGCTGTAGCCTTCGCCGCCGGCCTGACCGTCCTGGCCAAAGAAAATCAGATCGAACGTACCGTGCTGGCCCGGGAAGCGATAACCGAAGGCGTGGCCGAACGGATCTTTAAGGTCCGAAGGCTTGGCATAGGGACCTGCCCAACCGCTCGCATTGCCGGATTTTTCCACCAGTTGCTGCAGGGTTTTCGGTGGCGCGCCGACGTCCAGTGCGTAGCTTTCGATTTTCATGCTCAGGCTGGCCAGTTGCGCCTTGCCCGCGCCGTATTTGCCCTTGTCGACGTTACCGCCCACCTGCCGCACCACGATGGTGGCGACGATGCCCAGCAGCACGATGACGGCGAGCATTTCCAGCAGGGTAAAACCGTTCTGGCGGCGCGCAGGTTTGAAGCGATTACGGCTAAAACTCATCAGGGTGGTTCCTCTTTGGAGAATTCAGATATTGCTGGTCAGGCTCATCAGCGGCAGCATGATCGCCAGCATGATCACCGCCACCATGGCCGCCATGACCACAGTCAGCGCGGGCACCAAGGCCGCCAGCATGCGGTCGATGCCACGCTTGGCCTCGACGTCGAACACATCGGCCACCTTGAGCAGCATGCTGTCCAGTTCACCGGCCTGTTCGCCGACTTCAATCATTTGCAGGGCCAGGTCCGGCAGCAGCGGCTGGGCGCCAAACGCGCTGGCCAGTGTGCCGCCACCCTTGACCGACTCGGCCGCCTGGGCGACCTGCGCCTGCAACGCGCGGTTGGTGCAGACCTGACGGGCGATGACCAGTGCCTGCAACAGCGCCACGCCGTTATTGAGCAACGTGCCCAGGGTGCGAGCCAGGCGCGCGGCTTCGATCCGTTGCAGCAGCGGGCCGATGATGCGGATGCCCAGCAGGCGCCGGTCATGGCGCTCGCGGCGCGCCGGGTCGCGCCTGCGCAGGGCCAGGCCCCAGATCAACGCGATCAGCCCGACCAATACCGCCAGGCCATAGGCGCTGAGAAACTCGCCCAGGTTGAGAATCACCTCGGTGATCAGCGGGATCGGTACGCCCAGGTCTTTGAAGATCGGCACGAACTGCGGCACCACATACGCCAGCAGCAGCGCCAGGGACCCCAGCACACCCACCACCAGAAACGCCGGATAGATCAGCGCGTTGATGACTTCGCCGCGCAGCAATTGGCTGCGCTCCAGGTAATCGCTGAGTTGACGCAAGGTGCTTTCCAGCGCGCCACCCGCTTCGCCCGCGCGGACCATGCTTATATAAAGAGAAGAGAACTGGCTGCCCTCTTCTTCCAGCGCTGCCGAGAGCGGTTTACCCGCCTTGACCTGTTCGCGGATGCGCTCGATCAACGCGCGGGTCTGCGGCTGGCCGGGCTGCTTGAGCAAAATCCCCAGGGAGCGCTCCAACGGCTGACCGGCGCCCAGCAAGGTCGCCAGTTGTTGCGTGAAACTGACCAGCGCCGCGCCATTGAGCATGCCGCGCCCCAGTGCGTTGCGCAGCCCGCCCAGGCCCGCCGCGTCGATATGCAGGACCAGCAAACCGCGCTTCTGCAGGACCGCCACGGCGGTGTCCTGGTCCTTGGCTTCAAGGGTGCCGTTCTGGGCGACGCCCTGGCTGTCCAGCGCGCGATATTTGAACAGGCTCACGCGCCGTCCCCGCGGGTGACGCGCAGCACTTCTTCGAGGGACGTCACACCGGCCACCGCCTGACGCAAGCCTTCTTCATGGAGGGTGCGCAGGCCTCCGCGTCGGGCCGCCTGCTCCAAAGTGGATGCATCGGCATGGCGCATCAGCAGGCTGCGCAGTTCTTCGTTCATCACCAGCAATTCGGTGATCGCACTCCGGCCACGGTAGCCGCCGCCCGGCGCATTGGCGCGGGGACGATAGAGCATGATCGGGCGCTGCTCGGTAAAGCGATCCAGCCCGTGCTCTGCAATCAATTCTGGCGGCGCTTCGAAGGCTTCGCGGGTCTCGGGGTCCAGGCGTCGTACCAGTCGCTGGGCCAGGATGCCGTTGACGGTCGAAGCGATCAGGTAACTTTCGACGCCCATGTCCAGCAGGCGGGTAATACTCGCCGCCGCGCTGTTGGTGTGCAGGGTCGAGAGCACCAGGTGACCGGTCAGGGACGATTGAATCGCGATGCGACAGGTTTCCAGATCGCGCATCTCACCAATCATGATCACGTCCGGGTCCTGACGCACGATGGAGCGCAGCGCCCCGGCGAAGTCCAGACCGATGGAGGGTTTGACCTGAATCTGGTTGATACCTTCGAGCTGGTACTCCACCGGATCTTCAACGGTGATGATCTTGCGCTCGGCCGTGTTGAGCCGCGAAAGCGCAGTATAAAGGGTGGTGGTTTTACCCGAGCCGGTCGGCCCGGTGACCAGCAGAATGCCGTGGGGGCGTTCCAGTACTTCGAGAAATTCGTCCAGGCGCTCGCCGTCGAAACCCAGGCTCGGGAAATCGAAGTTGATGGTCTGCCGATCCAGCAGACGCATCACCACGGATTCGCCAAAACTGGTGGGCACGGTGGACACCCGCAGGTCCAGCTCCTTGCCCTGAATCCGCAGCATGATCCGCCCGTCCTGGGGCAGGCGGCGCTCGGCAATGTCCAGCCTGGCCATGATCTTGACCCGGGAAATCACCGCCGCGGATGAACTGGACGGCGGCGCTTCGGCTTCGTGCAGCACGCCATCGATGCGATAGCGCACCTTGAGCTGGCTTTCAAAGGGCTCGATATGAATGTCGGATGCGCGATGCTCGACCGCCCGTTGCAGGATCAGGTTGACCAGGCGAATGACCGGGGCTTCGGAAGCCATGTCCTTGAGGTGCTCGATGTCCTCCAGCGCGCCGCCCTCTTCGTCCAGGTTCTCGATCAGGGTGCCCATGGCCGAACGCCCCTGGCCGTAATAACGCTCGATCAGCGTTTCAACTTCATTACGCGGCCCGATGGACAGCCACACCGGCACGTCGCAGGCATAGGCCACGGCTTGAAAGGGATAAAGCAGGTTCGGGTTGGCGGCCAATACGCGCAAGCCGCCGTGGCTCCAGCCCAGCGGGACAATCTGGTACTGGCGCATGAAGCGCTCGGTCAACGCAGGCAGCGGATCGAGCAACGGAGGCGCGGATTCGGCCAGGACCAGCGGCGCGTCCAGCAATGCCGACCAGGCCCGGGCCAATTCGAATTCAGAGACCAGCCCCAGGCGCGTCAGCAAACCCAGCAGCTCAGTGTCTTGCGACTGGCTGGCGGACTCTTGCGACAAACGGCGCGCACGTTCCAGATCGACGGTCTTCAAACCGGCATTTTCCATCAGCCAGGCACAGACTTGCTCGGCATCTGGAATCTGCAAACGGGAGGTATCGACGAGGGCTGACTGCATGGTGATAGACATCTGTACAGATCGAAGGGGCAAGGCTCACAAGGCAGCCAGGGAGGCTTGAGCTCCAGGGCTGCCTGCGACGCAAAAAACGTTAGACCCTCAGTTCGAGGTTTTCTGCGAATTTTTTTGCGCGTCGGTCAGCGGACGGCCGCCCTTGGTGTTCTCGGCAGCCTTCTGCGCTTGCTGCTTTTTCACAACTTTGGCGTCGGTGGTCTGGGTCAACACTTCGGAGTCATTGACGCCGGACGTGGCGTCGGCATCGGTGGCTTCAGCGGCGAACGCGGAACCGCAAAGAGCAAAACCCAATACCAGACCTGCACCCATCAAAGGCAACTTCATAACAAAACTCCAACCATTAGAAAGTGAATAGCCACAAAAAAAGCCTTGAATAAATCTCAAGGCCATCCTGGCAACTAGTGGAAATTTTAGCCGGACCAATGAGACAAAATAGTGTCAGGCTTAAAATTCTTAAACCAATCGACCAGTAGGTTTAGTGAGAGTTCCCATTTGTAAGGAAAAAAGTCAAAAAACACTCAAAAGCAACGTTTTGTTTGACTTATCGTATCAAGAATTGCCTTAATTAGTCCGCCAACGCGATTCAAAGTGCCATCACATAGTGGCGCTTTGATGTCAGTTCAGTGTATAGAAAACCATAATTTTTATAATATAAAACACCTTGTAAACACCAACTATTGCAATGAGCCATCCGCTCGAAAGTTGCGAAGCAGGCAAACTTTTGCCTGATGAAAGTTAACGGCTCTACCCGTTGACTTAGCAACGCATGACTCTTTAATGACCGTTGTCGGAGATACAGATGAACCCACAGAAAATGATCGGTGCCAAGTCAGCCCTTGCGTTGCTGGCACTGGCGGTATCGCAGGTTTACGCCGCCACCAGCCCGTCGCTGGATGAAGGCATGGTAAGCCGCGCCGAAAAAGCTGCGGAAAAAACCCTGGCCAAAATGACCATGGAAGAAAAACTCGCCTACATCGGCGGCAAGGGTGGCTGGGACGTCAAGCCGCTGACCCAGTACGGCATTCCGCAAATTCATGGTACCGACGGCGGCATCGGCATTCGTTACACCAGTGAAGGCAACGCGCAAGGCGTGGTTTACCCTTCCGGGCCTAACCTGGCAGCCACCTGGAACCCGCGTCGCGCCATCGACCTGGGTCGTGCGCTGGGCTATGACACCGCCACTGGCGGTTATCAGTTCGTGACCGGCCCCGGCATCACTCTGTACCGCATGCCGTACGGCGGCCGTGCGTTCGAATACCTCTCCGGTGAAGATCCGTTCCTGGGTGCCAGCCTGGCACCGGGCGTGATCAACGGTATCCAGTCGCGTGGCGTCTGGGCCAACGCCAAGCACTTCGCCGCCAATGACCAGGAAAGCAGCCGCTTCAAGCTGAACCAGACCATGAGCGAGCGCGTTCTGCGCGAGATGTCGCTGCCTGCTTACGAGTCGGCGTCGAAGAACAGTAAAGTCGCGATGATGATGTGCTCGTTCCAGAAGATCAATGGCGAATACGCCTGCGAAAACAAGCACTTGCTCACCGACATCCTCAAGGGTGAGTGGGGCTTCCAGGGCTTCATCCAGAGCGACTACAACGCCATCGTTCATGGTTTGCCAGCGGCCCAGGCCGGTGCCGACCTGGACATGATGGGCTACCAGATGAACAGCAGCGTGCTCAAGCCGCATCTGGACAGTGGTGAGCTGAGCGCAGCGACCATCGACGAGAAAGTTCGTCGCATCCTCAAGCAGATCTACCTGTACAAGTTCGACAGCAAGACCCCGTCGACCGTACACAACATGAACAGCTCGACCAGCAACAAGACCGCGCTGAACACTGCCCGTGAAGGCATCGTGCTGCTCAAGAACCAGGACAACCTGCTGCCTCTTGACCGTCAGAAGGTCAAGAAGATCGCTGTGGTCGGTAGCCTGGCCAAATACGCACCGCCGACCGGTTTCGGTAGCGCGAACGTTGAAGCGGCGCACTACATCAGTGAGCTGAGCGGCTTGCAGCAACTGGCGCCGGGCGCCAAGGTCGAGTTCATCGACGGCCTGTCCCTGGACCCGACCACCACCGTGTGGTCCAGCACCAACACCAAGGGCAGCGAAGTTCAGGGCCTGACCGCCGAGTACTTCAGCAACGCCGACTGGTCCGGTGAAGCCGCCGTGACCCGCACCGAAAAACAGGTCGACCTGGACTGGGCGAACGACAGCGACCTGCCGTTCGAAAGCAACACCGGCAGCTCCGATCCGTACACCAACAAGGGCTCGACCTCTGGCCAGCTGAACGGCGACACCTCGTCGACCTCGGTTCGCTACAGCGGCAAGATCACCCCGACCATCAGCGGCGAACAGGTCTTCAAGGTGCGTGCCGACGGCGCGATCCGCCTGTGGGTCAATGGCAAGAAAGTCATCGACAACGGCGAAGGCAAGCCAATCCCTGGCAACAGTATTCCGCCAACCATTCCGGAATACGCCAAGGTCAACCTGGAAGCCGGCAAGGCTTACGACATCAAGCTTGAGTACTCGCGTCGCGCCGGTTACCTGTCCACCATGGGTGGCCTGGTCGGCGTGCAGATGAGCTGGGCATCGCTCAACGCGCCACAGGACCTGTCGGCTTACGACGCAGTCGTGGTTGCAGTGGGTAACAGCGCTGAGTACGAAGGTGAAGGCTTCGACCACATGTTCGAATTGCCGGAATACCAGAGCCAGCTGATCCAGAGCATCGCCAAGGTCAACCCCAAGACCGTGGTCACCATGTTCGGCGGCACAGGCCTGAAGATGAGCGACTGGATCGAACAGGTTCCGGTTGCAGTTCACGCCTTCTACCCAGGCCAGAACGGCGGTCAGGCACTGGCCGAGATTCTGTACGGCAAGGTCAACCCGTCGGGCAAGCTGCCGATCAGTATCGAACGCAACATCGAAGACAACCCGGTTTTCGAGTCCTTCCCGAAATTCGCCAACGACAACTCGCTCGAAGAGATGAGCTACAAGGACGATCTGCTCCTGGGCTATCGCGGCTACGAGAAGAAAGGCATCAAGCCGCTCTACCCGTTCGGTTACGGCCTGTCGTACACCACCTTCGGCTACAGCAACATCAAGGTCACGCCGGGCGTTGCCGTGGGCAATACGCCAATCAAGGTCTCGTTTGACCTGACCAACACCGGCAAGGTCGGTGGTTCGGAAGTGGCGCAGCTGTACGTGGGCCAGCAGAACCCGAAAGTGGAACGCGCACTCAAGGAGCTCAAGGGCTACAAGAAAGTGTTCCTCAACCCGGGCGAAAGCAAGCGTGTGACCATCGAACTCAACGATCGCTCACTGGCTTACTTCGACGAGAAGAGCAAGCAGTGGATCGTCGACGCGGACAGCTTCAATCTGTCGGTGGGCTCGTCGTCTCAGGACATCCGCCTGAACGCCAAGTTGACCAACTCGTTCCGTCAGGAACTGTCGACCACCACCAGCAACCCGCTGCCACGTTCGGCGTTGAACTCCACCTTGCGCGAGTTGCCAGCGGTGAAAACCGGTGGCGTGTTGAATCAGAACGCTGAAACCGCCGAGTAAGTGATCGGTTGAATCAGCTCTAGCAACACCGCAGTACGAAGGGGCTCAGCAATGAGCCCCTTTTTTTTGCGTCAACGCTGGCGGATGGCGGCGTCGATACGCGCCATGTAGCTGTCAAAACGCGCCACCAGATCGACCTTCTCCGGAAAACGCAGCCACTGGATCTGCAGCCCGTCCATCATCGCCAGGATCTCCTGAACCAGACCGGCCAGGTCGACATCGGCCCGCACCTCACCCATCTCCACCAGCTCAGAAAACTGACCGATCAAACGGCCGTGAATCCTCTCGTACCTTTCCTGAAACCAGGACCAGGCCGGATGCCCTTCGACCATGCTTTCGGTATTGAGGATGGTAAAGGCGCGCACCACACCCGGTGCCGTGGCGTTGGAGCGGTTGATCGCCCGCAGACTGCCCAGCAGACCCGACAGTGATTTTTCTTCGGAGCGGACCTCGTCGGCGATCTTCTGATTGACCTTGTCGCGAAGCTCCAGCACGCCCATCAACAACGAAATCTTGTTGGGGAAGTGATGCAGCAGGCCGGCGAGGGAAATCCCGACAATGCTCGCGACCTGTCCCATGGATGCCCCGCTGTAGCCTTCCAGGGAAAACACCTGCAACGCGGCGTCGAGCAGCTCTTCGCGGCGTTTCTCGCCCTTGGGTGCACGCCGGTGCTGCCGCTCTTTGGTAACCGGTTCGTTCTTCCCTGTAGGCAGGTTCGTCTGACTCATGTAAAGCTCCTTGCTGGACAGGGAGGCACCCTACCGAGAAAGTCAAACTGTCACAACCTGTGGCCATCCAGACTCATCGGCCTGGCGGGTCATGCGGCAACCGGCATTGACTGCGCAGCCGTCATCGTAGATAAGCCTGGAACCCCACGAACTTGTCATTGCCCCCACAGGTCTGAGCTGTGCCCTTATCTCGAGTCTTTCCTATGCTCCCATTCGACCCTGCAACGGTTATCTGGATCGTCGCCGCTCTGGCGCTCTGTGGGGTGATCTTCAGGCCCTGGCGGGTGCCGGAATTTGTCTGGGCGATGGGCGCTGCCATTCTGCTCACGGCATTGGGATTGATCCCGTGGCACAAAGCGCTGGGGGCAATGGCTGAAGGCATCGATGTCTATCTGTTTCTGATCGGCATGATGGTGCTGGCCGAGCTGGCCCGACAACAGGGGCTGTTTGACTGGCTGGCGATGCTCGCCGCGCGACATGCCAAAGGTTCGGGTCAACGCCTGTTCGATCTGGTGTTTATCGTCGGCACGGTGGTCACCGTGTTTCTGTCCAATGACGCCACGGCCGTAGTACTCACGCCTGCGGTCTATGCCGCCGCCCGCGCGGCCAAGGCCGAGCCACTGCCTTATCTGTTCATCTGCGCGTTCATCGCCAACGCGGCGAGCTTCGTGCTGCCCATTTCCAACCCGGCCAACCTGGTGATCTTCGGCAGCCACATGCCGCCGCTCACCACCTGGCTGTGGCATTTCACCCTGCCTTCGATTGCCGCCATCGGCCTGACCTATCTGGTGCTGCGCTTTGCCCAGCGCAGCCACCTGAGCAAGCCACTGGAAACCGCCATTGTCCTGCAGCCGTTATCCAAAGGTGCAGCATGGACGGCCGTGGGGATCGGCCTCACCGCCATCGTCTTGCTGGTTGCGTCGGCGCTGGGCAAACAACTGGGCCTGCCGACCTTCTGCGCGGCGCTGGCCACCGTCATCCTGATTCACCTGGGCCAGCGCCTCAGCCCGCTGCCGGTCCTCAAAGAGGTTTCATGGGGCGTGTTGCCACTGGTGGCCGGGTTGTTTGTGCTGGTGGAAGGCATGGCGCTGACCGGGGTCATCGATCACCTGGCGCATGCGTTGAAAACCCTGGCTGACCATTCCAGCCTGCAAGCCACCTGGGCGGCCGGGTTGATTGGCGCATTGGCCAGCAACCTGCTGAACAATCTGCCGGTGGGTTTGATCGCAGGCTCAGTGGGGCAGATCGCCCAGTTGCCCACCGAAACCACCAGCGCGCTAGTGATTGGCGTGGATTTGGGCCCCAACCTGTCGATCACTGGCTCTCTGGCCACGCTGCTATGGCTGATCGCCGTGCGCCGCGAAGGCCAGAACGTCAGTGCGCTGGGGTTTCTGCGACTGGGCATTCTGGTCATGCCGCCAGCGCTGATCGCGGCGCTGGCGGCGCTGTCGTTGACCGCTGGCTAAGAACGCCCGCCAGATCAGGCCACTGCGGCAGCCCCAGGCTGTTGCAGGGTGGCTTCCAGTTGCCGCGCGATGCCTTGCAGATCCATCAGCGTCGCACGCCAACTGTTGGCGCCACTGCCGACACTGACCAGTGAGCGTGCCCGGTCATTGACCGAAACCGCCTTGCCCGCGTTGGTCTGCCACCCCTGAGCCAGCATCGCCGGGTCAAACTGGTTGAACGAATCGATGGCCTCCACCTGGCACACCGCAAAGCCGAACGTCAGCCGGTCGCCCTTGACCACCAGCACCCGTGACAGGGGCGTTGGCGCTTGCGGCGAAGATTCGATCAGGCTGCTCAGGCAAATCAACGCCAGCTGTTCGCCGCGCAGATCGAACTGGCCCAGCAAGTGATTTTCCGGCTGAGGCAGGCCGATCATCGGCGAGGGAATGGAGAGGATTTCCAGGATCTGGCTCAGCGGCGCCACGAACTGCGTGGGTGATTTGAACAACAGGCAGGCCTGACGCATCACCGCCTTGGCCTGGCTGGCACGGGTTTCGGACAACGGCGATTGCGTCTGGTACAACGCCGCGTAGTTTTTCACCCCATCGCGCTCAAGCAACGCCTGATGATTGATCAGCACCGCTTGCAAGCGATTGTCGAGGTTCATGACACCGGCCAGCAGCTCAGGCTCGCGCAGGCCGTAAGCGGGCATCGACAACAGGCTGTGCGGGTCGCGCCGCTCGATGGCGACCATGCGGTCGTAACCAAAGCCACAGACCCTGCCATCGGTGGCGGTCAGCAGTAACAGCTGGCTCTTGCTTTGGGTCGCGGTGCAATCAAAGCCCAGCACCTGAGACAGGCTGAGCACCGGCACCTTGATGTCGCGAATCACAGTGACGCCCAGGCAATAACCGTTACCGAAATCCGTGGGCGCTATGAGCGGTTTGTCCACCAGCTCGGTCACCACGCTGGCATCGATGCTGAAATGCTGCCCGTCGCATTCAAACACCAGGTAATGCCGCAACTGGCTTTTGGCTCGCACGTCATGACTGGCCGGACCCGCCGCCGTGTCGGCCGCAAACAAGACGCCCGGCAGGCTGGCCAGAAAAGCCAGATCAAGCATGTAAATCAGGCGGCTGTCATCACCGGTCATGATCAGCGTGGGGATCAACCCGCTGCTCTCGCCGCCCGGCCCCAGGGCGCAGAGCTGCGAGTCGGCGGCCTTGACGATGTCGCAGACCCCATCGATGGCAACGCCCAGCAAGCCGCCGTTGTACTTGAGGATGGCCACCAGCGGCGTCGGCGCGTGCTCAGAAGCTTCATCGCCGAGTAGAGGCCGCAGGTCAACCAGGGGGATCGGTCTGCCGCGCAAGGTGAACACCCCGGCCAGCACACCACGGGTCACCGGATGGCGCTGCAGATTGGCAGGCCAGTGAACGGCCTCCATCAACGAGCTGGCATCGATGCCCAGAAACGCGCCGTTTATCTGCACCACACCATAGGCGCGCGGCGTGTTCATGTAGGCAACCCGGACGGTTTGTTCAGGCTCGCGCTGAGGTTCACCGCGCCCTGTTCAGTACCCAGTTTGGTCTGATGCAACTCGAAGATCAGCGTTTCAACCTGGCCCGCCGAATCCATCTGTTTGGCGGTGGCCGCATTGATGTTGTCGATGGCCACGGTGGTTTCGTTGACGCCTTTGACGATCTGCTCGAAGGCGCTGCCAGCACTCAGTGAAATTTCGTTGCCGGAGTGGATGCGGCTCACGGTTTCCAGAATCAGCTTGTTGATTTCCTTGGTCGCCAGCGAAGACTTCTCGGCCAGCTTGCGCACCTCGTCGGCCACTACCGAGAAGCCCAGGCCATGCTCGCCTGCCCTGGCCGCTTCAATGGCGGCGTTGAACGCGAGCATGTTGGTCTGGCTGGCGATTTCGCTGATGACTTGAATGATGTCCTGAATGTCTTCGGCGGATTTGCCAATCATCGCCATGGCTTCGGCAGCCTTGACCAGGGTCTGCGAGCCCAGGCTTGCCTGTTCACGGGTCAGCCTGGCCAGGTCAGTGGCCTGATCGGTGCTCTGGGCCACATAAGAAATGGCACTCATCAAGTTCTGCACTGAAGCGCCCATGGCCTGGGTCTTGGCTTCTATCGCTTCTTCAAGCTCCACCTGCTGAGTGATATCGGTCGCAAACTTGACCACTTTGTAGGGTTTGCCATCGCTGTCGAACACCGGGTTGTAGGTGGCCTGAATCCAGATGTGCTGGCCGAACTTGCTCAAACGCATGAAGCGCCCGGAAAAAAACTGGCCCTGCGACAGACCGTGCCAGAACTCCCGGTAAGCAGTGCTGCGCACGTATTCAGGATCGCAGAAAATCCGGTGATGCTGCCCCAGAAGCTCCGGCAGGCTGTAGCCCAGAGATTTAAGAAAGTTGGCGTTGGCATCAAGGATGTTGCCCGCCATGTCGAATTCGATCACCGCCTGAGCGCGGTCAATCGCGTTGACCTTGCCCTGGCGCTCGGCGCTGCTTTCCTTGATGTCAGTCACATCCAGGGCGAACTTGACCACCTTGTACGGCTGCCCGTGGGAATTGAGGATCGGGTTATAGGTCGCCTGAATCCAGATCTCCTTACCGTCCTTGCGTTTGCGCCGGTATTCGCTGGTGTCGTACTCACCGCGCCCCAGCTTCTCCCAGAATTCGCGGTAACCCATGCTGGAGCCGAACTCTTCGGTGCAGAACATCCGATGCTGCTGACCGAGGACTTCGTCGAGTTCATAGCCGAACACATCAAGGAAGTTGCGGTTGGCCGACAGCACTTTGCCGGTCAGGTCGAACTCAATCACCGCCTGGGAGCGCTCGATGGCCGTGACCTTGCCGACGAACTCGGCGTTGCGGGCACGCACTTCGGTGACGTCGTTGGCGAACTTGACGATTTTGTAAGGGCGCCCGTCCGGATCGAAAATCGGGTTGTAAGTCGCGCTGATCCAGATTTCACGCCCGCCTTTGCCAAGCCGCATGTACTCGCCGGAATCGTATTCGCCGCGTTCCAGCTTGGCCCAGAACGCCCGATAGGCCGGGCTATTGAGGTATTGATCGTCGCAGAACATGCGATGGTGTTGGCCCTGCACTTCGTCGAGACGATAGCCCAGTACCTTGAGGAAATTTTCGTTGGCCCACAGCACCCTGCCATTGAGATCGAACTCGATCACGCCTTGAGAACGCTGGATGGCTTCGACTTTGCCTTCATATTCGGCATTGCGCATGCGCTGATCAGTGATATCAGTGGCGAATTTCACCACCTTGAACGGCTTGCCTTCCTGATCGAGGATCGGGTTATAGCTGGCCTGCAGCCAGATTTCCTTGCCGTTCTTGCCCAGCCTTTTGTACTGCCCTTCATCAAAGTGCCCGGCTGCCAGCTTCACCCAGAATTCCGCATATTCAGGGCTGGAGGCGTACTCGGGGGTGCAGAACATGCGGTGATGACGGCCCACCACTTCGTCCAGGCGATAACCCACCCGATCAAGAAAATTGGTGTTGGCCCCGACGATGTTCCCTTCAAGGTCAAACTCGATCATCGCCTGGGAGCGGTTGATGGCGTTCATCAACGAATCGAGGTCGATAGCAGGGCTAGCAGACAAGTTTGCAGAAGGCGTAGACATGGGCGGATCTCGAAAGAAGGCAATGATCAGGGTTGTTATTGTTGCGTTGTCGGCCCTGACTGAAACTTCCTTAACTGAAACCACAACTATCCGATCAGCGGATGGCTCTGTGCCATCAACCTGAGGAGTTTGCCTAAGTTACGACATTCCTTACAAACTGATAAATAATATTTTCTATCAAGACGATCATATTTTTCTGAACTCGTTGAGCACTGACGTTTCCGCCTGCTGGCCGCTCACCCGCAGCCCTGCGGCGCTTCGGGCCTGGGGGTCAGGCCTCAGAGATGGATCCAATAATTACAGTCATCAGACAAGTTACAACTACCCGTCGCCAAGGTTGAGTGAGGCACCGAGCTATTAATAAGAAAACTAACAACACCGAAACTGCATGTGACTCATCAGTCACTAAAGGTGCTTAACTTCAATAAACCCCGTTTTACGCTGGCAACTCAACGCACTACAGGCACGTGCCGACTCGGGCCTTTACAGCACTGAGTCGGCGACCGCATTGTCAGAGCGACTCGACACCCATTTCATCCCAGACTTCTTCTGCCAGGTGAAACGTCGCATTGGCCGCCGGGATGCCGCAGTAGATCGCGCTCTGCATCAGCACTTCCTTGATCTCTTCGCGGGTCACGCCGTTGTGTTTCGCCGCCTTGAGGTGCAGGCGCAGTTCGCCTTCGCGATTCATGCCGATCAGCATGGCGATGGTGATCAGGCTTCGAGTGTGGCGCGGCAGGCCCGGACGGGTCCAGATATCGCCCCAGGCATGCCGGGTGATCATCTCCTGAAACTCTTCATTGAAGGGGGTGAGTTTTTTCAGGCTGTTGTCGACATGGGCATCGCCCAACACGGCGCGGCGCACTTGCATGCCGGCTTCGTAACGTTGTTTCTCATCCATAAAAAAGGCTCCGGTCTCAGGCTTGCATAAAGGTCAGCACACGTTCGATGAAGGCGTCGCCCGCTTCGATACTGGCCAGGTGCGCGGCAGCAAACTCGACGAACTCAGCACCCGCGATCTGATCGGCGATAAAGCGCCCGTCGGCGGGTGGGCACACGGCATCGGCGGTGCCGCTGACCACCAGCAAAGGCAAGCTAATCGAGCCGACCTGGTCACGAAAATCCGCATCCCGCACCGCCGCACAATTGGCGGCATAACCCTGGGGCGAGGTCTGGGCGAGCATATCCACAACGGGCTGGACCTGCTCCGGATGGGCCTGGGCAAATTCGGCGGTGAACCAACGGGCAATCGACGCTTCACGCAGGGCCAGCATCGCCGGCTGGCCGTCGCGCAGGACCATTTCGATACGCGGATTCCAGATATCCGGGTGGCCGATCTTCGCGGCGGTGCAGCACAGCACCACCCGCTGCAAACGTTCAGGAGCATTGATCGCCAGCCACTGGCCGATCAAGCCGCCCATGGACAGGCCGCAGAACGAGACTTCGGTCAGTTGCAGGGCATCGAGCAAGGCCAGCACATCGCGGCCGTTCTGCTCCATGCTGTAAGTGCCAGGGGTGACCAGCGACTGGCCGTGCCCCCGGGTGTCGTAACGCAGCACCTGAAAATGGCGAGTCAAGGCCGGCATCTGCGGATCCCACATGCGCAGGTCCGTGCCCAGGGAGTTGGACAACAGCAACACCGGCGCGCCGTGCGGGCCGTCGAGCTGGTAATGCAGTGGGCCTTCTGGCAGTTGGATGAAAGGCATTTTGGCTCCTGTTCGAAAAATGGAATTAATAGTCTTCTGTAGGAGCTGGCTGGTTGAGCTACTGCAGGCTGCGAATCGCGGTGTGTCAGCAATACCGCCTTCGCAGCCTGCGGCAGCTCCTACAGGGTCTGCGAACTTGCGCGAGATTTTTCATGCTCCGCCACCGCCCGTTCCACCCACTCCCGGGCCAAACCCAGGTAATGAGACGGGTCGAGCAACTGGTCCAGCTCCTGAGGCGACAGTTCGGCGCTGACCAGGGGCTCGGCGCCCAGCACGTCACGTAGATGAGCACTTTGCTGCACGGCGCGTCGGCAGCATTGTTCTATCAAATGATGCGCCGCATCGCGCCCCAGACGCTGGGCCAGCGCGATGCTCACCGCTTCGGCCAGCACCAGGCCTTGCGTGGCGTCGAGGTTGCCGAGCATACGCGCGGCGTCCACCTCAAGCGCGGGGATCACCAGCAACGCCTGCTGCAAGGCGCCGGAAATCAGGCAGCACAGCTCGGGCAAGGTCTCCCATTCCGCGTGCCACAGGCCCAGGCTGCGTTCGTGCTCCTGAGGCATGGCGGCAAACATCGTCGCCACCAGCCCCGGTGCGCGCACGGCGGCACTGATCATCACCGCTGCGCCCACCGGGTTGCGTTTGTGGGGCATGGTCGAAGAGCCGCCCTTGCCTGCCGCTGCCGGTTCGAATACTTCGGCGACTTCGGTCTGCATCAACAGGCTGATATCGCGCCCTACTTTACCCAGGCTGCCCGCGATCAATCCCAGCCAGCTGGCGAACTCCACCAGCCGGTCGCGCTGGGTGTGCCAGGGTTGCTCGGGCAGATTGAGTTGCAGCTCGGCAGCCAGCGCCTCAGACACGGGCAACGCCTGTTCGCCCAACGCAGCCAGGGTGCCGGAGGCGCCGCCGAACTGCAGGGTCAACAAGCGGGGTTTGAGCTGTTCAAGGCGTTGGCGATGCCGGGTGATCGCGCCCAGCCAACCGGCGATCTTCATGCCCAACGTGACCGGCGTGGCCTGTTGCAGCCAGGTGCGCCCGGCCAGTGCGGTAGTCGCGTAGCGTTGCGCCTGCCGCGCCAGCGCATCGGCCAGCTGGGCCAGATCCGCTTCGATCAAGCCCAGCGCATCGCGCAGTTGCAGCACCAGCCCGGTGTCCATCACGTCCTGGCTAGTAGCCCCCCTGTGTACATAACGCTCGGCCGCCGGGTTGACCGCAGCGATCTTTTTGCCCAGCGCCTTGACCAGCGGGATCGCCGAATTGCCCGCATTGCCGATGGCCACGGCCAGCTCGGCAAAATCGAACAGTTCAGCGCGACAGCTGGCCTGGATATCGCCGACGACTTCAGCCGGAATCAAGCCGGTACTGGCCTGAGCCCGTGCGAGCGCCGCTTCGAAGTCGAGCATGCCTTGCAGCCGACCGTGGTCGGAAAAAATCGCGCTCATGGCCGGCTGGCTGAAATAGGCGTCGAACAGGTGCTGGCTTGATCGGTTCACAGTGCTGCTCCAGTGATGTTCAGGTGGCGTCCGAATGGCTGACCCAGCCTTTGACCAATACCGCAATGGCCGCCAAGGCCGCCGGAACCACCAATGCGGTCAGGACTTGTTCGAAGTTCCAGCCCAGACCCAGCAGCGTGGCACCGGCCCAGGCGCCCAGAATCGCACCGAAGCGGCCAATGCCGAGCATCCATGAAACGCCCGTGGCGCGGCCCTGAGTCGGATAAAACCGCGCCGCCAGTGATGGCATGGCCGATTGCGCACCGTTGATACACATCCCGGCCAGCAGCACCAGCGTCGCCAGCACCGCCACATTGCCCAGGCTCTGCCCCACCAGCCAGGCAAAGACCCCGGCCAGGAAGTAGGCGCAACCAATCACTTTGTGCGGGTTGTACTTGTCCATCGCCCAGCCCACGCCCACCGCGCTGAGCACGCCGCCAAATTGAAACAGAGCGCCAATGAACGCCGATTGTTCCATGCTGGCGCCGCTGTCACGCATCAAGGTCGGCAACCAGCTGGTCAGCAGATAGACAATCACCAGGCCCATGAAATACGTCAGCCACAGCAGCAAAGTACCCGTGCTGTAAGTACCTGAAAACACCACTTTGAGCACGTTGCGGCTGCGTACTGTTTTCTGTTCCGGGACGCTGAAGCCTGTGGCGGCGTTGACTTCCAGCGGAGAGATCGGTGCCAGCACCTTGCGAATCCGCTCGACACCCAGGTTACGCACCACCAGAAAACGCGCCGACTCCGGCAGCCAGATCATCAGCACCACGGTGAGAATCAGCGGCAGAATCCCGCCGAGCATCAACAGGCTGTGCCAGCCCATGGCCGGAATCAGCTTGGCGGAGACGAATCCTCCGCAGGCCATGCCCAGGTTGAAACCGCAGAACATGCTGGTGACCAACAGGGACTTGAGGCGCTCCGGGGTGTATTCCGACAGCAGTGTGGTGGCGTTGGGCATCGCCGCGCCAAGCCCGAGACCGGTGAGCAGGCGCAGGATCAGCAACTGGTCGATGTTGCTGCTGAACGCCGACCACAGGCTGAACAGGCCAAACAGAAACACGGCTGAAACCAGCACCACCTTGCGCCCGAACCGATCCGCCAGCGGCCCGGAACCCAGGGCACCGAAGACCATGCCGATCAGCGCAGCGCTCATCACCGGCCCGAGGCTGGCGCGGGGGATGCCCCAGTCGGCGCTCAATGCCGGAGCGATGAAGCCCATGGCCGCGGTGTCCAGGCCATCGAGAAACACGATCAGAAAACACAGAATCACCACTCGCCACTGATAACGGGACAAGGGTTGAGCATTGATGAAAGCCTGCACATCCAGCGTGCCGGCTTCGGGCACGCGAGCCGAAAGCGTCATGGGGTTTCCTTGTTATTGTTTTTTTAGGTGGCTTTGTAACGTTTGAGTCCCACAGATTACCGTTTAAAAATCAAAGAACACCGTCTCGCCCTCACCCTGCACGCGGATATCAAACCGATACGCCAGCTTGCCATCGACGCTGCAGCGTTTGGCGATCAGGGTTTCGCGACGCACCGGCTGTTCAATCAGGTTGAGCACCGGATCCTGCGCATTGGCCTGGGCTTCATCATCGAAATACAGCCGCGTGTGCAAGTGGATGTTAATGCCCCGGGCAAACAGCGAAACGTTGATGTGCGCCGCCATGGGAACGCCCGCCGCATTGTGCACGGTGCCGGGCTTGATGGTGTTGAGCAACCACTGGCCGTCCTCGCCGGTGGCCGTGCGCCCAAACCCGTTGAACGGCTTTTGCGGGTCGTAGATCGGCTCGTAAACCCCTTGATGATCGGCTTGCCAGAACTCCAGAAACGCATCGCGAATCAGGTGGCCGTTGCCATCGAAGACGTTGCCCAGCAACACGATGTGTTCACCTGGCGCGTTGGCCATGACCATCTCGTGGGTGATTTCCAGGTCACGGGGCGGGTTGCCCGCAGCCTCAAGCGCCAGGCCGATGTGGACGTAAGGGCCAGCGGTTTGCGACGGGGTTTCAGGCAGCAATTGAACAGGCATGTTCCAGCTCCTCAATCAGCGGTTTTCGAAGTGCGTGGCGCGCTGGCCGCGCAACACGATGTCAAAGCGATACGCCAGGCAATCCATGGGGTTGGCCATGCCCATGTCCAGCCGCGCAATCAGGCTTTGCACGGCATCCGGGTCGGCGATGGATTTGACGATCGGACACAGCGGGATCAACGGATCGCCTTCGAAATACAGCTGGGTGATCAAGCGCGTGGCAATCGAGGGCCCGCTCACGGACACGTGAATATGCGCCGGACGCCAGTCATTGGGACCATTGCGCCATGGATACGGGCCCGGCTTCACGGTGCGGAAGCTGTAATTGCCGTCACGGTCGGTAAGGACCCGGCCAACACCACCGAAATTGGGGTCGATGGGCGCCAGATACGCATCGCGCTTGTGGCGATAGCGCCCACCTGCGTTGGCTTGCCAGATTTCCACCAGGGTATGCGGGATGGGCTTGCCATATTGGTCGCAGACGCGCCCGGCAACGATGATGCGCTCGCCGATGGGCAAGCCGCCGTTGTTGAAGTTCAGCAACAGGTCGTTGTCGTGCTCGCCGAACTTGAGGTGGGAAAAATCCGGGCCGGTGGCTTCGGAGGCCGATTGCGGGATGCTCACCAGTGCCTGGCGCGGGGAGCGCAGGATCGAGGTCTTGTAATCGGGGGTCAGGGCTTTGGGGTGCCAGTTCCGGTCACGGATGACGAAACGGCTGCTGCTTGCATCAGGCATGGGGTTCTCCGCAGGCTTTTATTATGGGGAGTTTTTTTGTGGATGAAGCGCAGTCTCGCCCGCCTCAGCCAAAACCTGAATTGAATAGTTGAACCTCATCCATATCCAAATGGTTATGGATGATCGGTTTGCCCGTAGGCCTTGCCCACTTCCCGCAGCACATCGACACACCATTGCGCTGCGCGCGAGAGTGGCAGCGCCGGGTTGCTGCAAATACCTACCGAACCACCAGGTTCGCGAATGCCCAGCTCCAGTTCACGCAGTTCGCCGCTGTGCAAATCCTGCTGAACGGCATCGAAGGGCGCGATCCAGATGGCATCGCTGCACTGCACATAGCGGCGGCTCAAGGTCAGCGACAGGGTTTCCAGACGTTGGCGGGGCGGGCTGATGCCGCACTGCACGAACAGGCTGTCGGCGAATTTGCGAATGGTGGTCCCGGCCAGCGGCAGAACCATGGGGTAGTTCTCCAGGCTTTCGCGCTGCAGCTCGGCCTGCAATAAGGGATGCTCGCTGCGCACCACCAGGGTCATGGATTCGCTGTACAGGTGCTCGAAGGTCAGGCCCTGAATCTGCGGGCTGTCGGTCATGCGCCCGACCACCAGGTCCAGTTCACCCACCCGCAACTGCGAGAGCAGATACGCGCTGGGGCCGGTCATGACACTGACGATCAACGCCGGATGACGCTCGTGCAGGCGCCGCACCACTTCCGGCACCAGCAGGCTTTCCACGGTGGACAGCACGCCCAGCCTGGCCGTCACCGGCTCATGCTCGCCAGAGCGCAGGCTGTTAACCCCTTCTCGCAACGACTGCACGCTGGGCCCGGCAAAACGCAGGAACGCGACACCCGCCTCGGTCAACGCCGCGCCGCTTTTACTGCGCAGGAACAACTGGGTTTCCAGCAGGGTTTCCAGTTCCTTGAGGCTCTTGGACAAAGCTGGCTGGCTGATCGCCAACTGATCCGAAGCACGCGCCAGACTGCCCTGGCGCGCGACCTCAAGGAAACACACCAGGTGACGGAATTTGATGCGGGTGTCGATGTTCAATGCTGGGTTCGCCCTGGATGAAAAAATACCGAATGAACCTGTAGGAGCCAACTTGTTGGCGAGGACGACAGTGGCGACGCCGCAGGGCTTGAGGCCACCTCGCCAACAAGTTGGCTCCTACAGTTCTGTGGCCACTGCCTGACCTCATCTCCCCCCCCGAAACTCCCTCGGCGAGCTGCCGGTGCAGCGCTTGAAGAACCGCGAAAAATACGCCGGCTCCGAAAACCCCAACCGGTCCGAGACCTGATTGATCGTCAGGGTGGTGTACACCAGGTCGCGTTTGGCTTCCAGCAACAATCGCTGATTGATGATCTGCAGCGCCGATTGATCGCTGAGGCGCCGACACAGGCTGTTCAAGTGCGCGGCGCTGATGCTCAGTTGCGCGGCGTACTGTTCGATGGACCAATGCTGGCGAAAATGCTCACCCACCAGCCGGGTAAAACCCTGCAAATGCTCGCGCCCACGCTCAGGTGCAGGCACCTGCGCGCCCGACAACCCAAGACTGCGACGGCCCAGCCAGATCGACAGCATGCTGATCAGCGCGTGCAGCATCGTGTCCCTGCCAACTTTGTGCTGCGCGTACTCATCACTGAGCGTGGCAAACAGCGGATCCAGCTGCTGACGCTGCTCGTCATCCACGCCGTGGCAATGGGCGACACTCAACGCGGGTGTCGCCAGCCCTGCATTCAACTGTTCGGCCAAGGGCTGCGCGAGGCTGAGGATATAGCCCTGGATATCCGGGGCAAAACTGAAACGATGCACACTCAGCGCCGGGATGACTTGCAGCACAGCGGTGTGCACCTGCCGCATGGCACCCTCCACTTGCAGGGTCGCCTCGCCGGACTGCACGTAGAGCAGTTGCACCAGATCGCTGTGGGAGTGGGTCTGGATTTCCCAGCCATGCAACTGGCTGCGCTCCGGGATCGACTCGCAATGCAGCAGATCCGGCGTCGGCCACAGTGTGGTTTCGCCATACAGCTTGAACACCGGCACCGATTTACCCGCCATGGCGCGCCCTCCACCACCCATGAAAAGTCCAGAAGATGCCACGGATAATGGCTTCTTATCGCTTCACAGGCCATTAAAAATACAGAACAGATAAAAACAACAAACAGAAAAAGGTAACCGTCATGAAAACCCAGGTGGCCATTATTGGCTGCGGACCGTCCGGCCTGTTGCTCGGGCAGTTACTCCAGCGCGCCGGTATCGACAACGTCATCGTCGAGCGCAAAGACCCTGAACACATCCTCTCGCGCATTCGCGCCGGGGTGCTGGAACAAGGCACCGTGGACCTGCTGCGTGAAGCCGGTGTCGGTGCTCGGCTGGACAGCGAAGGCCTGATCCACGACGGCTTCGAGCTGGCCTTCGATGGGCGCACCGAGCGCATTGATCTTGCCGGGCTGACTGGCGGCAAACGGGTCACCGTCTACGGCCAGACAGAAGTCACCCGCGACCTGCTGCAGGCCCGGTCCGAAGCCGGGGCGCAAAGCTTTTTCAATGCCGATAACGTCCAGCCCCATGACCTGAAAAGCGCCACGCCCTACCTGACCTTCGAGCATGAAGGGCAACCCATGAGACTCGATTGCGACTACATCGCCGGGTGCGACGGTTTCCATGGGGTATCTCGTCAGTCGATCCCGGCCGAGGCGCTGAAGATATTCGAGCGGGTCTATCCCTTTGGCTGGCTTGGGGTCCTGGCGGACACGCCGCCCGTCAACGAAGAGCTGATCTACGCCAGGCACGAACGCGGGTTTGCTCTGTGCAGCATGCGCTCGCCAACCCGCACCCGTTATTACGTGCAGGTGGATGCCAGTGAAAAGGTTGAGGACTGGTCGGATGAACGCTTCTGGGGCGAGCTCAAACAGCGCCTGCCTGCCCCGGTTGCCGAGCGCCTGATCACCGGGCCGTCCATTGAAAAGAGCATCGCCCCGCTGCGCAGCTTCGTGGTGGAGCCGATGCAATACGGGCGCCTGTTTCTGCTCGGTGATGCCGCCCATATCGTGCCGCCCACCGGCGCCAAGGGTTTGAACCTGGCGGCCAGCGACGTCAATACGCTGTATCGGATCCTGCTCAAGGTGTATCGCGAAGGCCGCAGCGACCTGACCGAGCGCTATTCGCAGATTTGCCTGCGCCGGGTGTGGAAGGCCGAGCGCTTTTCCTGGTGGATGACCTCGATGCTGCATAGCTTCAAGGACAACGATCCCTTCAGTCAGCGCTTGCAGCAAACCGAGCTGGATTATTTCGTCAGCTCCGAGGCCGGACGCCGCACGATTGCAGAGAACTACGTCGGGTTGCCGTTTGAGGCCGTGGACTGAAGATAGCGCTTCGCTCTCGCACGACGAACGTGCTGCACCGCAAAGCGACTGAAAATCAAGGGAAATTCCGTATTTTTGTCGCTGTTCATTTCCTGATCATTGCCCGAATAGCGCAGCCCACAAGGCGTTCCCGAAGTTATCCACAGACATACCCCCACTTTCCGTGGACAACTTTTTGAATGGACTACGGGTTTGACGGTAGGAGCGGCTTCAGCCGCGAAGGGCCGGGACATTCGATGCCTATTCGTCGGCTGGCATAGTGTTTCGCGGCTGAAGCCGCTCCTACGAGGGCCCGTATGCGCGGGCCCAGGCCCATGTCTATAAGGCGGTTCTGTACCGCAACCACACCCCGCCGCCCTCCTGAACCTCTGCGCTGGTCAATTTCAGATAAGCCGGTTGCTTCCAGACCTGGGCAGGCACTTCAAAAGAAGCAGGATGCTCGCCTCGGCCATCGATCAAGGGCAGCACCAGCACGCTGACTTCATCCACCAGCCCTGCATTCAGGAAAGAACCGCTGACGTGAGGCCCGCCCTCGACAATGATCCGCTTGCGCCCCAGTTCACTGGCCAGCACATCGACCACCTTGCCCAGATCAATCTCGGTCTTGCCACCAAACAGATAAGACACGTTGATCGATTGCAGATACGCCAGGTAATCGTCCTCGACCGCTTCGCTGACGACTTCGACCACGTGGGAGCCCAGCGCCTGATTGCTTTTCCAGGCGACTTTACCGTGGGGGTCGATGGAGATGGCGTAACTCTCGGCATTGCGATCGGCGAAGTGGTGAGTGCGCGGCAGCGGCGACGTGGCCAGCCCACGCGGGTAATCGTCACCGTGGGCGATTTCCTGCATGGTCACGCGGCCGCAAATCCAGGCATCGAAGTCGAAGGTTTTGGCCAGCGTTTCATAAAGCTCGCCCGCCGCATTCTTGAAGGGCCGCTCCCAGCCATCGGTCAGGGCGTGGCCATCCAGGGACGACATCATGTGGCAGATGACATAAGGCTTCATGCAAGGCTCCGGGTCGGTTCACAGTGTAGTAACCGACCCGTTGAGTTTGCCGATAGTTCGAATTTTCCTGGCGCGGCGCACAACCTGTAGGAGCTGCCGAAGGCTGCGAACAGCGGTGTGTCAGGAAAACCGCCTTCGCAGCCCTCGTAACCTCGGTCAACTCCTACAGGACCGTGTATATCACCTCAAACCTTGAACTTACCCACCATGGTTTGCAGGTGCACGCCCAGGCGTGCCAGCTCAACACTGGACGCGGCGGTTTCGTCGCTCGCGGCGGAGGTTTGTTCAGAGATGTCCCGTACGTTGAGCACGCTGCGGTTGATCTCTTCGGCCACGGCGCTCTGTTGCTCGGCAGCGGCGGCGATTTGCTGGTTCATCGACTCGATGGACGACACAGAACGGGTGATGCTTTCCAGCGATGTGCCTGCACTGCGCGTCAATTGCACGCTGCTGTCGGTCAAGGCCCGACTGTTTTCCAGAATGGTGGCAACCCGTTTGGTGCCAGCCTGCAAACCACTGATCAGGCCCTCAATCTCTTCGGTGGAGCTTTGCGTGCGTTGCGCCAGGCTGCGCACTTCATCGGCCACCACGGCGAAACCACGCCCGGCTTCACCGGCCCGTGCCGCTTCGATCGCGGCGTTGAGGGCCAGCAGGTTGGTCTGCTGCGCCACCGCCTTGATCACATCCAGGACGCTGCCAATCTTGTCGCTTTCGGTCTGCAGGTCGCTCATGGCTTCGGTGGAATGACTCACCTCATCGGCTAGACGCTCGATCTGCTGCATCGCCTGAGTCACCACTTCATCGCCCTGCTTCGCTTCGCGGCTGGCGTTGATTGCAGCTTCGGAAGCGTCCTCGGCGTTGCGCGCAACTTCTTGCACCGTCGCGGTCATTTCGTTCATGGCCGTTGCCACCTGGTCGGTCTCGACCTTCTGGCTGTTGACCCCGGCGCTGGTCTGCTCGGTCACGGCAGACAATTGCTCGGCAGCACTGGCGATCTGCACCACGCCGTCGCGGATACCGCCGATCAACTCACGCAGATTGACGGTCATGCGCTGCATGCTGGCTTGCAGCTGGCCCAACTCATCACGGCGACTCACCACCACGTCCTGGCTCAGATCACCAGCCGCGACGTACTCGGCAGTGCGCAGGGTTTGCATCAGAGGCCCGACGATCAGCCGGGTGATCACCCACGCCGCCAGGACGCCGAACAGCAACGCCGCAAGCGTGGCGCTGATCAGGAACAGGTTGGCCTCATTGACGTCGTTGGTACGCAGCACGATCTGGTTGGCCGTCAGCTGCTTGCTGGCATTGAGCAAGCGGGTCACGTCATCACTTAGGGCAACCTGCGCTTGCGCGGCCTTGTTCAGGCTATCGGTGAACTGGCCCACCGCCGTGCGGAACGCCACCAGCGACTGATCAATGCTCTGGATCGCCTGGGGCGCAACCTGGTTGAGGTTTTTCAGGTTATTGCGCGCCGCGTCGATCGCCGCCAGTGCAGCGGGCAGGTATTCAGGCTTGGCGCTGTAGGTGTACGTCTGGGTCTGGGAGCGTGCCTGCTGGATGAGGCGTTGCTGAGCCGTCATCGCGCGCGCATCAGCATCTGATTCGCGCGCCTGATCCTGGATTTTCTCCAGATCGAGGGTCATCGTCTCAACCTGGGCGTTGATGGCAGCGAGCGCCGCTTCACGGACCTGGGTCGCCTGAACGAAGTCATTGAAATGCGTCTTGTAGATAGAAACCGCGCCGCTCACTTCGCCAATCAGGCCCAGGCTGGCGCCGGTGGTGAACAGGGTTTTCATCTTGTCTGTCTGGGCTTGCAGTTTGCCCAGCGTGGTGGTGACGGTGGTGGCGCGCTCTGTGTCGGGGTTGAGCATGTAACTCAGGCGGGCGATGCGCAGGTCCCGGGCCTGCTCATTGAGCAGCGCAATTTCCGCGACCTTGTCGCCGCGCTCGCCCAGAGACTGCAAACCGGACCAACCGGTGAATGCGATCAGGCAGGTCAATATCAGCACCAGGGCAAAACCCAGTGACAGTTTCGCTTTGACACTGATATTGGCCAGTGTCGTGTTAATCGCTGTGAGCATAGAAAACCGTCCCGAATCATTAAAGGTATGAGGGCGGCCTTGCTCTCGTAGACGCATATCCATGCTGCGTGAAATCAAATTGACATCATCGTAAAGCAAACGTTTGCGTGTCTGACAAAAAAACCAGCACGAAATAAGACCGGTTGCTCCAGGCAACTGGTGCAGCGGCTTGATTTATGTGGCTTGCCGGGACAGAACGGCCCGGCTGGGCATTCATTGCGGAATGTTTCTAGACCGCCGCGACGACGCGTGCATGCAGATCCAGCGTAGTGCCGATCAGGCGGGCGAAGATTTCCAGGGTCTGGATCAGATCAGGGTCATCGAGCTTGGCAGGCAGCGGATCAAGCCCGCACAGGGTGCCGAAAAAAGATCCGTCGCTAAGCATGATCGGCAGCGACAGGTAGCTCTCGAACCCATAGCGCTTGGGGAGCGGATGGTCCTTGAATCGCGGGTCATCGCTGACGCAGGAAATCACCACGGCCGAACGGTCCCTTCGTACCTCGTTGCAAATGGTCATTTCGATGGCCAGTTCATCACCGGGGCCGACACCAAAATGGATCTCATCGTCCACCGCACAGGCGACCCAGCGCTTTTCCGTGACCTTGGCAATGGCCGCAAAACGCAAACGGGTCAGTCGCGTCATCAGCCGCAAAATATCCGAGGTCGACTCGATTTCGGCGATGGCTGCTACTTCGGCTGCACTCAATTGGATTGCTGTCACGATATTTACACTCAATAAGGACGGTTACTCTGATTCTGAGCGTCATATCACAGAATGTGCAGGCCAGCGCGCATCCTACGCTGAACGTCTTGGGCCGCTCAACTGCCGTCCGCCGCTCCGTTTGGCCGCAGTGGGGGTATCAATACACCCAAGACCATACTCAAAACCTATCCAACCTACACTTTCTATATATTTTTAATTCCCATCGCTTGGCATTAGCCTCTGCAAACCGCTCCATCTGCTGCCGGGTGGAGACGGCCAATAATTCTAAAAACAGCTGACGCAGCACATGGGAATAACAATGAACACATCCCCCAACGCTTCAGGTTTTGGTTTCGCCCTGCTCGGATTGACAATGGCTCTGCCGTCCATGGCCGAGGCCGACTTTTTCGAAGACAGCAAAGCTGAACTGGAACTGCGTAACTACTACTTCAACAGCGACTTTCGCCAGGACAACGCCAGCCAGTCCAAGCGCGACGAGTGGGCGCAGGGTCTGATCCTCAGTTATCAATCAGGCTTCACCGAAGGCCCGGTAGGCTTTGGTGTCGACGCGCTGGGCCTGTTCGGCCTCAAACTGGATTCCGGCCCTGATCGGCAAAATACCGGCCTGCTACCGGTAGGCGACGACAAGGCGCCGGACGATTACAGCCGCCTGGGCGCCACGGCCAAGGCGCGGATATCCAAAAGCGTCCTCAAAGTCGGCACCCTCATCCCGAAACTGCCCACGGTGCTGCCCAGCGATGGGCGTCTGCTGCCTCAGACGTTCAGAGGCACGCATCTGACGTCAACCGACATCGACAACCTGACCCTCGATGCCGGTCGGCTGACCAGCAACACCTTGCGCAACGTCAGTGGCCACGACGATATCGAAGTGGCCGGCAAGGGCATCCGGGGTGGCACTCCAAGCGATCAGTTCGACTTCGCCAGCGCCAGTTACAACTGGAGCAAAACCTTCATCACCAGCTATCACTACGGTGGTCTCGAGAAAAACTACAAACAGCATATCGTCAATCTGGTGCATACCTTGCCGATCGGCCAGGGTCAGTCAATCAAGACCGACCTGCGCTACGCCGACTCCAGCAAGGACGGCAATACCAACGTCGATAACCAGGCGCTGGGTGCGCGCTTCACCTATCGCGTTGGCGGCCATTCATTCGGCGCTGCCTGGCAGAGCATGAAAGGCGAAACCGGCTTCCCGCACCTGGATGGCACCGATTCGTTCCTCGTCAACTACGTGATGATTTCCGCTGACTTCGCCAGCCCCGAAGAAAAATCCTGGCAGGCGCGCTACGACTTCGATTTCGCCACCGTGGGCATCCCCGGCCTGACGTTCATGACCCGCTACCTCAAAGGCGACAACTTCGAACGCAGCCCAGGCGTTGAAGGCACCGAGTGGGAACGCAATACCGACATCCGCTATGCGTTCCAGAGCCAGGCGCTGAAAAACCTCGATGTGGCGTGGCGCAATGGCAGCTACCGGAGCAACGGCAGTGGCAACGACATCGACCAGAACCGCCTGATCGTCAGCTACACCCTGCCCCTGCTTTAAGCAGCCTGCACAACAACCTCCCGCTTGAAGACGGGAATGGAGCCCTGAATGAACCTGAAAAACAATTTGCTGTACCTGGCCGTGGCCTGTGCATTGACTGGCAGTTTTACCGCCGTGGCCGCCAATACCGCCGACACCCCCTGCGCCACCACCGAACAATGCGCCGCCCAGGCAGCGAAGATCGGCGCGACGGTCGATAAATCCAGAGGCAAAGTCGACCAGACCGAAAGCCAGTTTTCCTGGCTGAACCGGATCAACAAAGCGTCCATCGTCATGCTCACCGAAGAAGGCATCGTCAAACCGCAAATGGGCAACAAGATCGCGGGCGGCGTGCGCTTTGCCATTGATCAGGCCGACAAACCAGACGGCAAGAAGCCCACCGATGTGTTGCAACTGGAGCAGATCATGACCGACAAGATCGGTCCGGAAGCTTCGTTGATCCACTCCGGTCGCAGCCGTCAGGACATGCTCGCCACCTACCGCCTGGCCCGCCTGCGCTCACAGGTGCTGGCCTACGCCGACGCACTGAACTCGACTCGGCAACGGGTGCTGGAACTGGCCGCGAAAAACGTCGACACACTGGTGCCCGCCTACACCAACGGCGTACAGGCCATGCCCATCAGCTATGCCCATTATCTGCTGGCATTTGAAGCCGCGTTTGACCGCGACGGCCAGCGCATCCGCGAACTGTACAGCCGCCTCAACCTGAGCCCGATGGGCACGGCGGTACTGGCGAACTCGGCTTACCCGCTAAACCGCGAGCGTCTTGCCAGCCTGTTGGGCTTTGACGGTGTGCGGGAAAATTCGCTGGATTCCGGCCAGGTATCCACCTATGACATCCCCATCGAGGCGGCCAATATTGCGTCGTCTTCAGCCATTCGGGTCGGTGCGCTGATTGGCGATATCCACACTCAATACCATCAGATTCGCCCATGGTTGTTGCTGGACGAAGGCTCGACCTACACCAGCAGTGCCATGCCGCAAAAACGTAATCCGGGCCTGCTGATGCGCGCCAGGGAAGCCTCCTCGGATGTGGTCGGCCTTGCCCAGGCAGTGACCCTGCGAGCGCACAACGTCACCACCGGCATGACCGACTACAAGTTCGCCTTCGATTCCCTCGGGCTGTTCGCCGCCACCAGTGAAATGTTCACCGGCATGAACAGCGTGCTGGACGCCTTGCAGGTCAACCCGCAACGGGCGCTTGAAGAGCTTGAGTCGGAGTGGACCACCTCCATGGAGCTTGCCGACACGCTGGAGCGCCAGCACCAGGTGCCGTTCCGCATCGGCCACAGCTTTGCCTCGCTGATCGTCACCGAAGCACGGGACAACGGCACCACCCCCAAGACCTTCCCGTATGCCGATGCGCAAAAGCTGTACGCCAAGGCGGCAGACAAATACAAATGGACGCCCAACACGCTGCCCTTGGACGAAGCCGCCTTCCGCGCAACGCTGTCGCCGCAAAACATGGTCAAGACCCGCAAAGGCACCGGCGGCCCGCAACCGGAAGAGGTCCAGCGCATGCTCGGCGAAGCGCGCAAGGCACTGGATGCTGACCAGAGCTGGCTGCGCGAACGTCGCCAGAAACTGACCAACGCCGAAGGAGAACTGGACAAGGCGTTCGAGAAGTTGCTGAACGCGAGGGGCTGAGGCTTTTGCGCCTGAACTGAGGCCATCACAAGACCCTGTAGGAGCTGCCCGAAGGCTGCGAATTGCGGTACATCAGATATATCGCTTTCGCAGCCTTCGGCAGCTCCTACAGGGGCGCGGCGCGACACCTAACGCGCCAACTCCTGACGCAGCACCACCCGATCAACCGCCCCATGCCAGCGACAGATCGCGATGCAGGCCACGCAGTTACCCAGTACATTGGTCAGCGAGCGACACTTCATCAGCCGCTCCACTCCCAACAGCAGGCCGACACCTTCCAACGGTATGACCTGCAGGACGGTCAACGTGGCAATCAAGGTAAAGAATGCCGAGCCCGCAACGCTGGTTGAACCCAGGGACGTCAACATGCAGACTAACAATAGACTCGCCAACTGCAACCCTGTGAGGTCCACCCCTGACAGATGCGCCATGAACATGATTGCCGTGGTCAGATAAATACTGGAGCCGCTCAAGTTGAATGTGTAACCGGTGGTCAATATCAGGTGCACCAACTTCCGGTCGCAACCCAGTTGTTCAAGCTTGCCCACCAACCCAGGTATGGCCGCCACGGAAGAGCCCGTAAACGCCACCAGTAAAAGTTCTTCTCTCACATACATCACAATACTCAGCAGTTTCTCGCCAACCAGCCGTGCAACACCTGCCAACACCACAACAATAAACACTGCACACGCCAGATAGATAACGGCCACAAACTTTATCAATGGCATGACCGATACCATTCCATACTTGCCAACCGTAAAGGCCATCGCCCCGAAAGCTGCCACCGGGGCGAACTTCAGAACCCCATGCAGCACTCTGAACAATAGTATGCGCGCCTGCTCCAACCGACGGTGCAAGCGTTGGCCAACGCCTTCGGACCTGCCGATCAGCACCCCACAGACCAATGCCACCACCATGATCTGCAACAGCAGGTTGTGAAATGCACCGCTGATCGTCGTCCAGAGTGTTGCCATCGATATGTTTACGGCGACGTGATGGACCAGCGGCACAGCGTCCTGATCCACTTCAAAAAAGAACAGGGTCGTCATGCCCAACAACAGCGAAATAATCGACATCACTTGAAAGTAGATGACGATCTTGCCCACCAGCCGCGAACGTTTTTCCTGCCGTTGAATGCCGGCAACCCCTGAACACACCAACACAAACATGATAAAGGGCATTAACAGCCCGACAACTTTTATGAAGTAATCACTTAGCGGGCGCATACTCACCGCCAATTCAGGGCGAACAAGCCCGAGCAAAAATCCGCCGATAATGGCCAGCAGAATATGCAACGTTCCATTGTTCAGCAGCTTGCTCGACATCAAAGCCCCGCTAGCACTTTTTTTATTATTGCGACGTGGCGAACAAGGCCATCAGTCACCTGTATGATTGGTCCGCATCATAGTCTTAAACTTTCTGTTCTGACCACGAATAATAAAGCCAGTCACAGGATAGGCCCACATGGAACTCAGGCATTTACGCTATTTCGTCATGGTCGCCGAAGAACTGCATTTTACCCGGGCAGCGGCACGTCTGAACATGCAGCAGCCACCCTTGAGTCAACAGGTTCGGGCATTGGAGCAGGAGCTGGGGTTCGAGCTGTTCAAGCGCCATCCAAAGGGGGTCGACCTGACCGCTGGCGGCGCCGTATTTCTCGAAGAAGCCCAAGCCATCCTGGCGCGCGTCGAGCAGGGTTCGCGCAAGGCCGCGCGAGCCGCCAACGGGATCGAAGGGACGCTGATCATTGGCTTCACCAGTTCGGCTGCCACTCACCCGCTGATCCCGCAAATCATCCGCTCCTACCGCGAGCGTTACCCCGGCGTCGAAGTGGCCATGAAGGAAGGCAGCGCCAGGGAGCTGACCGAAGAAGCCATCGAGAGCCGCCTGGACGTGGGCATTCTGCGCGCCCCGGTGGGTCAGCACCAAAGCATTCATTTTCATCGCTTGCTCAACGAGGAAATGCTTCTGGTGCTGCCCGTGAGGCATCCGTTGCTCGCTGAGTTCAGCGGATCGCAGCAGGTGCCGGAGATTTCCCTGAACGCTCTTGAAGGTGAACGCTTCATTCTGGTCCGTCGCCCAGGGGCGCCGGGTATGTACGCCAACCTGATCAAGGCCTGCCAGAACGCGGGGTTCAATCCGCAGATCGCGTTTGAAGTGGAGCGCATGTTGACCAACGTCAGCCTGGTGGCTGCAGGCGCGGGCATTTCCATCGTGCCGGCCTCAATGAAAGACATCCATCGCGACAGCGTGGTGTATTGCCGGATCCGAGACGCCCGACCACGCCTGCTCGCCCCCATCACACTCGTGTGCCGCAGCTTCAACCCGCCAGCACCGCTGCAGAATTTCATCCTGCTGGCGCGGGAGTTGAGCAAGGCCTACCGCCAGCGGCAGTGATGTCGGCTCACCTCTGTAGGAGCGAACTTGTTCGCGAGCGCTGCTTTCCAGACGATGGAAATCCACCGGATGTAATGGCCTCCTCGCCAACAAGTTGGCTCCTACAGGAGGTCGCATTTTTGCCTTGGGACCGCATTCAGCGGCATACCGCACCCTCTGTAGGAGCGAACTTGTTCGCGAGCGCTGCTTTACAGACGATGGAAATGCACCGGATGTAGTGGCCTCCTCGCCAACAAGTTGGCTCCTACAGGGGATCGCATTTTTGCCTTGGGACAGCCTTCAGCCGGGAAGAAGCCTGGTCAGACATACCGCCCACCTGTAGGAGCGAACTTGTTCGCGAGCGCTGCTTTCCAGACGATGGAAATGCACCGGACGTAGTGGCCTCCTCGCCAACAAGTTGGCTCCTACAGGTTTTGTATTGCTTCAGTCGGAGCAAACCACTATCACCGCCGCTCCTCCCTGATAAACGGCTCCCCCAATGCGCCGGGCTGGCTGCCGGAGCCCTGGTTTGATCCGCGCATGCCTATGGCTACCCAGATCATCACCAGCAAGGTCACGGCGTAAGGCGTCATCAGCACGAAGTATTGCGGCAGGCGGATGCCGGTGGAGGCCAGTTGCGGGATCAGGGCTTCGATACAACCGAACAACACGGCCCCGGCCAGGGCACGCCAGGGTGACCAGCGGGCGAAGATCACCAGGGAGACGGCGATCCAGCCCCGGCCGCCGGTCATGTCGGCGATCCACATTTTGGTGCTCAGGACCGAAATATAGCCGCCTGCCAGACCGATCAGCGCGGCACCGGCCAGAATCGCCGCCAGTCGATAACCGAGCACGGAAATCCCCGCCGCATCCGCCGCCTGTGGGTTTTCCCCCCACCGCCCGTAAACGCAGTCCGGCATTGCTGCGATACAGAAACCAGACCACTGCGACGAAGATCAACGGCGTCAGGTAAACCAGAGGGTTCTGCACGAAGACTTTGCCAATCAACGGCAGCTCCGAGAGCGGCCACAGCGCCACCGCCGAAAGTCCGGTCACCGGGTGGTTGGTCCACTCCAGCAAGGTGCCAAGCAACCCGGTCAAACCCTGACAGAAGAACACCAGCGCCAGCCCGGCGATGACCTGATTGATGCGCATCACCAGCACCATCAAGGCGAACAGCAACGACACCACGCTGGCGGCGAGCATGGCCAGGATCAGCGAAATCATCGGCGTGCCAAAGCTCAGTTGCGCGCCGATGGCGGCCAGTGCACCCACCAGCATCAAGCCTTCGGCGCCCAGCGCCAACACCCCGGCCCGCTCGGTAAGGATCAGCCCCAGCGCAGCCAGCGCGAACGGAACGGCGAAGTCAGGAGAGTTGCCCAGCCAGTTGGCGATCATGTCCATTACTGCTCACCCTTCTGAATCACGCGCATGCGATGGCGAATGAAGAAATCCGACGAGGCCACGCAAATCACCAGGATCGCCTGGATCAGTTGCACCATGGAAAACGGGATCTGATAGAACACCTGCAAACTGCGACCGGCCACGAACAGCAACGCCACCAGCAGCGCGACGACGGTGGCCGCCAGCGGGTTATTGCGCGCGAGAAAGGCAATCAGGATCCCGGAAAAACCGTAGCCCTGATAGAACGACTGAGTCAGGCGGCCTTCTTGCCCGGCGGTGACGATAAACCCGGCGATACCCGCCAGCGCACCAGACAACAGCACCGTGCCGATGATCATTTTGCGCACCGGCACGCCCACTGCCCCGGCCACCCGAGGGTTGGCGTCGACAAAACGCAGGTACAGGCCAGCCCGTGAAATACCGATGAACCACAGGGCAAACACCGTGACGATGATCGCCAGGACAATCGCCGCGTTGTAGCCATCGAACAGGTCCGGCAACCGCTCGAAGCTGCGCAACGCCGGTGAGTACGGGAAGTTGTCGCGCGGGTCCTTCCAGCTGCCATACAGCAGATGCAGCAGAAAGTTGGCGGCGATGTAATTGAGCATCAGGGTCGAGATGATTTCGTTGACCCTCAGGCGTAACTTGAGCAACACCGGCGCGACGGTCCAGAGCATGGCGCAGATCATCGCCGTCGCCAGCATCAACGGCAGGCGAACCGGTTCCGGGCCGACCTCGAACAGTGAGATGAAGGTTGCGCCGATGCCGCCCCAGATCATCTGGCCTTCCAGCCCCAGATTCCAGAAGCGCGCCCGAAACGCCATGCACCCGGCGAGCCCGACCAGGATCATGGGCGCAGCCTGAAACAGCACCGCCTTGAAGTTCTGCGGGTCCAGTACCGTGAGCACCACGAACTCGTTGAGCAACTCGTCGGCCGGAACCCCCGCGCCCACCAGAATCGCCGCCGAGATAGCCAGCCCTGCCAACAGCGCCAGAGCGATGATCAGCGCCTGCCAGTACCAGGCCAGTTGCTGGCGGATTTCCAGTGCGTAGCGTCGGGCCAACAGCGGTTGACGCCGGGCTCGCGGGCTTGCCGCATGCTGCACAATAACTTCAGTCATGACTCACCATGGCCTTGCCGATGGCCTGGCGGTCTGCCGGGCGTTCGAATTCCGCGACGATGCGGCCGCTGTTCATGACGCCGATGCGGTCGGCCAGCATCAGCACTTCATCCAGGTCTTCGCTGATCACCAGCACCGCCGCACCTGCATCCCGCGCAGCCCGCAAACGGGCGTGTACCGCAGCGGTGGCTTTGGCGTCCAGGCCACGACTGGGGCTGTGCACCAGCACCAGTTGCGGATCCCGGCTGAACTCCCTCGCGATCACCAGTTTCTGGGCATTGCCCCCCGACAGCAGCGCGGCTTTCTGCTGCAGGGAACGCACGCCCTGCACGTCGAACGCGCTGATGGCGTCGGTGGCGTCCTGTTCCATGCGCTTGCTGCGCAGCCGGAAGAAAGAGCCGTAGCGCCCGCTGTGAATCTGGCCGATGCCGAAATTCTCGGCCACCGACAGCGACCCCGCCAGCGCTGCGCCATAGCGATCCGCCGGGATGGACGCGATGCGCAAATCCCGCCGCCGCTCGGCAGACGCGCCACACAAATCGCCGAAACCTTGCAGGAGCATTTCGCCTTGCACCGCTTGCGGAAGGCCCATCAACGCGTTGGCCAGTTCGCTCTGGCCATTGCCGCCGACGCCTGCGATGCCGTAAATCTGCCCGGCGTGCAGGGTCATATCGACGCCTGACAACGGCCCCTGGCCCGGCGGCGAGCGCAGGTTGCGTACCGTCAAACGCGCCTCGCCCGCCGCTGCCTTGGCATGCTCGCCCACGGCTTGCGATTCACCGACGGTGAGCCGCACCAGTTGTTCGACCGAGACGCTTTGCGGGTCCAGGGTTTCCACCGTCCGGCCGCCGCGCATCACCGTGACCCGATCGGCATAGCGCTTCACGTCGGACATTTTGTGGGTGACCAGAATCACCGCCGCGCCCTGGCGGGCAAACGATTGCACCGTGGCCAGCAGGCGTTCGGCCTCCTGATCGGTGAGCACCGCCGTGGGCTCGTCAAGAATCAGGATCCGCGCCTCGGCCAGCAGCACCTTGAGGATCTCCACCCGCTGCTGTTCGGCAATCGACAGGTTGTCGATGGTCTGCCGCGGGTCGATGGCAAAACCCAGTTCCTGAGCCTTGGCACTGATCCGCTGCTCAAGGGCCAGCAAACGCTTGTTGTAACTGCCCTGCCCCGGCGTATCGGCCAGGCCGAGCAAAATGTTCTGGGCAACGGTAAACGGTCGCACCAGTTTGAAATGCTGATGGACCATGCCGATACGGTGACGGCTGGCGTCCTTGGGGCCGCCGAGCCGCACCGGGTTGTCGTCAATGAGCAGCGACCCGCTTTCCGGCGCATACAGCCCCGCGGCGATATTCATCAGCGATGATTTACCCGCGCCGTTCTCGCCAAGCAACGCATGCACCTCCCCCCATTTGCCGGTGAAGTGCGCGTCAGTCAGGGCCTTGAAGCCGTCGAATGATTTGCTGATGCCGGTGAGTTGGATCGCGCTCGCCTGACTCATTGCTGGGAGGCCACGCCTTTGACGAACCAGTCCATTTTCCACAAGTCGCCATCAGACATGTGGCTGCCAGCCGGGATGCGTTCCTTGCCGTCACGATCACTCATCGGGCCGCTGTAAATGATCTTTTTGCCGGCCATAAGCTCTTCACGGGCCTGCTCGATTTTCTTTTTGTTCTCGGCAGAAATGCGCTCGCCAGCGGTCAGGGTGATGTCGGTGCCGCCCTGCTCCATGGAGAGCAATGCGCCGTTGGGGTTCGGCACCCAGTTACCGGCGATGATTTTCTTCAGCTCAGGGCCGAGAAAGCGATCCCAGACCCAGGCCGATGAACAGATGGTGGCCTTGGGGGCAAACTCGCTCAGGTCACGATGGTGGCCGGTGCCCAATACGCCGCGTTCCTGGGCGACGATTTGTGGCGTCGGGCTGTCCACGTGCTGGCCGATCACGTCGGCGCCGTTGTCGATCAAGGCCATGGCGGCGGCGCGCTCTTTGACCGGGTCGTTCCAGGCACCGGTGTAGATCACGTTGACCGTGGCATTGGGGTTGATCTGCTGCGCGCCCAGTTCAAAGGCGTTGACGGTCCAGTTGACCTGGCCGAAGGGGTTGGCGGCGACGAAACCCAGCTTGCCGGTTTTCGACGCAGCACCTGCCGCCATGCCGCACAGGTACTGGCTTTCATAGGTGCGGCCGTAGAAGGATTCCAGGTTCGGCGCGTTGGTGGTGCCCGAGCCATTGAGGAAGGCAGTCTTCGGATACTTTTTGGCCAGCTCCAGGAAGGTGTCAGAGTAGCCGAACGCCGTGCCGATGATCACATTGGCGCCCCGGGCGATCAGGCGGTCAACCACCGGGGTAATGGCGGCGGCGTTTTCCGGCACGCTTTCCACGTACTGGATCTTGGTGCCCAGCTCCTTTTCCAGCTTGACCCGCGACTCATCAAACGCCTGAGTCCAGCCGCCGTCATTGCGCGGGCTGATGTACACCATGGCGATCCTGGCCGGCTTTTCCAGGGTCAGACCCTCTGCCGAAGCGCCGTTCGCCAGCCCGAGCAATACCGCCGCAGCCAGGCTGTGCTTTAGAAATCTGTTGAGCATTGTTGATCATCCTGATGGTTGGCTAGCAGCTGGATAAGGCCTGTCCGATCAGGGCTCCCACCCCTGACAGGCGAGCAGAGAAAAGCAGTAACTGTGCCAGTCTTGAAATACTCAACGGTTTCAGTGGCTTGTCTTTTAAACCGAAATAAAACAGATCAAATGGTCCGAAGCGGAGCACTTGGTTTGGGCGCGGTAGCACGAAAAGCGGGCATCGCGGTTGAGGTCGGTCTAAGGCGGGGATTGTTTGGGCGCGAGACTATCAATGGGCCGTAACCGCTCTGCAACCAGCGACAATAAAAAAAGAAATGCCTAATCAAATTGCATCGAATGCAATTCAAAAACACTCAGAACCCTTAAATGCACCGCATAGGATGCAATTTGATGAACGAGATAGGTTTTTTGATCAAGACCTTGCGCAAGAATGCTGGCCTTTCACATGAACAACTCGCGCAGCGTCATGGCATGAGTCGCGCAACCCTCTCGGGGATTGAGAACAACACCCTCCCGGAAGTCGGTATTCGCAAGGTTGCCGCGCTCTTGGAAGGCCTCGGGTACGAACTGACCGCAACGCCTAAACGTCGGCGCAAAACCCTTGATGAACTGAAATCGGAAAACATTCATGAGTAACCAGGGTGACCGGCTCTACATCGGTGTGGCGCCAATAGCGTCCTTTTTACTGCGGGCGGATGCCATTGAGCGGTGGTTCAGACAACCCGTGGGCGAATGCCATTGAGAATCAGCGCCTGGATGTTTTCCAAAGTCTGGGCAAAGAACTCAGGGTCGACCAGGGTCTTCCCAGTCACTGCATTGATCTGGCTGGCGAAGTCGGCGTAATGCTGGGTGGTGGCCCACAGGGAAAAGATCAGGTGGTGCGGTTCGACCGGCGCCAGCTTGCCCGCTTCTATCCAACCTTGAATGACGCTGACCTTGGCTTCAACGATGTCCCGCAACGGTTGCTCCAGTTCAGCCAGCATCAACGGCGCGCCCTGGATGATCTCCAGGCAGAACAGCCGCGACTCGGCGGGATGGTCGCGGGACAGTTCCAGCTTGACCCGAATGTACTCGCTGATTGCCTCAATTGGATCCTGCTCGGCACTGAACCCGCGCAGCGGCTTGAGCCACACCTCCAGCAACTGGCGCAGCACGCTGGTGTACAGCTCTTCCTTGCTGGCGAAGTAATAAAGCAGATTGGTCTTGGACACATCGGCCATGCTCGCCACCTGGTCCAGGCTGGTGCCGTGCAGACCAAACCGCGAAAAGATTTCCAACGCCGCATCGAGAATGACCGTGCGCTTGCCTTCTATCAGACGCAGACGCCGATTGACCGTCGACGCGCTGGCGGCACGGGTGCTCTTGGGTTTGGCCTTGATGTTTTTAGCTGGCGACTCTGGAGTTTCTTTCTTCACGTGCATGACCGCATCAACGTTGAATACCGGGGCACTTTACCTTGCGCGGTAGGGGCCGGGTAAATAGCTGGCACATAAAACACTGAACCTGTAGGAGCCAACTTGTTGGCGAGACATTAGTCCTGTGCTCTGAGGAGCATCGCCTCGCGAACAAGTTCGCTCCTACAGGGTACGTGATCTTCAATTGGAACGGGCTTTACTGCCCTGTCTGCGTGCACCACGCACAAACCAAGTGCTCTAACCTGGACCAAATGGTCTGAAACGATCACTGCTCATACACCAACCTGTTGTTTTAAAAAGACAATCAAAAACTGGCCTGCTTCATGCAAAACGGCTTGTGTCGCGTGCTGCCGGGGTACTCCGGGGCGCTATTCACTGTCATCGCATGCAAGAGGCCTACACATGGATATTGGAGTCTTCATCCCTATCGGCAACAACGGCTGGCTGATTTCCAGCAACGCGCCCCAGTACATGCCGACCTTCGAGCTGAACAAGGAGATCGTGCAGAAGGCCGAGCATTACGGCTTCGAGTTCGCGCTGTCGATGATCAAATTGCGCGGCTTCGGCGGCAAGACCGAGTTCTGGGAACACAACATGGAATCGTTCACGCTGATGGCTGGCCTTGCCGCCGTCACCAGCCGCATCCATCTGTTCGCCACAGTCGCCACCCTGACCATTCCACCGGCCATCGTTGCGCGCATGGCGTCGACCATCGATTCGATTTCCAACGGGCGCTTTGGCGTGAATCTGGTCACCGGCTGGCAGAAGCCGGAATACGAGCAAATGGGCATGTGGCCGGGAGATGAGTTCTTCTCGACGCGCTACGAATACCTGGCCGAATACGCTCAAGTGCTGCGCGACCTGTGGAGCACCGGGCACTGCGACCTCAAGGGCAAGTACTTCACCATGAACGACTGCCGGGTCAGCCCCAAGCCTCAGGCCGAGATGAAAATCATCTGCGCCGGGCAGAGCGAAGCGGGCATGGCGTTCTCCTCGCAATACGCCGACTACAACTTCTGCTTCGGCAAGGGCGTGAACACGCCGATGGCCTATGCGCCGACCGCCGCCAAACTCATCGAAGCCAATGAAAAGACCGGCCGCAACGTCACCTCCTGCCCGCTGTTCATGATCATTGCCGACGACACCGACGAAGCCGCCCGCGCTCGCTGGGAACATATCAAGGCAGGCGCCGACGAAGAAGCCATCGCCTGGCTCAGCGACAAAGGCGCAGCGGACAAAAGCCCCGGCTCGAACATGCGGCAGATGGCCGACCCCACCTCAGCGGTGAACATCAACATGGGCACGCTGGTGGGCTCCTGGGCCTCGGTGGCGAAAATGCTCGATGAGGTGGCGACGGTGCCTGGCACCCAGGGCGTGATGCTGACCTTCGATGACTTCGTCAAGGGCGTGGAGGACTTCGGCCAGAAGATCCAGCCGCTGATGACCTGCCGCCAACACATCAACCTGCTCAAGGAATCCGCCTGATGAATGCACCCGCCTCTGTGTCCGGCTACCTGCTGCCGGACGCCCCGGACACGGCCAAGGTATTGCCAGCTCGGCCTGAAGCCCTGAGCCTGAAAGCCAGCGAAACCGCGCTGATTGTCATCGACATGCAGAACGCCTACTCCACCGCTGGCGGTTATCTGGACCTGGCCGGTTTCGATGTCAGCAGCACCGGGCCGGTGATCGCCAGCATCCAGACCGCCTTGACGGCGGCGCGGGCGGCGGGCATCCAGGTGATCTTTTTCCAGAACGGCTGGGATTCGGATTACGTGGAAGCTGGCGGCCCAGGCTCACCCAACTGGCACAAGTCCAATGCCCTGAAGACCATGCGCAAACGCCCGGAACTGCAAGGCACTTTGCTGGCCAAGGGCGGCTGGGATTACCAACTGGTGGATGAGCTACAGCCCCAGCCTGGCGATATCGTCCTGCCAAAAACCCGTTACAGCGGCTTCTTCAACACCAACTTCGACAGCGTGTTGCGCAGCCGTGGCATTCGCAATCTGGTGTTTACCGGCATTGCCACCAACGTCTGCGTGGAATCGACCCTGCGTGACGGCTTCTTCCTCGAATACTTCGGCGTGGTGCTGGCCGACGCCACTCACCAGGCGGGCCCGGCGTTCGCGCAACAGGCGGCGCTGTTCAACATCGAGACGTTCTTTGGCTGGGTGTCCAGCGTCGATGAGTTCTGCAGCACTTTCCAGACGGCGTAATCCAATTCCATCCGAGGTAAACCCATGACCAAGAAAGCGATCATTCCCGCCGGCACCAGCAAACCTATCGCGCCGTTCGTACCCGGCTCCATGGCCGATGGCGTGCTGTATGTGTCCGGCACCCTGCCCTTCGACAAGGACAACAATGTGGTGCACGTCGGCGATGCCACGGCCCAGACCCGGCATGTGCTGGAAACCATCAAAAACGTGATCGAGACTGCAGGCGGCACCATGGATGACGTCACGTTCAACATGATCATGATCAAAGACTGGGCCGACTACGCGAAGGTCAACGAGGTGTACGCCGAGTACTTCGCCGGGGAAAAACCAGCGCGCTATTGCATCCAGTGCGGCCTGGTAAAGCCCGAGGCGCTGATCGAAATCGCCAGCATCGCCCACATCGGCTGAGTCCGACGCTCACTTTGAAAGCACTGGAGTCTCGCATGCATTACGAAATCCTCGGTCATCAGGCCCCCGATGCGCCGACGCTGGTCTTGAGCTCCGGGCTTGGCGGTTCAGCCCGGTTCTGGGCGCCGCAACTGCCGGTTCTGCAAGAGCTCTATCGCGTGGTGGTTTACGATCAAGCCGGCACCGGTCGCAGCCCGGCCCACCTGGCCGAGGGCTATTCGATTGCGAGCATGGCGGGCGAGCTGCTGGAGATGCTCGACAGCATCGGTGTCACGCACTGCCATTTCATCGGTCATGCGCTGGGTGGTTTAGTCGGCCTGGAACTGGCCCTGCAACGGCCAAAACTGCTGCACAGCATGGTGTTGATCAATGCCTGGAGCAGCCCGAATCCGCACAGTGCTCGTTGCTTTGCGGTGCGCAAGAATTTGCTGCGTGACAGTGGCCCGGCCGCGTATGTGCAGGCCCAGGCGCTGTTCCTCTACCCCGCCGACTGGATCGCCGAACACAGCGCGCAACTGGCTGAAGACGAAGCCCACGCGCTGGCGCACTTTCCCGACACCGACAATCTGTTGCGTCGGATTGCCGCGCTGCAGGCCTTCGATATCGAAGATCGCCTGGCCAGCATCCAGACCCCAACGCTGCTGATCGCCAACCGCGACGACATGCTGGTGCCCTGGCAGCGCTCGCAGCATCTGGCCGACACCCTGCCCGCCGGGCAACTGGCGCTTCTGGAATATGGCGGTCATGCCTCAAGCGTCAGCGATGTAGAGCCCTTCAACCGCGTACTGCTTGATTATCTGGCTAACCACGCCTGAACGGAGATAACCCCATGCAAGCTTGCGAACTTCTCGCCGTGGCCCAGACGCTGATGCCTATCGCGCAACAGGACTACCGCGACGCCATGGCCAGCCTGGCGGCCGCCGTGAATGTGGTCACCACCGATGGCCCACACGGACGTTGCGGCTTCACGGCCACCGCGGTGTGCAGCGTCACCGATACACCGCCGACGCTGTTGGTGTGCCTGAACCGCTCGGCGTCGGTGCATGCCGCGCTGACCGCCAATGCGACCTTGTGCGTCAACACCCTGAGCGGCGATCAGCAGGCGCTGTCCAATCTGTTCGGTGGCAAGACACCCATGGCCGAGCGCTTCGCCGCGGCGCAATGGGAAACCTGGGCATCCGGCTCGCCGGTGCTGAAAGGTGCGGCGGCCTCGTTCGATTGCCGGGTGAGCCAGACCGTGAGCGTCGGCACCCATGACATTCTGTTCTGTGAGGTGCTGGCGTTAAGTCGGCAGAAGGAAGCGGCGGGGTTGGTGTATTTCGACCGGGCTTATCATGGGGTTGGGGTTGCGGGATGATTTTTTCACTGTAGGAGCTGCCGCAGGCTGCGATAGCGGTGTATCAGGCAGACCGGTTCGCAGCCTTCGGCAGCTCCTACAGGTGAAACACGAAATCACTCAACCCGCTTGATCGACACCACTTCGAAATATTTGTACTTCTCTTTGGCAGCGGCTTTGCGCGCTTCCTGTTCGGCGTCGAAGGTGCTCAGGGTTTTCGCCTCGTGAACGTACAGCGTCTCCTCGCCTTCGAACTCCCTGGTCACCCGTAATGTGACGACCAGCGCCGGGGACAGGCGTTTGGTTTTCGGCTTGGGCGCCGGCGCGGCCTTCACGACCGGCTCAGGCACTGGCTCAGGCTCGGCAACGGGTTCAGGCGCCAGCTCGAAAGCGGGCTCAGGCTCAGCGGGGGTTGCTGGTGCCGATGAAGGTACATCCAGACCCAACGCTCGGCGCATATCGTCTTCGGTCAACCCTGTGCTCATGTGCAGCTTTCTCTTTGTCAGTGATCAATGGGCGCGATGATCAACAGCCGCGACGAAAAAAACAAGCCCGCGATGCGGCGCGTCCCAGGATCAGCTCGCAAAACCCCGTTCCAGAGGCCTCGGCCATTGTTTCGTGACAACCGCGCCCCCGTCCTCTAGATTAGGCGCCCCGAAAAGACCCGTGGCTTTTCGCGCCTCAAACCTGAAATAGTGAAATTCAATGCTCGATTCCCAGACAAACGAATCCGTGACTTCTTCCAAGCTGGAGTATGAAAACTCCATCGGTCTGTCCCAGCACGTGCCGCAAGCCAAGACCATCAGCGAGATGGTGCTCGATGCGTTCCAGACCGCCAAGGAAAGCGAAGAAATTCGCCAGTTGCGCGCTGCCATCCGCCAGGCGCAGGACAACCTCGACGACGACCAGGCTTACGAGCTGATGGGTGAACTCAAGCGCCTCAAGGATGCCGAAGCCGCTGACAGCGCCGCCCTGGCCGACCTGAGCACGCAGTTCCCGATCAGCCGGATTCTGTCCAGTTACAAGGATGATCCGGCGTTTCAGGAGCTGGTCTACAGCCTGGCCCTCAAGGTGCTGAACCACACGCATCAGGCGATCAGCAACCCGAGCGCCGGCAAGAGCAAAACCGCCCGCGCCAAGAAAGAAGCCGAGATCTACACCATCAGCAAAGACGGTCAGAGCGTCAGCCTGCCCCTGCGCACCCCGCGCTCGAAGCTGAATGTCGATCGCGAAGCACTCGAGTTTCTCGGTTTTGTATTTGTAGGCGAAGGCGACGAAGCCGAACTGCAAAGCGAGACCTTTACCGACAGCGAAGGCACCGAACTGCCGGTGACCCGTAAGAACATTGTGACTGCGCTGCAGCAGGGCAAGGCGTTTGAGGGTTATAGCATCGGTTGAAGGGAACCCCTTGGACCGGTGAAACCAGAACCTGTAGGAGCCAACGTGTTGGCGAGGCGGTGTGCCTGATGCCATCCTCGCCAACACGTTGGCTCCTACAGGGGAAAAACAACCACTACGATGCGATTGTCGCCGCCTGATTGCCCCCCTGCTCGGCAATCGCCGACAACTTCTCATCGGCGCCTTTCTCTTCCGCCAGCGTATCGCCCAGCAACTTCGCCGCATCCTTCATGCCCAACTGCTTGGCCATCGCAATCAAGGTGCCATAAGCGGCAATCTCGTAATGCTCGACCTTCTGGCAGGCGCCAATCAGCGCAGCGTCCAGCACTTCGCCTTTCTCGATTTCGTCGAGCAACTCCTTGCTCTCCTCGACCAACCCTTCCATGGCCGCGCACTTCATGCGTTTGAGCTTGAGTTCGCCCTGCTCAACCAACTGATCAATACGTTCGATCTGCCCGTAGGTTTCTTCCAGATGCGCCTCGAACGCTTCTTTCAATAGCGGGTTGGTAGACGCCCGCGCCAGGCGGGGCAGCGCTTTGGTGATCTGCTTTTCAGCGCTGTAGACGTCTGAAAGCTCATGAATGAACAGATCGGCAACAGTAGTTCTTGTACTTGTCTTGGCCATGTCGGCACCTCATTGAAAAATGATGGTAAATGGACGTGAAACCGTTGCGAAAACCACACTCGCATGACGCAACTGTCAGTGTGATGGAGTAACGCCCTTCACAGGCGTTCAGGCCTTTACAGACAAATACCGACGAAATGCTCGGCGCACTGTTTGAAATGAGGCGCAGAAAGAATTGGCATGGCCAATATAAGCGTATACCCCGCACATCAGCCATGTGGGGGTATCGCCCGGTGGGATGCGCTGAACGAGGTCAGCACTGGCAAAAGCGCAGGGCAGGCATTTCAGCGGCCTATGCGTGGATCTTTCAGCGCGACCTGGGCGAACAGCTCGCGTACCTTGGGACGTTCAACAGCTTCACAGTCCGAGTGCGTCGCTTCACTTCAATACACCGGCAGTTCGCGCAACTCCCCTCCTTCCTGCTTCAAGCGTTTCAGATACGCGCCGGCATCCAACAGTTGATACGGAAAATACAGGCCGGGTGGCGTGGACGGCATGCCATCCAGCCCCAGCAGCCGCTCCAGCACCATTGCCACACTGAGACCGGTGAGAACGGCGGCGCCTGCCGGATGGATAACGGCGTGGCGAGTGTAAAGGGGCTTGCCCTGCAGATCGTCACCGGCGAGCTGGATGATAATCTCGGTCGACATCGGCAGCCCCTGGCGCCGGGTCGAACTCACGCCACTTGCCAGGTTGAACTGAACGTTCGGCGCCCCCGTTGCAGCGGAAAGACCCGCAACGTCGATCGACGAAAAGCCGGATGCCTCCATCTTCGTACCGTCCACGGCGTGAAAGCTCACGTTCGCCTCTTTGCCTTCGCGCCAGATATAGACGCCGTCGCGGCGACTGAGGGCTGCGGGGAGCATTTTGTTCAGGTGTTCAAAGTCGGCGGCAACTGTTGGGCCTCCGCCGTCTTGTTCGTCTACCAGCGCGTTGATGGTGATGTCGTGTACTCGGCTGAATCCCTTTGCGATATGGAGCGTCGGCACCGTCGTCGCGCCCACCAGCCATTCGTAACCGAGGACGACAGGCGCGGCGTTGGGGCTGTGCATGTAGGTCGCAATTTCTGGCGCGATTTCGAAAACGCCGGAAGAGATGCTGAGGTACGGCACGCGGCACTTTTGGGCGTGACGCATGCCGGCAAGTGTGTGGTCCATGTAGAAAACCACTACACCGCTGATGTGACGATGGCCAAGGCCCAGGTCGTCCGCTGCCGGGTCAATCAACACCGCTTGCGCGTTTCCCATTTGCTCTGCCGCCTGCTGAGCCTTGGCCAGATCGCGGCCGCCGATCAGCAGTGGCACGTCGGGATGGGCAGCCCGCAGCGCACGGGCGGTGTGATGACCAATGGCGCCAGAACCGCCCATGAGTAGAATCGGGTGATTAGACATTGAGTATTCTCCTTGTGTTATTGGGCATAACCTACTATTGGTAGCCACCCTAACACGGCGCTATCGAGGCGTAACCTACCATTGGTAGGTTTTATTATTTTTGGGAAGACACCGTGCAAAAAGACCCTGAAGCGCTTGTTACTCGTCCCGCTGCGCGCCGGTTGACAAAGACTGAACGGCGACGCCAGTTGCTGGAAATCGCCTTACTGATCGTGCGTGAGGAAAACGCGGACCGGTTGACCCTGGGGCATTTGGCGGTTCGCGCAGGCGTATCCAAGCCGGTGGTCTACGATCATTTTGGTACTCGATCGGCGTTGCTGATCGAACTCTACACATGGCTCGACACTGAGCGGGTCGCCGCCTTCCGCAACGCTATGGCGGGTAATGCGTACAGCCTGGAGGAAACCGCCAACATACTCGCCAGCGCCTACATTCAATGCGCAGCGGACAGCACCGACGAATTCCATGCCGTCGGCGCAGCGTTGGCGGGCAGCGACGAGAAAGCAGCGGTATTTCAGGAGCTGTTGGACAACTGCGTGCAGATGTTTATCGCTGTTCTCGAACCTCACGCAGCCGGATCGGCAGCCGAACTCGAGCGATGCTGCACCGGACTTGTCGGTGCCGGGGAAGCACTTTCAAGCGCGGCTGTACGGGGACGACACAGCCTTGAAGAGGCGATAGACACTTTCGAGTTACTGATTCTGGGGGCGTTAAAACGCTGATTCGCCGAGGCTGGATGCATACGCTTACGCTATGCCGGTTTATCAACTTGTTGAACGTGCTGCGCTGCATCGCAAAGCCACCGGCGCAACAGTTGGGCTGCCTCCCCCAGCACCACATCGTTGGCCTGCACCAGGTAATAGCCCTTGCCAGTCTTCAGGACCGAGTCAAAGACCGGTACGAGAAGGCCCAGCTGTACGTCTTCCTCAACCAGCCAAGGGCTGGTGAGCACTAAACCCTGATCGCGCCGGGCTGCATCGATTGCCAGCTCAGACTGATCAAACTTGAGGCTGCTGGAGAAGCAATCAAGAGACATCCCGACCGATGATAACCATTGAGACCAGTGGGCATGAGACGTCGTATAAAGCAAGGTGGCTCCCGGCAAACCATCAAGGCTATGCAACTGGAGCCGTTCGCGGTAAGCCGGGCTGCAATAGACCCTTACCTCGTCCGGCAAGAGCAGTTCTGCATTCACGTCGCTGCCATATCCATCGAAATGTCGTACCGCCAGGTCGCAGGTAGCGTCATTGAAATCCACGGTATCGGTGGATGCGCTCAGGTGCAGTTGCACTTCTGGATGATGCTGCGTGAACAATGGCATCCGCTTTGCGAACCAGGAATTGGCGAACGCTGGCGGCAGGCTTAAACGCACCTGCCTGTCCTTGAGACCCCGGACGGCGAGATTGGCGGTCTCTAGCTGGCGCAGCGCAGGCTTCACCTGTTCCCAGTAGCTCAGCGCTTCAGCCGTTGGTCGTAGCCTGCGAACGTTGCGTACAAACAGCGGCGTTCCCAGCCAACCTTCCAGCTTGCGAATTTGTTGCCCTACTGCTCCCGGCGTCACAAACAATTGGCTTGCCGCAAGACTGACGCTGCCCGTTCGCATGACCGCGTCGAAGCAAGCGATGGCCCGAAGGGGCGTGTCGGCTCTCATACCGTAGTTTTTCTCTTCTATAGGCTCAAAACACATGATTTGTAGCGCCTTGCGTACTTTCGCACAATCGACGTTCGCCACAGGGCAATAACAAATCCCAACTTCCAAGGAAAAGCCGATGCCGATTGTCCGAGTCAGCGGGTTTGACGATCAATCACCCGAGGCGAAAAGCAGGTTGCCCCAATCACAAGGTATCGATAAATGAGGAAGTCAGTAGACGGGGCCGCCACCGCGGTAATGATTTTGCTCTGCCTCATCTGGGGTGCCCAGCAAGTGGCGATCAAGGCGGTTGCGGACGACATGGCCCCTATCATGCAGATCGCCGTACGCTCCGGAATTGCGGCACTCCTGGTCTGGCTGATAGGCAAATGGATCATGCGGGAGGTCTGGTTACCAAAAGTCTGGTGCCGCTCCGGATTAGTCGTGGCCGTTTTGTTTGCCGCCGAGTTTCTACTGGTTGCCCAAGGCCTGCGCTGGACAAGTGCTTCGCATATGACGGTTTTTCTTTATACCGCTCCGTTATTCGCCGCCATCGGCCTGCATCTGCGCCTGCCGGAGGAGCGTCTTGGTGCCATTCAATGGCTCGGCATGTCTTTAGCGTTCGCGGGTATTGCCATCACCTTTCTGATGCCGCGTGACGGGGTCGCGACTCAGTTAGCCCTCACCGACAGTCTGCTGGGCGATCTGCTGGGTTTGTGCGCTGGGGCTGCATGGGGATTCACGACTGTCGCGGTGCGGACCAGTCGCCTGAGTGAGGCACCCGCCACCCAGACCCTCTTCTACCAACTCGCCGGCGCGTTTCTCATCTTGTTGCCCTTGGGCCTGCTGCTGGGCCAGAGCGCCGTGACCTTTACAACCCATGTGGTGGCCAGCCTGATTTTTCAGACAGTGATTGTGTCAGTAGCCAGCTACCTGATCTGGTTCTGGATGCTGCGTCGCTACCTCGCCGCTCGTCTTGGCGTCCTGGCTTTCATGAGTCCGCTCTTTGGCGTACTCATGGGGTATCTATGGCTGGGAGAACAGACGAGTTTCGGGTTTCTGCTGGGGGCAAGCCTCACGATTGTTGGCCTGCTGGTGGTGAATCTCAGCAAAGCGAGCGCACAGACTCAGCAGCAAAAGCGTTATCCGAAACCCGACAATCGCAAGGGGAACGTACCGTTATGAACCGGTGGCTGCTCTGGCGCGCCTTAAATATTTGTAGACCGTAGCCCGCGACAGCGATAACAGCTCGCAGATGTAGTTGGTTGCATTGCGCAGCGCGAAGACTCCGCCTTTATCCATTTCACCTATCAGTGCCACCAGTTCTTCTGAAGTGAGCGACGCCAACGTCACCCTTCGCGTCCTCAAAAACTCATCCATGATTGAGTGCGCTGACTCTTGGAAATCGGTGGCAAACAATGCCGCAGGCTTCTCAACGGTATTTTCAACACCTAAAAATGAGGCAGCCATTTCTGCCATCCCGCTCATGACCGTGATGTCAAAATTCACGCACATGAGGCCGATCTGGATGCCGTCAGGATCCCGGAGCACCGCTGTCACCGACCTTAACTGCCGACGATCAAAATTCACCTTTCTGTAAGGGCCCGAAACATCACCCTCGAATGATGCCCCATCGTTGATATCGGTCAATGAACTGTCGCCGACCCGCCGCTGAGAGAACACATTGAAGATATGCGCAATCTTCCCAGAGGCCAGGTCATGAATGATGACTTCGGCGTGCGGTTCCAGCAGTTTGGCAATTGCTTGAGCGCTGCTGATGTAATTATTCAGATGTTTATTCACGGTCAGATTCTGCCTCAAAAAAATACAAAGTGTCAGCCGAATACGAAATGTATTTTTCGTGTTATTGTTAGGCTCGCTCTCACTGAAGCGCCCGATTGTAGCGCCATCTCCTCCTCTAACGGCGGCGAGCTGGTCAACCGGGTAAGCGCAACGCCCGTCTCTCGCTAGTCGATGGAGCAATCGATGAATATCTACACCCAAGCGCAAATCATGAGTGCCTTATGCCCGAGAGACGCAGCGGCGCTGATTGTCGAAGGGTTTATTGCCCATGCTGACGGGCTTGTGCAGCTACCTGCGGTTCAGAGCTTTCAGTTCCCGGCCAGCAACGGGGACTGCTGCGTGAAGTCGGCCTGGATGCAGGGAGACGAGGTGTTTTCAGTCAGGGTCTCGGCAGGTTTCTACGACAATCCCGCGAAGGGCTTGTCCAGTAATGATGGGTTGACGCTGATTTTCTCGGCTTTGACGGGGCAACCCGTCGCGTTGCTTCGGGACGGCGGCTGGCTGACCTCAATGCGCACAGCGCTGGCGGGGCAAATCGTGGCGAGGGCCATGGCACCTTCACAGGTGACCGGCGTTGGTGTGGTCGGCACTGGCAACCAGGCACGCCTGCAACTGGAACACCTGATGGCCGTCACGGCATGTCGACGCTTGACGGTTTACGGTCGTAACCGGCAAAGCCTGGAACACTACTGTGAATTTGCCGAGGCTCTAGGTTTCGATGTTGTTGCCACCCAAGATGCAAGGGACGTTGCGACCCACTCCAACCTGATCGTCACTACCACACCCTCTCGCGAGGCAATCATAAAGGCTGAATGGGTCAACCCCGGGACACACATCACGGCTATTGGCGCAGACAGCCTTGGCAAGCAGGAGCTGGACGTGCAACTGGTTGCACGTGCAGATGTCATTGTCGTGGACTCGATCGAGCAATGCTGCCAATTCGGTGAGATTTCAGGGGCCTTCAAATCCGGCCTGATCGACAAGGGCAGGCTTGTCACACTCGGCAGCCTATTGGGCGGTCACGCCATCGGACGACAGGACGACTCGCAGATTACCCTTGCAGACCTCACCGGCCTGGGCGTACAGGATGCTCAGATTGCGAAATCCGCCATGGCATCATTGGCGCACTAGTGGATAGCGAAGCGATTAGACGGGGTTTAAATGATGAAGCTTGACGCATCAGGAGTCAGTAAGCGCCCGGCGATTCAATGGGAGGCCCATGCGTGCCTGCCATTGATTGCCGGGCAGGATATGTCCCGCCTGAACAGGTATCGAGAAGCCGGTTTCCATCACGTGTCGATCAACGTCGGCATGGACATGACCCCGTTTGAAACCGTGATGCGCACGATTGCCGGTTTTAGAAGCTGGCTGGCTCACCACCCTGAAGACTTTGTCCTGGTGGGCACCATTGACGATATCTACCGTGCGCATAAGTCTCGCAAGCTTGCGGTCTCTTTTGACCTCGAAGGTTCGAATATGCTGCTACAGGACCCAGCCATGGTGGACCTGTTCGCAAGCTTGGGCGTTCGCCAACTGTTGCTTGCCTACAACCGCGACAACAGTTGTGCGGGCGGCTGCCATGGAGCAGGTACGGGATTGACCCCCTTGGGACGCAAGATCGTGCAGCGTATCAATACAGCGGGAATGGTCATCGACTGTTCGCACGCCAGCAAACGCTCAAGCCTTGAAATTATGGAAACGTCACAGCGCCCCGCCATTTTCTCGCACACCAACGTTAAAGCGGTTTTTGACCACCCGCGAACCATCGACGACGAACAAATATTCGCGTGTGCCGCTCAAGGTGGCGTGATCGGACTGACAGGCTTAGGCATATTCCTGGGCGACCCCTGCGCTTCGGTAGACAGTTACATTCGACAAATCGACTATCTGGCAGAGCGCATCGGGACGAGCCATATCGGCATAGGTCTGGATACCGAGTTGTACCCTGAGCATAAAGATTTGCCGGAAGGTGAAGAAGAGAACGACTGGTGGCCGATTGAACACTATGGCCAGATGAACGGACATACGCAGTTGCAGCCAGAGACACTCGGTGAGATTGCACAGCAGCTAACGCGGCGGGGCTATTCAGAGGCGGATATCCAGGCGATCTACGGCAATAATTTCATGCGTATCGCACAGGCAACCTGGTCAGGATCGAACAGTGCGACGTGAATCGCACCGCGCCAATTGCATGATTTGATCAATTGAATGGGCCACTCAACGCTCAACAGAAACACGCAGCCGTTCCAGGCTGTCAATCGAGTGCTGGCGCAGACGCGCCCCGGCCAGCACTGCGTCTGAATCAACTATCGCCTTGAAGATTGCCTGGTGCTCGCCTAACGAGATATGGATGGACTGCGGTGTGTGGCGCAACGAGTAACTTCTGAACAGTTTGAGTTGCACGACCAAACGACGATAAGTGTCGTATAGCGCCTGGTTGGTCGTGAACCGGGCAAGCAGATCGTGAAACTCGAAGTTCAGGATAATGTAGGCCAATACATCCTCTCGCTGGACAGCGTCAGACATGCTATCGAGCACTCTGCTGATGTGAGCAGAAGCCTGCGGCGTCAGATGTTGGGTGACCAATTCGCCAATCAGACTTTCGAGCGAAATTCGCACCTGATAGATCTGGACGGCCTGGCTCAAATCAAGCTGGCGCACCCGAACCCCGCAATTCTTCTCGAACATCACCAGGCCCCGCTCTTCCAGCATGCGAAATGCCTCGCGCACTGGCCCCCTGGAAATCCCCAAGTCATTGGCAATTGCCGCTTCGCGCAATGGCTCGCCCGGAGCGAGTTCGCCGGTGGCGATACGCTGCTCAAGACGCTCATGCACCACCGTGGTCAGCGACTGGGTGCGCAGCAGGGCTATGGCTTCGAGAGAACTCATCAAAAACGTCCGGCTTGGAGAGAGGTGGCCGAGTCTAGCAAACCTCTATTTCATTTGCATATTGTCAACAATATGCAATAAATGACGCCTACGATGCCCTCATCCCCGTGAATTGTTAAGGACGTCCGACCATGCTTCGAAAGTTTCGAAAGTTTCTGCACACCGGCGCAATGGCGCTTGCCCTTACGAGTACCTCTCTGGTCGCCCAGGCAGAGTCCGTCAAGCTTGCCGTCACTGACCTTGTCGGGCTTGAAGAACTACAGCGCGAATTTGGCCCGTTTAAAGCCGAGTTGGAGCGAGCGAGTGGGCTGAGCATTGATTTTTTGCCGGTTACCAATCGCACCGCCGCCCTCGAGGCTCTGCGCTTTAAAAAAGTGGATTTTGTTCTGGCGGGTCCGGCGGAGTACGTGGTGATGCACAAGCGTGCGAATGCCACCGTGGTCGCGGGCCTATATCGACCTGACTACTACTCAATGATCGTGGTGAAAGCCGATAGCCCGCTGTTTTCTCTGCAGGAGCTCAAGGGCCAGCGCGTGGGCATGGGTCCGGTGGGTTCGACCTCGCGCCAACTCGGCCCCATGCAGTTACTCGCCGATGCCAACCTCGACCCACTCAAAGACGTCAGTGTGACCAACACAAATTTGCGCCTGGCCTGGGAGGGACTCAAACGTGGAGACCTGAGCGCCATGGGCATGGGCCGCTCGGACTACGAAACCTTTATTGCCCAGGAGCCGCAAGACCAACGTAATGCCTTTCGGGTACTGGCACGCGGCGGTGACTTGCCGAGCGATCTGCTGATGGCGGGCGAACATGTCCCCGCCGAAACGATCGCGGGTCTACGCAAGGCGATCGTGGATAACTCGGCAGCGCTGATCAACAGCATCAGCCAAGGCCCGGAGCAAGTGAAACGTTATCAGGGCATGCGCTTTCTCTCCGCTATCGCCGACAAGGACTACAACGTGGTGCGCTCGATGTACCGCACTGTGGGGTATCCGGAATTTTCTGACTTCATAGGTGAGTGACATGAATGCCTTGGCACAGCCTGACATTTCCAATACCGCATTACGCGTACGTGGCCTGAGCAAGCAGTTTGAAGGCGCTCCCACACCCGTGTGGTCCAACGTTTCCTTCGATGTCCCCCAAGGTCAGCGGGTCGCCATCGTGGGCGGAAACGGCGCTGGCAAAAGCACCCTGCTACGTTGCTGCATGCGCCTCGTGGAACCCGACAGCGGCAGCGTCGAATTCGCTGGGCAGAGCGTTACGGGATTGGGCCTGAGGCCGCTGGCCAAAGCGCGTTCGCAGGTCGGCTTTGTGTTTCAAAAACACAATCTGGTCAGCCGCCTTTCGGTGTTGACCAATGTGTTGCACGGCGCAATGGCCTACTCGCGGACGCCGCGACTGTGGTTCCACTCCATCGCCACTCGCGAACACCGCGACTACGCCATGCATTGCCTGGAGCAGGTTCATCTCGGGCACTTGAGTGGCCGCTGTGCTGGCGAACTGTCGGGCGGGCAGTCACAACGAGTGGCCATTGCTCGCGTCTTGATGCAAAAGCCAAAAATGATCTTCGCCGACGAGCCTGTCGCCAGCCTCGACCCACAAGCGGGAGAAGACGTCATGCAGGTGTTCTCGGAGTTAGTGCGCAGCCAGAACCTGACCTTGGTATTCGTCACCCATCACTTGGATCACGCCTTGCACTACGCCGACCGCGTACTGGGCCTGCGCGACAGCAAGCTGCATCTGGATGCGGTGAGCCAGCAGTTAAGCGTTCAGCAATTGCGGGGCATGTATGAGTGAGCAACTTAACGCCAGCCTGCCCGCTCGCTTTGAGCGCCCCTCACTGGTTGCAGCCTTGCTGTTCGCGGGTTTTATCGCCTTGTTCTGTTGGTCCGTCTCGGCAGCGGGCCTGTCGCTGCCGCAGCTGCTCAGCGGCTTGCCGAACATGGCGAAGATTGCCGGAGAAATGGTGCCACCCGCTACCAATCGCATAAGCCCGATGCTGGTGGCCGTACTGGTCACCTTCCAGATGGCGCTGGTCGGTACGGTCATTGGTGTGCTGATCAGCCTCCCCCTGGCGGTGCTGATGGCGCGCAATTACACCCCGCATCCGTTGGTGCGCTCCATGGTTCGCAGCGTGGTGAGCTTTATCCGCACGGTTCCGGATTTGGCATGGGCACTGTTTTTCGTTGCGTCCGTGGGCCTGGGCCCCTTTGCCGGCACGCTGACCTTGATCATGGACACGGTGGGCTTTTGTGCGCGTTTTTTTGCCGAGGCCATTGAGGAGGTTGATGACGGGGCGCCCGAAGCATTGACCGCCATCGGCGCACCTCGCGCTTCGATCGTGGTCTGCGCTGCCCTGCCGATGGCCATGCCGAGCCTTATCAATACCAGCCTGTTCGCCCTTGAGAAGTCCGTGCGTGCCTCCGTCGTACTGGGTCTGGTAGGCGCCGGCGGCATTGGTGCGGAACTCGCTACGGCCATGGAAATGTTCCGCTTTGACCAGGCCGCCACCATCATTCTGCTGGTGTTCCTGCTGGTTCTGAGCGTGGAAAAACTCTCGTCCCACGCGCGCGTGGCGTTACTCAAAAAACGGCGCTAAGCGCCTCATTCGAATTATTCAAAAGGAGTCATCATGAACAGCACTGTCACCATCAATGGGAAATCCTACCGTCAACCTGAACGCCCCGTCGTAGTGGTGTGCATCGATGGAGGCGACCCGGAGTATCTTCAGCAGTTTCTGGCAGACGGAACGGTACCCAATATCCAGCGGTTTGTTGAAGAGGGTTACTCCACGGTCGCCATGGGGTCGATGCCTTCGTTCACTTGCCCAAACAACATGTCGATCATTACCGGGACGCCTGTGGCCAGCCACGGCATATCCGGCAATTACTACCTGGATACCAACACCTGGCAACCGGTCGTCATGACGGGCCCTGAACTGCTGCGCGGCGACACCATTCTGGCCGGATTTGCCGACGCAGGTGCCAAGGTGGTGACCATTACTGCCAAGGACAAACTGCGCCGCCAACTGGGCAAAGGCCTGGATGTCAGCCAGGGTCATGTGTCGTTCTCATCGGAATTCGCCGACCGTTGTACGCTGGCGGAAAACGGTATTGAAAACGTATTGGAGTATGTCGGCATGCCCAAGCCTGACATGTACTCCATGGAGCTTTCGCTATTCGTGTTGGAAGCGGGGATCAAGTTGCTTCAGGACCGTCGCCCGAACCTGATGTACCTCTCACTGACCGACTTCGTTCAACACAAGTGGGCACCCGATCACGACAAGGCTCGACAGTTCTATCAAGCACTGGACGATGCCTTCGGCCGACTGGTCAACGAGGACATTGTGTTGGGACTGATTGCCGATCACGGCATGAGTGACAAAAGCAACGAAGCCGGTGAACCGAATGTCATCTGGCTACAAGATATCCTCGATGCAGAATTCGGAGCAGGCGAAACCACAGTGATCTGCCCCATCACCGATGCATTCGTGGCCCACCACGGTGCACTGGGCGGGTTTGTGCGGGTCTGGACCCGAGGCAACGTCAGCGCTAAAGCGGTCATTGATCGAGTAGCGGCGATCGACGGGGTTGATCTCTCCCTGGATAAGAAAACCGCATGCCGACTGTTCGAGCTGCCGGAAGATCGCGAGGCGGATGTGGTCGTGGTGTCGAGAAAAGATGTCTGCATCGGCAGCTCTGCCAGGCTGCATGACCTGGAGGGTTTGAAAGGCAACCGCCTGCGAACCCATGGCGGCGTCTCGGAAACGCGCGTTCCATTCATTCTTAACCGACCCTTGAACGCACAATACCGCCAGCAAGTCGCTTGCAGCGAAATCAAGAGCTACCAGATCTTCGACTTCGCTATTAATGGCACGCAGTAGTTTCTGTGGGTTGACCGGTGTGTCAGTCAGTTTGATGACACACCTTGCACTCGCTTTAACACGCCTAAGTGATAAATGAATGTCCGTTTTTGGACGGAAATAATGCGGCTGATAGTCCGCTATGGGTCGGAAGCCGATGGTGACAAGCGGCCGCTTTCGGCCAGAAGCGGTCATTCCGGAAGAAAAATAAATCTGTCACCGTTTCAGTCACGTTTTCACCGTTGCGCTTGACCCTATTCCCTCCTTGCGGCCACATACGCGTACTGATCCAAAAACAAGGAAGACTCTCACATGCCCCGCCTGGTTTGGCTGCGTGACCATATGCAACACAGCGACACCTTGGCGCAGTGGCTGCATCAGCAGTTCGCATACGAGTTTGTTGAGCAGCCATTGGCCGATTGGCAACGCGAATTCGCGGAAGGCCAGGGCAACGGTGATTGGCAATGTCTGATCGCCCTGGAGAATGATCAGCTACTTGGCGGCGCTGCACTTGCCGCCAGCGACTTGCCCGAACGCCCGGAGCTGGGGCCCTGGCTAGCCTGCGTCTTTATCGCCCCGCAGGCAAGAAAGCGAGGGTTGGCGGAACAATTGATAGAAGGCATCTGCGACGCCGCAAAGGCCAACGGCACCACGCGGTTGTACTTGCACACCTATGATCGCAGCGACTACTACGCCAAGCGTGGATGGCAGGTGCTGGAGTTTTTTCGGGCGTGGGGTAAGGAACAGCGATTGATGCTGCGGGATCTTTGAACTCGCTCAGGTGTGCAGCATAAGATGGAGAGCAAATGCCTGGGAGCGCGGATGTTCGCAATAGGGACGAAAGGCTAGAAGCTGCTAATTCAGGAATGTCCGCCGCCAAAAGCAGTCATTGATAGATCCTATATGGCGGTAATTTAAGATTTGCGCCTTTACGCGTTAGTGATCTGCGCTCTCGCGCACTATCAGGGCTTTAGCTTTTCGATCTGCGCAGTGGAGTGCCAGAAAGGAAATCCAAATTTTATTTGGTCGGCGAAGTGTATGATTACGCCAGCTGTATACTTGAAGGTGATGATCTTTATGTTTGCCATGAGACGTCATGCGCGACGGAGAGCGCTTTAAGTAATTGCTTTAGGGAAATAAGCTTAACAGCCTTCGGCAGGAAGCTACTCATTAGCCTGCATCAGTTCCAGAGTGATATGATCTGGCCCGGTTACATATACAACTAGCGTTCCCTTGCGTGGGCCTGCGGGAATCGCTTGAGGCTTGCCTCTTGCTTTCCAGCCTGCTTGCTCAATGCGTTCGAGTACGGCGTATATGTCTTGCACTCTCAATGCCAAATGCGCTGAACCAATCGCTGATGCCGTAGGGGGAGTGATACCGTGGCGGTCACCCTGCGAATATTCCAGCAACTCTACTCGGCTGCCATCCGAGCCTTTGACTATCGCCGTTCGCACGCTCGGATCGGCAGTGCCGGTTACTTGCAAAATGAATGATCCGCCCATTTCCGACTGACGCTCAAGAGTGAACCCAAGTCCAATTGTCCAGAAGCGAATGGCTTCTTCCAATGAACTGACTGCGAAGCCCATATGATCGACGGCATGCACCATGTGGTTAGAATTCATCAAATGATCCTTTAAAGGTTCACGGGCCAAATAGGGAGGTGAGCTTGCGCATCCAGCTGCTACGGCCAAACACAGAAAATAAATGTGTGTGAGGTACGCATAATCAGGCCAATCCAAGAGAAGCAACATTGCCGATTTTTAGACATTGAGTATTCCTCTGACCGGCCGTATTCTGCATTAGGCATTCAGGATATGGCTACCTCGGATATGACATTGGATAACGTAAACCAGCCATGAACCCCGCGCTTATGCCACTGTTGGCGATAGAGCAACGCGACCGGGCGATCCGCGAAACGGCGCCCCACACTCATACGAAAGGCCAACTAATCGCAAGCCTTGCCGGCCTGCTTTCCGTCAGCACTGACGGCGGCTCATGGGTAGTGCCGGCTACCCATGCCATTTGGATACCTCCCCGTGTCGCACACGCGATGATGTCACATGGCGCTTTTGCAGGAGCGATGGTCTATATCGCGGAGCAAGAGTGCGGGATCCTGCATCAAATGCCATGCACATTCAGGGTCAGCAGTTTGCTGCGCGAAGCGGTAAGCCGCGCTGCGTCGTGGGGACAACCACCCCGCAACGAAATGGAGTCGCGGGTTGCAGCAGTCATCCTGGATGAAATTGCTACCTCACCCGCTGAACCCATCGGTCTGACGCACCCCAATGACCCGCGCTTGAGGCGTATCACCGATGCGATACTTGCTCAGCTTGATGACAATAGATCACTTGAGGATTGGGCTGTTTGGTCAGGTATGGCACCTAGAACACTTGCCCGGCATCTTGTCGCTGAAACCGGTTTTAGTTTTTCTGAATGGCGACAACGTGCACGCACGTTGCGCGCTATTCAACTATTGGTCGGGGGGATGTCAGTGACGACAACGGCGATTGAGCTTGGCTACGAAAATATTAGTGCTTTCATTGCCATGTTCCGTCGGATAATGGGTGTTACGCCAGGACAATATGTGCGAGCACAGACACTGATTAGCAAAGAGGCAATTTCCAGATCAAGTTGATGGGAGTAAGAACCACTGTACCATCCAACCCGATCCTGCACGCGACAGGCTAGACCTTCAACCATGTGCCGGAACAGATGAAGAAAGAAATGCCAGCCACTTCAGGAGTCGCCAGAGCATCAGTTTTCTTTTAACGGGTGGGGCACTCACGCTGCACTCAGCTGGCGCTTGCGTATTCCCCCCATACCACCACAAGCACTCTACGAGCTGTTCGTTAGTGCATTGGCTCAGGCATAACGTTAGTGTACGCGAAGTCCATGCTTCGCCTAATTGTGCGGCACCAAGTGCTAAGGTGCTTTTGTAGAGAGCGCTGCGCGCACCAAGCGATAGCCTTGCGTACGCCGCAATGATGTCCATTGGGAAAAGAGAACAAATTTATTTCTCTGTTCTAAACGTCCGCCTCTAGCCGATTGCCTCTGATGACAGGCAGAAATCAGCCAATTGCTGCCCTTCTTCCACAAGGGTCATGCTAATGACATGAACGCAAACCGCTTCCTCATATCAGCCGTGGAATAGAAGCAGTCACTTCTTTTCACTCGAAATGTCAGCGTCGTAGAGAATACGAGCCTCGCGAAAACCTTCAGCGTTCTCTGCGACCCACATCCACAATGGAATCATCCGCGCCAGCAGTCCCCGCCCCAGCTCGGATAATTCGTAGTCGACACGTGGCGGCACCTCGTAGTAATCCTGGCGTGTTACCAAGCCGTCTCTTTCCAACTGGCGCAAGCTGCGGGTCAACATCCGCTGCGTCACGCCGCTCATGCGTCTGGCTATCTCCGCATGCCGCAGCCGCCCCGCTACACCGAGTGTGTGGACGATTCCCAGCGACCAGCGATTACCCGCATGGGTGAGAACTTCTCGCTTCAGACCATCATCTTCTGCGCTGAGCGCTTCGCACGCAGCTTGCGACTGCCTAATGATTTCTTCGTTATCCATTCGCCCCCCAGGATCACTCGTGTACCTACTTATGGGCAGGTTCCAATGGTGACAGGATAACGCTCAATCACCTTGATCAGCACAGTGGAGAACATTCATGCAAACGCCAAAACCAGTGGAAACCGACAACATTCTGGTGCTGGGGGCCGGTGAACTCGGCATGTCCGTACTGCGCGAGCTGGCCAGGACTACGCCAGACAGGAAGGATGCAGCCGTTCGTATTACGGTGCTTCTGCGTCCACCGTCAGCTGTGATTCAAGACGCGTCTAAAACGCGCGCCATTGGAGAACTCCGTGGGCTGGGCATAGACATTTTGCAGGCTGACGTCGTTAACGATTCAGTTGAGGAACTTGCCGAGCATTTCTCCCGATTCGACACGATCATCAGTTGCGTAGGTTTCATAGCCGGCGCGGGCACCCAGCTGAAACTCACCCGTGCAGTGCTTCAGGCAAGCGTAAGACGCTATGTGCCATGGCAATTTGGCGTGGACTACGACGTGATTGGCAAAGGCAGTGCGCAGGATTTATTTGATGAGCAACTTGAAGTCCGTGAACGACTGCGTGCGCAGCGTGCTACGGAATGGATCATCATCTCCACCGGGATGTTTACCAGCTTCTTGTTCGAGCCAGCGTTTGGCATAGTTGATCTGGCAAAAAATACCGTTCATGCGCTAGGCAGCTGGGATACCGAAGTCACCGTTACTACGCCAGAAGATATAGGGATGCTGACGGCGAAGATTGTGTTCGCCAAGCCGCGCCTCGCCAATCAGGTGGTCTTCGTGGCCGGAGACACCCTGACCTACGCACAGTTGGCGGATGCAGTTGATGCAACACTCAACCGAACGGTATCTCGCATCGAATGGAGCATTCCCACATTGAAGGACGATCTCAAGGCTGCTCCGAATGACCAACTGAGCAAGTACCGAGTCGTGTTCGCTGAAGGTAAAGGAGTCGCTTGGGATAAGAGCCAGACCTTCAACGCTGCAAACGGTATTGAGCTGACGACGACGGCCGGTTGGATTGAGCAGAATCTGAAGTGAATGAAGCGGCCTGTTCCGACAAGGAAGTCGTGATTGGGTCAGTCGGCCAGGGGCAGCCTGTCCATTGCGGTCAATGAGATGACCGACAGAATCGGCTGGCTTGCCTGGCACACCCTGATTGAGACAATCCGTCACGATTTCAGCAAGGCCGGCGGCGACTGCTCCTCTCAACTCAGCCTGCGCGGCGCCCCTACAGGCTTGCCTCACATGGAAGGGAGCCGTCATGGCCAGCAGCACGCCGTGCATCGAACAAGCGATTGAGTTCACCCAGGCTAAGGGTCCGAAACCGCTCCACCAGCACCGACTCTGCTTCTCGTAATGCATCGTCGACCGCAAGATTGACCACCTGCTCGATCATGCAGTCGGGGTTGGACCGCTCATTGCCGATGGCGAACAGCGAGGGCTGCCCCACCGCGTTATAGATGTCCAGTAGCGTGACTTGCTCAAGATCGCAGGTGATTACCCAGCCTCCGCCATGCCCTTTCTCCGAACGGACGTAGCCTGCGTCCCGTAAGCCAGACAACGTTCTGCGAACAACCACCGGGTTCGTTCCGAGCATTTCGGCGATCCGTTCCGACGTTACTGGCCCGCCGTGCCGCGCCATGTGCACCAGGATATGTAGCATTCGCGAAAGACGGCTGTCGTAACGCATCGTTTGCCCCTTTGTTGCTGATAGTTGGCAGAAAGCACTCACTCATGATACTTGTAAAGTTACATGAATTTTGAGGAAGGCGCGATGCGTGAATTCGAGAAGGCTGATCACTGGGATGTTGCAGCAAAGCACTATCAGAAAACGGCGCACCCCTTCACTGCGCATTTCGCAGAGGCCGCGCTCGCGCGAATCTCGCTTACGCCGCAAAGCCGCGTGCTGGATGTCGCCACTGGCACCGGAGCCCTCGCACTGGCGGCCGCCCGAACCGGCGCACAGGTGCTGGCGACGGACTTCTCCCCCGCCATGGTGGCTTGTGTGAAAAACGCAGGACTTGCCAATGTGGAGGCCCGGGTCATGGATGGCAAATCCCTCGATCTGCCAGATGCAAGCTTCGACGCAACGTTCTCGATCTTCGGTGTGATCATGTTTCCTGACTGGCGCAAGGGCCTGGCCGAGATGCAACGCGTCACCGCCATCGGGGGCTATGGCATTGTCGCAACGTGGCAGGAAATGGGGGCGGCGACGTTTCTTTTATTGGGCAATGTCAGGCGAAAGCTTTTCCCGGACCGCGAAAGCATGGCGATGCCCGAGGCAGTAAAAGCGTTGAGCAATACACTGGATTTCGCCCGCGAACTGATCGCCGCTGGATTTCGGGACCCTGTCATCGAGCGCGTGACCCATGCCTATCAGCTGGATGTGAAGTCGCTCGATGACCCTGACACACTGTTTGGCATGTCGCCCGACTGGACGAGCCTGACCGATACGGAAAAGGCAGCAGTGATCGCGCACGTCAGGGAAATGGCCGGCAATCATCCTGTCTTGCCCATCCCCTCTACCGCATTGATCGCGGTTGCGCAGCGATAACGATCAGTCCCTCAAGAAGCACAACGCCGCGCCGATAGCCGTGTACCACAAAAACAATTAGCAGCATTTGTATGTATCTGCCAAGAAAACCCCGGCATACGCCCGGGTGTAAGCCAGAACTGCAATCGGAGCGCGGATGAATATCAAACAGAAATTGACGTGGGCATTTGCGGTTATCGCGTGCCTGCCGATCCTTGTCGTGGCCAGCATTGTGGTCATCAATTTGCGCAGCGATGCGACCAAAGGCTTCGTTGACAGCAGTGGCCGGGAAATCCGTCAGGTGGCCAATGCCATGCAGCTGTTCTTCGACGGCATCAGCCAGAACGTCGAATACCTGGCCGCCAACCCACTCGTCACGGATGCAGGCGACGGCCTGAAAAGCTACATGACCCCGACTCAGCAGAAGGCTCCGCAATCCGAAACGGACAAGAGCATCATTGCCCTGTTCAACCGCGTGGGCGTCAGCCACCCTGCCTACGCGTACATCTCCTACGGTCTGGCCAACGGCAGCTATGTGCCATGGCCGGACGGTCAGAACTTCGGCGATTACGACCCGCGCGTGCGTCCGTGGTACAAGGCCGCGCTGGCCAACCCGGGCAAAGTGGTGCGCAGCGACGCCTACTATTGGGCGGCGGACGACGCGGTCATGGTCAACACCGGTCGCACCATTTCCAACGCCCTGGGCAACCCGGGTGGCGTGGTCGGGATCGACGTGACCCTCAAGCAGCTGACCAGCATCGTCAAGCAAATCAAGCTGGGCGAAAGCGGCTACCTGATGCTGCTGGAAAAGAGCGGCAACATCCTGGTGGATCCGCGCCTGCCCGAGCACAACTTCAAGAAAATCTCCGACCTGGGCCCGGGTTACGCCGAGCTGGCCAAGGTCAGCAGCGGGCTGGTGGAAGTCGAGCTTGATGGCGAGCGCTACATGGCCAACGTGTACCCTTCCGAACAACTGGGCTGGAACTTCATCGGTTTGATCAAACAGGATGAAGTCATGAGTTCGGCCACGCGCCTGACCTGGCTGATTGCAGTGATCGCTGCGGTGCTAGCAGTCATTTTTGCGGTCGTAGGCGCGAGCTTCGCCTCACTGATCGTGCGTCCGATCCGCAGTGTCGCCAGCGGCCTGGAAGGTATTGCCCAGGGTGAAGGCGACCTGACCCGCAGTCTGGACGTACGCGGCAACGACGAAACCGCCCAACTGGCCAACTGGTTCAACAAATTCCTGGCGGCCATTCGCAACCTGATCCAGAGCATTGGTCAGGCGGCGAACAAGATTCTCGACACCTCCCACAGCTCCACTCAAGTGTCGAACAACATGGCCGACGCCGCCGGGCGCCAGCGCGAAGCCGTGGACATGGTCTCCACCGCGTTCCACGAAATGGTCGCCACCGCCAACGAAGTCGCCCGCTCCTGCAGCCAGGCCGCTGACTCGGCCGACAACGGTCAGCGTCAGGCCCGTGAAGGCCAACGCCAGATCGATGATGCGGTCGCCAGCGTTGATCAACTGAGCACGGAGATTTCCCAATCGGCTACCGCCATGGTGCAGCTGGAAAAAGACAGCAACGCCATTCAGTCGATCCTCGACACCATTCGCTCCATTGCTGAACAAACCAACCTGCTGGCACTCAACGCGGCCATCGAAGCGGCCCGTGCCGGTGAGCAAGGTCGTGGGTTCGCCGTCGTGGCCGATGAAGTTCGCGCCCTGGCCAAACGCACGGCTGATTCCACTGCCGAGATCGATAACCTGCTCGGCACCCTGGCTCGGCGTACGTCCTCGGTGACCCAGCAGATGAACGCCAGCCTCAGCGTGTCCCAGCAATCGGTGGAGAAAATCAGCCAGGCGCGCAGCAGCTTCGGCCTGATCCGTGAGTCGGTGGACGTGATTCGTGACATGAACACCCAGATCGCCACCGCCGCGGAAGAGCAGCACCACGTGGCCGAAGACATCAACCGCCACATCAGCCAGATCCATGGCGATGCGCAGTTGGTGGCCGAGCTGGCGGAGTCGGCACGCGCTGACTCGCGCAGCCTGGCGGCGCTGTCCAGCGAGCTGGACGGGTTGGTCAAGCGCTTCCGGACCTGATCTTCGCCGTCACTGCATCACGCAGCACATGCAAAAAAGCCGAGGACAACCCTCGGCTTTTTTGCGTCCCCCCGCCACGCTTCGTCCAAACATAAAGCTGGAAACATTCAGATACATCCGCCGCCACACACAAATAGAAATAATTCCCGTTAGAGACGTTATACTGTAACGAATCAAACAGGAATGTCCGAAATGCCCCCTCATAAAATGGCCTCATTCGCAGGTCTTGCTTTTGGTCTTTTGGCCGATGCCAGCTTCGCCGACGAACTGCAAAAAACCTACGAACTGGACGCCATCTCGGTCAATGCCGACTCGACATATGAATCGGCCACCGGCCCCGTTAGCGGCTATCGCGCCACCCGCTCGGCCAGCGCGACGAAAACCGATACGGCGATCAAGGACATTCCCCAGGCCATCAGCGTAATCCCCGCCAGTGTCTTGACCGACCTGGGCAGCCACAACGTGGAACGGGCCCTGGACTACGCGGGCGGCGTGTCCAAACAGAACAACTTCGGCGGCCTGACGCTCTACGAATACAGCATTCGCGGCTTCACCACGTCCGAGTTCTACAAGGACGGGTTCAGCGCCAATCGCGGCTACCCGACCACGCCGGACGCCGCCAACGTCGAGCGCATCGAAGTGCTCAAAGGCCCCGCCGCCAGCCTGTATGGCCGGGGTGATCCGGGCGGCACCGTGAACATCGTCACCAAAAAACCCCAGGCCGACGCCTTCACCACCTTGCAAACCAGTGCGGGCAGCTGGGATCGCTATCGCACCGCGCTGGACGTCAACGCCCCGCTCAACGATGACAAGACCGTCCTGTCACGGGTCAACTTCGCCGTTGAAGACAACAACAGTTTTCGCGATCACGTTGAGAGCAAGCGGGTCTTCGTTGCCCCGACCCTGAGCTGGCAACTGGACCCCGACACGCACCTGTCGGTGGAAACCGAGTTCGTGCGCCACAGTTCGACCTTCGATCGCGGCATCGTTGCGCCCAACAATAAATGGAGCGGCATGTCGCGGCGCACCTTCCTCGGCGAGCCCAATGACGGTGATATCGATAACGACAACAACATGATCCAGGCGGCGCTGGAGCACCGTTTGAATGATGCCTGGTCGCTGCGTCTGGCCAGCCACTACAAGGAAGGTGAGCTGTCCGGTTATGCCTCGGAAAGCCGCGCATTGAACGCTGATGGTCACACCGTCAACCGTCGTTATCGCGAACGGGACATGAACTGGCATGACAGCATTACCCAGCTGGAACTGCGCGGGCTGTTGGACTTCGGCGGCCTGGAGCACCAGCTGCTGATCGGCACTGAATACGAGAACTACCGCAAGAACGAACGCGTCACCACCACCGCGGGCAGCCCGTACGCCATCGATATCTATCAGCCGGTTTACGGCCAGACCAAGCCGAACGGCGTGCGCTCGGGCACCGACTTCTTCGAGCACGTGGAAAGCCAGGCGCTGAACCTGCAGGACCAGATCGTCTTCACCGACAAGCTGCGCGGCATGATCGGCGCGCGCTTCGAACACTTCGAGCAGAGCACCGACGACTTCACCCGCAACGCCACCAGCAAACAGCGGCATGACGAAGTGACCTATCGCACCGGCTTGCTGTACCAGTTCATCCCGGAAATCGGCGTGTTCGCCAACGCGTCCACCTCGTTCAAACCCAACAACGGACTGGATGCAGCGGGCAAGACCTTCAAACCCGAAGAAGGCGTGGGCTATGAGGCCGGGATCAAGACCGAGCTGTTCGACGAGCGTTTGAGCGCCACCCTCGCCGCCTTCCACATCGAGAAGGAAAACGTGCTGGCCCTGGACCCAGGCACCGATTCCAGCCGCGCGATGGGCAAGGCCCGGAGCCAGGGTTTCGACGTGCAATTCAATGGTCAGGTGACGGACGCGGTGCGGGTCATCGGTGCTTTTGCCTGGATTGATGCCGAGGTCACAGAAGGCGACACGACAATCCCCACCGGGAGCCGTATTCTCGGCGTGGCCAAACGCAGCGGCAGCCTGCTGGGCGTTTACGAGTTCCAGAACGGCGCACTCAAAGGCTCGGACCTGGGCGCAGCGTTCACCTATGTCGGAGACCGTTCAGGCGAAGCAGGCACCCGCTTCGAACTGCCCGCTTACCACACCGTCGACCTGCTGGCCCACTACAAGGCCAGCGAGAACGTCACCGTGGGCCTGAACCTGAATAACCTGTTTGACGAGAAATATTTCGAGCGTTCCTACAGCAACTACTGGGTCGCTCCGGGCGAACCCCGCAACCTCACTGTCAGCCTTTCCCTCAATCTCTGATCAACAAGGACTCACCATGCACTTCACAAAAACAATCCTGGCCCTGAGCCTGCTTGGCGCGATGCAACAAGCCACTGCCCATGGCCTGTGGACCGAAGAGCGTCGCGGCAATATTGAAGTGGTTTACGGCCACGGCGCCGAAGACAATAAATTCAAGGCCGAGAAAGTCAGTGGCGCCTGGGCATATGACGCAGGCGGCAAGATGATCCCCGTCACCGTAGAGCGCCTGGCTGATCATGCGCGGCTGGTGCCGTTGAGCAAACCTGCGGTCATGTCGGTCGCGCTGAACAATGGCATGTGGTCGCAGACCGCCGACAAGAAGTGGACCAACGAAGGCCGCACCAAAGTGCCCGGCGCCGTCACGGCGTTGCAGACTTTCAAGTACAGCCTGGCGATCTACCAGCCAGGCGTGAAACTGCCACCCCTGAAGAACCTGAGGCTGGTGATCGTACCGCAAGCTGATCCGTTGAGCGTCGGGCCGGGCAAACCGCTGCCGGTGAAGGTGCTGCTCGATGGCAAGCCATTGGCCGGCGCCAAGCTGATCGGCGACTACCGCAGCCAGCCGGATGAAGTGAGCGCCACCACGGACGCCGAAGGCCGGGCCACTGTCGTGGTGCGTAATGAAGGGTTGAACATCATCGCCGTGGAGACCGTGGTGAAAATCACCGGCAACCCGGATATCGAGGAAGAAGGCCTGTTTACGTCGCTGAGTTTTGTGGGCGAAGCGCATCACGATTGATCAATGAAAAGCCGGCCTCCCAGTGAAAGCGGAGGCCGGCTTGGCATAGATCCTCGTGGGAGCGAGCTTGCTCGCGAAGGCGATTTTTCGGTCTATGAATCACTGTCTGACCTGACGCCTTCGCGAGCAAGCTCGCTCCCACAGTTATGTCATTCCAACCCGGAAAGCGAGCCGCCCTCTAGAAATACTTCAACCAGGCAATATCCTTGCGGCGCGCCTTGAAGCTGGCGAACGCCTTGACCGCCGGGAACAACGCCACGGCCAGCAGTGCCGAACATACCCACACCGCCCCCACCGAATCGAAGCCGAAGTAATCACCCTTGTTGGTGCCCCAGATCGCCACGGCAATCAGGTAAAGGATCTTCAGCACATACAAATGCAGCAGGTAGAAGAACATCGGTGCCGCGCCGAACACCAGCAGCGGTTTCAACCACACCCGCCCAGCCGCCCGCTCGAACCACACCAACAGCAGCAACCCAATCCCCAGTGTCAGGCAGACGAACATCAGCGATGGCGGGTACTTGGTGATGTTGAAAAAACTCATCACGGTCTGCACGCCGGTTTCACCGAACGACCAGGGCTTCTCGCCGTAACCATTGAGCAGGCGCAGACTGAAAAACAACGCCAGCAAACCCAGGCCCGCCGCAACCAGACGAGTCTGACGCAGGCGCGCATCGGCACCCGACGCGAACCAGGGGCCAGCCGCGTAACCCAGTGCGATCACACCGATCCACGGCAGCACCGGATAGGACGTGCGCAAACGCATCCCTTCCCACGGCACCAGCCAGCTGCGGTCATGCAGGATCGCCCAAGGCACATACATGGCCGAATCCTTGGCGAAATGCAGCCCATCAAGCAGGTTATGCCCGGCAATGATCACCACGCCAAGGGCCACCAGCGCGGCCCGCGGCAGCTTCACGAGAACCGCCAGCGCCACCATGCTCAAGCCAATCGCCCAGATCACCTGCAGGTACACCGACGTCGCGGGGAACTGGAAGGTCCAGGCGAAGTTGACGAGGGTGAACTCCAGCACGATCAGGAACAGGCCACGCTTGAACAGGAAGCCCGACACTTCGCCCTTGCCGTAGCGCTCGCCATAGAGAAAGGCAGAAAGGCCGGTCAGGAAGATGAACAACGGTGCACACAAATGCGCCAGGGTGCGGCTCAGGAAAAGTTCCGGAGGGGTGGTGGCGACGTCCATGGGGTCCGAGACCTGCAGATGCAGCAGGAAGGTTTCGCGAACGTGATCAAGGAGCATGAACAGAATGATCAGGCCGCGCAACGCGTCGATCGATTGCAATCGCGTGGAAGCCAACGGCTTCAGAAGTTGGGTCGTCATCGAGAAACTCATGGTGAGGGGTCGGTGCAAAAACAGTGGGTATCAATAGAACGAAGAACTGCGAGTGATCTTAAAAAGATCACCTAATGTTATGTTATATCAACTACTGGAACAACCACTGATCCCCTGTAAATACTCTGCTGGGAGCCCTAATGCCATGCATACCCAGCAGCAGCGGCGACGCTGATTCACCTTTGCGCCCTTACGGCGCGTTACTTTCGAAAAGCCGGATTTGCGTTTGCTTTTCCTGCCTCGATTTCACAGGCGACGCAAAATGCGCGTCGGGAGGGTGAGCGCAGGTGTCGTGGGGTGGGTCGCTCGGCATGGATGCCGAGCGAGCGCCGCTGGGCCATGGATGGCCCTTCGGCGCGTGCCCGCCCCACGGCACCGGAGCGAACGTACCCCCGCGAAGCGGGGGCCGGACGCCAGCGCAGAGGTTTTGGTTACTTTTGGCACCAAAAGTGACCCGGCCGTCAGGACGGAACCTGACTCAGCAGCGCCTGGATGCTGTTGTTGCTATCCGATTCCAGGCGCAATGCTTTGATGTGTTGAAGCTAAAGGCACACAAGGACCTGCCGAAGGCCGCGAAGCCATCTTTCCTGTGACGCCACTATTCGCAGCCTGCGGCAGCTCCTACAGAAGCGCATCTGCTCGCCGCCAACCGCCATAACGTTATGCACTAATGTTATTTAAATAAAATCTTTTATACCTATATCGTCAACTCCAACGCTTACCCACTTCCCTGTTAACGCTGGAGCACGGCATGGCAACTCATTCGAAAAACCGCCCTCGACTATCACGCCTGGCCACCTCCCTCGGGCTTGCCGCTACGCTGTTGACGGGCAGCCTTGCCATGCCGTCAGCTGCTCAAGCAGAAGGTCAGCTGCGCATCGCCGAGCAGTTCGGCATCGTTTACCTGCTGCTCAACGTGGTGCGCGACCAGAACCTGATCGAGAAGCATGGCAAGCAGGATGGCGTGGACATCAAGGTCGACTGGACCCAGCTGTCCGGTGGTGCGGCAGTCAATGACGCGCTGCTGGCCGGTTCGGTGGACATTGCCGGTGCTGGCGTCGGTCCACTGCTGACCATCTGGGATCGCACCCACGGCAAACAGAACGTCAAGGCCGTGGCTTCGCTGGGCAACTTCCCGTACTACCTGGTGAGCAACAACCCCAACGTGAAGACCATTGCGGACTTCACTGAGAAGGATCGCATCGCTGTGCCAGCGGTGAGCGTGTCGGTGCAATCGCGCTACCTGCAATACGCCTCGGCCAAACTGTGGGGCGATGCCGACTATGCGCGGCTGGACAAATACACCATCAGCCTGCCCCACCCCGACGCTGCCGCAAGCCTGATTGCCGGCGGCACCGAACTGACCGGGCACTTCTCCAACCCGCCGTTCCAGGAGCAGGAAATCCAGGCCAAGGGCGTACACGTGGTGCTGAACACCTACGACCTGCTGGGGCCAAACTCGCCAACCCTGTTATTCGCCACCGAGAAATTCCGCAACGAAAACCCCAAGACCTACAAAGCCTTCATCGAAGCCTTGAGCGAAGCCGAAGCCTTCATCCGCAAGGACAAAGGCGCAGCAGCCGACACTTACATCCGGGTGACCAAGGCCAAAATCGATCGAGAAGCGCTGTTGAAAATCATCGACAACAAGGATTTCGATTTCACCATCACCCCGAAAAACACCTACCCGCTGGCCGAATTCCTGCACCGCGTCGGCGCGATCAAGAACAAGCCAGCGTCGTGGAAGGACTACTTCTTCCAGGATGAAAAGCCGTTGCAGGGGAGCTGAGTTCAAGCATCGCGACGTCCCTGTAAGCGAACGTGTTCGCGAAGCGTCGCTACAGGCAATAGATACGTCGCCTGATGAACCGCCTCGCCAACAAGTTGGCGAGAGAGCCAGTGCATCCGATGCATTTGTGCTGGATGTAACACTGCCTCGCGAACAAGTTCGCTCCTACATTGTTGCGTACAGGATGGGCTTCATTCTCCCCCCTGCAACCCGCCCCCCAACTCATCACGACACTTGAGCAAGGCTTTCTCGATGCTGTCCCTGGCCTGCGCGATTCGCCAGGCGGGGCCAGCCACGTCGATGGAATAAAAACCCTGGGGCGTTTGCAGGCTGATCGCCACCGAGGACACGCCGGGAGTGTGTTCTTCGTTGCCGAAGGCGATCCCGCGAGTCCTGATCTCGTCGAGCTGTTCAAGCAACTGCGGCAGGCTCAGGGTATTGGGGGTCAGCGCCTTGATCTTGCGGCCGATCAGCTTGATCACCGCTTCGTTATCCATCCTGGCCAACAAGGCTTTGCCGCCGCCAATGCCATAGATATTCAGAAACCCGCCCGGCCCGGAAGACACCCGCAGCGCATGGCTGGAAATCACTGTATGCAGGATCAACAGCTCGGCACCCGCCGCGCTGGCCAGCACGATGGTCTCGCCGGTTTCGGCGCCCAGGCTTTCCAGATACGGCCGCACCTTCTGCACGATGTCCACATGGCTGTGTGACGCCAGGCGCATCAGCGCGGGGCCTAGGCAAATCCCGCCCCGGCCATGAACTTCCAGTAATTCTTCCAGCGCCAGTGCATCCACCAGGCGCTGCACCGTGGAGCGCGGCAACCCGCAGCGCTTGGCGATTTCCCCCAGGCTCAAGCCCGCAGGTTCGCCTTCGAGGCTGCGCAAAATAGCCGCCGCCCGGGAAATAACCTGCACGCCACCGCGATCCGAATCCGTACTTGTCATGGACACACCTTGATTGACACAACTTGTTATATGTATTGCTGATTGATACAGTGTACCGCCTAACAGGTCATACCCGTAAAGCGCTAACAGGATTATTCACGTGTCAGCCCCTTCCTCGCCACCGGCGCCCGCCCCCTTCACGTCCCGCCTGGCCCTTGGCCTGATCGGCGTGCTGATGGCTGCCCTGACGTCCGGCATCAATGACCGGGTGACGGACATCAGCCTGGCTGACATTCTGGGGATCTACGGCCTTGGCCATGATCAAGGCACCTGGATCAGTTCGGTCTACGCCGCCGCCGAAGTGTCGGCCATGTTGCTCGCGCCCTGGCTCGCGGTGACCTTCTCCTTGCGCCGCTTCGCCATTGTCGCCACCTTTGCCTTCACCCTGTTCGGCGCGATCATCCCGTTCGCGCCCAATCTGGAAAGCCTGATCACCCTGCGGGTGTTGCAAGGCCTGGCGGGTGGTGCATTGCCGCCGTTGCTGATGACCGCCGCGCTGCGTTTCCTGCCCTGGCACATCAAACTGTACGGTCTGTCAGCCTATGCCCTGACCGCCACCTTCGGCCCGAATCTGGCGATGCCGTTGGCCGCGCTCTGGACCGAAGGCGTCGACTGGCGAATGGTGTTCTGGCAGATCATTCCGTCCGGCCTGATCGCCGCTGCGCTCATCGCCTATGGCCTGCCGCAGGATCCTCTGCGCCTGGAACGCTTCAGACAGGCGGACTGGCGCGGCGCATTGCTGGGCGTCAGCGGCATCACCACGCTGGTCATCGGTCTCACTCAGGGCGAACGTCTGGACTGGCTCAATTCGCCGCTGATCACACTGCTGCTGTTGACGGCCGCTCTGTGCATCCCGGCCTTTCTGGTCAACGAATGGTTCCACCCACTGCCGCTGTTCAAGCTGCAGCTGCTGAAGAGACGCAACTTCGGTTATGGCCTGGCCACTCTGTGCCTGTTCATGTTTGTCGGTCTGGCCGGCAGCGCGATACCGGCCGGTTACCTGACCCATATCCAGGGCTATCGCCCACTGCAAACCATGCCCACTGCATTGATCATTGCCATGCCGCAATTGCTGATCGCGCCGCTGGTGGCGTTGCTGATCAATCGCAACTGGGTGGACTCACGTTATGTCATCGCCTTCGGCCTGGGACTGTTGACCCTCGCCTGCATCGGCGGGTCGCTGATCACCAGCGAGTGGATCCGTGATGATTTCTACGCGTTGCAACTGCTGCACACCTTTGGCCAGCCGATGGTTGTGGTGCCGCTGCTGATGATTGCCACCGGCGTGATTCAACCGCTGGAAGGGCCGTTCGCTTCGTCCATGGTCAACACCCTGCGCGGCCTGTTCTCGGTGATTGCCGGGGCGGCGCTGGAAAACTTTGTCACCCACCGCGAACACTTCCACTCCAACGTGCTGCTCGACGGTGTCGGCTCTCGCCTGCAGGGGCTCGACCCGCTGCACAGCGCGCAAGGCACCGCCGCCCTGGCCCGCCAGGTATCAACGCAAGCCTATGTATTGAGTTACAGCGATGCCTTCCTGGCGCTGCTGTCTGTCATCGGCGTTTTGCTGGTCATCCTCGTGACCCTGCCCAAGCGCGCCTATCCACCGCAACCTCCGGTACCGTCATGAAACAGCACAGAACCGCCCTCTCGCTGGCCGGCATCGCCCTGCTCGTCTGCGTCTTTTACATCGGCTATCGACTGCTCAGCGGCGGCAGCGTGCAACAGACCGACGACGCCTATATCCGCGCCGATTCGGTGCTGGTGTCCTCGCGCCTGTCCGGGCAAGTCATCAAGGTCGCCGTGCAAGACAACCAGCGGGTAAAGGCCGGTGACTTGCTGGCCGAGATCGACAGCGCTGACTTCCAGGTCGCGCGCCTGTCGGCCAAAGCCAACGTCGAAGCTGCGTCGGCGCAGATCCAGAACCTGCAAGCCAGCATCCAGCGTCAGGCAGCGGTGATTGATCAGGCGGCAGCCACCACCCGCGCCACCGCAGCGTCACTGAAGTTCGCCCAGGAAAACGCCAAGCGTTACCTGAACCTGTCCAATGCTGGAGCCGGTACTCAGCAGGAACGTCAGAAAGCCGATGCCGAATTACTCGGCTGGCAAGCTGCCCGTGACCGCGACGAAGCGTCCCGTGTGGCCGCATCGAAAAGCCTCGACGTGTTCAAGGCGCAGCTGGAAGTCGCAAAAGCCGCGCTGGCGAAAGACGAAGCCGCGCTGCAACAGGCCGAGTTGAATATTTCCTACACCCGCATTACTGCACCCCAGGACGGCATGGTCGGCCAGCGCTCGGTGCGGGTAGGCGCTTACGTTTCCCAGGGGCAGGCGTTGATGGCGGTGGTGCCTTTGCAGGACGCCTTCGTGGTCGCCAACTTCCGGGAAACCCAGCTGGCCCACATGCACGGCCAGCAGAAAGTCGAACTGAGCGTCGACAGTTTTCCCGAGCACAGCTTCAGCGGTTACATCGACAGCATTGCGCCAGCCACCGGCGTGTCGTTTTCCCCTATCGCGCCGGACAACGCCACCGGCAATTTCACCAAAGTGGCTCAGCGCATCCCGGTGAAAATCCGCTTCGATGCCGACCAACCGGACCTGGAAAAGCTGCGCATCGGCATGTCAGTGGTGGCGCGGATCGATACCGCCCAGCCGCAGTCCCGGGCAAAGGCGCATTGAGATGAAATATTGTCTGTTATTCGCCGCCCTGCTCAGCGTCGGCGCCTGCTCGGTAGGCCCTGACTTTCAGCGGCCACAGGCGCAGTTGCCGCCCACCTGGCAAGCCTCGCCGCACGCAGGTACGGCACCGGGCAGCCCCGCCGACAGCCAGTGGTGGCAGCAACTGGGCGATGCGCAGTTGACCGATCTGGTGGAGCGCGCCGCCAAGGCCAACCTCGACGTGCGCGCCGCCAGCAATCGCCTGGAACAAAGCCGGGTGATGCGTCAGGTCACCGGCAGCCAGCAACTGCCCGGCGTCGCGGCCAATGGCAGTTATCGTCGGGCGCGCAACAGCGCCGAAGGTTTGAATGATCCGTCCGGTGAATCGGGTCAGGCGCCTTTCGAGTTGTGGACCGGGACGCTGGATGCGAGCTGGGAAATCGATCTGTGGGGCCATGTGGCGCGCAATGTCGAAGCCGCCGATGCGCAGATCCAGCTGACTCAGGCCCAGCGTGACGGCGTGCTGCTGAGCATCGCCGCCGAGACCGCTACCGATTACATCCGGCTGCGCGGCATTCAGGCCAAGCTGGGCGTTGCCCGGCAGAACCTGGAAATCGCCCGGCAAAGTCGCCAGTTGACTCAGACCCGGTTTGAGAATGGCGTGACCACCAACCTCGACACCTCCAATGCAGCGGCTCAGGTGGCAAGCATCGAAGCGGTGATTCCGGAACTCGGCGCCGAGCAGGATCGCCTGATCAACGCCCTGAGCTACCTGCTCGCTGCGCCGCCCCAGGCGTTGAGCGCAGAACTGATGGAACCGAAAAGCATTCCTCACCCGGCACCCGATGTGCCCTTGGGTCTGCCGTCAGAACTGGCGCAACGCCGCCCCGACATCCAACAGAGCGAAGCGGCGCTGCATCAGGCCACGGCGGAAATCGGCGTTGCTCAGGCCGACTTTTATCCCCGGATCAGCCTCGGCGCCAGTTTCGGCACCCAGGCAAAGGATGGTTCAGATATCGGCAGCTGGAGTTCGCGGCAATGGTCCTACGGGCCGAGTCTGTATCTGCCGATTTTTCAGGGCGGCCGTCTGACCGGCACCCTGGAATTGCGCAAGAAACAACAGCAGGAAGCGGCGCTTGATTATCAGCGCGTGGTGCTCGGCGCCTGGCATGAAGTGGACAACGCCATGACCGACTATGCCGCGCAAAAACAACGACACGCGGCGCTGACCGAAGCCGTCAAGCAGAACAACATCGCCCTGAGCACCGCCCGGGATCGCTACACCCAGGGCGCTGCGGATTTCATCAATGTGCTGGGTGTGCAACGCGCCTTGCTGGAAACCCAAAGCGCCCTGGTGGACAGCGCCACGGCAGCGGCCATTGACCGGGTTCGGTTGTATCGCGCGTTGGGTGGCGGTTGGCCGAAAGGTTGAAAGCAATCCTTTGCAGGAGCGAACTTGTTCGCGAGGCGGTATATCGGTGTGCGCAGAGCCATCGCCTCGCCAACTAGTTGGCTCCTACAGGAATTGCATTTGCAATCTTGAATAAAAAAACAGGCCGCCCTCATGCCAAAGGAACAGCCGTGATCACCGACAGCTTGGTAAAGCTGACGTTGAACAATCCGTGGCCACACGCATCAAATCGCTGATCGTCTTCACTCGCTGGGCGTGCACGGGGTTTGCTAGAGAAAAGGCATGGCGAATCCGCACGTGCTGGCCGGTGACGTGGACGACGTCTATTACCCTTGGCCCAGCGCCCACGCCGGGCAGATCGTGACTTGCCGGTATCCGAAAATGCCAGACACAATGTGGCCAGTGCCGACATACCCGATCCTGGAAAGGCTTCAAGAATCGCAGCGCACTGGGCCTTGAGTTTTATCACTGGCCTGCGGCTGCTGACCCCGCTTCCACTGCCCCCCGAGACCGACCATGACGTATACCGCTGCCGAAAACCGCTACGAACAAATCCCCTATCGCCGCACCGGCCGCAGCGGGCTGGTCTTGCCTGCGCTGTCGCTGGGCCTGTGGCACAACTTTGGCGACAGCACGCCCATCGATACCCAGCGCGCCATGCTGCGCACCGCGTTCGACCTGGGCATCAACCACTTTGACCTGGCCAACAATTACGGCCCGCCCTATGGCAGCGCCGAAACCAATTTCGGGCGGCTGCTGCGCGAGGATTTCAAGCAGTATCGCGACGAGCTGATCATCTCCACCAAAGCCGGTTGGGACATGTGGCCGGGGCCTTACGGTCAGGGCGGCGGCTCGCGCAAATACGTGCTGGCCAGCCTGGATCAGAGCCTTGCTCGAATGGGCCTGGACTACGTGGACATCTTCTACTCGCACCGCTTCGACCCTGACACGCCGCTGGAAGAAACCGCCAGCGCCCTGGCCACCGCCGTGCAGCAGGGCAAGGCGTTGTACATCGGGATTTCCTCCTACTCCGGCGCCAAGACCCGGGAAATCGCCGCGCTGCTCAAAGAGTGGAAAGTGCCGCTGTTGATCCATCAACCGGCCTACAACCTGCTCAACCGCTGGGTGGAAAAAGACCTGCTGGACACCACCGAAGAACTGGGCGCCGGGGTGATCGTGTTTACCGCCCTGGCCCAGGGTTTGCTGACCGACAAATACCTTAATGGCATCCCGCAAGACGCACGGGTCAATCGCCCCGGGGGTGGTTCACTGCAGGCATCGCACCTGTCCGAGGCCAATATCGCCCACGTCCGGGCGCTGAACGACATCGCCAGGCGACGCGGCCAGAGCCTGGCGCAAATGGCCCTGGCCTGGACCCTGCGCGACCCGCGCGTGACCTCCGCACTGATCGGCGCCAGCCGTCCCGAACAGATCATCGAAAACGTCGACGCGTTGAAAAACCTGACATTCAGCCAGGAAGAACTCAGCGAAATCGACCGCTTCGCCCAGGAAGGCGGCATCAACCTGTGGGAAAAGCCGTCGTTGGCCGAATGACTTAGATGCACTTCCCTGTAGGAGCTGCCGAAGGCTGCGAACCGATGCCTTTGCCCGCCGACTTCGCAGCCTTCGGCAGCGCCTGCAAGGGCCCCTCAATCGACTGGATGTATTCAAAATGAAACCCATCACCCTCCTCCTCGCCACCCTGCTGGGCCTGGCATCGGCACACTCTGCCCTGGCGGCTGACCCGCAGACCTTGCGCGTCGGCTACCAGAAAGGCTCCATCGCGCTGGTCATTGCCAAGGAACAGGGCCTGCTGGAAAAACGCTTTGCCTCTACCCAGGTGCAATGGATTGAATTCCCCGCCGGGCCGCAGATGCTCGAAGCGCTGAACGTCGGCGCGCTGGATGTCGGCTCGACCGGGGATATTCCGCCCCTGTTTGCCCAGGCCGCCGGGGCTGATCTGGTCTACATCGGCGCTGAACCGGCCAAGCCAGCCGCGGAAACCATCCTGGTGCGCAAAGACAGCCCGCTGCAGAGCGTGGCCGATCTCAAGGGCAAGAAAGTGGCTTTTCAGAAAGGCTCCAGCTCCAACAACGTGTTGCTGCGTGCGCTGAACAAGGCCGGGTTGAGTTTCAAGGACATCCAGCCGATCTACCTCACCCCTGCCGATGCGCGGGCGGCATTCGAGCAAGGCGGCGTGGATGCCTGGGCGATCTGGGACCCTTATGCTTCGCTGGCCCTGCTCGAAGGCAACAGCCGCCTGCTCGCCGACGGTACCGGGCTGGGCTTGTCAGGCCCGATCTACAGCGCCCGTCGCGACTACGCCAAACAAAACCCGGCGTTCGTCCATGCGCTGCTCGATGAGCTGACCGCCGCCGAAGCCCAGACCCGCAGCGCACGCCAACAGAGCATCGACATCCTGACCCGTTCCATGGGCCTGCCGCAGACGGTGATCGAGCGTTACCTGGATAACCGCCCGCCGTCGCCGATCCTGCCGGTGGACGCCAACATCATCGCCGCGCAACAGGCAACAGCGGACCTGTTCTATCAGAACAAGCTGCTGCCCAAGCCGATCAAGGTGGCAGACGCCCTCTGGCAGTAAGCTCTCGGCCACTGCCCCTCAGAATCAGAAGCTGTAAGTCCCGGTCACTACCCGATTGCGCGGTGCACCGGGCTGGATCTGCACGCAGGTCCCGGTCCTTGTGAAGGAAACGCTGCCTGGTCAGTTCGCAGCTCAGGTCATTGGCATTGCCAGTCAGGTCCTGACGTTCGCACATAAGCTAATTCTAAAAAGTTATTTATTTGTACTTTCTTAGATCATTTAGTCTCCTCATCAGCCAGTCTTCGGCCCGCCTGATTTGGAGCTTCATGATGAAACTGCACTTCCCCGTTCGCTTGCTGGTGGCTTTGTCTCTGACGGGCGCGTCGTACCTGGCTCAGGCAGCAGACTTTACCGTCGCCTACCAGACCACGGTCGACCCGGCCAAGGTGGCCCAGGCGGACAGCGCCTATGAAAAAGCCACCGACTCGAAAATTGCCTGGCGCAAATTCGAAAACGGCGCCGACGTCATTACCGCCATCGCTTCCGGTGACGTGCAGATCGGTTACCTTGGTTCAAGTCCGTTCACCGCGGCGGCAACCCGCAAATTGCCCGTGGAAACCTTTCTGATCGCGACCCAGATCGGCGCCGCTGAAGCGCTGGTGGCGCGCAATGGTTCCGGGATCAATTCGCCCCAGGATCTAGTCGGCAAAAAGATCGCCGTGCCGTTCGTGTCCACCGGTCACTACAGCCTGCTGGCGGCGCTCAAGCACTGGAACATTGACCCGGCGAAAGTGACCATCCTCAACCTCGCCCCTCCCGCCATTGCCGCCGCCTGGCAACGGGGTGACATCGACGCGACTTACGTGTGGGACCCGGCGCTGGGCGTTGCCAAGGAAAGCGGCAAAGTGCTGATCACTTCCGGCGAACTGGCGAAGGTCGGTGCCCCGACATTCGATGCCTGGATCGTGCGCAAGGACTTCGCCGCCAAGCACCCGGAGATCGTCAAGTCCTTCTCCAAAGTTACCCTGGATGCCTACGCCGACTACCGCAAAGACCCGGCTGCCTGGCTGGCCAAATCCAGTAATGTCGACAAGCTGGTGAAGTTGTCCGGTGCGAAATCCTCAGACATCCCCGGCCTGCTGCAAGGCAACGTGTACCCGCTGGCGGCTGACCAGACTGCCCTGCTCGGCGCACCCACCATTGATGCGGTGACCAAGACCGCTGCGTTCCTCAAGGAGCAGGGCAAGGTCGATGCCGTGCTGGCCGATTACGCGCCTTATGTCAGCAACAAGTTCATCAGCCAATAAGCGGAGTTTCAGACCATGGCCTTGCTCAAGCTGGAGCGCATCAGCGCACAGTACCCCGGCGCCGCCGAGCCGGTGCTGGCGGATATTTCCCTGAGCCTGGGCCCCCGGCAATTGCTGGTGGCGCTGGGCCCGTCGGGCAGCGGCAAGACCTCGCTGCTGAACCTGATTGCCGGTTTCGTCGCCCCCAGCGCAGGTGAAATCAGCCTCGACGGCGTTGCTGTGAAAGGCCCGAGTGCTGAGCGTGGCGTGGTGTTTCAGGACGATGCCTTACTGCCCTGGCAGGACGTGCTGACCAATGTTGCGTTCGGCCTGCAACTGGCCGGCGTGCCCCGCGCACAACGTGAAGCCAAGGCGCGGGAAATGCTGGCGCTGGTGGACCTGGCGGGCTTCGATCAACGGCAGATCTGGCAGTTGTCCGGCGGGCAAAAACAACGTGTCGGCCTGGCTCGGGCACTGGCTGCCGACCCTCGGTTGCTGCTGATGGACGAGCCGTTCGGCGCCCTGGATGCCTTCACCCGCGAACAGATGCAGGAACTGTTGTTGCAGGTCTGGCAGCGCACCGCCAAACCGGTTTTTCTGATCACTCACGACATCGAAGAGGCAGTGTTTCTGGCCACCGACCTGATCCTTCTGGCACCCCATCCAGGGCATATCGCTGAACGTCTGCAACTGGATTTCGGGCGACGCTACGCAGCCGGTGAATCGGCCCGTGCGATAAAATCCGACCCGCGTTTTATCGACACTCGCGAACATGTGTTGGCCAGCGTCTTTTCCCAGCGCGGCGTTTCCCGGGAGCAGCACGCATGAACAGCTATGAACTGACTCATGACAACGCGCCACGGGCCAAAGCGCCCGCCGTTCAACGCCGCTGGAGCCTGAGCACCCGCGCGATCAGCGTGCTGACAATGCTGGTGATTCTGGGCGCCTGGTGGCTGGTGACTGCACAGGCGTTGATCGAACCATTGTTCTTGCCGCCCCCGTCGGCCGTGCTGGAAAAAGCCTGGCTGTTGATGACCAAAGGCTACATGGACTCCACCCTCTGGCAGCATCTGGGCGCGAGCCTGCAGCGCATCGGCCTGGCGCTGCTGTTTGCCGTGCTCACCGCGATTCCGGTGGGTATCGCCATCGGCCACAACCGCATTGCCCGGGGCATTTTCGACCCGCTGATCGAGTTCTACCGACCGATTCCTCCGCTGGCCTATCTGCCACTGATCGTGATCTGGTGCGGGATCGGCGAGTTCTCCAAGGTGTTGCTGATCTATCTGGCGATCTTCGCTCCGATTGCCATCGCTACTGCCACCGGAGTGCGCACCGTTGATCAGACCAAACTGCGCGCTGCGCAATCGTTGGGGGCGACGCGCTGGCAGCTGATTCGCCACGTGATCCTGCCCAGCGCCCTGCCCGACATCCTCACCGGCGTGCGTATTGGGCTCGGCGTGGGCTGGTCGACACTGGTGGCCGCCGAGTTGATCGCTGCCACCAGCGGGCTGGGTTTCATGGTCCAGTCAGCGGCGCAGTTTCTGGTCACCGATGTTGTAGTGCTGGGGATTCTGGTCATCGCCGTGATCGCGTTTGCCATGGAGATGGGCCTGCGTGCACTGCAACGCCGACTGGTGCCCTGGCATGGGCAGAGTCATTGATCGAACCCTGTGGGAGCGAGGTCAGCCAAGGCCTTTATGTTTTTTCAAGCCTTGCAGGCAGACACAGAAACTCCCACAGAACTTGTGCACCAGCAGTAATCTGGAAACCTCATCATGCCTTTACACATCGCCCCACTCAGCCCGGCCCTGGGCGCGCAGATCAGCGGCCTGGACCTCAGCCGCCAATTGACCGACCCTCAACGTCAGGCCATCGAGCAGGCGCTGCTCACCCATCAGGTGTTGTTCTTTCGCGACCAGCCCCTGACACCTCATCAACACGCGCGCTTTGCGGCGAATTTCGGTGAGCTGCACATCCACCCGATTTACCCGAATGTGCCGGAGCAACCCGAAGTCCTGATACTCGACACGGCAGTCACCGATGTGCGCGACAACGCGATCTGGCACACCGACGTCACCTTCCTGCCAACCCCCGCCCTGGGCGCGGTGCTCAGTGCCAGGCAAGTGCCGGAATTTGGCGGTGACACCTTATGGGCCAGCGGTATCGCAGCGTTCGAAGCGTTGTCCGCCCCCATGCAAGCCTTGCTGGATGGCCTGAGCGCGACCCACGACTTTACCCGGTCATTTCCGCTGGAGCGCTTCGGCACCACCCCCGAAGACATCGCCCGCTGGGAACAGACCCGCCGCCAACACCCACCGCTGTCGCATCCGGTGGTGCGCACGCACCCCGTCAGCGGACGCAAATCTCTGTTCGTCAACGAAGGCTTCACCACGCGCATCAATGAACTGAGCGAGACCGAAAGCGATGGGATGCTGAAGTTTCTGTTCAGCCACACCACTCGCCCGGAGTTCACCATTCGCTGGCGATGGCAACAGCATGATGTGGCCTTCTGGGATAACCGCGTGACCCAGCACTACGCGGTAGACGATTACCGACCGCAACGGCGGATCATGCATCGGGCGACGATACTGGGTGACGCACCCGCGTGAAGATCTTGGTAACGCGGCCTGCACGACACTCATCAAGCGCAGCCCATTACATGCAATATTTTTATAATAACCTTAGGTCAAAATAGAATTTCACAGGTCGCTTCTATAGCCATATGTTGCAGGTACGGACCGGGGACACCTCCCCGAACGCGTCCAGCCTCATACGCTATGCAGACAAGAAGGAGCGGTTCATGAGCATCGAATTCATCGGTTACATCGCGACCCAGCCAGGCTCGGAAATCCACCCGCGCAGCGGTCCCACTATCCAGCCCGAATACGTGGCAAAAGTCGCCAAGGCTCATGAAGACGCTGGCTTTGATCGCGCGCTGGTCGCCTACCACTCCAACAGCCCGGACAGCGCTTTTGTCGCCGCCCATGCCAGCAGCGTGACCACCAAGCTGAAATTCCTGATCGCCCACCGCCCCGGCTTCATTTCGCCCACGGTGGCGGCCCGGCAGTTCGCGACGCTGGATGTGTTCAATGGTGGGCGCACTGCGATCCACATCATCACCGGCGGCGACGACAAGGAACTGCGCGCCGACGGTAGTCATATCGGCAAGGACGAGCGCTACGCCCGCACCGACGAATACCTGGGCATCGTGCGTCAGGAATGGACCGGTGAAAAACCCTTCGACCACCAGGGCGAGTACTACCAGTTCGAAGGCGCGCACTCGCTGGTCAAATCCCCTCAGCAACCGCACATTCCGGTGTACTTCGGTGGTTCTTCTCCAGCTGCGATAGCCGTCGCAGGCAAGCATGCCGACGTGTACGCGCTGTGGGGCGAGACCTACGAGCAGGTGCGCGCGGTGGTCAAGGAGGTGCGTGCCGAAGCCGCCAAACATGGCCGCACCGTGCGCTTCAGCCTGTCGTTGCGGCCGATCCTGGCGGAGACAGAAGAAAAAGCCTGGGCCCGGGCCGACAGCATTCTGGAGCGCGCCAAGGCCATCGCTGAAGGCAACGGCTTTGTGCGTCGCGAGCCACCGAATGAAGGTTCGCGTCGCCTGCTGGCAGCGGCCGCGCAAGGTTCGCGTCTCGACAAACGCCTGTGGACCGGCATCGCCGGATTGCTGGGCGCGCAGGGCAACTCCACTTCGCTGGTGGGCACTCCGGAACAAGTCGCCGAAGCGCTGCTGGACTACTACGACCTGGGCATCACCACCTTCCTGATTCGTGGTTTCGACCCGCTGGATGACGCCATCGACTACGGCAAGAAACTGATCCCGCTGACCCGCGAATTAGTGGCCAAGCGCGAGCGCGAGGCTCAGGAAAAAGTCGCCTGATTTATCCGTTGGTTACCCCGAGGGCGCTGTGGCGCCCTCTTCTGTTTTGCAAACCGTCCTCTTTTTTTTTCGACCTTCTTTTTCGAGAGCGCCATGTCCAAAACGTTATTGAGTACTCGGCTGCGTCGTCCGCTGCTGGCAGGGCTTGCCATCGCTGTGGCGTGGTCCTTGATGCTTCCGGCCCAGGCTCGGGAAACCGTGCGCATTGGCTACCAGAAGTCATCAACCCTGATCACCGTATTGAAAACCCAGGGCACCCTGGAGAAAGCGCTGAACGCGGCGAACATCGACGTCAGTTGGCACGAATTCCCCAGCGGCCTGCCGCTGCTGGAATCCTTGAACATCGGCAACGTCGACATCAGCGCCGATGTGGCCGACACCGTGCCGATCTTCGCCCAGGCCGCTCAGGCCCGGCTGACTTACTTTGCCGAAGAAACCCCATCACCCGCCGCGCAAGCCATTGTGGTACCCAAGGACTCACCGATTCAGACCCTGGCCGACCTCAAGGGCAAGAAAATTGCCGTGACCAAAGCGGCGGGCACCCACTACCTGTTGATCGCTGCACTGACCCAAGGTGGCCTGAAGTTCTCCGACATTCAGCCCGCGTATCTGACACCAGCCGACGGCCGCGCCGCGTTTGAAAACAACAAGGTGGACGCTTGGGTGACCTGGGAACCCTTCCTCACCAGCGTGCAACGTCAATTGCCGACCCGCACCCTGGCCGATGGCTCCGGGCTGGCCAGTTACAAGCGTTATTACCTGACCAGCACACCTTACGCCAAGGCGCACCCGGAGGTGCTCAAGCTGGTGTTCGATCAATTGCAGCAGGCCGGTCATTGGGTCAAAGGCCATCCCAAGGATGCCGCCGCCTTGCTCGGCCCGCTGTGGGGCAACCTTGACCCGGCGACCGTGGAAATCGCCAACAGCCACCGCACGTATGAAGTCCGTGCGGTAAAGGCTGATCAGCTCGGCGAACAACAGAAAATCGCCGACGCCTTCTTCGCCGCCGGGCTGCTGCCCAAAGCGATGGACGCCAAGGACGTGGAGATCTGGAGGCCATGATTGCCGGATAGCGCAATTTCTGTAGGAGCCAACTTGTTGGCGAGGCGGTGTGTCAGTTGAAAGATGTTTTCCAGCGACAATGTCTCGCCAACAAGTTGGCTCCTACAGGGTCATGCGCCAACTGTTTGCTCAGCAACAGCCCTTCAACACTTTGCTCGCCCACCGACAACAAACCTCGCGCACACCCGCTTCCACCCCGCGTAAGCCGCCTCACATCCGTTGGCACAGAGCCTGCAATATTCCTTTTAAGCAGCAGGCGCTCAAGCGAACTGCAATTTTGTGAATAAGAAAAACTTAATACACCGCCTTGCCTGGAGCTGTTCCATGAACGCAAAAACCCTGTTCTCGTTTGCCCGCGTCAAGCTGTTGATCGGTGCCAGCGTGTTGGCCCTTGGCATGCAGCCATTGGCCCATGCGGCTGAGACCGCCCCCGCCGAAGTGAATCTGGATTACGCCTATTACTCGCCCGTGAGCCTGGTGCTCAAGCACTTTGGCTGGCTGGAAAAAGCCCTGCCCAACAGCAAGGTGGGCTGGGTGCTGAGTCAGGGCAGTAACCGTTCGCTGGAGTACTTGAACAGCGGCGGCGTGGATTTCGCTTCCTCGGCCAGCCTGGCGGCGGTGCTCAGCCGCGCCAATGGCAGCCCGATCAAGTCGGTGTATGTCTACAGCCGCGCCGAATGGACCGCGTTGCTGGTGCGCAAGGACTCGCCTTACCAGAGCATCGCCGACCTCAAGGGCAAGAAAATCGCTGCCACCAAAGGCACTGATCCGTACCTGTTCACTCTGCGGGCGCTGCAGAACGCAGGCCTGACCAAGAACGATGTGGAGCTGGTGCACCTGCAACATCCCGATGGCCGTACCGCCCTGGAAAAAGGTGATGTGGACGCCTGGGCGGGCCTGGATCCGCACATGGCCGCCAGTCAGGTTCAGGCCGGGTCGCGCCTGCTGTACCGCAACACCGACTTCAACAGTTACGGCGTGATCAACGTCACCGACAGGTTCGCCAAGGAACATCCGCAGACCATCGAAACCGTGCTCAGAGCGTACGAAAAAGCCCGTGAGTGGTCGGTCAAACACCCTGACGAACTGGCTGCGCTACTGGCCAGGGAATCCGGCCTGCCCCTGGACGTCGCCAAACTGCAACTGTCGCGCACCGACCTGAGCACTCCGCAACTGAGTGCGAAGGACGTGGCCTCGTCCAAAGCTGCGGCGCCGATTCTGGTGTCCGAGGAACTGGTGCGCCGGGGCGTGAACGTGGATCAGGTCATTGATCAGTTGATCGATACCGGGTTCAGCAAGACGTTGACGGCGAGTCAGTAAAAACCAACCTCCTGGGGAACCTGTTCGGGATTCTATGTTTGCCTGCAACCCCGGAGGACCGCAGGTTCACTTGATGCCTGTGGGAGTCGTCCCGCCGCTACGCGCCGCGCTGTCGCGCAGCAAACAGGGTGCACGACTCATCTTCTGTGGTGATGCTAATACCTTGAAAAGCGAAGAGCGGCTGCCCCGTCAGGGGCAGCCGC
>Ga0247734_1000021_pt1 | contig 163002 bp, 145 predicted proteins | sample UWRJL103311B2_FD_180933 | JGI IMG/M metagenome (GOLD analysis project Ga0247734, IMG submission 180933) | Plant litter microbial communities from Arlington Agricultural Research Station in Wisconsin, United States - UWRJ-L103-311B-2 | ecosystem: Environmental > Terrestrial > Plant litter >...
CTTGTTGAAAAAAATATACAGCATAGACAAATAATTACAAACAAAAAATGCAAGGTAAAGGTTTCATTAAATTTATGGCAATACTATTAGGTATTGTCTGTGTGTATTCACTCTCGTTCAATCTCGTAACGTCGAAGGTAGAAAAAGACGCCAAAGCGTTTGCCAAAGGCGACCTGGTTAAAGAAAAGGCTTATTTGGACTCCATGTCAACTGTACCGGTTTATCCAGTATTAGGATTCGACTACCAGTTTTGCAAAGGGAAAGAAATCAACTTAGGTCTGGATCTTAAAGGCGGTATGAACGTAACGATGGAAATCTCGTTAGGTGAACTGGTAAAATCTTTAGCGAACAATACAGATGATGCTAATTTTAACAAAGCTTTATCAACTGCCCAAACGCAATTGAATGAAGGCGGAAAAGATTTTATCACTTTGTTTGTAAACGAATTTGAAAAAAACAGCCCAAACGTAAAACTTGCAGATTTCTTTTCTAATCAGGACAATGCACAACAGCTGAAAGCCAACGCCAGCAATGCTGAAGTAAAAAGTTATTTACAAAAGGAAGCAGCAAGCGCAATTGACCGTTCATTCATCATTATCAGAAGCCGGATCGACGGATTTGGAGTAGTGAGCCCTAACATGCAGAAACAAGAAGGTACTAACCGTATCCTGATTGAGATGCCGGGTGTTCAGGATAAAGAAAGAGTTCATAAATTATTACAAGGCTCAGCAGAATTACAATTCTGGCAGGTGTATCAAAATGAAGAGGTTTACTCAATCATGGAGAACATCAACAAAACTTTGTCAACCGTATTGAAAGATACAACTGCAACCGCAGCAACAGACACTGCAAAAAAGACAAGTGCACTTGCTAACCTTGCAAAAAAATCTACTGCTAAAGATTCAACAGATTTAAAAACTGCTGCACTGGCAAAAACAAACCCACTGTTTGCTGTTTTAAACATTCCCACTTACCAGGGAGAAAACGGACAGCCTTCACTTCGTCCTGGAGCAACTGTTGGATGGGTAGCACAAAAAGACACTGCTAAAGTTAATTCATATTTCAGGTTACCTGAAGTTGCAGCCATCATTCCGCAAAGCATGAAATTCATGTGGAGTGTAAGACCAATGGACGGAACTAAGGTTTTTGAATTGTACGCAATCAAATCTGTTAACCCTGATGGAAAACCAGATTTAGGTGGCGAAGCAATCAGTGATGCACGTCATGATTACGATCAAAAAGGCAAACCAGAGGTCACAATGTACATGACTGGCGAAGGAGCCCAGAAATGGAAAAAAATTACTGCTGAAGCTTCATCTGACGACAAAAATAAAAAAGCGATTGCTATCGTATTGGATAACGCAGTTTACTCTGCCCCTACCGTGCAAAACGAAATCCCTAACGGTATCTCTTCTATTACTGGTAACTTCACTGTAAACGAAACACAAGATTTAGCGAATATCTTAAAGGCAGGTAAATTACCAGCTCCGGCACGCATTGTAGGTGAGTTTGTTGTAGGTCCGTCATTAGGACAAGCTGCAATTGACAATGGCCTGTTGTCATTCGTACTGGCATTCGTAGTGATCCTGATCTTCATGGCACTGTATTACAATAAGGCTGGCTGGGTAGCTAACTTAGCCTTATTGATTAACTTATTTTTCATCGTAGGTATCCTGGTTTCACTGGGAGCTGTACTCACCTTGCCTGGTATTGCAGGTATCATCCTTGTTATCGGTTTATCTGTTGATGCAAACATCCTTATCTTCGAACGTGTAAGGGAAGAATTGAATCAGGGAAAAACTACTGCTGCTGCAATCAAGGAAGGTTTCAAACATGCAATGCCTTCTATTATTGACTCAAACGTTACCATCCTTATTCTGGGTGTTATCCTTTATGTATTTGGTAGCGGACCAGTTCAGGGTTTTGCAACTACTTTGTGTATCGGTATCTTATCTTCATTGTTCTGTGCGGTATTGATCTCGCGTTTGGTATTCGACTCCTTGCTGAATAAAAATGCCGATATCACTTTTGGTAACAAAGCAACTATCCATGCTTTCAAAAACATTGCGTTTGATTTTGTTGGCCGCAGGAAAATTTACTATGCGATTTCTTCAATCATCATTATCTTAGGTATTATCTTTTACTTCAAAAATGGTGGTTTAAGATTAGGTATTGACTTCAAAGGCGGAAGAACTTACATCGTTCATTTCGATAAAGGAATGGATACTGAAGATGTAAAAGCTAAACTTGCCCCTAACTTCAAAAATGAAGAACTTCAGGTAAAAACTGCGGGTAACGATCAAGATCTTAAAATTACTACTACTTACCATATTGCTGATCAGGACGCCGGTGCAGATAAACTGGTAGAAAACGCCTTAAGAGCAGGTCTTGCTCAAACTGGTGTAAAATACAGCATCGAGAGTAACCAGAAAGTTGGTCCTATCATCGCAAGTGATTTAGTTTACAGTGCTTACGGAGCAATTCTCTTCTCTTGTTTAGTGATGTTTATCTACATCATTGTGAGGTTTAAAAAACTAAACTACGGACTTGGTGCGGTAATCGCTTTGTTCCACGACGTATTACTGGTATTATCATTCTATACGATCCTTGATGGTGTGCTTCCTTTCTCACTGGAGATTGGCCAGGACTTCATTGCTGCAATCTTAACGGTAATGTCTTACACAATGACTGAAACAGTAGTTGTATTTGACCGTATCCGTGAGAAACTTGCTGAAGCCGGTAAAGAAGACCTTTATGGCGAAGAACGCAATACTTTGATCAACTTTGCACTGAACAGCACCTTGAGTCGTACCATCCTGACTTCGTTGACGGTATTCTTCGTATTGTTAGTGATCTTCATCTTTGGTGGTGAAAGTATCCGCGGATTTATTTTCGCCCTGTTAATCGGACGTATCATTGGTACTTATTCATCATTATGTATCTCTACCCCGATCGTAATTGACCTGGGACAGAAAAAACCAAAGCTGAACTAGTCACCAATAAAACCTATAGCAAAAGGCATCCTGAAAAGGGTGCCTTTTTTGTTATTTCATATTTTTAATTAAATTGGCCACATAACCAGATAGCATGAAACTGATAGAATGTCCAAGAGATGCCATGCAGGGCATTCATCCATTTATCCCTACAGAACTGAAAGCAGAATATATTAATACCTTGCTAAAAGTAGGTTTTGATACAATTGATTTTGGTAGTTTTGTTTCCCCAAAAGCTATTCCACAACTACGTGATACGAGAGAAGTACTCTCTATGCTTGATCTGGACAGCACTGCGTCAAAATTACTTGCCATTGTGGCGAATATCAGGGGTGCTGAAGAAGCTATCCTGTATCCGGAGATCAGCTACATAGGATTTCCTTTTTCTGTCTCTGAGACCTTTCAGCAACGGAATACAAATTCCAGTATCCTGGAATCATTAACTACCGTAGAACGCATGCTGGAATTATGTGATCAATCTGAAAAAACAGCAGTAATTTATCTTTCGATGGGTTTTGGAAATCCTTACGGAGATGAATACAGCACTGCAATTGTAGAGGACTGGGCAGGTACTTTAGTAAAAAGCGGTGCCAAAATTTTGTCCTTATCAGATACGATAGGAGTATCAACACCGGAAATGATTACTGAAATACTACCAATGCTCATCAATACTTTTCCTGAAACAGAAATTGGCGTTCATTTACACAGTACACCATCTACACGCACAGAGAAAATCAAAGCGGCCTATAACAGCGGCTGTAAAAGATTTGACAGTGCGATAAAAGGTTATGGTGGTTGTCCTATGGCAGCTGATGAGCTGACGGGAAATATGGCTACGGAAGATGTATTATCTTACCTTGAAACACAAGGTGAAACATTAGGGCTCAACAAAGAGCAATGGCTACAGGCGTTCGAACTTTCAGGCCGTGTATTTACTTCTTAACCATAATTACATGCTGCAACCCTGCTTCTTCAAATTGCTCACCCTCAACAGCAAAACCAAACTTGGCGTACAGGCTAACCGCATCGATCTGTGCATTCAAATAAATCATTTCTGCATCATCAGGAATATCATCCAGTACCGCTGCCACTAATGCCTGCCCTACCCTTTTTCCCCGGAATTCTTTAAGCACGGCAAAGCGCTCCAGTTTGTATCCCTTTTCGGTTTTACGGTAACGGCATGCACCGCATGGCTGATTATCCAGCAAGGCTAGAAAATGCGTAGAGACTTCTTCGTTATCAAGCTCGTGTGCGGGATCTACACCCTGTTCATCCACAAAAACTTTCCTGCGTATGGCAAATGCAATTCCAAGTTCCTCCTGTGTTCTGATCTTAGTTACCTGCAATATTTCCATGACTATGAGTGGGTTTAGGTTTGCGTACGTGCTTAGACTTCAACTGACTTACTTCTTCCGCTGCGTCTATGGAATGAGAACAATGAATATTGGTCTCTTGTTTTGAAAGTGCCGACAATGTTACGTAGAATTTGTGCAGCTGATCCAGTTCAGATTCGGTCAGATCTTCGATATCAACCATTCTGTTACTTGCCCGCTCATGTGCAGCAATCAACTCATTCAACTTTAACTGTATAGCTTTACCGTCTTTATTCTGTGATTTTTGAATAAGAAATACCATCAGAAAAGTAATAATTGTAGTACCAGTATTGATCACCAATTGCCAGGTTTCTGAATAATGGAAAAGCGGACCTGTAATTGCCCAAACCAATACTGTAAGCAAAGCAATAACAAAAGCGGTAGAGCTGCCAGTGAATTTCGTAGCTGCATTTGAAAACTTTTCAAAGAGCCCTTTTTGATTTGATGGTGTGTCCATTATTTTTTAGTATAAAGTTGATCAATATAATGCATTTTCAACATACACACCAGCAATAGATAGCTAATTTTACGCTATTCCGAGAAAGACCAGCACCTCAATACAAAAAAAGCGCCCTCCGGTTGGAAGACGCTTTCTGTAAGTGGTTGTTTCTTTATAATTTATCACTTGCATCTCTGCAATTCAAATCTTCAAAAGCCTGAGTTAAACGTGTAACAAAAGCTTCCTCTCCTTTGCGCAACCATACACGCGGATCATAAAATTTCTTGTTTGGTTTATCTTCTCCATCAGGGTTTCCAATTTGTCCCTGAAGATACGCTTCATTTTTCTTGTAATATTCAAGGATACCTTCCCATAAAGCCCATTGCATATCAGTATCGATATTCATTTTGATGGCACCATAAGAAATTGCTTCCCTGATTTCTTCCTGCGAAGAACCAGAACCGCCATGGAATACAAAGTTGATGGGTTTTTCTGCAGTAAGATTATACTTTTCTTTCAAAAATTCCTGAGAATTTTTAAGAATAATTGGCTGTAATTTAACGTTACCTGGTTTGTAAACACCGTGAACGTTTCCAAAAGCTGCCGCAATAGTAAATTTGTCACTCACTTTGCTCAACTCTTCGTAAGCATATGCAACTTCAGAAGGTTGGGTATATAGTTTAGAGCTATCTACATCACTGTTATCCACTCCGTCTTCTTCGCCACCTGTAACACCAAGCTCGATCTCAATTGTCATGCCCAGTTTAGACATACGCTCTAAGTATTTAGCAGAAATCTCCATGTTTTCTTCAATCGGCTCTTCCGAAAGGTCAAGCATATGTGAAGAAAATAATGGCTTGCCATATTCAGCAAAGAATTTTTCACCGTGATCTAACAGACCGTCAATCCATGGCAATAATTTTTTTGCTGCATGGTCAGTATGTAATACTACAGCCACACCATAATGCTCTGCTAACAAATGAACATGTTTTGCTGCTGAAACTGCACCAAGTACACATGCATTTAAGTTGTCATTATTTAAGGTTTTACCCGCGTAAAACTGCGCGCCACCATTGGACAATTGAATCATCACTGGTGAATTCACCGCCTTAGCAGTTTCCATAACCGCATTTATCGTATTTGTACCGGTAACATTGACTGCAGGTAATGCAAATTGATGTTTTTTAGCCTGTTCAAATAATTCTTGAAGGGCATCTCCGTAAATTACGCCTTTATAGCCTTTTAAACTCATTGTTATTAGATTTTATATATGCCGAAGTTAGGAAAAATATCAAGCCGGGCAAACCTGAGGCTATATTAATTTACTTAAAGTATCGTCGATCGGTGTTAAACTGTTCAATTTTTTTTTCGTTTCTTTGTAATCGCATTTTTCAACGAATAACATGGCTTGGTTTAAGAGAGAAAAAAAAGGTATCAGTACGCTGACAGAAGAAAAAAAAGAAGCGCCGGATGGCTTATGGAACAAGTGTCCTAATTGCAAAAAAGCACTGCACAGCGCAGACCTTATAGAGAATAAATATGTTTGTCATTATTGTGACTATCATTTAAGGGTAGGCTCAAAGGAATATTTCCAGGTATTGTTCGACAATAATGAGTTCACTGAACTTTTTGCAGATCTTACTTCAGGGGATCCGCTTCACTTTATAGACAGTAAACCTTATACAGAACGTCTGATTGATACCCAGGCAAAAACCGGGTTAAAGGACGCTATCCGCGCTGGAGTTGGTAAAATTGAAGGAGAAGACCTGGTAATTGCCTGTATGGATTTCAATTTCATCGGTGGTTCTATGGGTTCTGTAGTAGGAGAAAAAATAGCACGTTCTATTGATTATAGTATTAAACATAAGATCCCGTTTTTGATGATCTCAAAATCTGGTGGTGCAAGGATGATGGAAGCAGCATTTTCCTTAATGCAGATGGCTAAAACATCAGCTAAATTAGCCTTGTTAAGTCAGGCGAAGGTTCCTTATATTTCCTTGCTAACCGACCCTACTACTGGAGGTGTAACTGCATCTTATGCAATGCTTGGTGACATTAATATTGCTGAGCCAGGGGCATTGATTGGTTTTGCGGGACCAAGAGTAATTAAAGAGACGATCAAAAAAGATCTTCCTAAAGGTTTCCAGACTGCAGAATTTGTTCAGGAACATGGTTTCCTTGATTTTATTGTAGACCGCAGATCAATGAAGTCGAAACTGGCTACTTTTATAAAAATGGTAAAGAATTAGGGAATTAGCAGAGCATTTCCGATTAAATGAATAGGGGGATTCTTTAGTTATGTTCCCGTTACTTAGCACCAGCTTAAATGGCTGAATAATTAGTTTGGAAACAAACGGTTATTCAGCCATTTACTTTTTAGATTTTACCCTGGGATCGATGTAATGTGTGTTTTGAGCTAACATATAATTTGAATATGTTGCTAACGTATTACCATCAGACATACAATCGGCAATAAAATTACCAATAGAGAACCTTATCAATAAAATATAGATATGTATATCTATATTTTACTTCAAATTCATTAAGATCCCTGCTTTACCCGGTTCGTTTCTGAATCATCAGAAATTCTAGCAGCTTTATTTCCTTTGCTATTTCCAAAGCGATAAATAATGGAGACCCTTGCTTTTCTATTATCATTATAAAGCGTACTAAATTGGTTAACACCGTTGATAATACCATTGCTTTTTACGCGGCTAGTCTTGAAAACATCTGACACATTGATTGCAAAGGTTAACTTCCTATCCATAAACACTGATCTAAAACTTAAGTCGGCCGCATAATAAGCATCAAAAATTACCCGATTATATACTTCGGGAAACTGATACCAAAATGTAGTATTTACCATTAACGTTTTTTGGCTATTAAGGATAAACGAATTATCAGTAGAAATATATCCGCTCCATTTTTGTATTGTCCCCTCCACTATTGAAGCATTGGATTTAGATCTTTCTACATAAACATTAAATTGGTTGTTACTCTCCCACCAGCTTACTTTACTGATCGAAATAGTTTCACTTAAGCCACTAGTAATAGAATTAGTGTAATTTCCAGGTACGCGCGACTGAATGTTGGTTGCTGCATCAAAAAGATTTAATGTATTAAATCCGTTGGAAATGAAGTTGGAATAAATAGCAGTGTTCAACCAATCTTTATAATTGTAATTCAGCTCAAAGTTATTGCTGAAAGATGGTTGTAGAAATGGGTTCCCCTCTGCGTAGACATTAATAGCGCTATAGAACCTTGCTGGATTAAGCAAGCTATAATCGGGACGGTTAATTCTCCTACCATAAGTGAATGACAAAATATTGTTTTTATTCAAATTATGCTTCAAGTAAAAAGTCGGGAATAATTGAGTGTAATTGTTTTTTTGAACTTTGGTGTGCACAGATGAATTACCTGTACTCTGGGTAGCCTCCATTCTTAACCCTACTCTTATTGCCCATTGTCCTAACTCTTTATCTGCACTTCCATACAAGGACTGTGTATTTTCGGTATAATCAAATAAATTATTATTAAATATTCCTGTAACTGATGCTATACTGTAATCCAGTTTGTTTTTATTCTTGATATTGGAAATCTTACCTCCAAATTCCAGACGGGCAAACTTATAAGGAAGTGTTAAATCCAATTTGTTCGTAAATATCTCTATATGTTCATCTGTTATAGTACCTATTGGCTGGTAATTATTTAACAAAGCATTTTGAACGTTATAACTGTTATTTTGAAAGATGTTATCATCATCTGTTTCATATTTAAAATAGTTTGAAGCGAACTCTATCTTTTTGCCGGTGGTATCTATTTTATGATCCAGATAAAATTCAAAATTTCGAAGACCATAATCCTGTTTTTCTCTACCTGTTTTAAGCAGAGTCGAATCTAAACGACTACCTGGGAATGTATAGAACACACCTTGCTCCTTTAAATCAACCGTATAATGACGTGTCCCCTCCATGTATTTTAAACCAGCTGTTGTATTTACACCTAAATCATAATCAACCCTTACATCTCCCCGTATGCCCTTTCCTTTTGTCAGCGTATTCGATTTTCGTTCCCATAAACTGGAAGTGGTAGAAAAATTAGTTATTCCATTGCTTTCTATTTCAGAGTAAACGCCAGTGACGTTACTGCTAATATGCAATTTGCCCAGGTTATAATTAAAAATGCCGGTTAAACCAGATGTATATCTGCTGGCTAATATAGCCCCTGTATTGATTGAACCATTAAAACCCTGTCCCAAATTTTTCTTTAACACAATATTGATCAGCCCAGAGTTTCCATCTGCTTCATATCTGGCGGATGGGTTGGTAATGATTTCGATTCTTTTAATATTACTTGATGGAATTGACTTGACATAATTAATTAAATCAGCGCCCGAAAGTTGAAGTAGTCTATCATTTACCATAAGTTTTATACTATTCTTTCCTATGATGTTTATACCGTTATCATTAACGCGTACACCGGGTGCTTTACTTAGCGCATCAATGCCATCTCCACCAATAGCTGACAAGCTATTTTCTACATTAAACAAAATTCTATCCGTTTTACGTTCGATCAGCGGTGCTTTGGCATATATACTTACCTGGTTTAACTGTTTACTCCGGCTAGTCAATCGGATAAGTAATGTAGTATCCTGATTAAGTTTATCCGGCAAGATTATTAAGTTAGGTTCAAAACCAACAGCACTGACTACTAATTGGTACCCCAAGATTTTTCCCGGACCGAGCAGAAAACTACCTGTAGTGTCGGTAATGCTAGTCTGCAAAATAGATTTATCTGATTTTTGCTGTAATATGATTGTAGCAGAAATAACAGGATGGCTGTTGCCATCAACTACTTTTCCTTTGATTAAATGTTGTGCTGACAGGGTTAAAGCAGCTAAAGTGAGGAGAGCAGTAAATAGTTTTCTTTTCAATTGAGTAAGTCTTTGGTTTTACTCATGATGGCTTTTAAACAATTATTCCATAAAGGAATAATTACATTTACTGTAACAACCTATTAATGAAGCCTATTGAGTAGGCTATAAACTGATAAATTAAGCTTTTTAATGCAGATTTATTTCTTGATTACGAGAACTAGACGTTGTAAATCTAAGTTCGCAGATCTAAGTAAGTAGTTACTTCTCTTACTATTTTGGCTCAGCAAAAAGGCGGGTACATCCTAATTTACAATGCACCCGCCAAAAATTATATTAATTAAACTTTACAGTTTTTCTGTAGACATTGAATAAGGGAAATCTGCATCTGCAATTCCTCTTTTCTTATTGGGAGTGGCTGACATGTCAAAGTCTAGTGTCGCTCCTTTTAGCAATTCAGAATGGCTGATCCAGTTTTTCTGGTAGTCTTTACTATTGTATTTCAACGCGTTGATGTACCTATGATCTGAATCATTTGCAGGTGCATTAATCACTACTTTTTTACCATTTTCTAAATTTAAAGTTACCTTTTTGAACAATGGCGCACCTAGCACATATTGGTCAACTGCCGGTGTAACCGGGTAAAATCCAAGGGAAGAAAATACATACCACGCAGAAGTCTGCCCATTATCCTCATCACCGCAATAACCATCTGGCGTAGCTTTATATAACCTGTCCATTGCCTCTCTTACCCAATATTGGGTTTTCCAGGGCTGGCCCGCATAGTTATAAAGGTAGATCATATGCTGAATTGGCTGGTTACCATGTGCATATTGGCCCATGTTTGCAATTTGCATTTCCCTAATCTCATGGATTACACCACCATAGTAACTATCATCAAATATTGGAGGAAGAGAAAACACTGAATCTAATTTACTTACAAATTTGGTTTTGCCACCCATTAGCTTAGACAGGCCATCGATATCCTGGAATACCGACCATGAATAATGCCAGCTGTTTCCTTCAGTAAAAGCATCGCCCCATTTAAAAGGATTAAAAGGAGTCTGGAAAGATCCATCTTTATTTTTTCCACGCATTAATCCTGAAGCAGGATCGAACAGATTTTTATAGTTCATTGCCCTTTTCGCGTAGATACTTGTTTCTGACTTAGGTTTATTTAATGCTCTGCCCAATTGGTAAATCGTAAAATCATCATAAGCATATTCTAAAGTTCTTGCCGCATTCTCATCGATTTTCACATCGTAAGGCACATAACCTAAGTCGTTATAATATTTAACCCCTGCCCTGCCAACAGCTTGGATCGGACCTTCATTGTTTGCACCATGGGTCAATGCTTCGTATAGTTTTTCTATGTCGTAACCACGCATTCCTTTGATATAAGCATCAGCCACCACCGAAGCAGAGTTGTTACCTACCATGATGTTTGCATAGCCTGGGCTCGACCATTCCGGCAGCCATCCGCCTTCCTTATAGTCGTTAATCAAACCTTCCTGCATCTCTTTATTAATAGATGGATATACTAAATTTAAGAAAGGATATAATGCACGGAAAGTATCCCAGAATCCTGTTCCTGCAAACATATAACCTGGCATAGTTTTACCGGTATACGGGCTCCAGTGAACTAATTTGTTATTGGCATCAATCTCATACATTTTGTTTGGAAAGAAGAGTGTGCGATATAAACTAGAGTAAAAAGTACGGGTTTGATCAACAGTACCACCCTCTACAGAAAGCTTACCTAATGTTTTGTTCCAGATTGCTCTTGATTTTTGTGCAGTAGCGTCAAAAGTATCGTTAGCCAGTTCTCTTTTTAAACTTAAATCAGCCTGTTCTATGCTAATAAAAGAAGACGCCACTTTCATACCCACTTTTTCGCCTTTGATAGTTTTGAAACCAATAATTGCTCCAGAATGATTACTTTGAAGCTCTAAAGTATCTTTAGCAAGTGTTTTCCCATGCCATGTATTTGCAGATACAAAGTCTTTATCGAAATAAATCACAAAGTAGTTTTTGAAATTAGGCAATGGCCCTCTTGCATATCTTGTGCTGTATCCGATAATCTTTCTTTCTTTAGGGATCACTTTAATGTAGGATCCTTTATCAAAAGCATCAATTACTACATAAGAACTGTCCGACTTAGGAAAAGTAAAACGGAACTGCGCAGCTCTTTCTGTAGGTGTAATCTCAGTGGTTACGTCGGCATCTGCCAGATAAACACTGTAATAATAAGGTTTCACAGTTTCAGCTTTGTGCGAGAACCAGCTTGCGCGGTCATCTTGCGTAAATCTCATTTTGCCGGTTACAGGCATTACTGAAAATTGACCATAGTCGTTCATCCATGGAGAAGGCTGGTGAGTCTGTTTAAAACCCCTGATCTTGTCGGCGTCATAAGTGTAAGCCCATCCATCACCCATTTTACCGGTTTGAGGAGTCCAAAAATTCATTCCCCATGGCACAGCAATCGCCGGATAGGTATTTCCATTTGACAAATCTGGTTTACTCGCCGTCCCCATTAAGGGATTAACCCAATCAACGGGCTCGGTAACCTTATCTGTTTTTTGCGCCATTGCCGGCATTGCGGCAGCGATCAATAACACTGATAAGAAATGTTTCATCATTTTGTGTGGTTTATGTTGTAGGTAATATATTTAGTTAAAGAGCTGGGTTAAGCGTGTAAGCTGTCCATTGTTCATCCAAGGTTTTTCCAGTGGCAGTTTTCCAAACCTCATCAGTATAAGTATGGTCACGCATGTTTTTGTCCAACATTTTCACGGTTCCAGGATTGCGTTTTTCGAGCCAGGCCAGAAACCTTGCAGTAATACGATAACCGTTATCATACTTTTGTCCCTCTTTATACGGTGTCAACGCCCACTTAGCACCTGCATTGTCGACGCCAAATTTGTAACGTACATAATCTGCGATTCCTTCTGTAACCCACCAAGGACCACCACCGTTACCATAAGCTTGTACAATATGCATAATTTCGTGCGTTACTACATCAATATCTTCAGGATGTTTTTGAAACCATATTGGACTATAGGCTACACGGTCGCCACCAGTTGCAGCAACACCTTTATAAGCAGTATCAATCACAAAAGTGACTTCTTTGTTCGTTTTCAGGTTATATTCTTTTTGCAGCTTTGGATAAACGCTAAAAAAGGTTTCGATCATTCTTGTTTTTAAAGCTGGGGAGAAAGTCGGATCTTCATTAATAAAGGTTAATATAAATCCCTTTTTCTTGATTACTTCCTTCTCCTGACCAGAAACCAGTGCCGAGGAAGATAAAAATAATAGACAGGCAACACTGATTGCCCTGAAACTTGGTTTATACATTATATTGGTTATTTAAACGATTTAGCAAACTAATAAAATGCCATACACTTTAAAAAGAGCATTACATTAATTAGCGCTAATGTAATGTAGAAATTATTAAGAGGCAAATTAATCAGGTAATATTTATCTAGCTATTTCATGGAACCAGCAAATGAACCGACTAATAGCCAATTGGAGAATAAGATAAAAATGAATATTGATCAGTTAAAATAAATCAATTAAAATATTTCCCGAAATTTTATGATAATTTATTTTTAGTAAAAAAATAACGAATTTTTAAAGATATATAGATTCGAAAAAATTATTTAAGAAATTCACATTAACTAATTAATGAAAGCTATATGAGGCGATCATTGAGAGAATCAAATGCAGATTTTATAACTAAAACATATATCAACTAAAAAAGGAAGGATTAACGCGATGATAAATTATGCTATTACATTCGATTATAAATTTAGTTCTGGTCTTGGAAGTTATTACCATTCCCGCTTTATAAAAGATGTTAATATCAACATTAATCTAACAGATGACAATGAGCTGGTACTGGAACAAATTGGAGAAGCTAAATTTTTAATCTTTCATGCAGGAAATGTTTTAAATTCTGAATATGAATTATTTGATGTTCTGGAGTCTCATAGCAGATATATTTCTGGCCTGATATTCGACATTTATGACAGCGAAGAGGATGGTTTTACTGAAATAATAAATGATGCTTACTTCGATATTAACAATTACAATTTATGTCTGATTGATAAAATAACGATTTCACCAAAATATAGGGGTTTTCAAATTGGCAGTAAATTGATTAAAGATATCATCTTTAACCATTCAGAGGCTTGCGGATTGTTTGCGATACATCCTTTTCCGCTACAATTTGAAGCTGAGGCTGAATCAGAAGAATATAAAAGATTAGAATTAGGCAATTTTGAGAAAAATAAAGAAAAGGCAACAAAAAAACTTCATAATTACTTTAAAAGTATCGGCTTTGATGCTATTCCAGAAATAGAGTACCTTTTATTCTATAATCCAGTATATGAAAATAAACGATTTGATACCATTGATCTTGACGATGATAAGATCCTAGATGAGAATTTATTAAATGAATTAAGAAAGATCTATCCTCCAGAATATTAGCATTAAAAAGAAACAAAAAACCCTGAAGTACTTTACTACTTCAGGGTCTGCTGTTATATTTATTTGTTTAAAAATCTCTGCCAGGAGTTACACCAGGCTCGTGACCTGCACCCAATGGCTTATTTTTTCTATCTGGTGTATTAGAAAAAGCCGACTTACCTGATCCTGTATTCGAAGAGGTTTCCCCGCTGGTCAGTTCATCATTTTCATTGATAGGCGTTTCTTTATATACCGTTTTCTTATTTTCTTCTTCGTTGTGTTGTTCTTCTGGAGTAATCATAATTTTTGATTTTAATTAAAAGGTAGATAACTTCATATATGAACAAGTAATAGAAAGGATTGTTTTACTGATGATTATTTATCACCAGGTTGCGCATAAACTTTAGTCATGATTAAATTGATAATTTCAGAAAACTGGTCTTTCTCTCTTTCTGTAGTATTAGTCATCAATACCATTGGAAATGATTCTCCTGGAGTAGTATAGGAAGGTTGCAGATAAGGAAACGGTAATGTATTAAATCCAAACCGCTCATAAAAACCAATTCGCCTTATCGCATCGTCGATAACTGGAGGTTCTACTTCTAAAAGCAGCTTTTTATACTTCATTAATTCCTTAATTATCCGTTCCCCATATCTTTTCCCCCGTAATCTGGCGTCTACTGCTAAATGTTCAATAAAACACCAATCCTCCAAAATCCAGAAAATAATAAAACCAATAGTCACGCCATCTTCTTCAATCACCTGCAGCCACATTTCTCCCGAAGTATCAATCATATCGAGTAACTGCTGCCAGTCCCTCCGCTCCTCTTTAGGAAATGCTGTGAGATACAACTCTTTTACAAAAAGCAAATTAGGGTCATTTTTTTCGGTTATGGTTAGAAATTTCATCAGTAAATATTTGTTATATCTTTTAATAAACCAGTGCGGTTCGTGCTGTGACAGATAATGTAAGTTCACCAATCAGGTGATCAACAAACTAACTTGCGGCTATTGATCAACGATAAGGCTGATTAAAAATTAAGCATAAAAAAAGCGTTGGTTATTCCAACGCCTTAATTAGTTTTAAAGAACAGCTTTAAACTGCAATATTCTGTTCAACAATATGTTTTACCTTTCCAATCACAAAATCAACTTCTTGTTTTGTATTATATTTACTGAAAGAAAACCTGACCGACGGGCGGTTCGGATCGGCTCCAATACCAGTCAGCACGTGAGATCCAATATTAGAACCTGATGAGCAGGCACTCCCGCCAGAAGCAGAAATACCATTAATATCCAGGTTAAATAATAACATATCAGCCATTTCCATCTCAGGGAAAGAAACATTTAACACCGTATATAAACTTTTTTCAGGTTCTGTCTCTCCGTTAAATTCAATACCGGGAACTTCAGCAATCAGCTTTTCCTTCATATAAGTTTTTAAACCCTGGATGTCTGCGTGATGTTCTGCCATTTTACTATAGGCTACTTCCAACGCTTTAGCCAAACCAACAATTCCATAAATGTTTTCTGTGCCACCCCTCATGTTGCGTTCTTGCGCACCACCAAAAATCAGCGGACTAATCTTTACAGTATGATTTACATATAAAAAACCTACCCCTTTTGGGCCGTGAAACTTATGTGCAGAACAAACAATAAAATGCGCCTTTATCTTTCTTACATCATGACCGTAATGTGCCATTGTCTGCACCGTATCACTATGAAATATTGCATTGTATTTTTCGCAAATATCACCTACACGCTCCAGATCAGTCAGCGTACCCAATTCATTATTGGCATGCATCAATGAAACAAAAGTCCGCGGGTTATCTTTTAATAATTCTTCCAGATGTGTATAATCTACATTTCCCTTGCTGTCAATATTTACAAAGCTTAATTTATCGATCACGCCATCCTTCAATAATTGCCCCAGGGTATGCTCTACCGCATGATGTTCAATTTTGGAAGTAATTGCATGTTTAATACCAAATGCAGCAATACCACAACGGATAGCCGTGTTATCTGCCTCTGTACCACCAGAAGTAAAAAAGATCTCTGCAGGAGTTGCATTCAGCAATCCAGCTACAGTTTTACGGGCCTTCTCTATCAATGTACGGACCTCGCGGCCTTGTGCATGGATAGAAGATGGGTTACCGTAATAATTCTCCATTACATTAGCCATTTCTGCCATCACTTCTTTATCGAGTGGCGTTGTTGCGGCATTGTCTAAATAGATCCTGTTCATCTGTATTAATTCAATTTTAAGATTTCTTTGATATCTGATATTATTTTGTTTGCTAGACCTTCAGCAACTGTTTCATTTTCAGCTTCACTGTAAATTCTAATAATCGGTTCTGTATTTGATCTCCGCAAATGTACCCATTCGTTATCAAATTCAATTTTTAAACCATCAATTGTACTATTAGGCTGGTTTTTATACTTTTCCTGCACTTTAATCAGTAAAGCATCAATATCCATTTCTGGCGTCAGCGTAATTTTGTTTTTAGATATATGATAGGTCGGATAACTGCTTTTTAACAGGGAAACCGACTTGCCGAATTTTGCCAGGTGTGTTAAAAACAAAGCAATACCTACTAGGGCGTCTCTTCCGTAATGTGATTCAGGGTAAATTATCCCCCCATTACCTTCGCCACCGATAATTGCATTGGTTGCTTTCATTTGATTAACCACATTCACTTCTCCAACAGCCGCAGCATTGTACTCGCCACCAGCTTTAAGAGTTACATCTCTCAATGCTCTTGTTGATGATAAGTTAGAAACTGTATTACCAGGTGTATTTTTCAGGATATAATCAGCTACAGCAACTAAAGTATACTCTTCGCCAAACATAGATCCGTCTTCGCAAACGAAACATAAACGATCTACATCCGGATCTACCACTATGCCCAGATCTGCCTGTTTGCTCTGCACCACCTTAGCAATCTCAGTAAGATTTTCTGGTAGAGGCTCCGGATTATGAGGAAAATCGCCATTAGGCTCGCAATACAATTCAACTACCTTTTCTACGCCAAGTGCTTTTAACAACGCCGGAACAAAGATACCACCAGTAGAATTTACACAGTCGATCACCACCTTAAAATTCGATTTCCTGATCAGCTCAACGTCAACCAATGGTAAAGAAAGAACTGCATCAATATGTTTCTGCAAATAAGAATCGTCATGTCTTACTTTACCCAAATCGTTTACATCGGCAAAAGCAAATTCAGCCTTTTCAGCCATCTCTAAAATCTCTTTCCCATTCTCATCACTGATGAATTCGCCCAGATCATTTAGCAGCTTTAACGCATTCCATTGTTTTGGATTATGGCTGGCAGTTAGGATAATCCCTCCACCCGCCTGCTCCAAAGGAACAGCAATCTCTACTGTAGGTGTCGTAGACAAGCCAAGGTCTACCACCTCAATACCCAGCCCCTGCAGCGTACCGGTAACCAGGTTATTAACCATATCGCCAGAGATACGTGCATCACGGCCAACTACCACTTTTTTTATACCTGTGTGCTGAATTACCCACGAGCCATAGGCTGCGGTAAACTTCACTATATCAATAGGTGTTAAACCATTTCCGGCGATTCCGCCTATAGTTCCCCGGATTCCAGAGATAGATTTTATTAATGTCAACTGTTATATATTTTATTTTTCAAAAATACGAAAAAATTAAGAAGCCATGTAATTAAACCGATTTGATCTGAATTATCCGACGGTTGTATTACTATTCACTATATTTGCGCCTTCATCATCAATAAGGTCTTTATGCAGCGTAAGTGGTTTCAGTACTGGTTTAACTCTCCCTATTATCATATTCTATATAGTCAGAGGAACGACGAGGAAGCTGAATTTTTAATTGATAATTTAACCGCTCTCCTGAAGCCTGCACTAAATTCCCGCATTCTTGACATTGCCTGTGGCAGGGGCCGTCACTCTGTTTATTTAAATAAAAAAGGTTTCGATGTTACCGGGATAGACCTGTCAGAGCAAAGCATTAAATATGCTAAGCAGTTTGAACAGAAACACCTGCATTTTTTTGTACATGATATGCGTAAGTTGGGTTACATCAATTACTATGATGTTGCGATGAACCTTTTTACCAGTTTTGGATATTTTGAGACAGAAAAAGATCACGTAAACGCACTGAAGTCATTCCGAAAAAGTGTTAAGGATGACGGCAGGGTCGTAATAGATTATTTCAATACACAAAAGATCCTTAAAAACCTTACCCACCGCGAAACAAAAACGGTAGAAGGTATAGATTTTGACATTCACAAGTTCGTTTCTGAAGGAAAGATTATTAAGAATATCAATTTCGAACACAAGAGTAAACATTTCGCATTTGAAGAAAGAGTCGAGGCTTTTACACTGGAAGATTTTACACGGATGTTTGAAAAAAGCGGACTAGCAATTGATGTTACTTTTGGTAATTATAACCTCGATGCTTTTGATCCGGTTAAATCTGATAGACTGATTTTTGTCTGCAAAAAGATATGATAGAGAGTTTACATAATTTTGATGTAGAGCTGTTCCTTAAAATTAACAGGGGACTATCTAATGGGTTTTTCGACTGGCTCCTGCCATTGATGCGCAATCGTTTTTTTTGGTCGCCGCTATACTTGTTCATTATTATTTTCTGTATCAGACAATATAAAAAAAAAGGGCTTTATATCATTGTGGGGATATTGCTGACTTTCGCATTGGGTGATCTGATTTCTTCAAGATTCATCAAGCCATTTGTTTCCAGGTTACGGCCATGTAATGATATTAATCTGTCCGACCTCATGATCAATAGGGTACCTTGCGGCAGTGGCTATAGTTTTCCTTCTGCCCATGCAACAAATCATTTTGGCATTGCTGTATTTCTGATAATTGTGTTTTATCCCAAATGGAAACCTGTCCTGCCGATCGGACTGGCCTGGGCTTTCCTCATTTCGTTTTCACAGATTTATGTGGGGGTGCATTATCCTATAGATACATTTGTAGGTGCTGCATTAGGAACAGCTTTAGGTATCCTGACAGGTAAACTTTATAAAAAATTTCAACCGGAACTTTAATGGAAATCTGGAAAATACTTATTCTCTTCTTCTGCGCTTTTTTAGGCGGATTATCTATATTTTTAGTTAAAAGCGATAAATCACAATTACTAAAACTGATTCTTTCATTTAGTGGTGCCTACTTGTTTGCAATTACGGTACTACACCTGATACCAGATGCTTATAGCGGCCCGGACCACGCGGAGATAGGTATTTATATTTTGATTGGTTTTCTGCTGCAAATCTTCTTGGAACAATTTTCTGAAGGTGTAGAGCATGGACATATCCATAAACATGGGGAAGGCCAGGTTTTTCCTTATGGAATCATGATCAGCCTCTGCCTCCACGCCTTTCTTGAAGGAATGCCATTGGCTGCAGATCAGCATAATGCGCTAATTTTCGGTATTGCACTGCACCACATCCCCGCAGCTTTTGCTCTGGCCAGTATTTTGATGCAAAACAACTTCAAATTTAAAGGGATTGCATTTTACTTGTTGATCTTTGCCATCATGGCTCCTTTAGGATTTTTGCTTAGTTATGGTATTAGCAATGGCAGCATCGGCGGTATCGAGCTTTACTTTAATAAAATGATGGGAATAGTAATAGGTATATTTTTACATATCTCTACCACTATCTTATTTGAATCTAGCGTAGACCATAAAGTTTCCAAGCGAAAGATGATCGCTGTATTACTGGGCATTAGTATTGCACTAATCGGATTTTACACTTCTGGCCATAGCCATGGGGGACATTAACCTCTTCCTCTTGCTTTGTAAAGTAGTTTAGTTAATTGTTCAGCCTCGTCTTCATTTAAATTTGAATCTAAAATAGAAGATAAGTTTACTTCATCGTCCATCTTTTGAAGAAGTGCCTTTCCCTTGTCGTTAATCAATATATCGACAGCCCTTTTATCAACTGCATTTATTTTTTTTACAATCAGGTCTTTTTGCACCAGCCTGTCTACAATCCTGGATGCGTCACACATTTTATCCAGCATCCTTGATTTGATCAGGTTAATCGTAGACGGTTTTGGGTACTGTCCCCTCAATATTCTAAGTACATTGAATTGTTGGGTAGTAACGTCATAAGGCCCTACTGTTTGTTTAATCTTATCGTTCAACCAGTTATTTGTAAATGACACGTTCACAATTGCCTCATGGAACGTGCTTTCATATCGTGGAGACTTAGTTTCTTTCAGCATTTTATTGATTCTCAATTTAAAATTTTAATCATCTTTCTTCTGAGGATCACTTTTTTTCTTCCTTCCATATCGCCATGGACAATGTTTACATTTATTTTTACAGCAAAAACCACGTTTAAGGTGATATTGCTCGGTAAAAACAAGTAACCCGTCCTCATTGAGGTAATAATCAGGATGATCTCTCATCAGTTAAGCAATTTAACATCTAAAATGTTTTTAAAATAACTTTTTAGCAGAATTCCACTCCCATGTGTAGTCCAAATTTCTTTTGGCTTAACCTGAGCGACTGTTATGAGGATATCATTCCAATCTACGTGATCCGATATATACAATTGTAATTCATTTTTGTTTTGTAAATGTTTCCATCCTGTTGCAAATACACGGATTACGTTCACTGCCTTTATATAACTGCGGTAAACCAGCGGTGGAACAAGGTAAATCATATCCGTCAGGTTATTTTTCATTACTTTACGATCGTAAACTTCATATTTCCCCATGTTAACCCCCATCTGCTCATATACTTTAACGAACGGAAGGATACTATGGTGTACAAGGATTCTTTTTTGGGGACAATAGTCACTGATCAACCGGATTAGCCGCTGGCTTTTACCCAGGGCATAAGCACCCAGCATAATATTACTCTGTGTAGTATTCAGCTTCTGGATTTCCAATACTGCATCAGGGTGACTAGTCTCCGGGTCTGCAAAAGTAGTCTCGGTAATTAACACATCAGCATCCACAAATTCTATCGGCTCACAGGTAGGATCTGGCTGCAACTTGTAATCCCCGGTATATAGATACTTAATGCCCTTATACTCCATTAATACTAATGCAGAGCCCAGTATGTGGCCCGCAGGACTAAAACTAATCTTTACATCATTGAGACTAAATGCGGTATGAAAAGGCTTGATATGAAATTCACCAGCAGCAAATTTTTTGTAACGCTGTATCATAAACAGAGAAGTTGCCTGTGTACAATATACATTTGAATTTCCACTGATCGCATGGTCACCATGTGCATGTGAAATTACTGCGTCTTTTACCATTTCTTTTGGATCCAGATAAAAATTTCCATAGGCGCAAAACAGCCCAATTTTAGTTGGCACTAAAAAATCCTCTAATATCATTTACTTTGTTAAGTTTAAAAATTGATTGTGCAATTGCAGCACCTGGTGTATAACCGATTGGCTTCCGTCATTCCCGATCAGGAAATCTGCCATTTTACTCTTTTCATCGTCACCCATCTGTTTATCCATCCTTGCTTTTACCTGCGCAGCGCTCACCCCGTCCCTATCTATCACCCTTTGTATTTTAACCGCAGCTGGTGCGGTAACCAGCACATTAAAATCGCACATTTGATAAGAGCCACTCTCAAAAAGCAAAGCTGCTTCCTTAAGAACATACGGTGTATCCGCTGGAATAGTTACTGCCCACGCATCAAATGCCCTGAAAACCGCAGGATGTACCAATGCGTTTAACCTATCAAGCTGTGCACGGTCATTGAACACTATTCCAGCAATATGTTTATTATTAAGCTTACCTGTTCCCTCATAACTGTCCTCCCCAAATGTCTCTTTTATACCTGCAACTAAAATATTGTCAGTTACCATAATTGACTTTGCAACTGTATCTGCATAAAACACAGGAATACCGAAAGTTTCAAACACACGGCAAATCGTGCTCTTTCCACTGCCTATACCTCCGGTAATCCCTATTTTTATCATTACTTGTCTATAATAAAATCAATCTTCTCAGGCGCAACTTTCACTAGTTTGCAATAATCAGGAAAACGGATGAGCTTAACTGTCAGCTGGTCATGTTTCTGAAATCTCCATTCATTAAGATCTACTACAGCCTCTAGAAAGTCTTCATTTACCTGCTGATAACTTGATAAAGCTACCATAAAAGTGATCTTCACTTTTTTCGGAAATAGCCTTATTGCGTAATAATCCGTATTATTAATCACCTTTAATTGCACTTCGACCGTCTTCTCTGTAAACTCATCTACAGGGATTTTAACCTCCACACTGGAAGGAAATATACTAACATTCTTAAGCACATTCTGTCTCATCGCGACCCTCGCAACCGACATCCCATGAACATTATTCAGTTTTAATGTATCTGTTCTCCATTCGCTGATCTTTCCAAGCTCTTCCTGCGGACCAGATACAGTTACATAATCAGGGTTTAGCTCAATCTCATCAGAAATCCCGAACTGCCTGGTAAATTGCAGGTTTGATATCAACCGTACAGGAACCTTTTTTACTGTCCTTTTAGAAAAATCAAAATAAAGGGTATCAGGACGGATAGAAATAATTTTTTGCCTTGTTTCCAGCTGGTTATTTACACTATATAATTGCTCTGAAAAGAGAATATAATTTCTGTTGTTCAATTTTTCCAGACTTATACTAATAGAAGGCGGACTTACCCTCAGCCGTGCAAAAAGTAATTGCCAGCCTGTACCCTCCACCTGCAGGTCTACAGTGTCTGACTGCAAAGGGTGGAATGCCTTTTTTTGTGGTGCATTAGTATAGACAAGAACTGTTTTAGCCGTATAAACATACTTATTATTCAATGCCAGAAAGAGCCACCCTGCAATAGCCAGCAACAAGCAAGTGACCAGTACCAGGAAGCGTTTCCGCTCTATTTTTGTAAGTTTAATGAAGGGCATGGCCGTAAAATAAACAAATTTAGTAAAACAAAAAAGCCGTGCCAAATATTGGAACGGCTTTCAATGAGTTATTAGAAACTAAGCCTTAGGCAGTTCCGTTGATGCTTTAGTTGCATCTAGAGAAATGGCAGACTTATCAAACCTGATTTTAGTACCACCTTCTACTTCAATAAGGAAGGTAAGGTCGTTCATGTCAACAATTTTGCCGTGAATACCAGCGGTAGTCACGATTTTATCTCCTTTTTTCAAATCTGCAACCAATTTCTTGTGATCTTTTGCTTTTTTAACCTGGGGTCTGATCATAAAAAAATAGAAAACCACCATGATTAGTACCATTGGAACCAATGTACTTAACATGCTGCTGCTTCCGCCTGTGGCTTGTAAAATTACTGTAGATATCATATTTGTTATTTTAATTTTTAAAGATTTGCTGCCGGTTCTTTTACTTCACCAATCAGGTGAACTTCTGTAGTAGAAGGGTTTCCATTAGAGGTAATGGTAACTACTTTATCCTGCATCCCCAATTTACCTGTACTATTAAAAACAACTTTAATCACTCCATTTTCTCCAGGTTTAACTGGTTCTTTTGGTTTCTCCGGGATGGTACACCCACAAGTTGCTGTAGCATCAGTGATAATCAGCGGACTTTTACCTGTGTTCTTAAATTTGAAATCGTAATGTACTTTATCCCCCTGTGTGATCGTACCGAAGTTATACATCCCATGTTCAAAACTGATCACTCCTGCATCCGGCGAAATAGCTGCAGTTGTTTTCTCAGTTACCGTAGTAGTTTCTTCTGTGGTAGATTTTTCTTGCTGGCAGGCCGTAAAGGCAACTGCAGCAAGTACGAATACAAATATTTTCTTCATTGCTATTCTTCTATTAAGCCGCGGCCAATCTTCTTAATACTATTTGTACGTTTAAGATCGCCCAAAATTTTATCTAATATACCGTTTATAAACGAGTTACTTTTTGGCGTACTGTAATCTTTTGACAGATCAAGGTATTCATTGATTGTTACTTTAACCGGAATAGATGGGAAATTCATTAATTCACAAATTGCCATTTTCATCAGAATTGTATCCATTAAAGCAATACGTTCAGACTCCCAGTTCTTAGTACGGTCAGCAATTAATGCCTGATACTCATTGTTATTCTTAAGTGTATAAGCAAACAAATCTTCTACAAACTTACCATCCTCTTTCCAATCTGCACTGATTGGTGTAAGTTTATTCTTAAACGGATCTTCAGAAGTAAAGTTTTTAAGCGTTTTTGCAACCATTCCCTGCATCACCTCTTTATCAACAGACCAGTTGATAAACTTATCTTCAAAAGCCTGGATTATATTTTGGCTTTTCAAAATAATCTTTCTAAAAATAAACTTGATGATCTCTTTTGATCCTTCCAAACTATCATCTTCATCAGCAAGATAAGCAGTATACTCCGGTGTGGTCTTTAATTTATTGTAGATAGTTTTGATAAATTCGGGGTCAGCATGCCAGTTAATCTGGTATTTGTTCACAGCTGCCTTAAATTCTGGATTTCCCTGCAGCAATACGATAAATTTGTTGTGCAGTAATTTTTTGTTGGGATTTAAATCTTCAGCGGTTGGAAAGTGTTTGTTCGATCTTTCAATCGCATCAATTTCCGTATACTCTGTGATTTCGGACAGTAGTGCCAGCATTCTGACATACATTTCATAAACATTGTCGATACTGAGGAGCAATCCCTTCTTAGCAGAAAGTAGATCCTTTTTGTCAGTCATTTGCCAAGCATATATGTTTTGCAGAGCTTTAATTCTTAAGTGCCTTCTATTTAACATGAATGTAAGAACGAGTTGGTAATTTACCGGTTATTAAAATGATGATTTTATTTTCTTTATATCTATTATTCTTTGTTCAGCTATTCTGTTTGCCGCCAGGATAGTTGGTATATTTTCTGTCTTTGATAACTTGATCACATTACGGGTAGCTTCGTAAATATTTTCTGTTAACTGCATCGTCCGTTTTTTTCCGAATCCTGTTAACTCAGAATAACAATTAATCAGTCCGCCAGCATTGATCAGGTAATCCGGTGCAAAAAGAATATTCTTTTCCAGCAACAGCTGACCATGTTTTTGCTCATCTGCAAGCTGGTTATTGGCAGACCCTGCAATGATTGCAAACTTCATTTTAGGGATCGTTTTATCGTTCACTGTAGCACCTAATGCACATGGTGCATAAATATCTACATCAAGGCCGAATATTTTATCAGCCTCTACAGGCTTAGCTTTATATTTCTTGGCCACATAATGTAAACGCTCTTCGTTAATATCACTGATAAAAACCTCTACGTTTTCTTTTCTTAGTAAGTCTACCAGGTGTTCGCCAACGTGGCCAATTCCCTGTACCACTACCGATCTTCCTGCCAGCATATCTGTACCAAAAACTTCTTTCACACAAGCTTTGATACCCAAATAAATCCCTTTAGCAGAAGTTGGTGATGGATCGCCCATACCACCTATTGACTCGGGTACGCCAGTCACATGTTCGGTCTCCATACGGATATACTCCATATCTTTGGTAGACGTACCGACATCTTCTGCAGTGATAAACTCACCATTCAGGTTTTTGATAAAACGGCCATAACTGCGCATCATCGCTTCAGTCTTCCCCTTATAGGAATCACCGATGATCACCGCTTTACCGCCACCAAGGTTAAGCCCTGTGATTGCCGCCTTATAAGTCATACTCCGGGATAAGCGAAGTACATCCTGTAATGCCTCTGCCTCTGTTGCGTAATTCCACATCCGGGTTCCTCCTAATGCAGGGCCAAGCGTAGTATCGTGAATAGCAATAATGGCTTTTAAACCAGAATCGGGATCATTACAAAAAACAACTTTCTTGTGTCCTAAAGCACTTAACTGATCTAAAACTGAGGTTACCATTGAACTATTACCAGACATATGATTTCGTTTACCAGAGAGTTCGCAAAACTAAGGATAAAAAACATTAATTACATTGTTTTAACCAAACAGTTTTAAAAAATCATACGCAATTGGCTAACTTTACAAACTCATGAAGCACCTTCGATTTTTAAATAAACACTTCTATAAATATAAATGGTGGATCATTCCGGGCGTATTTTTTGTAATTATATCCAACATATTCGGGGTAATACCTGCACAAGTTATCGGTCATGCTTTTAACCTGATTACCGAAAATATCCAGATCTATAGTTTGTTCAGCGGATTTGACAGACAACAAATCATTTATGATATTTTTAGCTACAGCCTTTTATATTTTGGTACTCTTGTATTAGTGCTTTATCTGGTGAGGGGATTGTTTTTATTCTTTATGCGGCAGACACTGATCTTAATGTCAAGACATATTGAATTTGACATGAAGAATGAAATTTATGCCCATTACCAAGAGCTTAGCCTTGGCTTTTACCGGCGCAACAATACAGGCGACCTGATGAACAGGGCTACCGAAGATGTTAATAGGGTCAGGATGTATGTAGGCCCTGCTATCATGTATGCGATCAATACTGCAGTACTATTTCTGCTGATTATCACTTCTATGTATTCTGTTAATGCGAAACTGGCCACTTATTGCTTATTGCCGCTGCCTGTACTTGTGGTGATCATTTATTTTGTAAATACGCAGATCAACAATAAAAGTGAACAAATCCAGGAACAACTTTCCCGCTTATCCAGCTTTGTTCAAGAGCGATTTTCTGGCATCCGCGTGATTAAGTCTTATGTAAGGGAAGACTATACAAGAAAAATATTTGCCGAAGAAAGCGCAGGTTATAAGGAGAATGCGATGAGCCTGGTGCGCGTACAGGCACTTTTCTATCCTACCATGCTGCTACTTGTTGGGCTAAGTACGATCCTGACAGTTTATGTTGGTGGAGAACAGGTGCTCGATGGTTCAATTACTGCGGGTAATATTGCCGAATTTATTGTATACGTTAACCAGCTCACTTTTCCAGTAACCATGCTGGGATGGGTTACTACACTGGTACAGCGTGCTGCTGCTTCGCAAAAAAGGATCAATGAGTTTCTTGAACTTCAATCAGACATTCGATCTGGCGAAATCGTTATGCACGCGGTTAAGGGGAATATTATTTTTGATAAGGTTAATTTCACTTATCAGGACACCGGTATCCAGGCATTAAAAGAAGTTAGTTTTGAAATTGAAGCAGGACAATTCATTGCAATTATAGGAAGAACAGGATCGGGAAAATCGACATTGGCCAACCTGATCATGAGAATGTATGACGTAGATTCTGGTAAGATAACTATCGATGGCAACTTGCTGCCCGAAATAAACCTCAATTCACTTAGGGGCCAGGTGGGCTTCGTACCTCAGGAAGTTTTTCTTTTTTCTGATAATATCAGTAACAATATTGCATTCGGACTGGACCAGCTGGAGGAAAAGGCTATTGTTAAAGCAGCAAAGAATGCTGCTGTATACGATAACATAATGGACTTTGAATTAAAGTTCGAGACCATGTTAGGAGAAAGAGGCATTACCTTATCGGGCGGACAAAAACAGCGGGTATCCATTGCAAGGGCGTTGATCAAGGAGCCTAAAATCCTAATCTTTGATGATTGCCTTTCTGCGGTAGACACCAGAACAGAGGAACAAATCCTCAATAACCTGGGGAATGTCATGAAAGGAAAGACCAGCATCATAATTGCCCATAGGATTTCTACGATTAAAAAAGCAGATAAAATTATAGTGCTCGATGAAGGAAGGATTGCAGAGCAAGGTACTCACGATGAATTACTTAGTGCACATGGTATTTATGAAGAGATGTATCAGAACCAGTTATTGGAAGAAGAAAATAAATCTCTTTAATTTCTATTTTGATCTTTACTAATTAATAGTTTATATTTACCCGTACCAAAACCAACAGCAATTACCAAACATGGGAGAATTTGACAACAAAGAGAGAGAAGAGGTTTTTTCTAAGAAAGTACGGGCCGGTAAAAGGACTTATTTTTTCGACGTTAAAGCGACGCGTTCAGGCGATTATTATTTAACCCTAACGGAAAGTAAGAAAAGACTGGAAGACGGTGTATTTGTAAAGCACAAGATCTTCTTATATAAGGAAGATTTTGAGAAGTTTGCTGAAGGATTAAACGAAACAGTTGACTATATAAAAAATCATCAGGAAGTAATTGAAAAACGATATGAGTACTCCGAGAACCACGATGGAGTGATAAAACCTCAAAATGACGATTTTTCATTTTAACTCTTAAGAATAATAATCTGAAGCTCTCTAAAGGAGCTTCTTTTATTATACGACAACTTCTAACAAGTTGCAGGGCATCAATTTAGATTGTCTGCAACTCGTTTAAGTATATTTATCCTGCTTTTACAGTACATTCCTTTACTGCTGCTTCGCTTACGCGTATCCAATTCTCTTCTTCTGACACGTTGGTACCGAGTATAATTTGCTTACTCTTCTCAAACTGATTTTCTATCTGTACTAAAAGCTCCTGAGAGATTGCCTTATTCAAAATACGAACTGGCTCATCAAGTGCGTCTGTTTTTATTTCCAGGTCATAAATTCCTGACACCAGGGTTTTACAAATTACGAGTTCTACATTTTTATCATGCGTTACATTCTTTAGCGCTGTAAATGCATTAATTACCTGGTCTACATTTGCGGCTTTAAACCCTAGAATAATGGAAGGGTTTAATTCCGGATTATCACTGTCATTTGATAAATATATCTCATCAACATCCGCCAATATTGATTCTATTACTAATCTGTCCATAATTTAATTCTTTAGAAATCTATGTCTTTAAAAGGAATGAAAGACCTTATTGTTTGGTTAAAGATTAAATATTACTCACTGTTTACTCAATTATTATTATACATTGAGGTTTAAAGGAGGCTACCTCTTCTTTAAGAAAAACATATCATCTTATGAATACAATCCTTTTTATGGTTAGTGGAGTTAATGTAGGCGCATCAGAAATCATGATTATCTTACTTGGACTGTTTGTAGTTTTCCTTGTAATGAGAAATTTATTTGTTCAGCCGAAGCAATAAAGTGTAATACTCTTAAAAGTATTAAATAGGATCACCGGAAAACTTTTCTTCAGAAATTTTGTATGGTATAAGCGACTATCAGATCAGGTTAAATATATGAGTTCCGCTTATGCAAACATTTGAAGAGACGAAAAAACTGCTATCAAATTCTACCATCTATTATCTAATAGCTGTTGGTATGGATAGCAACTATTCTTACGTTAACGCACGTTACCAACGAATATTTGAAGAATTTTATGGTAACCTTGTTGGTCAGCATTACTCCATCACCATGCACCCAGAAGATCTGGAGATTTGCAATTCAGTTTCCCAGAAAGCATTTAGCCAGCCAGACAAAGTATTTCCTGCAATTATTAGAAAACACGATGGAAAAGGTGGTTATGTAATTACCCAATGGGAATATAAAGCAATGTTTAATGATCAAAACGAACCAGCTGGCGTATTTTGTATCGGTCATGATATTACCAAATTCATGCAGAATAGTACAGAACTTAAAGATACAAGAGAATCACTGACCAAAACACAGCTTACGCTCGAACAGATCAATTACATCCAATCCCATGTCTTTAGAAAACCCATTGCAAATATTATGGGATTAAACCTGCTATTGAAAACAATGGAAATGAATCCCGAATTGGAAAAGATATTTAACCTGATTAATGAAAGCGCTGCGGAACTGGATGAAGTAATCAGAGCAATGTCTGTAAAAAATATCCAGTAAAATATAATGCGGACATCCTGGTTATAGACATCCGCATTTGATATGATAAGTGGAAAAACTTAAACTAAAGTAGCTTCCAATGTAATTTCCAGATTATACGCTTTGCTGACAGGGCAGTTTGCTTTTGATCCGGCAGCAATTTCCTGAAACTGCTCTTCACTAATCCCCGGAATACTTGCTTTCAACACCAGGTTAGAAGTAGTAATTACACCGTTATCTAAAGTAATCGTAGCCTTTGTTTCCAGAGATTCCGGATTGAAGCCAGCTTCAGTCAAGTCCAGACTCAATTTCATAGTAAAACAACCAGCGTGTGCCGCTGCCATCAGCTCTTCGGGATTAGTGCCCGGGCCTTCAGCAAACCTGCTGTTAAATGAATACTGAGTGTGGTTAAGTACAGTGCTGTCAGTAGTTAAATTACCCTTACCTTCTTTAATAGTGCCATTCCAAACGGCTGTTGCATTACGTTTCATATTATTTTATTTAGTTTATGATAGCAAGCTACCTCATAATTATTTTGAAACGAAGCTTCCGCAAAAATTAATCCATTCTACGTCCTAATAGTTTAAAACCACCCGCACAAATTACCAGTAAAAGGATCAGTATAATCCACAGCCAGTTATAACCGTACCTTTCTGCAAGAAAAAAACCGGCTGGGGGACCAATTACCTGGGCTACCGACCAACTAATAGTGTAACCGGCAGCATACTGTCCCCTATTGGATTCATCCGCACGGCCCATTGCAAAAGCGTTGATAAATGGCAAGGCAAACATCTCACCAATGGTGAACAAAATGATGCAAAGTACCGCAAGTGCTATCGGTGCAATACCGGGCAGCAGCAATGATAGATAAGCAAGGATGATAAGCAGTACCCCACGAACGATATAATGAACGGCAGAATGTTTATTTTGAATCTTATTAATCATGACCATTTCAAATAATGCAATGATCAATCCATTCAATCCAAGGATCAGCCCAATTTTAAATTCACCGATTAAAAACACTTCTTTATAAAAAAGGGGCACCACCCTGAACATCAAAAAGAAACACGTACTAAGAAGCGTATTAAGTATTAAAAATTGGACAAACAAAACATCTTTCCAAGGTTTAATAGCAGCTAAACTTTTAACTCCATCTTCAATCTTTTTTCCAGCTCCTTTGGCCGCGGGTAAAAAATAAAAGATAAATCCGCCTGCGATAATAGTTACTGCACCATCAACAATAAATAACATGGGATAGCTAAACGATGCGATGATCCCTCCGACGCTACTACCTACCGCAAACCCAAGGTTGCCAGCCAAACGGTTTAAAGAATAGGACCGTGTAGCTGTGCCTTCTTTGGCATAGACTGCAATTGCCGCATAATTTGCAGGCTTAAAAGCTTCAGAAAAAAAAGCGATCACTAAAGTAAAAATACAGAGTAAGTGAAAATTGGTCAGCATCGAGAAAATGATGAAAAATGCACCACCAATTACTGAAGAGAAAACCTGAACGGCACTGAAACCGATCACATCAGTTAATTTCCCACCAGCAACTGCGCCCAAAATAGCCCCAACACCAAATAATGCAATAATTAATCCTGCATCAGAAGGTGGCCTGTGCAGGTACTGCGTCATATATAAACTCATAAAGGGAACAGCCATGCTGCTACTCCTGTTAACCAATATAACGGTACTTAAAATCCACGTCTCCCTGCTTAATCCCGAAAACGATTCCCGATATATTTTAGTAATGCTTTTAATCATTATTCATTTTACCGGTTACATAACTGTAAGCCGACAACTTAATATGGTAATTAATTTTTGCTTCGGCAAGCTGACTTTCCGTTTGCTGCAAACTAGCTTGTGCACTTAACAGATCAGACAAGTTGTTTAATCCTGAACGATAGTTATCCCTGTTTACTTTAAGGTTTTCTGCTGCAGCTACCAGATTATCTTCTAATATCTGGACTTGCTCATAGGCTTCAGTCAAGTCATACCAGCTTCTCAGCATTCTTACCTGCAGCAAGTTACTACCATTAACTAAGTTATTTGCTGCAATATTTTCTGCTATTTTATGTTGCCTTAATAAATGTTTTCCTTCGCCCCACCAACCGGAAATCGGAATGCTTACAACCCCCATAGTTACAGGCGTAAAACGACTCCCAAGGCCCCGGTCTATTACACCAACTTGTGCTGCACTAACTCCCACGGAAGCCGACGGCAGGTAATCTGCCCGTTTTAACTTCGTCTGTAAGCTTTCTGCAGAAACACCTTTTTGAAGCAGTTTATAATCATCTGTATTATTCAATACCGTTTCTGGCTTCACATATAGCAAAGCCGGATCACGTACGTGTTGCACAGAATCCGTCAGTATTAATCCACTGTCATATGGGACACCAATAAACTGGCAAAAATCAAGCAAGGCCACCTGTTTCAAATTGGCTATTTTAGATTTGTTCAGTACCAACTGGTTCTTTTGCACTTTAACTTTAAGCAGTTCATTTTTCGCAATCAATCCCGACTTTAGATAGTCTAGCATTTCTTTATATAAAGTATCCAAATAGCCCTCATTGGATATCACAGTTTTATACTGTTCATTGGTATTAATCAGCTGCAAATACTTCTGCTCGGTGACCAAGTTGACCGAATCTTTAGCTTGCTTTAATCGCGTCTGGTTTACTTCCACCTGTAATTTAGCAAGCTCGTTACTTGTACTGATTTTACCACCAGCATAAATCGGCTGCATGGCTGTAATATTGGCTAGGTAAAAATTATTGATCCCCCGAGGTACCAGTCCTGGAATAGCCGGGATAAAATCTTTTAATCCATATAGGATCACCCCATTGGCATCTACCTTAGGATAATAAGCAGATTGCGCTGCCTTTTTACCTTCTTCCGCATAACCGATGCGCAGCCCGCTATTTTTCAGGCTGATATTATTTGTAATTGCAATTTCCTTACTTTGCAGCAGAGACAGCTTTTGCTGTGCGTTTACCATAACAGCAAATAAGGTAAGAGCTATCGATAAAACTATTTTAACTTGCATAATTAAACTTTTGAAGGTTCTGTAACTGCCTCTTGCCCCTCATCTTCTTTACGAAAGAATAGCCAGTACAATACAGGTAAAACAAATAAGGTAAGCACCATAGAAAAAAGTAATCCGAAACAAATGACGGTCCCCAGTGGGCCCCACAATGAAGATTTGCTGATAATCATCGGGATTACTCCTACCGCAGCGGCAGCTGATGTTAAAAATATAGGTCTCATCCTTCGCTCTCCGGCATGAATTGCGGCTTGTTTAACAGTCATCCCCTCATGGATCCGCATTTCACCAGCAAAGTCGATTAGGATGATCCCATTCCTTACTACAATCCCGCATAAGCTTAACATACCTACAAAAGAGGTAAATCCAAATGGATAACCGGTAAGTATCAAACCGAGTCCTGCACCAAACAAACTCAATGGCATCGTCACTAAACTTAGTCCCGCATGCTTCAGTCCTTTAAAGTGGAATAATAAGATAAAGAAAATCAGGACGATACTAGCCAGTAATGAAAGTCCCATTGGCCCCATGTTTTTGATCATTTCTTCCCGCTCTCCGCCATAAGTAATTGTTACACCAGCAGGTAACTCCAACGCATCAACCTCTTCCTTAAATCGGCCAAGCACCTCTGCCGGCACAGCATCTTTCTCTGTATCCACCCTCACCGTTAAAGTCTTTACCCCATTTCTGTGTGCAATCTGTCCTTCTGTCCATACCTGATCCAGATCTGCAATCTGCCTAATTGGCACAACAGATCGGGTTGAAGGAGAAGCAATATACTGATTGCTAATATCAGAAGGCTTATTACGCAGGTCTCTCGCAGTCTTAACACTTACATTGATATCATAATCATTTTCCCATAAACGAGTGGCACTCAAACCCTGGAAATTCATCGCCAGTGCATCAGACAAATCTTTTTTAGTAAAGCCGAGTCTCCCGGCTTCGTCGGGTTTAATCTTCAATTCAAAAGCCTGGTTCATCTCTTCATAATCTGTTCTTACCCACATTACATCCTTCACCCCTTTAGTCATCGCTGTTACCTTTGCTCCCACAGCTTTCAGATCCGCAATACTATCTCCGCTGATCCTAATTTCAATCGGTGCCAATGCAGCAATCATACTTAGCTGTTTCATCCGGATATAAGCATTTGGAATAGAGTCGCTATAGGTATGCTGATATTCTTTTAAGATTTCTTCTGTAGTCTCTTCAGCAGTAGTGTTTACTAAAATCTGCGCGTAATTTAAAGCTGGCAAGCTAGGCGCATACACAGTATGGAACCGAGGCGATCCAGAACCAATAAAACTCGTATAATGTACTACTCTTTTATCCTTAGCCAGCTTTTTCTCCACTTCCTTTACTACAACAGCGGTGCTTTTGAGATTGTTGCCAGTTGGTAAATAGATTTCTACAGCGAACTGATTTCTTTCTACCTTAGGGAATAGCTGCTGTGGAACGTTGCCCAAAAACACTATCCCGAGCAATACCGCTACAACCGCAGCTGCCACCGTTAAACGGTCGTGTATAAAAGCTTTTTCCAGTGCACTATTATAAAATCCCTGCAACCTGTCCAGCATCGTCTTCTTCGCTTTAACCTCGTCCTTTTTACTATGATCGGTCAGTCCCTTTTTAATCAGCACCGTATTCAAAAATGGCACAAGCAGCATCGAAATGATCAACGATAGCGATAATGCAATGATGATCGTTATCGGAAAAATACTGATAAAATCACTTGCTATCCCATCCAAAAATATCATTAATGGTGCAAAAGTCGCTGATATGGCAAGCGTAGCAGTAAACACGGAAGGGAACAACTCCTTTGCGCTGCCCACTGCAGCATCCCATAAAGAAAAGCCATGATCCAGCTTTTCCACATGGTTATCGATCACCACAATAGGGTCATCTACCACAATCCCCAGTACAATAATCAATGCCGCCAGCGTAACCGTATTCAGTTCGATCTTAAACATATACATAATCGCGAGCGTGCATAGTATTGTGATTGGAATCGTTGCACCAGCTACCCCTGCTATCCTTAATGGCAAAAGCAGCATCGTAATAATCACTACAGCGATCAGTGCAATTCCAAACTCTTTCATAAAGTGAGAAATAGAGTCATTTACTACCTCAGGCTGATTAGCCAGTTTTGATAACTTAATATCTGAAGGGAAATTCCTGGTGAGCGATTCCAGGTGATCGTCGAGTTCTTCTCCGAATTTCACAATATTTTTGCCCGGCTGCATTTCCATAGAAATTACAATACACTTTGTACCATTTGTGGTTACATAAGCATCAGGATCTTCATATTCGCGCCTCACATCGGCAATATCTTTCAACCTGATGATATTCCCATTTTCGTCTGAACGGATAATCAGCTGTGCAAGATCACTTTCACTGCTGTAATAAGTTTCTACATAAATAGGTCTGTCGATAGTATTTCCTTTTACCTTTCCCGACGGACTTACCATACCCTGATTTTTTATGGCTTGCATTACTAATCCGGCATTTAATCCATAAGATGCCAGTTTATTATTATCGACATAGATACCTATCTGTTCTTTTAAATTTCCGGTATGGCTAATTTTTGAAAGAGAAGGTATTTTCCTGATCTCGCTCTCTAGAGATTTAACATATTTTTCCAGCTCCTTGTATGGTCGGTCCTTCGACTCTACCGCTAATAATACCGCAGAGGTACTTCCAAAATCACTGTTTACTAATATGCCTAACACCCCATCCGGTAATTGGCGCTGCAAAAGCAGCATGCCATGTTTTAATTTACTCCAAAAAGCTTCCGTTTCTACTTTATTTGGCTTTTCAGTAATCTCTACATAGATATACATCATCCCATCCTTCGAAAATGAATAAGTTTTACTTTTATCTACTTCCTGAAAGCTGAACAGGTACTCTTCTACCTTATCCGTTAACTGCTCTTCCACTTGTTTAGAAGAAGCGCCCGGGTAATAGCCGATAACCAGTCCTTGCCTCACGGTAAATTCCGGGAATTCATTCCTAGACATGTTAAACAGGGCATAAAGGCCAAAAACGACTAGTAATCCAGCAATGCTTAACGAAATCTGTCTGTGTTTAAGCGCGAGCTCTATAATTGATTTCTTTTCCATGTTATCCTTTTATAGCGCGCGTTACTGAACAATTTTAACAACAGTACCTGAAGTTATCTTTTGATAACCGGAAATGATTACCCTGTCTGATGGCAGCAGACCATCACTAATAACTACCACATCATTCATTAACTCTCCACGTTTCACCTTTTTACGTTCAGCCTTATTCCCTTCCTTATCCACTACATAAACGAAATTATTATTTTGCTCATCTACCTGCAGTGCGATTAACGGAATGCGGACAACACTACTGTCAGCTATTGCTTTGGTTAAGTTATCAGCAAAAAACACATTTGCCACCATTCCAGGCTTCAACTGTCCGTCACCATTAGAAAGCCTAACCTTTACATTATAGCTATGAGATGGCCCATCAGCAACTACACCGACCTCTTCAATTTTCCCTTTAAAACTTCTGTTGGTTAAAGCTGCAATCTTAACAATTGCTACCTGTCCCTTTTTTATTGCGTTTATTTCTGCTTCGGGTACAGGGACGATAATATTTACCTCTTCTAATTTCACTAATTTAAATATTGGTGATCCAGGGGCAGCGAGGTCGCCTGCTTCTGCCATCTTTTCCCCTACATAACTAGCTGTTGGCGCATATAACTTCGTATGTGCAATATTTTGATAAGTTGCCCTGGCTATAGACACCGCCTGATCAAGATGAGATTTAGCTTCTACGAGCTTCACTTCTGCAATACTTCCCTTTTTAAAAACTTCAGCAATACGGTTATAATTATCCCGCGCCAATTTCTGTTGTGCCAACTGTGCGTTATATTGATTCCGGTACACTGTTTCATCAACAGAAGCAAGTAACTGTCCCTTTTTCACTTGTTCTCCTTTATCTACATTAATCTGTGTAATGTTACCAGATACCTGAAAAGCCAGCGTAATCGATTTACTTTCTTTAACCGTCCCATTGTAACTAATCTCTTGCTCAATATTGTTACCATTGCTCATGGAAAGAACCTTAACATTTATGGGAGCAACGGCTATTTTTTCATGTTTGTTATTTCCACAGCTAACCAGCATAGCGATTACCGGCAGTGCAAAAAGTAAAGGAGAACTTCTGAAGATCATAATTTAAATTTTAGAGATTAGTTTATTTAAGTCCGCGTACAACAATACCAATCAGCCATTGCAGCCGCTGTTCAAGTAGTTTATCAGGTGAGCCGCAAAATGCATCTTGTTCTATTCCCCTTAAAGAAAGGGTGATTACCGATACAAAGAAATCGAGCTGATCAGGAGAGATATAGGTAATTTCTTTTTGATCAATGCTATACTGAAAGATAGCTTTCATCACTATCGCCTCTAACTTGGAAAGATGTGTTCTAAAAAAGGCAGCATGGCTGCTTCCTTCAAGTATTTCATTGGCCAGAATAGCATAAATATCAAATGCCTGCTGTATCATTTCCAGCTTCTTTGAAGTGTAACTGATTAATTTGGATTCTAGGGAGGCAGACTGGACAATTGCCTGAGTAGCAGTTTCAATAATTGTTTTTATCTCTAAAATAATGAAATCCTGCAGTACCTGATCTTTATTATTATAATATTTATAAACTGTAGTTCTGGATTTTACTGCCAGTCTTGCAATATCATCCATCGAAGCTTTAGTATAACCATGAAGCCGGAACATTTCTTTTGCAGCCTCCATGATCTGATTTTTTTGAAGTAAATCTTTCTCTGTAAGCTGATTGTCTTTTGATAATATTGGCAAAATAAAATAATTAGAGAGTTAATAATATGAACAAATGTACATTATTTGTCCATTTGTCCAACTTTATTCTACACTAATCTTATATCGTAGGTATATATGTTTAATAAATAATGAAAGTTGACCTGTACTGGAAGCGATTAAACTTTAAAAGTGTCAATCAATATACTCTAATTCCCTTTTATTAAATAAAAACTTGATGGTGCGTATTGATGATAATATCTCTGATTTCCTGAGGTAAGTCGCTATCTGGGTTAAAGTGTATTGCTGCAGTATCCGAACTAAGGTTGAAGTGATCGTAAATACTTTCTGTTTTTTCTAATCTCTTTTGAATGGATTTAAGACCAAAATATAGGTGATAATCTTTTTCTACTTGATCAATCAAGCTATAGAATAATTCCTGTTGCTTTTGCAGGTCAGCGACTTTCATGGTTAGGTTTGGTTATTTGGTCTGTATTACTAAGGCAAAAGTTACCTTTAGCATACACTTGTATTGCGTCTAATGACACATTTATCATTAAAATCTACGCAACATTACATTAGGCAGACAAATATACTTAAGAGTTATTCCCCAATCAAATAATTATGGATAATGATAATATGCGACTAAAAGGGAGCTTTGGCTCAGATTAATTTTTTAATTACACAGTATCTTTACAATCTTCCCGCCCACTGCATATGTTCTTTTACAAATGACAAAGTGTATTTGGATAAGTATCAACTTGTATACCAAGTCAGATTATAAAATAATTTCAAGGCAATACAATAAATCCATTTTTTAAGCGTCTTATTTCCGAGAGCGTTAATTAGATAACGGGGATCTTCCACCTGGAAGTTCCCCGTTTCTTTTTATAAAGATCCTGTCCTTATCAGCAATTCTTATATTTGCCTAAACTCTTAATCTATGAAAGCACAACTGCTTTGTTTTTTATTGATTCTTATCTTTTTCAAAGCTGCCTCACAATCGCCCGCACAGGTGATACCAGATTTTAAGTTTTACAAAGCTGATGGAACTGTATTTAACAAATCCCAGATTAAGCCTGGTAAAAAATCAGTAATTGTATTTTTTGATGCCACTTGCAGCCATTGTCAGAAGACTATGCTCGAACTCTCTAAAAAATATGCAGAACTCGAAAAGCTGAATATCTACCTTGTATCATTAGATCAACATATTACGATGAACTATTTTATGAGCCGGTATGGCAAAAATCTGGTGGGCAGGAAAAATGTATTGATGCTGGAAGAGCGCGACCACGTTTTTATTCCTCTGTTTAAACCTGTCAAATATCCCTCGCTATTTGTATACTCCCCACAAAATAAGCTTACTTTTTATACTAGTGGAGATGAAAAACTAGCACAATTCTTTGCAGCACTTAAAAAGTAACAGCTATAAATTATTAAGGTAATCATTTAAAATAGGCAGATCAGCTTCAGCCCAGTCTACCGCTGATAGTTCTTCAGGAAATAACCACATAAACTTAGCGTGTTCCGTAAGCCTAATTTCACCACCAGTTATTTCACATAAAAAGGGGATTAAACAAATTGCTTTACTCCCTGTTCCGTTAACATGGGAAGTAAGCCTTTCTATAATCTTCACTGTAATGCTTAGTTCCTCTTCAATCTCCCGTACTATACAGGCTTCAGCGGTCTCCCCTGTTTCTACTTTACCCCCAGGAAACTCCCATTTTAAAGGTAAACGCATGGCCGCCCCGCGTTGAGCAACCAATATTTCTCCGCTTTTCCGCATAATTAGCGCACAGCATACATCAGTCATGACACAAAAATATTAAAATCAATACATATACTGGCATAGTGATAAGAAATTCAATTTGCCATTAACCCATCAGCGGGCGATAAATACAGGGTGTTCATCGACAAATGTACTACGCTGATAGATTATAGAAATATCCTCCGGTCGCTGGCATATGGTTTGGACTAAGAGTAATAACTAACACACAAACAAAATGAAAAGAATAGTTTTAGCTGTCATATTCGGAGTAGCTTCGTTAAGCAGCATCAGCACTAAAGCACAAGTAAGTTTAAATATAAATATTGGTTCACAGCCACAATGGGGACCTACAGGATATGATCATGTGGACTATTATTACCTTCCAGATGTAGATGCTTATTATTATGTACCTTCAAGTCAGTACATTTACCAGAGCAACGGTAGCTGGGTATGGAGAAATAGTTTACCATCCCAATATGCTAATTACAACTTATATAATGGTTATAAGGTAGTGGTTAATAGGAACAAACCTTATCTTTCTCACCAGAATGATGTAAAGCAATATAGTAAATACAAAAACTATGGTGGTAAACAGGGAAGCATCAGAGATAGCAGAGACACAAGATATGTAAATGCAAGGAATACAAAGGGAAACTCTTCTGCACAGCCAAGCCGTACTCAGCAACCAAGCCGCAGTCAGCAAACTAGCAGACCAACTAACAACATCCATTCCAGTAACACCAGAAAGGATGTAAAAAGCAGAGGTGATAACAGTCAAAACAAGAACAACAAAGGAAGAGGAAACGATTCCCGCGTAAGAGGATAAACAAAAACACACAAACAACAAAAAACGCTGGTCTCTTATAGGATTGGCGTTTTTGCATTATATTAGTCTCATGAACCTTTCTTTAGAAAACAAACATGCAGTAATCTGTGGAAGCACACAGGGTATTGGATTGGCAACTGCAATCATCCTTGCAGGTCTTGGGGCTACCTGTGTGTTAGTCGCCAGAAACGAAGATTCCCTAATTAAAGCAGTAAAAGAATTACCCATCAAACACAAACAACAACATAGTTACGTTGTAGCAGATTTTATTGATACGATTTCTGTAGAAAAGGCTATCAATAGTATTATAGCAAAGCAAACAATAGAGATCCTGGTTAACAATAGTGGCGGTCCCCATCCAGGGCCCATTACAGCCGCAAAAACAAGTGATTTTGAAAACGCTTTTACTCAGCACCTCATTTGCAACCACATCTTAACGAATGCAGTTTTACCAGGAATGAAAGCTTCAGCTTGCGGAAGGATTATCAATATTATATCCACCTCTGTAAAAACCCCATTGCCAAACCTTGGTGTATCAAACACTATTAGGGCAGCAGTAGCTTCATGGGCTAAAACGCTATCAAACGAGGTGGGACAGTATAACATTACGGTAAACAATGTACTTCCCGGACTAACAAATACTATGCGTTATAAAAAACTGATAGAGAACACATCGGCATTACAAAACATCACAAAGGAACAAGTTGAAGAAAGTCTTATCAACTCCATTCCGATGCGGCGAATAGGGTTAGCAGAAGAGATCGGAAATATGATAGCATTTTTAGCTTCGCCAGCAGCTTCTTATATAAGTGGAACAAATATTCCCGTCGACGGAGGGAGAACTGCCTCCTTATAAGATATTAACATCTTTTAACAGCAGCTAACATTTAATCCACAATAATATTAACACCGGAAGGTTTAACTCCAAATAAAAAGCTGAAAATTTTAATTTGGTAGTCAAAAGTTGAACTTATTCACAAAAACCCACAGATAAAGAGAAGATGCCAACACTTTATCCACACGAGTTGTTCATAACCAAAATTAATTCATTCCTTTCTTAAGGAATATCATATAATGACATTAAAACTCTGCTATATCGATAATACAAAAATGTTATCCACATCATAGTACCATTGATAATCAATATAATAACAAACTTACCAACATACACACGTTGATAACTAAAAAGTTATATATACAAAAAAAGCCGGATAAATCCGGCCTCTCTTATTGTATAAATTGTTTGGAAATGAGGCTTATTGAACAACTACACCATCTTTGGTAATTTTAATAAATGCTACTTCTGTACCTTTCTTAACATCAATTTGATAATATTGTGTTTTATCTGGATTGGTAACAAGAAATGCTGTAGTTGGGGTCCACTCTTTATAAGCATCTGCTTTTAAAGTAGTTGTTACTGGAGTAGGTAGTTCTTCTAGTTTTACCGGCACTTTTTGCGTACTATCTTGCTGTACCACTATTGCTACTGGAGCTTTACTTTCTGATGCTTTAACTGTTGAAAATCCTGCTATTGCAACTATTGCTGCTGTTAAAATGAAATTTTTCATAAAATTTGTTTTTTTAAATTTAGTCTGGAGCAGTATAATAGAAATCTGCAACCACGACTGTTCGTTTAATTCAACTATTTAATCTGGACAGTATAGTATGATAATGATGCCAGAAGTGGCACATAAAATAAATTATTGAAAATCAAGTTATTATGAATAATCATTTATAAAAGCATGTAGAACTTTTCTACATTTTGCTGAAATTTGTATCAAAAAAAATGCTGACATCCATCAGCATTTTTTATTAACTACCTATTATAAGCCGAGGCCTATTTCTTTCGCAGTTTATGTTCACTGCATATTTTCAACAAAGATTGATTATTATTTAATAATCAAGTTTTATAAAAAAACCAGCACAAATCCGACATTTAGAGCGTCAACGTAACTTAATTGGTCTTTCGTATTAATTAGTGACCTAATATATAATTATTTTGTAACAATCTTATAAAAAAACTATTTTTTTACACAATAAAATCCACTTTTTTACGGGACCATTTTAAATTTCAATAAAAATTACCTATAAATTCATTTTTATAGGGATAAATAATTGATTTTAAGCAAAACGAACATTTCATAAATAAGATGATTGTGGTTTAAAATTCTTAAAATTTTATATATTTATTGCCGATGGACAATTATAAGCCTTTATTAATACTAAGTGAACAAGAACAGCGTGTATTAGGTGTTCTAATCGAAAAGAGCAAGACTACGCCCGACTATTATCCAATGACTATTGCGGCACTAACTACTGCTTGTAATCAAAAAACCTCAAGAAATCCTATTGTTAGTTACGATGAGGAGACAGTAACGCTTACTTTAAACACATTAAAAATTAAAGGGCTAACGAGCACGGCAACAGGTGGTGGCAGCAGGAGTATCAAATACAAACATAATCTGGCGATAGTTTATCCGCTCATTCCATCGGAGTTGACAGTAATTTGTTTACTCCTTTTACGCGGCCCATTAACTCCGGGCGAGATCAATACCAACTCTGCCAGACTATATGAGTTTGAAACCATTGAAGAAATACAGGAGATCTTGCAAAAACTGGCCACAGAAGAACCTTTTTATGTAAAACAGCTCGCTAAAAAAAGCGGACAAAAAGAGGCAAGATTTGTACATTTATTTGGTGGTGAGCCGGAAGACAAAGAAATTCCAGAACCTGAAACTAAACAGGAGGACAACAGCGCTTTGGAAGAACGGGTTGCTAAACTGGAGCAGGAACTGGAAGACGTTAAGGAAATGCTAAACGTATTATTGAATCAATAGTGCTTAATCTAATGAAACAAAAAGCTCTGATTGCATTAACCAGCGCCCATTAATTTTACGCCACATGGCAGAATAGTTACCTCTAAAACTATCTGTCTTGTAATTCCATGCGCCGCTTTCCCATGCTAGTATACCACTATCAGCTATGACAATTTCGGAAGGTATACGCTCAAAAACCGGGGGATGAGTGGCAAACATTTCCGTAAAAACCTGTACAAGGAGCGCTTTACCGATGTACTGTCCACCTTCACCTGAAATCACGATCATATCATCCATCCAATATTGTGCTATTCCAGCTACATCACATTTTAATATTGCCTCATTAGAATTTGCGCGCGACTGCCAGATGAGCTGTTCTTCTGTTTCCTTTAATTCTTTCAAGATTTCTATGTTTTTAACAATTGGTTTGTAATATAATGACTAAATCATTTCTTTTTACATAGAATTTCGCTTATTTGCCACATATAATATAACGATGCATATAGGAATAATTGGCTTGGGAGATATGGGCAAACTTTACGCTAAAAGTTTTGCAAAAGCAGGGTACCAGGTTTGTGGAGCAGATTTGCCAGAGTTTCATGAAAAATTACTAGAAGAATTAACTCCTCTTGGTATTGAGGTACTAACTGATGGAAAAGCCGTATCCCGAAAATGCGATGTGATCTTTTACGCAGTAGAGGCAGAAAAAATAGCTGAGGTAGTTGAGCGCTTTGGTGCAGCAACTAAATATGGCGCTATTGTTGCCGGACAGACCTCGGTTAAACATCCAGAAATTGCTGCTTTTGAAAAGTATCTTCCCAAAGATGTAAATATCATCACCTGTCATTCTTTACATGGGCCTGGATTTGAGCCTAAAGGGCAAACATTAATTGTTATCCCTCACCGTTGTAATGCCGCTGCTTACCAGCGAATGACCGATCTGCTTGCGGTACTGGAATCTGACATGGTAGAAATGAGCGACTTTCATGCGCATGACAAAATCGTAGCAGATACACAAGCGGTAACTCATATGGGTTTTGAAAGTATGGGCACCGCATGGAAAGAGGCCGGTTTTTTTCCATGGGAAAACACAGCATATCTTGGCGGAATAGATAATGTCAAAATACTGACTATGCTAAGAATTTTTAGTTATAAAGCACATATTTACGCTGGCCTGGCTATAATGAATCCTTATGCACGTCAACAGATCAGACGTTATGCCCAGTCAGAATCAGAACTTTTTAAAATGATGATTATGGAAAAAGAAGCAGATTTCCGTAACCGCATAAAAGAAGTTAAAAATTTCCTTTTCCCTGATACAAAACAATTTCTGCTACTAGACAATGATGTGATGAAAGAATTTTCATTATCAGGTACAGGTGCACCCCGTACACCAAATTCTCACTTGAGCTTGTTAAGCATGGCCGATGCCTGGTATCACTTGCGGATTAACCCATATGACAATTTGATCTGCCAGACCCCTCCTTTCCGTTTAAGGCTGGGAATCGTAGAGTACTTATTCAGAAACGAAGAATTATTAGAAGAATCAATAGCTGCCGCGATCTACGATAAACAGATCCGCGCAGACGACCTGGAATTTCATTCTGCAGTTCGTGAATGGTCTTCTATCATCGGCTATGGGGATATCAATGGTTATAAAGAACATTTTAACCAAGCTAAATTGTTTTTTGAAGACAGATTAGAACAGGGAAGGATACAAAGTGGAGAAATGATCAGCAGGCTAAATAGAAACTGCTGATCAGTTAACGGATTATGCAGGGACTTTAAAAGCTCTTCTGGCAATCATTTTCCAATCACCTTTATTTTTTTTCCATACCAATACAATACCCAGATGAACAGTTCCCGGTTTGCCACCGTCATTTGTACTGGCACTAAGGATATGACGCACTATAGCCACATCGCCTGCAATGCTAATTGTCTGTTCAGTAAGCTCAATAGCTAAAAAATCTGATTTCTTAGTCGTAATTGCATCAACAAAAGCATCTTTGTTTTCAATTTTCCCACTAGAATGTCCATAAGTAAGATCGGAAGACAATACGCTTTCGAGATCTCCCTTGCTGCCGCTCACCATTGCCAGTCTTAATTTTTCTACCCCTGCAGCAACAGCAACTTCATCTTTTGACTGTGCATTTGCGCCTAAACCTGCGGCAAAAATTAGTAGCATTACAGTTAGTTTCTTCATAATTTTATATTTGATTAATAAGGTTATTTACATCATCCGGCCAACTATTAAATTATTTTAGCCGCTTATATAAAGCACAATCAACTTTAAACTGCAATTTACAAGATTCTTATAAGTTTTACATCAAGCAGTAATTAAATTACTCGTTGAAAATGAACAGAATAATCAAATAATGAACAAAATACTTTCAAAAAGAATCTTTTATTTTGTTGGCTTAGCGCGCCAAAGAGACAAACCGTATGTTTAATAATACATCTCCTATCACAATAAACGAACAAGAAAGACTAAACAGTCTTATAGAATTTGATATCGATTATCTCGATCTTAAAGCTAATTTTAAAGAACTTGCAAGCTTGGCCGCAAAAATTGCAGGAACAGAAATATCGCTTATCAACCTAATTGACTCTTTTACACAATGGACGGTTTCAAACCACGGGTTTGATATTGAGCAGTTACCCAGAACAGACTCTGTTTGTCAGTATACAATTACAAAAGACAGTTACTTTGAAGTCCCCGACCTGTCGGCGGATGAACGTTTTAAAGACAAACCTTATGTACAAGGAACAACACCGCTCAAATATTACCTTGGCGTGCCGTTAACCACTACAGAAGGACAACATATTGGCGCACTCTGCGTAATTGACACCAAATTAAAATCATTAAATCCCGAAAAAATAGAACTGTTAAAGATTGTTGCTGATGAGATAATGAGCCGTCTTTATGCACTTAAAATTATTAATAGGCTGCGGAATGAACTCACGGCTTCACAAGAAATACAGAAAAAAATCTATCATGACATCAGAGGCCCTGTTGCAGGTATTATCGGACTCACCGGTTTGATTTACGAGCAAGGAAGTAGCAATAACATCGATGAAGTGTTGGAATGTATGCAACTGATTCAAAAAAGCGGAAGATCTATCCTCGATTTAACTGACCAAATATTGAGTGACGACCGGCCTAAAGATCATAAAGCTGACATGATGAATCTGCGTCTATTTAGAAATAAGCTAGAGTGCCTTTATTTACCGCAGGCGATGCGCAAAAATATTAGGTTGCTGATCAGTATAAATGAAAGAAATGGGCAAATTCTATTTTTGAAGAGTAAATTATTGCAGATCACAGGAGAACTAATCACAAATGCTTTTGATTTTAGTCTCGAAAATAGTACTATAGTAATGGATCTAGATCTGATAGTTGAAGCTAATAATAATCAACTTAAGATTAAAATAAAGGAAAATGGTATCATACAAGGGAAAGAAGTCCACTATCAGTATGAACTTTCCAGGATTAAAAAAAATGTAGAAGATATACAGGGTAAATTCATGGCCTATCCGCAAACGGGGACAGGCTCAATAATAGAAGTTACCCTCCAGCAGTATTATCTAAGTTAATTGAGGTAATACATTTCATCTATTACCTATAATAGATGGCGTTCTATGATACCTTGCAGCTGTGCAGCAGGGATTACACCAGATTGTCGCCATTTGATTTCTCCATTTTTAAAAAGGATAAGCGTTGGAACTCCCTGGATCTGATATTGACTGGAAACAGCGGGATTCTTATCTACATCTATTTTTAGAATTGTTGCCTTCTCCCCCATCATGCCTTTTAATTGTTGAAGAATAGGTGCCATCATTTTACATGGGCCGCACCACTCAGCTGAAAAGTCTACCAGTACGGGTTTATCCGATTTAATAATATCTGTGAAGTTCGACATAACACTATAATTTATTCAAATAACAATATAGCTTTTATATTGTTTGAAGGGTACAAAATAGAAACGGGGATACCACTTTCGCAGCATCCCCGTCATCTAAATTAACGCTCTCACATATATATACGACGCAAAAACGATTTTATTACGTATGGTAAAAAAAATATTTATGCGTTCTCTGCTTTTTGATATTTAAACACGAGCCGCGAAACAGGGATCAGCATTAAGCCGCAAAATGCAAATACAATAAATGCGATTCTTAAACCAAAGGCATGGGCCATGTAGCCGATTAGGGGCGGACCTAAAAAGGTTCCTGTGATATAGTACGTAGCAATAATAGAAATCGCCACCCCTGCAGAATATTTCTTTGAGTTGCCGGCCATAGAATAGGACATTGGTATTACTGAGGCCGTCCCAAATCCAGCCATAGAGAAACCAATCATTGCTGTCCAGAAATGAGGAAAGATGATGGCCATTGATATACCAGATATAATAAATATGGCACTCATGATATAAGTAGCAAACATCCCTATCCTGCCAATTATAATATCAGAAAGGAATCTGGATAAAGCCATAAATAGCATAAATATCAGGTACCCATAAGTAAAGATCTTAACATTTAACACTTGTTGAAAATAAATACCGCTCCAGTCGAACATCCCCCCTTCACAAATTGCAGAAAAGAAAGCAACTACCCCAAGGCTAAGGATATAAGGATCAGGTTTTCCTATAATGATCTTATTTCCACTCTGTGAACGGTCACCTGTTAACAAAAAATTATAAGAATAAACAGTAATTAGCAAAGTTATTACAGCCACAATGAGGAAGTGCAATTGCATGGATACATTTAGACTAAGCAAAAGTGTAGAAAACGCTACTCCAGCTATTCCGCCTGTACTCCAGAAACCATGAAAAGATCCATTAATTTTCTTATCAAATAACTTTTGCACCGTAATCGCCTGCGTATTCATAGATATATTAAAAATACGGGAGGTAAAAGCGAAAAAAACAACAGCCACTACGAGAGCTAATGTGCTATTTGTAAATGCAATCAAAGCCATCGCTACAGAATTTAACCCATACCCTACCGCCAATGGTACACGGCTGTTGTATTTTGAAACCAGCCAGCCTGTAATAGGTAACCCTATTAATGAGCCGATAGGCATAGCCAACAGTATTGAGCCCAATTCTGCATCGTTGAAGCCGAAAGCCAATTTGATCGTTGGGATCCGTGATGCCCAGGTTGCAAAACTGAAACCGGACATAAAAAAAAAGGTACTTAAGAATACCCTGTGTTTGTTTTTAGAGATAATAGCATCCATCTGTACTGCAAAGATAAGCATCCCTGATTATTATGCAGGCCGAACTTATCTTTTTACATAAAGCAGTAACTCTTTCCAGGCTTCCAATTTTTGATCGAATGTTTTGGAGGCATTTGCACGGCTTGGGGATGGCAGGGAATGATAGCTTTTGCCATTACTCTTTTTCACATAGCGAAGATAAAACTGCTCTGCTTTTTTACTATCAAAAAAAACATGGGTGATGGCAGGATATTGCGCATAAAATGCCGGAAAATCATTTACAACTTCATTTTTAATACTGCTATCCAGGCTTCCATCACAAGTGCAAGACGCTAAAACATCCCACAATGCAATTTCGTGATAGAGTAAAAATGCTTTCCGGGCTTCATAATCCGGGTTTACAGGTGTACCAAAAAGTGTGTAGATCAGTTTCCAAAAATGATTGCCCGCATGTCCATAATACTGTTGCAAGCTCAGCGAGCGATCCCCCGGCATAGTACCCAGCAGCAATATTCTGCAGCTGGAGTCTACAATTGGCGGAAATGCCGTTTTCACGGGCATAATTAGTGGTTGATCCATTTTATCAGTTTTGGTTTAACTCTATATTTTAGGTTATTAAACGTTATGAAGATAAAAGATGTTCTTTCTTTTTACAAAAATTTAATGTTTAACAAGGGTGAAGGTACACTTGGTGGTCTTATTGGTGTTTAACAAATTAGATATATGAAAAAATTATTCTGGCTTCTTGCCGTAATACTGTTTACTCAAACGTCGCAATTGTCTGCGCAAACTAATAATCCCCTAAGAATAGGTTTTGGCGTAAGTAATGGAATACCAACCCAGGAGAGGTTTGGATACGTGCTGGGCGGCGACATTAAATTGCAAAAAAACATAACTGAATGGGTGGCGCTTACTGCCAGTGCTGGTTTTAATCATTATTTTGAGACTAAGGATTATAAAAACGCAGAAGATTATCCAAGCGGACCGGCACCATGGAACGCCATTCCTTTTAAAGCAGGGGTTAAGGTTTTCACAGGAAAAAACTTATATGTGGCAGGAGAAGCGGGAGTTGCTTTCTTTCTTGAAGGTGGAAAACCAGCCTTTTTATGGTCTCCCTCTGTAGGAGCTGCCCTATCTAATGGGTTAGACTTAAGTGTGAAATATGAAAATATTAGCGGTTTTAATTCATTAAGACAGGTTGCACTGCGGGTAGCTTATGGTTTACCCACAAAAAAAATCAACTTTAAATCCAATTCACGTCAGGAAAGAGGATGGGAATTAAACGCAGCTGTAAACACTGGGGTTACTTTAGAAGACACACGTTTTGTAATGGGGGCCGAGCTTCAGGCAGAACGTTATATTTCAGAAAAACTAGCCTTTACATTAAGTGCTGGATTTACACACTTTGCTAATAAAAATTATGACTTTAGCTACGAATATCAAGGCCAGTTGTATTACAACCGATATACTACAGATCAAAACCTGATACCGATTAAATTAGGTATTAAAGCCTTTATCGCTCCCCGTGTTTACGTAGCAGGTGCCGCCGGTATAGCAATAGACGTCAATGGAAACTCTTCCTTTGTATGGTCGGCCACCTCAGGTTACCAGCTTACAAAAAAATTAGACATTGGTGTTAAATATGAAAATTATAGTGTTTATTCTAATAGCAATCAGCTTTCTTTACGCATTGCCTATCGGTTATTTTAGAAAATTCTATTAAAGGCAGTAATATCCATATCAGTTCCTATGTTGGATATTACTACCTTTGCAGATTGAATAACAGTAAAATACCCAATGATACAAATAGGACAATACAACGAACTTAGAATTATAAACAAGACAGAATCAGGCCTGATCCTGTCAGATGGTGATAAAGAAGCACTATTACCATACAATCACGTCCCTAAAGATGCGGAGATTGGCCAGAATATTAATGTTTTTGTTTACATGCACAAGGATGGAAAACTACATGCAACTACTCAGAAACCATTGGCTTGTGTAGGTGACTTTGCTTTTCTTACTGTTGTAGAAGATGGTGAAAATGGGGTATTCATGGATATCGGCATTGATAAAGACATTTATGTTCCAGAAAAAGAACAAAAACGCCCGATGTTTAAAGGTGACAAACATGTGGTTTATGTTTTCCTCGATGATAGTAATGACCGTATGGTAGCTTCATCACGCCTCACTAATTTTGTTGAAGAAGAAGAAATAGATTTTGAAGAAGGTGACGAGGTAAGTTTATTGATTGCAGACCGCAGTGATTTGGGGTATAATGCAATCATTGATAATAAATACATCGGTCTTTTATATACTAATGAATTATTTGATCAGCTTAATCCTGGTGAAGTAAGAAAAGGCTGGATCAAAAAAGTACGTGTTGGCGGCAAGATCGATTTGAGCTTACAGCCGATGGGTTATGGCCATATTCTTGATATGAAAGAGGTATTGATCAAAATGCTCGAGCAAAATCAAGGTCTAATTGCTTTAGGTGATAAAAGCACTCCAGATGACATTTACGATATCCTAAAGATCAGCAAAAAAGCATTTAAAAAGACCACTGGTGCCTTATATAAGGAAAGACTGATCACTATCGGAGATCACGAAATCAGATTATTATCTGAATAATCAGTACGCTATAAATAACAAAAAAACCCGTTTCACTATTGATTAGAGAAACAGGTTTTTTGTTATTTATATTTTTCTAAGCTGGTATTTCATACAGCATCCAGATCGTGCAGGAATAATGCCCTGTACAGCCAACTGGTCCTTCTAATAGCTTAAAGCCCAACTTTTCATAGGCAGAAACTGCGTTTTTAAGTTCAGGCATTGATTCCAGATATATTTTTTTATAGCCCATATCTTCGGCCAGGGCAATACACTTCTTCATTAGCATTTTACCCAGTCCTTTGCCCCGGGATTGAGGAGCAAGATACATTTTTACCAATTCTACAGTATCTTCCGGCAATCCGTTTGAAGGATAAATCCCAACGCCGCCTATTACCTCATCATTTTCCAGGGCAATGAAATAAGTACTTCCCTCTTTTTGAAAAGATTCATATAAATGATCGGTACTCTCATCATAATAAGCTGTCCCTGGGATATCAAGTCCAAATTCTTTTAAACTATTTCTAAGTATCAATGCCATTGCAGCATTATCTTCCTGCTGGATCTTTCTTATGGTAATACTCATCAACTAAGCCTTTACTTTAACGATCTCTTCGTAAACACCGTTCCAAAGATTGATACGTTGCTTTAGAGACATAACGCTAATTTCTTCAGCAGCTTTCCAATAAGCTTCATTATCACCGCAAAGTTCAGCAGTCATATCTAAAGCCAGGTGACTATGGTGGTCCCCATCAACTTCAATATGGCGGTCCAGATAATATTTTATTAAGGATAGCTGATCAGGAAATTTCCGATTCAGATCGCCCACTATAGAAATAAACATGTTTGGGATCAGGTCTTCTCTGCCAAAAGTGAAAGCTGCAGATTGCAAATGTGATTGCCCTCCATTGATTACCCCAAAAGTAAAATTGACGAACTCTTGTGCCTCCTTAGGAACCCGGCCAGCAATATATGCAGTATCCAGATTTCCTGTTTCTTTTAGAGAAGCAATAAACGCATAAATCGCTGTAGTGTCTGCACCGCATTGATCCATTGCCTCCAAATACATTTCATAATGGCTTTTACGTATGCCAACGCCATCTACATCAGATTCTTCACCAGCAACGATCTCATTAATCAAGTAACGGGTATTAGCATTACCCACAGGAAACCATGGTGTAGTAGTACAAGTCAGCCCAATCTGTAAAGATTTAAGCAATGACATAAAATCCCATACCGCATAGATATGGTACTCCATAAATATTTTTAAGTCGTCCAGATCATTAATTACTGAATATACTTTATGGTTGATAATCTCCTGTCTTAATGGCGCTATTACTTTTTGTATCCTTTCGATATGCTGGTTCATTCCTTTTAAATTTCTGCAGCAAATGTATTAGTAATAGATTTTCTTTTAGGTGCAGGAGATCATTTTTTTGAAATTGGGCAGTCAAATTTTACTTTTCAAAGAGGAAATTACCATGAGCTACTCCTCTATCGAATAATTAATTTGCAGACTCCATTTTTAGAATAATTTTACCAATATGTTTACTGCTTTCCATCAACTGTTGTGCAGCTCCTGCTTCTTGTAATGGAAAGACCTGATGAATAATAGGCTTAATTTTACCGGCAGTCACCAGTGGCCATATCGTATGTTCAATTTCCGCGGCAAGTTCTGCTTTAAAATCATCACTACGATGTTTAAGCATGCTTCCTGTAAGTTTCAACCTTTTACCCATGATCTTGAAAATATCAATATCAGACTTATTACCATTCATTGCACTGATAAAAGTCAGCCGTCCCTCGGTATTTAAAATATCTATATTCTTTAGCGTATTCTCTCCCCCTGTCATATCGAGAATCACATCTATCCCAATTGGTTTTAGCACCTCTGCAAAATCATCTGTTTTATAATTTATAGCCAGCGTTGCGCCTAGATCTTCGCAGAAATTGCACTTCTCGTCTGTGCCGGCAGTTGCATAAGCCTTTCCGCCCATCGCTACTACCATTTGAATAGCAGTTACGCCAATCCCACTAGAACCTCCGTGGATAAGGAAGTTTTCTCCCGACTGGAAACCTGCATTTTTAAACACATTTAACCAGACGGTGAAGATTGTTTCTGGCAGTCCGGCTGCTTCTTCAAAAGACAATCCTTCAGGCACGGGGAGACACAGGCGCTCGTCGACTGCACTATATGTTGCATAACCTCCACCTGCCACGAGCGTGCATACCTTATCACCTACTTTCCATCTTGTAACCTCGGGTCCAACAGATTCAATGATTCCCGCTATTTCTAACCCTGGGATCTCTGGTTTATCGGAAGCCCCATAGAAACTGCTGCTCCGCATCACCACATCACTACGGTTTACGCCCGCCGCCTTAATATTAATCAATACGTGGTTATTTTGCGGTACTGGCTGGTCCACATCCTGTATTTTCAAGACATCTGGTCCGCCTTTTTTTGTAATTACTATGGCTTCCATAAACGATAATTTTTAAACAAAACATTTCTCCTTAGCCCCTGTAAAACAGAATATATATATGAATAGCCAGCAGTCTCATAATGATGGTCGCCAGGCAATAGTTTAAAATTAAAATTTCTTCTTTTGATCATCTGCAGGGGCTTTGACTCCTCCTTTTCTCCATAAAAACAGAATACCGGAATCCGCACTGCTTCTACCTCCGGCTGCACTTTAAACAGTTTATCATCCCCCGCCAAATTCAGTAAATCTGAAGTATGCACCATAAAATCAGACGAAGCGAAGGGCGAAAGCAGTTCCAATGCAACTACTTTGTTTTTCATCGCTGCCGGTAAACGGTTATAAATAAAAGGCACCACATCGGCACCAAAAGAGTAACCACAAAAATAGATCCGGTTAGTCTTGTACAGCGTTGCATATTTATTGATTAGCAGAACAATATCATCTGCTGTTTGCTGTGGAGTTTTGGAACTCCAGAAATACGTTCTGGAATTGAAGCCTATAGTTTCAAAACCTTCTGCAGCGAAGCCCGTAGAAAGCTGATCTTCAAAATCCAGCCATCCACCATCACCAGAAAAAAGTATCAATAACTTTCTTGAAGTAGAATCCACGCTTGGATAAGTGATCACCGGAAGATCAAAATCATTAGTAACTACACCATGATGGTTAGTTTGCCTGTTCTTTAATAAGAGACCACAACTGGAAAACAGGAAAATAGAGATCAGGCATAAGCCGGGGAAACAGCACTTCATCAAAAATCCAACAATTAAAAGTTTAGCAGTGTTCATCAACCATGCCAGTTTAAAATAAGCAAAATGGATTTTACACAATAATGAAGGAAACTACAGAAAAAATCCTGCAAAATCAGACAGTACGACTGATTTTGCAGGATCAATTGGTATAACGTGATATTATTCTATGATAATTGTAGAAATAGAATGCGGCAAACTAGTTGTTTCTGCAGCCTTACCACCAATCCATAAATAGTATGGTAACTTGTCATCAGATTTATTCATTACCACTACAGCCATCTTCCCATCAGGATTAACGAAAGCAGTAGTTAACAATTTATCACGGTTAGAAGAACTTACGATCCTTTTTGCTCCCGGATGAATAAACCTAGAGAACTGGCCCATGTAATAGTATGAATTAGTATAAATCAGTTTTCCTGTTTTAGTATCGGCATGCATTGGTGCAAAACAGAAATTACCAACATGATTTGGTCCGCCTTTTTCATCCAGCAACATATTCCAATCCGTCCATGCTGCAGTACCGCTGTTAAAATCATTGATCATCGAATAACCATAACGCTCGCCCAAAGCCCAGCTACCTATGCTATCCAGGTTAAATTTCTCTACACAACCCTCTGTAAAGATCAGTTCTTTATCAGGAAAAGCCTGTTTAACCAATTTCAGGTTATCAAATAACATCCCGCTGCCAGTCCATGTTTCATACCAGTGAAAGCCAATACCCCAAACATATTTTGCCGCTTCCGGATCATTCAAAATCGTGCTTGCACGCTGATAAACCTGATCACGGTTATGGTCCCAGGCAATTAGTTTTTTATCAGCAAGGCCTTCTTTATGCAATGTCGGGCCTAAATATTGTTTAATAAAATCACGTTCTTCTTCTGCAGTAAATACACATGATTCCCATGTTTGGGTAGCCATAGGTTCGTTCTGTACAGTTAACCCCCAGATCGGCATTCCCATTTTCTCATAAGTTTTAATAAACTTCGCATAATAGTTAGCCCAGTTTTGTCTGAATTTCGGTTTTAACTTCCCACCTTTTAACATACTGTTATTGGTTTTCATCCATGCCGGTGGGCTCCAAGGACTTACAAACATGGGTAATTTTCCACCTGCTGCTTGTATTGCCAGCTTGATCAGCGGGATCCTGTACTTTTCATCATGCTTAACATCAAAAGATTTCAATTCTGCGTCATTATCTTTAACATAAGTGTAACTGTCGCTCGAAAAATCAGTACTATGGATACTTGTTCTGGCCAAAGTAAATCCAATTCCTTTTTCTTTATCATAATATGCTGATAAAAATTCCTGCTGTGTATTTTTAGAGAGCTTAGCGAAAGTCTCTGCCGTAGCATCCGTAATGGCACCACCAATACCTACCATTGTCTGGAAAGTTTTAGAAGGATCTACAAAGATACATACCTGTGTTTCCAGTGGCTGGTTCAGATCAGTAAAATTGAGGTTTCCTGTTTTAGAAATACGAAGATCTGACCCTTTCGCAGTTGTGTAAACTGTAGCCGTTCTTTGTTGCTGCGCCATTAATCCTGTTCCAAAAGGAAGGAACAAGGCGATTAGATAAATTTTGTTCATTTGCTGATTAATTCTATTATTGCTCCCACTGATTTTGGTACAATGGAAATCTGGTTAGATTTTTAAAGATAAAAAAATATTGACTTAAAAGAGATTAAGCTGACCACTGCCTGGAGGTTTCTCGTCACCAAAAATCGTTTTACCCCCATACTTCCACGAATCATTCCGCTCCTTTTCAAGGAGTTCTCCGAAATTCCCGTTAGGTGTAAAATCTTTCTCTGCCTGGTAAGAAAGTTCACTTAATTTTTGGATCGCATGCAGTTTATCTGCTTGCCCTATCTTTGCTTTGACAATCGCATTTGATAAAACACGAAGCGTTTCATCATACACATTTACAGGTACCGGAAAAGGATGTCCGTCCTTCCCCCCATTGGCAAAAGAAAATCGTGCAGGATCAGTAAACCGGGACGGTCTCCCGTATATTACCTCACTCACCAGCGCCATCGACTGTAATGTCCGCGGCCCCATTCCCTGCAATAATAAAAGCTCCTCAAAATCTGCCGGCTGCTTATCATGGGTTAACCATAACATTGCTCCCAGCCGCTTAAGATCTATATTGTTAGCCCGCACATCATGATGGCGCGGCATCACCAGATGCTGCACTTCCGCAATCATGCGGTTAGGGTGTTCGACAGTCATTGATAAAATAGATTGTCGTGCCGGCAAAGCCTCTTTAGCCACCATATTGAGGATAGTCCCCTGGTTCCGTCCGCATATCGCCGTATGCGGTGCATCCACAAAAGATTTCATCGCAGAAGAATGCCAGTGATACCGCCTTGCAGTCGCACTACCATCCTGCATTCCCTGCTGCACAACAGTCCACAACCCTTCGGCACTTACTACAAAACTGTGCATATATAACTGAAAACCATCCTGTACTGCAGTATTATCTACCTTGGCACTTAATTTACTGCAGCGTATCAGCGCATCTCCATCAAGACCGTTCCGGTTACTGTATAATAAAAGCTCTTGTGGCGTATTTCGTGAAGACTTCCCCTTTCCTCCACAGATATAGATACCTAATTCTTTTGAAAGGGGGTTAATAGCACTCTTTAACGCCCCCATCACAGCAGTTGTAATCCCAGATGAATGCCAGTCCATTCCCATCACCGCACCCAGACTCTGAAACCAGAAAGGGTCACTTAGCCTCCGCAGCACTTCTGCAGTACCATACTCGATAATTATTGCCTCTGTTATGGCAAGCCCGAGCCGGGACATACGTTCGGCAAGCCACTTTGGAATGTGGCCATAATGCAAAGGCATATCTGCAGTCCCGGATCTTTTCATCACTGGTTATCCAAATTTAAACTGATCAATTCTCACCCAGTGCATCCCCGCAGCTTCAGCCGCTTGCACACCGGGCACACCATCTTCAAAAACAAGGCACTTCTTGGGGTCGACACCCAATAGCTCCGCAGCTTTTAAAAAGGGATCTGCAAAAGGCTTTCCTTTTGGTGTCTCGCCTGCACAAACCATTACTTCTACATATTCACTTACACCGATCATTTCTAACGTACGCTGAACAGCAATACGGTCACCACCAGACACTACAGCAATACGTACCCTGCGAGCATTGACTTTTAGATGTTCTACTACGTAGGTGATTGGCAGGACTTTGCTGATATATTCATCCTGAAAAAGCTGGGCTTTCCTCGACCTGAATTCTTCGGGGTCCATTGTCGCATTATACCGAAGGTTTAACTCCTCCACTACATTTGCAATTGGCCAGCCTGCCAGCTCGTCTATAATTGCCGGGTCCATTACCACATCATATTGCTTCGCAATAGCTACATAAGTTGCAGCGTGTGCAGGCATATTATCTGCCAATGTACCGTCACAATCATATAAAAATGCCTCGTATTTTCCTTCGGTTAGTTTGCTGAGTTTTAAAAAAGCGGGATCTTCCATAAAAAATTTAATAATACCTTATGCCTGCTTCATCGCTTTAAAAACATATATATATGCTGATGAAATTATAATTAGTGTTCGTTTGGTGTATCTGGTTTTTTTTGAAAACTATAGATCAGGTAAAATAGCGCTGGCAGAATAAAAATACTGCCAATCAATAGTGCGTAACCTAATGTTTCTATAGTCTTTAATTGCCCTGCATGGGTAAGCAGCGAAAGATTCGCCCCTCCTTTAAGCAATACAATATCCGGAAAATGGCTATATGTAGCCGCAAACAAGATCATTGAAACCTGGAAACCTGCCAATAAACGCAGGATCAGCGGTTTGTTCTTATTGAGCAGGTAAAACATAATCCCTAGAGAAATGCTGGCAACGATAATCGCAACTATACCAGGTATATCACTTAAAATCCAGTGTAAAAGCGGGATACCTTCAACGAAGGAAGCAACAAATACCAGCGCACCCGCCCCCATTACCACAAAAATCATATGCCTTGCTTTCCGTGTAAAATGCTTCCTATCTTTCTCATTATCAGTTTCGCCAATTATAAATATCACAGCCAGGTAAGCACAGATGGTTACCGTAAAAATACCTGTAGTAATAGAAAACCAATTAAGCCAGCTAAAGATATAGGCAGAAAGAAAATCATGCGCATTTAAATCAATCTGCCCCGAAACCGAACTTGCTGCAACAATACCTAAAAAGAACGGGGTGATCACACTAGAAAGCACAAATATGCGGGTATATACTTTTTGCATATCGTCTTTTACAGCATCATAATTTCTAAAAACAAAGGCGGTTCCTCGCGCAATAATACCCAGCAGCATGCAGACCAGCGGGATATGTAGATAAATAGAAACCGTGGTATAAATTTTCGGAAAGCCTACAAAAAGAATAACAATTACAATGATCAGCCACATGTGGTTAGCCTCCCATATTGGCCCTATCGCTTCATACATCTTCTTACGTGTCTCGGGCCTGTTCGCCTTTGAAGTAAATAATTCGATAATTCCGGCCCCATAATCTGCTCCACCAAGCAAAATATACAATAAAATGGCAGTCCAGAGAAAAACAATTACTACATATACCATAACTATATTTTATTGTCCGCAGATGAATCATAAAGTTTGCCAACCATCGTGATCTGGCGAAAAAGCAGCAGGCTCACAATAATTGCTAGTGAGATATAGACTGCTGTAAACAGGTAAAAAGAGTAAGCGATACCTGGCATTGGTGTAACCGCATCAGCGGTGCGCATAACCCCATAAATGATCCAGGGTTGCCGCCCCACCTCTGTAACGGTCCATCCCGCCTCTAAAGCAATATAGCCCATTGGGGTAGCGATAACAAATAATTTAAGCAACCATTTGCTATCCAGCCAGCTTGTTTTTTTTAGCAAAGCAACAAAGTAAACCAGGGCGAGCCCTAGCATAGCCATACCTAAACCTACCATAATCTGAAAGGCAAAATGGGTAACGATAACTGGCGGATGGTCCTTTTTAGAAAAACTGTCCAATCCCTTTACCTCCCCATTAAAATCTCCGGTAGCCATAAAACTTAAGGCCTTTGGAATTTCTAATGCATATTTAACCGTTTGAGTTGCCGTATCGGGAATACCACCTATAATTAGTGAGGCCCCTTTTTCTGTATGAAACATTGATTCCATTGCAGCTAGTTTAACAGGCTGTCTTTTTGCTACATCTTTTGCAGAAAGATCTCCACTCAATGGCTGTAAACAAGCTGCTATACAAGCAAATACCGCAGCAATGCGGAATGCTTTATGATGAAAATTGACGTTTTTTCCTTTTAAGATCATCAGTGCATGTACACCTGCTACTGCAAAACCAGTAGAAACAAATGCTGCAATACACATATGTAATGCTTCCGAAAACCAGGCAGCGTTGAACATCGCTTTCATTGGATCTATGTTGAGGTATTGACCGTTAACAAAATCAAATCCGGCAGGACTATTCATCCAGGCATTGGCGGCAACCACGAGGATGCCTGATAGCAATCCTGTAATCCCTACAACAACCCCGGTGAACCAATGGAACCATGGATTAAAACGGTTCCAGCCATACAGATAAAATCCTAATGCAATTGCTTCAATAAAAAAGGCTGTCCCTTCTAAAGAGAATGGCATCCCAAAGATTGGCCCAGCATGCTCCATAAATTTAGGCCATAGCAACCCCAGCTCAAAAGACAATACTGTACCTGAAACCGCACCTGTTGCAAAAAAGATAGCTACTCCTTTGCTCCATGCTTTAGTAACGTCGTAATAAACTGCTTTTTTCTTCTTTAACCAAAGGTAATGTGCAGTACACATAAAGAAAGGCATGACCATACCTATACAAGAAAAAACGATGTGGAAGCCTAAAGAAAAGGCCATCTGGAGTCGGGCTGCAAAGAAATCATCCATAAAAGCAAAAGTAAAGGTAAATCGCCAAAATATCGATCTAATAACCTTTTATAATTGCTTTATAAATGTAATATTAGGCAGCCGGCTTCACAAAATGAACTTATACCTCACTTGTTTTCACCACCAGCGGTTTGATCTTATTCGCTGGTCGCACAATCATACGCAAAGATTGATCTTTGGTGAAATAAGCAACTGTCCAATTATATAATGTTTTGATCCTGTTCCTATAATTAACTAATGATAAAAGGTGGATAAATAGCCACATTGCCCAGGCAATAAACCCACTAAAGAACAATTTAGGTTTAGGCAGATCGGCAACGGCCTTATTTCTTCCAATAATAGCCATAGAGCCTTTATCATGATAGCCGAATGCTTTTAAAGATTCATTTTTTAAGCTCTTAAGGAGGTTTTTCCCAAGATTATCACCCTGTTGAATCGCTACTTGTGCCACCTGAGGGTGACCTTGCGGAAAATTAGTGTCTGTTGTTTGGATGCAGGTATCGCCTATTGCATACACATCATCCATCCCCACAACCTTATTATATTGGTCTACCACCATACGCTTGCCCCTGCCATAAACTTCTTCAGGTATGCCTTTAAAAACAATCGCGGTAACGCCAGCGGCCCAAATTAAGTTTTTTGACTCGATACTATCTCCATTTGCAAAATGCACAGTGTCATCTACAAAATCTTTTACCATAGCATTTAATTTGATCTGAACACCCATTTTGGTAAGCGTATCATACGTATACTGCTGAGATTTCTCACTCATCGGTGCAAGAACTGCTTTCAGCCCGTCTACCAAATAGATTTCTCCATTTGCCCCTTTAAGCTCAGGATAATCTTTAGCAATGATCGTTTTTTTCATCTCCGCGAACATTCCTGAGATTTCTACCCCCGTTGGCCCGCCCCCAGCCACAACTACAGTCAGCAGCTTTCTTCGTTCATCCATATCTGTCTCCCTGGAAGCCTGCTCTAATCTTTCCAACAATGTATTCCTCAGTTGCAATGCATCAGAAACAGTTTTCATCGGTATAGCATCTCTCTCTACGCTTTCCATACCAAAATAATTCGTTATACATCCTGTTGCAAAAACAAGATAGTCATAACTGATTTCACCAGTAGACAGCATTAGCTTTTTTCGTTCAGAAAACACCTCTTCCAGCTCTCCAAGTCTGAACATAAAATTCTTTTTACCTCTGAAGAGTTTACGGAACGGATAACTGATATTTGAAGTTTCAAGGTAACCTGTAGCTACCTGATAGATTAAAGGAGGAAAGAAGTTATAATTATTTTTATCAACGAGTACGATTTCAAAATCCTCGTGGTCAGCTAGTCTTTTTGCCAGATTTACACCTGCAAAACCACCGCCTATAATAACTATCTTTTTTGGAGTAGGGTTCATGCTATACAGCTATTGGATAAATAATACTGCTAAAACCACAATAAATGTGCTAAGTTTTGAAAAAATAGACATTCTTTTGCAATGTTTAAAATCAATATTGGAAAGCCGCAATGATTAAGGTCATTTTTAAACAATTATATAAAAAACATTACATGTCAGAACAAAACAAAGATAGTCTGTTAGAAAACCCCTTATTGCTCCAAAAAGGTAAATATGTTTTTACCGGTGACCTGCAAGAGGTTTACAAAGAAGGATTGAGTGTCCCATTTTTCACTGCCAAAGCAATCATCCTTATTGAAAAGGATGGGAAATTATCAGGTGACATTCAAACCGTTAACATCAGCGACCTTATCCAAAAGCAATCTTCCTATGTCGATGGTGCAGGGAAGATAATTGAAGCGCATAAATTGTATACCTGGCCACGTAACCTGGGTAGTACTAAAGAATGGAGCGCTAGCAAACAAGAGTTTCTTAACCAATATCTACTCAATTTCCCTATTGCTATATTATCCGTACAAGAATCGAACGGCGTTACCTGGAAATACATAACTCCAGAAAACTTTAAGGATTTCCCTGCAGATGTACAGGGTTCTGTCAGTTTTCTGGAGTTTGCCAGCCACAAAAATGAATACTTTTTTTTACGCAGACCTGTTGATGAACCTAAATAGTTATTTGATTCTGATCATCCTAAGGTAATCCAGCATTGCCTGATTAATCGGACCACTCATATTCTCGTTCCATTCTTCAAAGGTCAGACTGAACTGGTGCCTTCCTTTGCTTAAGAAAGTGTCATTCGTATTGCTGAAGCCCCAATCAGACCATTCATCTTTTCCACGCTGTGGAAATACAAATGTTCCAGCAAATACGCCATCAATAGTAAAAGTCCGGATTGCACATTTATTTTCAGTATTAGTAGGCCCGTTACCATTTGCATATCTAAAATCAACAGCATAAGTCCCTGTTTCAGGGATATCTAATGCTAGTGTGATTTTCGTATTTTTTGTTTTGCTGATCTCTACAAAACCATTTCCGCTATAGCCCTGGTAAGTCAGACTGGATTTTTCTACGGCCTGATCAATAAATAAGACTATAGGCTGTTCATGTTGCATGTTTATTAAAGGCTCACTTGCGAATGAAGGCACCCCGTTTTCATCTTCTGCAATAACCTGGTATTCCCCATCCTGTCCTGTCGGGTAGGTCAGGCTGCTGCTCTTAGCTACTTCTTTTCCGTTGCGTAATACCCGGTAAATTACTGCGCCATCAACCTTGTTCCAGTTCAATTGTCCATCTGTTAGTTTAGCCGAAGGAGCCACAATAGAAAAGTAATCTTTTACTAATCCTATCTTACCTTTTTCTAAATCATTATCAGCCAGAACAATAACAACCTGGTGTTTACCAGACAGATCTGCAGAAATCTTAGCCATGGGCAGGGGACTACCATCCATTGTAATCGATTTAATCTGGTTACCATATCCAGTTAATGAAATATCCAATATAGCATTACGGTATTTGAAATTGTTAAGTGTCCGCCCCCCTGCCAATATTTCTGGAACAAATGGCTTAAAAACCAATGCATCTTCCTGTATGTCTATGCCAAACAGCACTTTATAGATCATACTGATGTTACCTGACAGGCTCCAGAGCATATTACTGGAATTAACTTGTGTGCCTGCAAAATCACCCGTTGAAGAGACGAAATTTTCTTTATTGGTAAGAAACAGGGCAGCAGGACGATAGATCGCGCTCATACTTTGCACTACAGCTTCTGCATTCCCTGTCTTTGCCGCAGCCAGTGTCCAATAAGCTTGCACAAAAGGCCATACCGCATCGTTATGATAAGGTGGGATATTTGGGATCTGCGGATAAATACATGGAATACCGAAATTGGTTACCGGTGTTTGTTCGATCACGGATCTCTGCCTTTCCGGATCGGCTATGTCGAATAAAACAGTTAGTGCCTCACCCAGTGCTTCAGACCTTGGAGATAAAAGTTTAAACTGTCGGCCATATAAATATTGTCCGTAATATCCTTTTTCAGGAATCCATAAATGAGCATTGATACCATTTTTAATCTGTGCAGCAATCTTTGCATATTTCGCAGCGGCAGTTTCCTCTTTCATCAATTTAGCCATATTTGAAAGCACCATGTTCGTTTGATAATGAACTGCGTTGGTACCCAGATTTTCAGAGGCATAAATATCGGCCGACTGCATCCACTTTGGATAAGTTTGATCGCGCCAGTCGAGGAAGGAAGATTCTCCTTTAACTAATCCGGTTTTATTGTCGTAAACATTTTTCAGATCATCTTCTACAGAATTTTTAATGATTTGATAAGCCTTAGCCAACCATTCCTGATCACCCGTCGTTTTATAAACTTCCCACGCAGCAACTGCCCAGATCATTCGATCGGATGATACCGGCCACGACCCGCCAGTACCAGTATCTTGAATCACACGGTCATTTTTCACCTTTTTCAGCAAACTAAATTCTGCTACCTTAGGTTGCAGCGTAGCCATAGAAAGGATAATACTATAACTAATATCCCTTGTCCAAACCCCGGCCCATTCTTTTCCTGTCCTGAAAGTACTATCTGGTTCAATAGCATTTTCCATCTCTTCCAGAGCCATGTTATAAAGCGCATCCATCATCGGAACATTGGATTTATATTGCGGAAATGCAGTGACGTTTTTATTCAGCTGCCAGGAAGATGCAGTAATCTTTTTTTGCTGGGCCTTATTCATTTCTAAAGTTAAAGTATAAATCCCATCACCATCCGCATCAGTCAGTTCCAGTTCTTTATGATTACCCAAGTTGTCAAAATCCCAGATGAGCGGACTGATACTACCGGCTACAAATACTCCTTTAAAATCTGTCTTATATATCTTTGTACCATTATAATTAGTATAATATCCTTTTTCCCTGAAAGCAGTCAGGATTTCATTCATGTCTAACCGGATAGTAAATTTCGTATCTGGTTTTAAAAAAACATCAGGAGGTACTTTAGCCGGATCAATATATTGATGCCCGAAACGAATTATGGGCGATTCTAAGGCCCCATTTGCAGCAACCAAGTTAATCTGATGATTTTTTCCCGGCACCATCTCATTATCCTTTCCATTTAAACTGAACTTAAAAGATACTAAAGGACTGATCTCCTGATTAACCGGACTTTGATAATTTGAGCTTATTGAGGCTACGGATAGTGCTGTAGCCACAAACTCTCCTTGTGTCACTTTATCTTTAGACAAACTATAAAAATCAGATTGGTAGATTTTATCCATGGGTGCTTGAGACTTACATCCTGTTAAGGACCAGAGTAAAACGGAAGGAACTATAATTCTTGAATATATTGACTTCATGTGACGGTAATAATAATAAATTTATGCTTCATATAATGTCCCAAAATCGATTTATACCATCATTTTGCCTTAGCATACAACAATACTTAGCACAACCAATAGAATTAATTAATAATTAAAACACTAAATATCTTTTAGTGTTTTAATTTAACTAAATTCGTAATACATTTAAACCAATCATTATGAATATTAGCCGCACAACTCTATGCCCCATTAGCTGAAAAGATTGATAAAGAGGTAGCAGAGTATATAATTAATTATATTGACTACCGAATAGATCGTACCATGATAGATAAAACCACTCATTTAGCCTCTAAAGAATACCTTGCAAATATTAAACACGATCTCATCAAATGGATCCTAAGCATTTTTGTAGCGGTAGCCCTGATGATTATTGGCTTGTATTTTAAACGATAATCAATTCAGCGCCCGGTCCCAGTCTTTCCAGACTGGTTCATATCCTTTGCTTCGCAACATTGCAGCAATTTCCTCAGGGCTACGTTCGTCTGAGATTTCGAATTGTTCCAGTGACCCCGGTTCTACGGCATATCCGCCTGGATTTGTCTTAGAACCGGCACTCATTGCGGTAACCCCTAAGCTTAAAATATTATCCCTGAAAATGATAGACTCCCTTGTAGAAATGGAAAGTTCTACCTCCTCGTTAAATAATCGATACGCACAGATAAGCTGCACCAGCTCCCTGTCTGTCATCTCTACCTTTGGCTCCAGTCCACCACTGAAAGGCCGCAAACGTGGAAATGACAAGCTATACTTACTTTTCCAATACTTTTTTTCGAGATAACTAAGATGCAATGCCGTAAAAAAAGAATCCGTACGCCAGTCTTCCAAACCAATTAAAACCCCTAAACCCATTTTAAAAATCCCTGCCTCCCCTAGTCGGTCGGCCGTTTCCAATCTGTACTCAAAATTTGACTTTTTACCTTTAGGGTGATGCTTTTTATAGTCCTCCCGGTGATAAGTCTCCTGGTAAACCAAGACCGTATGGAGTCCATATGGTATCAGCTGTTTATAATCGCTGGTATCCAGCGGCTGCACCTCCATAGAGATATGCGCAAAATGGGGCCTGATCAGCTCCAATACTTTCTTAAAATATTCGGTATGCACAGACTGGTTAGCTTCCCCCGTAACCAATAACACGTGGTCATACCCCATTTTCTTCAGCACTGCTACTTCCTGCATGATCTCTATAGCAGATAAAGTTTTACGCCTTACTTTGTTATCGTAGCTAAAACCACAATAGGTACATATATTATTGCACTCATTAGAAAGATAAAGCGGCACATAAAGTTGCATTACCTTACCAAACCGTTTTAAAGTAAGCTGCCTGCTTAGTGTAGCCATTTGTTCCAGATAAGGCGCTGCAGCCGGTGAGAGTAGCGCTTTAAAATCCTCTAAAGTCCGTTTACTTTTACCCAGCGCCTGTACTACGTCTGCGTCCGTTTTTCCATAAATACTACTACTAACCTCTTGCCAGCTGTATGTATCAAAAAGATGTTTAAATGTCTTATTCATCTAGAAAAGAAGTTAAAGGGCTGCTTGCTACAGCAAATGAACTTACCTGTCCCAGCTTCGCTTCGAAAGCCATTCTGCCCGCAATTACTGCTATTTTAAATGCTTCTGCCATGCGTACCGGATCTTGCGAAACTGCAATTGCGGTATTGACCAATACTGCATCTGCACCTAACTCCATTGCCTTTGCCGCATCAGAAGGTGAGCCAATCCCGGCATCAATGACAACTGGCACATTACTCTGACCAATAATAATCTCAAGAAAATCAATCGTCTTTAACCCCATATTACTACCAATTGGCGAACCCAGGGGCATCACTGCTGCAGTACCGACATCTTCCAGACGCTTGCACAATACCGGATCTGCATGAATATATGGCAGCACTATAAAACCTAATTTAACCAATTGTTCTGTAGCAAGCAAAGTTTCTATAGGATCTGGCATCAGGTACTTTGGATCTGGATGGATCTCTAATTTTATCCAATTTGTTTCTAACGCCTCTCTTGCCAGCTGAGCAGCAAAAACAGCCTCTTTAGCCGTCCTTACGCCAGAAGTATTGGGCAATAAATTTAGATGAGGGTAATTAAGATGCTGGAGAATATCATCCTTATCATCATTTAGGTCAACTCTTTTTAGGGCTACCGTTATCAATTCAGAACCCGAAGCCAGCAAAGCTTTTTCCATGAGTGCTGTAGCGCTAAACTTCCCTGTCCCCGTAAATAAGCGGGAATTAAATACTTTATCTGCTATGGTTAACATATTTATGCTGTTTAGAATGTAAATCGATTTCCTGTTTAATCAGGCTAAATTGTTTTTCTAGCTCACTGCTTTTAGTCAGCAATCCTGAAACAGCAATACCATAAATACCGCTTTTCAAAATGTGGGCAATGTCTTGTATATCAATTCCTCCTATTGCAATGATCGGTATACGAATACCTGATAACCTGATTTGGTCCATGAGCTGCTTATACCCTTCAATACCTAAAACCGGACTCAGGTTCCTTTTAGTTGTAGTAAACCGAAAGGGGCCTAAGCCGATATAATCGACTCCTTCTTCTACCCTTCTAAGAATATCTTTAAAAGTATTGGCCGTACCACCGATACATTTGTCGTTCCCTAAAATTCCTCTTGCCTCCGGTACCGGCATATCACCGAGTCCGAGGTGTACACCAAATGCACCCGATTTATACGCAATTTCCGGAAAATCGTTAACGATCAGCTTTGCCTGGTAATTCTCACATAGGTCTTTCGCCTCCATAGCCAATTGAAGAACATGATCTTGCGACTGCTCTTTTATACGTAGCTGCACCCATTTACAACCTGCTTTCAGTACATTTTCAATGGCTTCGAGATGCGAACCATTTGCAGATGCCTGAGAAATATAATGTATTTTATCTATGTACATTATTAATTACATTTATTGATTTAATCATATTAATTACTGTAATTAATGGAGCAACGGACTGGTACCAGATCGTCCCTAGCACAGCCGCACCATCAAACCCCATATGTTTCAAAGCTTCTAATCTGCCTGTAGTTACCCCTCCAATTGCGAATATTTTTAAACTATGGGGAGGTAAAACAAAACCAGCCTTTAGTGTGGTGTGATACCCCTCCTTGGAGATGCTGTTAAATACCGGACCATAAAAAACATACTCAAAATCATCCAGCTCCTCCAGCCCGTCTAGCGCATGGATCGAAGTACTTAGTAAATATCCTGTAGCAACCATTTCTTTCCTCTTGCCTGCACTTATTTCCTTTCGCTGCTGCTCAGTAAAATGAAGCCTGCCTAAAGCAAAGTCAGTTGCCAGCTCATGATGCTGGTGAATAGAAATCTTAGAATAATACAATGGATCTATTTCTGAAAGGAGCTTCTTAAACTGCACAGTATTATTTACCGGTTTTCGGAGATGGAGCAATTGGAGCCCGTTCGCAAAAAACTCGTTGATCAGCGCACCTTCTCCGCTAAAATAATCTGGTGGTGTAACTACAATCAACTCCATTACAGATAGATTTCGTTTCCTTTTTCTGCAAATTCGCGCGACTTTTCTTCCATCCCTTTAGCTAACGCGGCATCTTCGTCCATACCCTGCTTTGCAGCATATTCCCTTACATCCTGCGTAATCTTCATAGAGCAAAAATTCGGTCCGCACATCGAACAGAAATGGGCAATCTTTGCACCATCAGCAGGAAGAGTTTCATCATGAAACTCTTTTGCCGTATCCGGATCCAGGGAAAGATTAAACTGATCTTCCCACCTAAACTCAAACCTTGCCTTACTTAGCGAATTATCACGATATTGTGCACCAGGGTGTCCTTTAGCCAGATCTGCAGCATGGGCAGCAATCTTATAAGTAATCACCCCATCTTTAACATCCTTTTTGTTTGGCAGGCCTAGATGTTCTTTAGGCGTTACATAACACAACATTGCTGTTCCATACCACCCAATCATCGCTGCACCGATCGCCGAAGTGATATGATCATAACCTGGCGCAATATCTGTAGTTAACGGTCCTAAAGTATAAAAAGGCGCTTCGCCACAATTCTCCAGCTGCTTTTCCATATTTGCTTTGATCATGTGCATAGGAACATGCCCGGGTCCCTCAATAATAGTTTGTATATCGTGTTTCCATGCTATTTTTGTGAGTTCCCCAAGGGTTTCCAGCTCTGCAAATTGCGCTTCGTCATTTGCATCAGCAATACAGCCTGGCCTTAAGCCATCCCCTAAAGAAAATGAAACATCATATGCCTTCATAATTTCACATATCTCTTCAAAATGCGTGTATAAAAAACTCTCCTGATGATGGGCAAGGCACCACTTTGCCATAATGGACCCACCTCTCGATACAATACCTGTTATTCTTTTTGCAGTCAGTGGAATATAGCGCAGCCGTACACCGGCATGGATAGTAAAATAATCAACCCCTTGTTCTGCCTGCTCAATCAAAGTATCCCTAAATATCTCCCAGGTAAGATCTTCTGCTTTTCCGTTCACCTTTTCCAAAGCCTGATAAATCGGTACCGTACCAATCGGAACCGGGGAATTACGGATGATCCACTCCCTTGTTTCATGGATATTTTTCCCTGTAGAAAGATCCATAATTGTATCAGCACCCCACCTGCATGCCCATACTGCTTTTTCAACTTCTTCCTCAATGCTGGAGGTAACTGCCGAATTACCAATGTTCGCATTGATTTTAACCAGAAAATTCCTGCCGATGATCATCGGTTCTGCTTCCGGATGATTAATATTTGAAGGGATCACCGCTCTGCCGCAAGCCACCTCCTGTCTCACAAACTCTGGAGTAATGGCCTGGAGAGGGGTACTTGCACCAAAGCTGTTTCCCTTATGCTGATGGTTCATCACACCTGCTTGTGCCCCTTGCTGTTCATTGATCAGTTCGATCCGCTGATTTTCCCTGATCGCTATATATTCCATCTCTGCAGTAATGATACCTTTTTTAGCATAGTGCATCTGGCTTACATTTCTACCTTCTATGGCACGATATGGCTGATGCCTAAAAGCAAAACGTAAGTTATCCAGATCAGCATCTGCAAGTCTTTCTGCACCATACACAGAAGAAATCGAACTCAATTTTTCAACATCACCTCTGTCAGTAATCCATTTTTCTCTGATCCTGCTTAATCCTGCCTTTACATCAATCACTGCAGCTGGATCTGTATAAGGCCCGCTGGTGTCATAAATAGTTACCGGAGGGTTTTTCTCCGTTAGTCCGAATCCATTATGGATTTTGGTTTCACTGAGGCTAATCTCGCGCATCGCCACTTCAATGTTGTAGATTTCCCCTTTTACATACACTTTACGCGATGCTGGAAAGGGTGTCCTGCTGATCACCTGATCTCCAGGAGTTTTCTCTTTTTTCATAGCTGGTTAGTTTTTAAATGTGGTAGGTTGGCATCACAGTTTGATTACGATCTGCGAAATGATAAGCTGGAATTACCCTCCCTGGATTGCTTTGATGAGCATCACTTGATCGTGAGGGTGGATAGTATACCGGGGCCACTCAGATTTGGTTACGATGGCCTCATTTACAGCAACAGCAATGCCTCCCGAAGAAATTTCTAAAACATCAGTTAATAACTGCGTCACAGAGCAAGGAGCATCAATAATAAGGAGTTGATTATTTACAGTAATTTCCATTCTTTAAGTTTTTTCAACTTTTAGGAATGACCTGCATCAGGAATGGCAAAACAACAGGAAATGTTGCTTTTACTTTTCCCTTCGGCAGTACTAACTGCATCAGGTTCAAAGGGTATATCTCAGCACAAGGCACCCCTAAAGTTTTTTGTAAACCTATACTTTTTTTTATTAAAAGAGAAATTTATTAAAATTTGATACAAATTGTGACTAATTTTTTTGTCACAATACCAATACAAACATCTGATGTTTAAGGCCTATTATATACCTTTGAAACATCAGATGTTTAAATAATGCCAAGAACAATAAAACTATCAGAAAAAGTCAGTATTGCTATCAAAAATGATATTGCATCAGGAAAACTAAAGAAGAACGAAAAAATCCCGTCAGAGCCAGAGCTGATGAGTATTTACAGTGTAGGCCGCTCCACTATCAGGGAAGCGATCAAATCACTGGCCATGTCGGGCATACTCAAAGTGCAGCAAGGATCAGGCACTATCGTTGCCTCAAAAGTAAAGGATGAACCCCTTACCCAGCGTTTGCGCAGAGCAGATTTTGACGACATTAATGCGGTAAGATCTTTATTAGAAAAAGAAATTGTCAGACTTGCGTGCAGTAACCATATGATAGAAGATCTGGAGCAAATGCAGCATTTTCTTACCCTTCGAAAAAAAGCATTAGTTGCAAAACAACCGAAAAAATGTATAGAGGCAGACATTAATTTTCACATCTGTATTGCCAAAGCCTCCGGAAACCACGTTTTGGTGGACCTCTACCAGAACTTTACAACAGTGATACGCGAATTTTTTAAAAACAGAGATGAGGATCAGGTCTTTCATTTTGAACAAACCCAAATTTTGCATGAAGAACTTGCCAAGGCTATAGGATTTAGAGATTCAGACCTGGCAATAAGTCTTACCACCACCATATTAGAAAACAATTATTAACAAATCATGACTATTTTAACTTTTACCATTATCCTTTTATTAGGCGCTTACCTGGCCGGACTAGCAGGTTCATTAACTGGTTTAGGAGGTGGTGTAGTGATCATTCCGCTGCTTACTTTATTTTTCCATGTCGATATCCGCTATGCAATCGGTGCAGCTTTAGTTGCTTCAATAGCTACGTCATCAGGTTCTGCGAGTGCTTATGTAAAAGAAGGGATAACGAATATCCGATTGGGCATGTTCCTGGAAATTGCCACCACTACAGGCGCAGTTATAGGGGCTATCCTTGCCATTTATACTCCCGTTAATCTTGTAGCCATACTCTTTGGCGTAATGCTGATTTTTTCGGCAGCAATGACTTTGAGAAAGAAACATGAAGGTGCATTACTGGAAGGCAGCAAGATTTCCTACAAATTGAAACTCAATGGCAGCTATCCTACTAAAGATGGTATGGTAGACTATAAGCTGAAGAATGTAGGGGCTGGTTTTTCTATTATGACAGTAGCAGGTATGCTTTCTGGCTTACTAGGTATCGGCTCTGGTGCTTTAAAAGTACTGGCAATGGATACAGCCATGAAAGTTCCTTTTAGGGTAAGTACAACAACAAGTAATTTTATGGTTGGTGTTACAGCAGCAGCAAGTGCTGTGGTTTACCTGCAACGTGGATATATTGATCCGGGGATCGCTTTTCCGGTCATCATTGGTGTTCTTGCCGGTGCATTTACAGGGTCAAAACTTTTGATGAAAATCGATGTGAAAAAGCTAAAACTTATATTCAGTATCGCGATTACATTGATTGCACTCAATATGATTTACAATGGTATTAACCACAAATTTTAAGCAGTATGAAAACTAAAGAAACAAAAAAAATGACCGATTATGATATGGAGCAGCTAATCGGACAGGTTTTACGATACGGCGTACTGCTTTCAGGATCAGTAGCGATCATTGGCGGGATCTGGTATCTTTTTCAACAAGGATCAAGAATCCCTCACTATACCAAATTTACTGGAGAGCCTGCTGGTTATACCAGCTTTAACGGAATTTACAAGGGTTTGCTAAGTGGAAGCGCGACAGAGATCATACAGCTTGGTGTGGTGATCCTGATCGCTACCCCAATTATCAGGATCATTTTTTCTCTGGTATCGTTTATTTTTGAAAAAGACAAACTCTACATCGTGGTCACTTTTATCGTTTTGGCTATTATCCTTTTTAGTATGTTCGGTGGTTTAGCAATTTAATGCTGAATAGCTTTAACTGCCGCATTCCTGCTTCTGTAGTATACAAACAGACCTGTGGCAGTTAATCCGATCAGCCCCTCTACCAACACTGCGGGCCTCGGACCGATCATGTTGGCCAACCAGCCAATCAATAAACTACCTACAGGGATCATACCCTGGTAAGCCATTACATAATAACTAATTGCCCTGCCGCGCATTTCTGGAATTGAATGAGTTTGGATATAGGTATTTATCGCTGAAGTCTGCGCCATCATCCCAACACCAGATAAGGCCATAAATAGTAAAGCTACAGGCAGTTGCGGAGCAAAAGACAGCAGTAATAAGCTACCGCCAAAAATACCGCCTGCAACCAGGATGATTTTAATCAGGTTATTACTGTTGCTCAGGTTAGCGAGGTATACAGCACTGACAATTGAGCCTAACCCTGCGGCACTTTCAAACCAGCTGAATGTTTTTGCATCTCCATTAAAAATGTCTTTTGCAAAGATTGGCATCAGGGTATTAAAAGGAATTACAAAAAGACTGCTGATCCCCAGCATCAAGATTAAACTACTCAATTCTTTATCGCCAGATACATATCTAAAACCTTCTTCCAGCTCAGTCCATATTCCTTTAATCGGTTTAGCTATCACTGGTATTTTTAAACGCATCATAAACAAACAGCCCAATACAGGAATGTAACTTAGGAAGTTACCGATAAAACAAACATCGGTTCCAAAAGTACTTAGAATGATACCCGCTACGGCCGGACCAGCGATACGGGCAAAGTTGGTCATAGTGGAGTTAAGTGCAATAGCATTTGGTAAATCTTCTTTATGGTCTACCAGTTCTACCATGAGCGACTGTCTGCAGGTTACGTCAAATGCGTTGATTATACCCTGTAGAAGGCTAAGCCCAATAATAAAAACAATGTTGTTATAGCCAAAGAAAATAATTCCCGCCAATGCCCCTGCCTGGGCCATCGAAACCACTTGGGTAATAATCAATATTTTAAAACGGTTATGACGGTCTACCAAGCTGCCTGCATAGGGCGATAAAACTAAAGATGGAATTAAGCTTACAAATCCGACAACACCTAATAAAAGTGCAGATCCAGTAAGTTGGTAAACCAGCCAGCTAACAGCCGTTTTTTGCATCCAGGTACCGATAAGGGAAATAGATTGTCCGTAAAAGAAGAGTTTAAAATTGCGTGATTTTAGCGATCGGAAAACAGTCATGTGTGTTATTGTGTTGCTGACAACAAATTTCGATATTCATGATCTATTTATAAAATTGATAGTTTTAATGATATTGATTAGTTTTAACGATCGATTATGGAAGTAAGACAATTGGGTTATTTTATCAAAGCAGCAGAAATGCTGCACTTCACAGAAGCGGCCGCTGCTTCTTTTGTAACACAATCCACCTTATCCCAGCAGATCAAACAGCTGGAAGAAGAATTGGGCATGTTACTATTTGACAGGGTAGGTAAACAGGTACGGCTAACAGAAGCTGGAAACGTATTTTTAGTACATGCACGACAGATTATCCTGGATATTAAAAGATCTAAACAGGCAATCTTTGAATTGGCAAATATGGTCAATGGCGAATTAAAAATTGGAGTAACCTATGCCTTCAGTTCTTTGTTGCTGCCCGCACTCACCCCGTTTTCTGAAAAATACCCCGGGATAATGATCCATGTGGAATATGGAACAGCAGGGGAACTGGAAAATAAACTGCGAACTGCTGATTTAGATATTATTCTTGCTTTTCATGAACAGGCAGATAGCAGCGGACTAGACATGCAGCCGCTTTTTTCATCGCGGATTATGATGGTTGTTTCTAAAAAGAATCCATTGGCACAGCTAACTAAAATAAAGTTAAAGGAACTGGGAAAACTAGAATTAATCTTACCTAGTAACGGGTTTAGTTCAAGGGACCTCCTGAATGAGATTTTTCGCAAAAACAATATTACCCCCAATATTAAGATCGAGATGAATGATGTGCATTCCTTGCTGTCTATGGTAGAGTCTGGTAGCTGGGCAACCATCATCAACGAGAAAGCGATAGGTACATGGGATACTTTGATTGCCATCCCTATTTCGGGAAAAGAACTTTACAAGCAGGCGTTTATATTATGGCAAAAAGGCGTTTACAGAAAAAAATCAGCGATGTTGTTTATGGAGGAACTGACAAAAATCGTTTAATTCAGATGTACCGGAAATAATTCTGCATGTGCCGCAAGTTCTAAACTAACAAAAAATGTTGTTCCTTCTCCCAAGGTACTTTCTACCCATATTCTTCCATTTTGTGCACTGATAAACTCCTTACACAATACTAAGCCAAGTCCCACACCTTTTTCCTGATTAGTACCGTAAGTACTTTCAGATCGCATAGAGAAAATATTATGGAAATTGATTTTATCAATACCAACGCCAGTATCTTGTACGCTAATCCAGCATTCATGGCCACGAACCTCTGATGAAATAACGATCTCCCCCCCAGCAGGAGTAAATTTAATCGCATTACTAATCAAGTTTCGTATCACCAGTTCCAGCATATCATTATCTGCAACTACCTGGATATTTTCTCTGATCAGGTTATTTAATAAAATACTTTTTTCTTCCGCAAGACTGGATTGCAGCAATATCGTATGCTCCAATGCTTTTTTGGGATCTAATGTAATCAACTTTACTTTCAACCCTTCCATCTGGGTTTTACTCCAGGTAAGCAGGTTGCTCAATAACTGACCTGTGTATTTGGTTTCTCTAAGGAGGCTGGAATTTATCGTTCTCTTTTCGTGTTCTTCTATCTCCACTACCAGGGATATTTCCAGGAAGTTCTGAATAGAGTTTAAAGGTGATTTAAGATCATGTGCCAAAATAGAGAAAAGCTTATTTTTGGACTGGTTCAATTTCTCCAACTCTGCCGCCCGTTCTTCCGCAAGCAGCCTTTCCTTGTTATAGTTGTTAATGATGCTTGTAATAATAAAATAAACAATTACGATTGTGAAAAAGTAGACATAACCCGCATCCAGATACTTGTTTAGGTCATTTTTATAATTTAATGGAACCGCTAAAGGACGCTGATACTGATAAACGATAAGTGCAAATGCTACACTGACATTAATACCCATCCAAATTAAGCGCTGGTTAACTGGAACAATACTCATGACCAGAAAGAAAAAGAGCAGATAAATAACCAGCGCAGGACCGTTTACACCAGAATTGTTTAAGAAAAAAGCAATAAATAAGATATTTCCCAGTACACAAAAAATTGTAATACCAAGATTTAGCAGGTATCTATATCGTGAGATATAATAAACCACACCTGTAGCAGCTACAGCAGGGATAAGCAATAGCGAAAGTGTGTATAAACCGATAAAATAGTTAAAAAAGATACTACAGGAGAAGAGCAGAATAGTAATAACACAAGTAACATGAAAAATTCTAGCCTCTAAGGCATGCGTTTCAGGGCTTCCTGTAAGTTTTAACCAGAAAGACTCTCTTTTTTTATCGTTCATTTTTAAGGATCGTCGAAAAAAGCTTTTAGCTTCTATTGTTATTTAATTAAAGATAATCATCTCATTAATAAGTATACGTTAAAAATCAATTAAAAGTTCTTCAAGAAGAAGAAAAAAGTTAATACGAAATAAAAAAAAGTGATTACCATTACTTTTTTAGGTTCCTGCTGTCATTTAAAAATGAGACCTGACTACTCATCTTTGAAATCATAAAAATCCCGGTATGAAAGAAAACTTAAGTTTATCTGTAGCAACGGTATGTTATCATTGCGGAGATGATCTTCCTACTGCACCATATGTATCAGATGATAAACAATTCTGCTGCCTTGGCTGTAAGGGAGTGTACCAGATCTTATCAAGACATAACCTTTCCAGATATTATGTTTTTAACAGCGTCCCTGGGGCCTCACAGAAGAAAGCTGCACAGCATTTTGATTACCTGGATGAGCCTGGCATAGCTGCGGACCTGGTAGATTATGCAGATGATAAAACTACGGTTATTACTTTATTTGTTCCCGCTGTACATTGCAGTTCCTGCATCTGGCTATTGGAACACCTGCATAAGATCAATCCAGACATAGCACAGTCGCGCATAGATTTTCCTAAAAAACAAATAAGCATCACCTTCAAAAATCAGCTGATTTCGCTCCGTAAGGTAGTGGAGCTACTCACAAGCATAGGTTACGAACCTTTGATCAGTCTGCAGGATGTAGTTAAAAAACAGCAATCCGACCACTCTGAACGGAACCTTATCAGTAAAATCGCTGTTGCTGGTTTTTGCGTTGGAAACGTAATGATGCTCAGCTTTCCTGAGTATTTTGGGTTTAGCAATTTTGAAGAGCACTACCGGTCTTTCTTTAATTGGATTAACCTTGCGTTGTCCATACCAGTACTATTATACAGTTCCAGAGATTATTTTATCTCGGCATGGGTTAACCTTAAAAATGGCATCCTCAACCTGGATTTTCCTCTAGCCCTCGGTATAGCAGTGATGTTTATCCGGTCGGCCGTAGAAATAATTACTAAAACAGGATCAGGTTTTATAGATACCTTATGTTCCCTGGTATTTTTTCTGCTCATTGGTAAATGGATGCAGCAGCGAACCTACGGTTATCTATCTTTTGAACGCGATTATCGCTCTTATTTCCCGGTAGCAGTAACGTTGATTAAGGAGGGTAAAGACCAGGCAGTTCCATTAAATGAATTAAAAACAGGCGACCGTATCCTGATTCGCAGCAATGAGATTATGCCTGCTGATGCGATCCTTTTAAAAGGCGAAGCGAAACTTGATTTTAGTTTTGTGACTGGAGAATCACTCCCTGTAGATAAAGTATTAGGTGAAATGGTCTATGCTGGGGGAAGACAAATCGGAGGGGCGATTGAGCTGGAAGTGGTTAAGCCGGTTTCTCAAAGTTACCTGACTAAATTATGGAATAATGAAACTTTCGCAGGTCAAAAAGATCCGATCAGAACTTTTAGTGACACGGCTAGTAAATACTTTAGTATTGCATTGCTGCTAATTGCAGTAACCGCAGGGGTTTTTTGGGTTAATACCGATCTAAATAAAGCAGTGGCATCATTTACAGCAGTGCTGATTATTGCTTGTCCATGTGCACTAGCTTTGAGCTCACCTTTTACCCTCGCTGCAGTACTCAGTATTTTTGATAAGAACAAATTCTATTTAAAAAATACAGCGGTAATTGAAGAGCTGGCAAGGATCGATACTATTGTATTTGATAAAACCGGTACGATTACCAACCCGAATGCAAATGGCTTTCAATTTACAGGCAGCTTAAGCGAAATAGAGAAACAGCTGGTGAGCGATCTTGCCAGAAACTCAGGACATCCATTAAGCCGCGAATTGGTTAAATGGCTAAATAAAGACACCATCTATCCAATAGACCGGTACCGTGAACAAGTTGGCCGTGGGATTAGCGGAAACGTAAACGGACAGGAGCTTAAACTAGGGAGCGCTGCATTTCTTGGAATAGAAGCGCAAGAAAAGGGAAGTGTAGTACACATTTTAATCGACGGAAATTATTGCGGGTACTTCCTTTCTGAGCAGCGCTGGCGGGCAGGTTTTAAACAGCTGGCACTAACACTAGGAAGAAAAAAAGAGCTGCACCTGCTTTCGGGAGATCAGGACCATGACCGCAAACTGCTAGCCCCTTTCTTTCAGGGATCACAGCAATTACACTTTAAACAAAGTCCGCAAAACAAACTCGACTATATACTAAACCTGCAAAATAAAGGCGCCAAAGTAATGATGTTTGGTGATGGCTTAAATGATGCCGGTGCATTAAGGCAAAGCGATCTGGGTATTGCCGTAACAGACGACATTAATAATTTTTCACCCGGCTGTGATGCCATATTGGATGGGGTTGCTTTCGAAAAGATTCCGCAATTTATCAGTCAGGCCAAAGACGCAGTTAAAGTGATCCATATGAGCTTTGTGATTTCTATCTCCTACAATGCCATTGGCTTATTCTTTGCCGTTCAAGGATTACTCTCCCCACTTATGGCTGCTATCCTGATGCCTATCAGTACAGCAACCATCATCTTATTTACCAGTATTACAGCCAGGCTTTACGCTTATAAAAACAAACTATTATGAACATGATCTACATGCTGCTGGGGTTTAGCATTATCATCGCCCTGATCTTTTTAATAGCCTTTTTCTGGGCGAGCAAATCTGGCCAGCATGACGACCTCTATACGCCTTCTGTCAGGATGCTCTTTGATGATGAGCCTGAAAAAGATGCTGAACAAAAAAGTGATGAAGATCACCCTTAGGCATAACTGCCATCACACCACAGGCTACTGGTACCTCCTAATTTTACCAACATAAATCACAATCTATTTTTCTCATGATCGAAAAATTTTACTACGACAACAAGACTGTCAGAAATTTCGCTATTGCCACTGTCGTATGGGGCATAGTCGGGATGACGGTCGGCCTTCTCGCTGCCATGCAGCTATTCAAACCCATCATGAACCTTGGCACCCAGTATACGACATTCGGACGCATCAGGCCATTGCACACCAACGCAGTTATTTTTGCGTTTGTAGGTAATGCCATTTTTATGGGGGTCTATTATTCTTTGCAGCGCCTGCTTAAAGCAAGGATGTTTAGTGATGTGCTAAGCAACATACACTTTTGGGGCTGGCAGCTGGTTATCGTTGCTACAGCGATTACACTTCCATTGGGCCTCACTACATCGCATGAATATGCAGAAATGGAATGGCCAATAGATATTGCAATCACGCTCATCTGGGTGGTATTCGGGATTAACATGTTCGGTACTATTTTCAAGAGAAGAGAAAAACACATGTATGTTGCAATCTGGTTTTACATTGCAACATTCGTTACTGTGGCAGTATTGCACATCGTAAACTCAATGGAACTTCCTATATCTGCATTTAAAAGTTATTATATCTATGCCGGTGTACAAGATGCGCTGGTACAGTGGTGGTATGGACACAATGCAGTAGCATTTTTCTTAACAACACCATACCTGGGGATGATGTATTACTTTCTCCCTAAAATGGCCAACCGCCCTATCTATTCGTATAAACTAAGTATCCTCCATTTCTGGTCACTTATTTTCATCTATATCTGGGCTGGTCCGCACCACCTGTTATACACATCACTACCTACCTGGGTACAATCGTTAAGTACAGCTTTCTCTTTGATGCTGATTGCACCAAGCTGGGGCGGTATGATCAATGGGCTGCTTACCTTACGTGGTGCATGGGATAAGGTTAGAGAAGATCCGACACTGAAATTCATGGTGGTCGGTATTACCTGTTATGGTATGGCAACTTTTGAAGGCCCGATGCTGGCATTAAAACAGATTAATGCAATTGCACATTATACCGACTGGATAGTAGCACACGTACACGTAGGTGCATTAGGATGGAACGGATTTTTAACTTTTGCTATTTTATACTGGCTGATACCAAGAATTTATAACACCACTTTATATTCTGTAAAACTAGCCTCTTTCCACTTTTGGATAGGTACACTGGGAATTATTTTCTATGCAGTCCCGCTATACTTTGCAGGATTTACACAAGGTCTGATGTGGAAAGAATTTACTCCTGAAGGCGTGTTGAAATATCCGAATTTCCTGGAAACTGTATTGCAAATCATTCCGATGTATATGATGAGGGCACTGGGTGGCGCATTGTATCTTACAGGTGTGATTGTAATGACCTATAATCTGATCAAAACTATGAAAGCAGGACAACTGGTTGCTAACGAATCTGCAGAAGCTACCCCGCTGCCTCCTGTATTTGTTGCCCAGGGAGCAGACAAAAAATGGCACCGCATGCTGGAACGTAAACCATTATTGTTCTTAGGACTTTCCCTTGTTGTGATCTTAATTGGTGGTATGGTAGAAATGATGCCAACTTTTACTGTTAAATCAAACATCCCGACCATATCAAGTGTAAAACCATATAGTCCGCTTGAGCTGCAGGGAAGAGATGTATATATCAGGGAAGGCTGTGTAAACTGCCACTCCCAGATGATCCGCCCTTTCCGTTCCGAAACAGAGCGCTATGGAGAATACAGTAAAGCAGGGGAATTTGTTTATGACCACCCATTTTTATGGGGCTCCAAACGTACTGGTCCCGATTTGCAGCGTGAAGGCGGCAAATATGGCAATGCATGGCACTATAACCACTTGTTCGACCCTCAGACTATGTCGCCCGGCAGTATTATGCCCCCATATGAATGGCTGATCAATCAGCAGCTGGACACCACTACTACGCGCTCAAAAATAAGTGCAATGCGTACACTGGGAGTGCCTTATGCTGTTGGTTATGAAAACAGGGCAAATGCAATACTAGACGAACAAGCAAAACTCATTGCAGCAGATTTGAACCAGAATAACATTAAGGTAAAAAGCGACAGGGAGATCATAGCGATCATCGCCTATCTGCAGCGCCTTGGAACAGATATTAAAGCAAAATAACTTAAAACCATTTGAAAACATGTTCAAGCAATTTTTAGAGAATGCTGAGGGAAACCAAGGGTATCTGCTCAGTTCATTTGGCATCTTTCTACTGTTTTTTATACTGGTAGGAGTATATGTGCTAACCATCAAAAAGGAAGAAATAAAGTATATGAGCGAACTGCCATTAAAAGACGACGAAGATGAAAGAGGTAGTTAATAACAACTGGACAACTGGTAATACATCTATAGACATCGTGATCGGCCTGATGCTGATCACGTCAATCATGGTACTCTGTGTAGCGATCCTGATGCTAAAAGTAGTTAGGTTTTATGTAAAAGAAGCCGCTAACCCTACCCCTTTTGCAACAGCCGAAGAAAGGAAAAAAAGAAGGCTGGAAGAAGAGGCGCTGCTGGAGTTGAAAAAGAAAGAGCCGACCATCTGGACTAAACTGATGCAACTTAAACCTATAGAGGAAGAAGGCAACCTGGTAATGGACCACAAATACGATGGTATCGCAGAACTGGATAATCCTATCCCGTTATGGTTTAAGGGACTCTTTTATGCGACAATTATTTTTGGTATCGGCTACCTGTTGAACTACCACGTGTTTCATTATGGCTTGTCGCAAACGGAAGAGTATACAGCAGAGCTACAGCAGGCGGCAGATGATAAAATTGCTTTCTTAGCTAACCCTGTAAATGTAGCAAGTGCAGTGAATGAAAACAATATTGTGCAAAGTAAAGATGCTGCAGTGCTTAAAAATGGGGAGGCTTTATTCGCCACCCGCTGCACACCTTGCCATGGTGAGAAAGGACAAGGTTTGGTTGGGCCTAACCTCACTGACGAATATTGGTTGCATGGCGGTACCATAAAAGATGTTTTTAAAACAATAAAATATGGTGTACCAGAAAAAGGAATGATATCCTGGGAAAAATCAATGAGTGCCCAGCAGATTTCTGACATCGCAGACTATGTATTGTCGCTGCAAGGGTCTAAACCTGCAGGCGCCAAAGCACCACAAGGAACAAAATAATAAAATGGCAAAAGAACCCGTACAAAGGAGCCAGACCAGTATTTTAGCTGACGACGGAACGAAAAGTAAATGGCTTTATCCTAAGCTAGTTAAAGGTAAATTATACCGCTACCGTGCGCTGGTAAGTTACTTTTTCCTCACCCTTCTTTTCGCTGCACCATTTATTAAATTAAATGGAGAGCAACTGGTGCTCCTTAATGTGCTGGAACGCAAGTTTGTTTTTTTTGGTGTGATCTTTTTGCCGCAAGACTTCTACTTGTTTGTATTGGCGCTGCTCATTTTCATGGTCTTTATTGTCCTGTTTACCGTGGTATTCGGCCGCGTATTTTGCGGATGGGTTTGCCCGCAGACCATTTTCCTTGAAATGGTTTTCCGCAGAATTGAAAATTGGATCGAAGGTGATGCAAACCAGCAGAGAAAACTCGACGAGGGTCCGTTGACGACCGAAAAGGTACTAAAAAAAACAGCCAAACATACTTTGTTTGCGATCATATCTTTTTTGATCGCAAACATTTTCCTTTCTTATGTAATCGGGACCCCAACCTTGCTAAAAATAATCAGGGAGCCGCTATCAATGCACTTATCTGGTTTTATATCCATCTGCGTTTTTACAACATTGTTCTATCTTGTTTTTTCAAAAATGAGAGAGCTGGTATGTACCGTGGCCTGTCCGTACGGAAGATTACAAGGGGTACTGTTAGATAACCAAAGTATCATCGTTGCTTATGATTATAACAGAGGAGAGCCAAGAGGAAAGAGGTTAAAAAACCAGGAGCAGGTTACGGGCGACTGTATCGATTGTAAGTTATGTGTACAAGTGTGCCCTACTGGCATCGATATTAGGAATGGTACACAGATGGAATGTGTTAATTGTACGGCCTGTATTGACGCGTGTGATATGGTGATGGAAAAAATTGATCGTCCAATAAGGCTGATAGGATTTAAATCTGAAGACGAGATTACTAAAACACAGATCTTCAAATTAAATAAACGGGTTTACGGTTATGCGGTAGTATTGCTGCTGTTGATGGGTACACTGACCTACCTCTTAGCTAGCAGATCAGACATTGAAACTTCCATCTTAAGAGCCGGCGGTACGCTTTACCAGTTGCGCGACAATGACCAGACGGTCAGCAATCTGTACAATACCGAATTGGTGAACAAAACCAGTTACCCCATTACTTTTCAAATTGTACCTGATAATAAAAACGTTAAAATCCAGTACATTCAAAAAGAAGACCAGGTTGCTGTCGGCAAGAGTGTAAAAATTACATTTTTTGCGATCATGCCGCAAAAGTCAGTTCATCAATATAAATCATACGTAAGTTTTAAAGTGCTGTCGAAAGGCAAAGAGATCGACCATTTTGAAACTACATTTATTGCACCACCTAACGATTAAAAACAATGAACTGGGGAACTAAAATAATACTGGGAATGGCTTCTTTCATGATATTTATTGTGGTATTGGGCATAATGATGTTTAAAAGTAAAAAAGATGCTTTAGTTGATACCGATTACTATGAGAAAGGTATCAACTATAACCAGACTTATAATAGTAAAGAACAGACTAAGAATGATCATGCAAAACCCGAGATCATACTGAATCAGGACGTGCTCCTCCTCACTTTTAAGGAGAAAGCTGCAGGAACAATTAAGCTGATGCGTACCGCAGATAAAAATCTGGACATAGCAATTCCGTTTACAAGTAATGTGAACAAGCAGGTAATCATACCATCGGCCGGCCTGCAAAAGGGTTCCTGGCGGTTAATCATAGACTGGGGCAGCGGATCAAAAAAATATTTGTACGAACAGGAAATCACTATCAAATGAGTTACCAGAATCTTGCTTTCATGATCGGATTGCTTGGCAGTATCCACTGTGTGGGGATGTGCGGGCCATTGGCTTTTGCCGTGCCTACTTTGCAAAAAGGTTGGGGATATCTCATATTAAATAAGCTCGCTTATCAGGGGGGAAGGATTATTTCTTACTGTTTACTTGGGATCTTGATCGGTTTACTGGGCAGGCAAATCTGGCTTTCAGGGATACAACAAGGGGTAAGCATTCTAAGCGGTATACTGATTCTCATTGCAGCCTGTTCCAGACTATTTAAATTTGCTGTCGGCAACCCAAATTCGTTTTTGCTTAAACCCTTTAATAAACTTTTCGGCTATGCTTTAAAACATAAAGCCAACCACCTGATTATTGGGGTAATTAATGGCTTCCTGCCCTGCGGTTTCGTCTACATGGCCATGGCCGGTGCACTAAACACAGGCAGTGTAAATACCGCAGTAAGCTATATGTTTTGGTATGGACTGGGAACATTTCCCCTCATGTTTATCGCCGGGATCAGTGTAGGCTTTACCACTGCCATCTTCAGAAAAAAGATCAACAGGTTTGTACCCTACCTAATGTTATGCCTTGGATTTTGGTTTATCCTAAGAGGGACAACATTAAATATTCCCTATATCAGCCCCGAACAGCCCGGTACTACAGTCGACTGTAAATAAGCAGGGTCAATTACCCTGCCATACTAAATAATTGTGTTTGCGGTTGATTGGCCCACAATCTGGAATCTAACGCCATACAGATGTTTCTAAGGAACCTTTTCCCTAAAGAAGTTACTGCTAACCTGCAATTTGTAATAGTTACCAGACCATCTTGTTTGATCAGCTCCATTCTTTCCAACCCTTCCATAAAAGCCGCATTCCGCTCTTCCGGCAATGCCCAGGAAGTTTCTCCTTTACACATCAGGTTTAAAATATGCCTTCTGATAACCAGGTCTTCTGTATCAAGAATATGTCCTTTAAATACGGGAACTTTGCCTTCATTTACCAAACCGATATAATCTTCTACCTTTTTCACATTTTGCGCAAAGGCAGTCCAGCTGTCACTGATAGAAGATACGCCAAGACCAATCATTAGTTTACTATATTGATGGGTATAACCCATAAAATTACGGTGCAGCCGACCTTCTTTTTCAGCCAGATACAAACTATCAGACTCCAGCGTAAAATGATCCATACCGATCTCGGTATATCCATCAGCCTTCAGCATTTCGCGGCCCATTTCGTACAACAACTGTTTTTCAGCAGCAGAAGGTAAATCGACTTCAGTATACCTGCGTTGTCCCGGTTTTACCCATGGTACGTGTGCATAACTATAAAAAGCAATCCTGTCTGGCCGTAAAGAAAGAACAGCGTTAATCGTATCCCTTAATCCCTCTTCGTTTTGTAAAGGCAACCCATAAATCAGATCGTAATTAACAGAAACATAACCTGTTTTACGTGCCTGTGCAGTAATCAGCTTAACCTCTTCCACACTTTGTATGCGGTTGATTACCAATTGCACTTTAGGATCGAAATCCTGTATCCCCAGACTGATCCTTTTAAAACCCAAATTATACAGCATAATTAAATGTGCTTCAGTTGTATTTGCCGGATGGGCTTCAAAACTAAACTCGGCATCACGATGGATTACCGTATGTTTTAAAATCCCATTAATCAACAAACCTAGGTTCTCTGCGCTAAAAAATGTGGGTGTGCCCCCGCCTAAATGCAGTTCGCGTATTACCGGTTTGGCAGAGAAGAGTTGGAGATAGGTATCCCATTCTTTTAAAACGGCTAAAATATAGGGCTCTTCCACCTTATGGTTTTTTGTGATCCTGGTATTACAACCGCAGTAGGTACATAGGCTCTCACAGAAGGGTAAATGAATATATAAGCTAATCCCATCCTCTTTTTTGCTGTGGTTAAAAGACGTCCTTACAGCCTTTGCCCATTGCTCCTGATCAAACTTGTCGTTGTCCCAATAAGGAACGGTCGGATAGCTTGTATATCTTGGTGCGGCAACGTGATATTTAGCCGTTAGCTCTTTAATTGCTGCTGTTTTAGTGTTCATGATCCGGCGTTTTAGGGATAACCTGATCACAAGATCTTGAACATACGCAGGCACTGCCCAAACAACGGTTTTCCTGCCACTTATCAAGATTTAAAATTGTTTCTTTTGCCAATGCCAAAGGAAGTTCCTTTTCTGCAAAGGCCATCAATGAAGTAGCAGGTACATTTGCAATTTTGATATTGCGTTTTGTTGCTGCTTCCTGATCGATATGTAGGGTAGATGTAGATCTTGTTGCGATATATTTAACGCCCAGATCTGCCAGTTTATTGACTACCGCTTCGGATATATCATCATCTGTAAAAACAATTACTGCTTCTTTCCCTGCTGCATAACTCACAGTTTCAGGACTTAGAGAGTTAGATATCAATGTAATATCATGCTTTTTGTGGTTGGCTATCGCCAGTGGCTCTTTTTCAAAAGACTTTATACTATAGGCTACGACTCTCATTCAATATTAATTTGTGAATGAGTAAAATTAGTAAGAAAGTACCTGCAGGAGAATGAGATTAGTCAGCCTTAAATATGATGCTGATCAGTTTTTCATTTGCTGGAGCTTCTGCTGATCTACTATTTTGATCTGGCTGCCCTTCCTTTCGATAATACCTTCATCTTTAAAATCACTTAAGATACGGCTCACTGTCTCAGTTGCCATTCCGGCCATTGCTGCAAGATTATCTCGCGAAATACGCAATACAGTTTGCCCTTCCTGTTTCTCCTGTTTACACAAACGGAGCAGCACTTCTGCCATACGCTTACGTACAGAATGATAGGCCAGCTGCAGCAGTTGTTCTTCTTTTGCAATCAGATTATTGGAAAGGATATGGATAAATTGCCTGGCCACATCCGGATAACGATTAAGCAGTTCTTCCAGCATTTCTTTAGGCAGCTGGCATACCGTAGTATCTTCCAGTGCCTCTGCAGTTTCCATATAAGGTTCATTGAGTAGCAGTGCAGGAATACCAAAATATTCATCCGTACCATACATTCCTGTAAGCAACTCTCTTCCATCTTCACTTAGCTTAATAGTTTTAACCTTACCGCTCAGCACCAGGTAAATTCCGGAAACAGTATCCCCCTCATAATAGATAATCTGCTTTTTCTTAATGGTGCGCACCTTACGCTCCTGCATCATTTTATCAAGTTCTTTAATCCCATTATTTCCAGCCACAAGGTTAGTCAGCGTATCCATAGATTTGCTATAAAACTTCTCTTGCTTTTCTTTTTTTTGCAACCTGCTTTCTATTGCATTGAGCAGCTCAACATCATCAAAAGGCTTAACCAGGTAATCATCTGCCCCCATCTCCATACCTTTACGCATATCCATACGTTCTGCTTTTGCAGTTAAAAAGATAAAAGGCGTAGCGGCAGTCTGCGGGTTTTTATTCAGCAAGTACAATACCCCATATCCATCCAGTTCGGGCATCATAATATCACAAAGGATCAGGTCCGGTAAATGTTTATTTGCCAGCTCTACCCCGGTTTTACCATTATTTGCCTGATATATCTCATAATTTGCCAGCGCTAATATTTCGGCTGTACTCTCCCTGATATCATCATTATCTTCAATAATCAGTATCCTTTGTGTCTTCATGTTACTTCTATTTATACTGGTGTTTTGGCTTGATCTATTTAGTTTGGTAATGGTTATTTAGTAAAAGAAAGAATGAATGTAGTGCCTTGATTGAGTTTGCTTTCAAACTGCACATCCCCCTTCATTAATCCCACATAACGGAGAACAATATTAAGGCCTAGTCCTGTCCCTGGTATACTACCGGTATTATGTGCCCTAAAAAAAGGTTGAAACAGGTGTTTCTGATCAGTATCAGGTATCCCGATGCCATTATCTTTGATCGTAACCACACACTGGGTTTCGCTGATCTCAGTATTAAACTCGATAAAGGTATTTTCTCCCGAATATTTAATCGCATTGTTAATCAGGTTAATCATGCAATTTTTTAATAAGTTCTGATCCAGCAGCACCACACTTTCCAATCCTGTATGCTGATAGATGATATGCTGATCTGTTTTAGCGATCATCTGCATCTCTTCGGTAATCTCTTCTGCCAGCTTCACCAAATCAAATTCATGAAAAGCAGGCTCTACCCTTCCCGCTTCCAAACGCTCCAATGATAGGAAATCATTCAGAATGGTGGTCAGGTTTCCCACTGCATTTTTTATCTTATGAACATGTTTCTCAATGTTTTTATTCTGAAATGGCTGTGCATATTTTTCGATGAGCGACGAAGAAAGCTGTACAGAACTTAACGGGGTACGAAACTCGTGCGATGCCATAGAAACAAAGCGGCTTTTCAACTGGTTCAATTCCTTTTCTTTTTCCAATGATATGCTCACCTCTTCCTTTGCCTCCCGTAAAGCGGTAACAGTTTTCTTTAACGATTTTGTTCGCTCCTCAACCAGGTCTTCCAGTTCTGATGCATACTCATGCAAGCGCTGCTCGGCTTCTTTTTCTTTAGAAAGGTCATGAATAAAACCTGTATAAATTTTACGGTTTTCATATTGAACTTCACTAACTGCAAGACGGAACGGGAAAGTAGAGCCGTCTTTGCGCAAACCTTTTACCTCACGGCCGGTACCGATAATATGTTTCTCCCCTGTATGTTTATAATGTGCCAGATAATGATCATGCTGCGTCTGGTCGGGCTCTGGCATCAGCATAGAGATGTTTTTATTCAAAACTTCTTCCATTGTATAGCCAAAAAGCTTTAATGCTGCAGGATTAAGGCTTTCTATTGTACCCCGCTGGTCAATGGTAATTATTCCGTCAATTGCGGTTTCAATAATAGCTTTTAACAACCTGGCATTTTCCATACAGTATTTTTATTCAAATATAGCTAAATACCTACCACTGCAATGATCAGTATAAGCGAGTGGATCAGTAAACCTAATCCGAAAATGTAAAGTGAGCATCTTTTACTTACCATGATATGTTGTGTTAATATTTACAAATATGCGATTAGGCCAGTTTATTTTTTATGATGTGGATCATAGGTAAGGCTAACACAGATCATTGAATATTGTGATTATCATCATATTTTTGCAGGTGTTTTCTGTGCTATTTTGTGATTCTACAGTTAAATCAAATTGCATGAACCATACTTTTCATATACCCGTTTTAGGGTTAGGTTACTCTATTGACACTCCCTTAAAAGTGGCTAAATATGGTATTTCTTCCGTTCTTTCTATTGTGGACGATGAGCTGACGGAGCGGATGAGAAAGTTCCATTCAGAGCAAAATAATATTGATTATATACTGATCAAAAAAGACGAGGAAGATAGCAGGGCAAAGCGGATTACGGCTTATCTGGATTTGCTGGATCGGCTAGTGGGAGACCAGTTCAGGACGCTGCAACAGGAAAGTTTTACGGATAGGTCCGATATACATACTTACTTTGAACTGCTGCCGGATAATTCTGATTTAAAAGTCAGCTACCTGGAAATGCAGCAAATGGAAGCCGGTAAAGAAAAACAACTTTTACAGGAAAAAATAAAGGGAAAGATGAGCGCCGGAGCTATCGATGTCAACATTATGACGAAGGTAGATAAGGCAAACTACACCGTAGCGGGTGAGCCATTGGGTAATGATTATACGGATGCACTGGCAGCGATGCGCGGATTTGGGGACAGTAACTTATCTTCATCTGTAGTGATTTCTGCAGGTTTAAATCCACGTCTTTATACTTATATGGAAAGCTGCACAAGCTTTTTCCCGGATGCAAAAAATGTAATCCGGAAAAAGATCACACTTAAAGTGAGCGATTTCAGATCGGCATTGATACAAGCGAAAATGCTGGCAAAAAAAGGGTTATGGGTGAATGAATTTCGGATTGAATCAGGACTTAATTGCGGCGGACATGCGTTCGCTACTGAAGGTTTACTAATGGGCCCGATCCTGGAAGAGTTTAAGCAAAAAAGAGGTGAACTGTACGAGGAACTGGTAGCCATATATACAAATGCGCTTCTTGCAAAAGGCTATTCAATTAAAGCGTCTCCTTCCTTAAAGATTACTGCACAAGGTGGAATAGGGACAGCTGAAGAGCATAATTTTCTGATCAACCACTACCAGCTTGACGCGACTGGGTGGGGAAGTCCATTCCTGTTGGTTCCAGAAGTGACCAATGTAGATGCAGCCACACTCGAAGCACTCGCTACGGCAACAGTTGCAGATTATTATGTGAGCAATTCTTCCCCCTTAGGTGTATTGTTCAATAATTTCAAAAAGAGCACCATAGAAGAACAACGGCTATTGCGTATTGAAAAAGGACGACCAGGAAGCCCTTGCAACAAAAAGTTTTTATCAACCAATACTGAATTTACCGAAAAACCGATCTGTACTGCTTCAAGAGCCTATCAGCATCTCAAAATTAAGCAATTGCGGACTATGGAACTGGAACCAGCCTTATTCCAGGAAAAATTCGATGCCGTTACAGAAAAGATCTGTTTGTGTGAGGGTTTATGTGCTTCTGCTTACCTTAAGAACGATATACTCAAACCACGAGAGAATAGCGCAGTAAGTATTTGTCCGGGCCCTAACCTTTCTTATTTTTCAAAGTCATACACGTTAAAAGAAATGGTTGGACATATCTACGGAAGGGAAGAAATTTCTTTTAAGACGAGCAGACCAAATCTGTTTATCAATGAGCTGAACTTATATGTAGATTACCTCAAAAAAGATATGAGTGCACAACTCGATGAACTGAATGCAAAAAAGGCCAGGTACTTTGAGAAATTTACATCACAGCTATTCAATGGGATAAACTATTATAGGGAGCTAATTCCTGAATTAAAATTAAATACCGAAATTGCTGCCCAGGAAATCAATCAGCAATTAATCAAAGCAGAAGAAAAATTAAGGCTAATTACCAAAGATCTTAACCTTACTATCGCTTAATTGAAGAATCATTTTGTAATTAAAAACCCCTTACATAGTGATTATTACTATGTAAGGGGTTTAAATATTATATGCCTATCTATTATACTAGTGTAATAGCTCCTAATAGAGCATTTACGAGGTAAGCAATAGACTATTTTAATTCTGCCTGGATAGCTTTTGCTTTCTCAAAATGCCCGGTAATGACAGGCAATGTTTTTTTAACAAAATCACTCACCCCTTTATCTTGGGAAGTTTCTGCTCCTTTAAATAAAGCTACCGTCTTATCGTGATCAGTAACCATCATCCCGATGTAGTGTTTATCGAAAGCCGCCCCTGTCATTGTTTTCATCATATCCATATGCGTCTTTTCTTCATCAGGATATTCAGTAGGCAAAACAATACCTTTTTTAGCAGCTAATGCCGTTAATTCAGTGTTGGCCTTTGTGTGATCGGCTACCATCTGGTCTGCAAAGGCTTTCACTTTAGGATTGGTAGATTTCTGCGCAATCTTTCCAAGATCCACTTCCATCATACCTCCCACCGCAGCTTTTTTCATAAAGGCAGCTTCTTCAGTATCAACTTTAGCCTGGTTAGTTACATCTTTAGGCATAGAATCATTGCCACTTCCAGCCATAGTCATGCTGGTACTGTCTGTTCCTGTAGAATCCATTGCCGAAGAATCTGCATTACCATCACGGTTTTCCGGACTTTTACAGGCTTGAAATGTACAAATACCAATGACCAGAAGGCCAAATAAATTTAATGTTTTCATAAAATATTATTTTAATATCGTATTAATTTATTGATATCCCATTAACAGTGAATGATTGGAAAGGTTTGGGATAGATTGAAAACATAGCTGTATTTTCGTTCCAACAAAACCAAAAGATCAATGAAAACGATAGTAAAATCTACACTATTTTTGATGCTCGCATTAGGATTCAATGCAGCATTAAAAGCACAAGGCATTAAGATGCCACAAGCAAGTTCCGGCCAAACACTAATACAGGATTTTGGCCTTGGAAAGATCACCGTTAAATATTCACGCCCCAATACGAAAGGCAGAAAGATATTTGGTGAACTGGAGCCATATGGTGCAGTATGGAGAACGGGCGCCAACAACGCTACGATAATCAATTTTACGGAAGAGGTAACCTTCGAAGGCCAGCCGGTACCAGCAGGAGAATATGCACTATTTACAATTCCGGCAAAAGGCGACTGGACTGTAATACTAAATAAAAATACTAAACAATGGGGTTCCTACGAGTACAAGGAGGAAGACGACCTCTTACGTGTTAAGGTGAAACATGTTACGATTAAAGACAAGGTAGAAAGTTTCAAGATTGATATAACTGATGTGTATCCAACCAAAGCGGTATTAACCTTAGCATGGGAACATACTTTAATTCCGGTAAACCTAACCACTGATGTTGATACAAAAGTGATGGCTAATATTGATGAGGCGATGAAAGGAGAGAAAAAACCTTATTTCCAGGCTGCACAATACTACTTCGAAAATGGCAAAAATCTCAATAAAGCTTTAGAATGGATGAATGCAGCAGAAGCAGCAGATCCAAAAGGGCCATGGATCAGATTATGGAAAGGCCGCGTTCAATTAAAAATGGGCGATAAAAAAGGTGCAGCAACTACTGCAGAAGCCGGAATTAATTTAGCTAAAGAAGCTAAAAACAATGAATATATACGCCTGAATACTGCACTTTTAGCGGATGCAAAGAAATAAGAAGTCCAATTAAAGAAAGTTATTCAAATTTAATTACTCTATAATCCTTAAATACAGCATAAACCGTTGCCTTAAACTGCAGCGGTTTTCTTGTTTAATAGTGGCTGCAGAATAATTGAAAAGACCACAACGAGCATACATCCGATCACATTTAGCCATAAATAGGCAACAACTTCTTTAAAGCCTAAAATGCAGACAATGGCTTCCGTAAGCAATGCTGCATAAAACACCGCTCTTCCATTAACATGTTTCACATAAAAGGCTACCAAAAACACACCCAGAATAGTTCCGTAAATGTAGGAACCGAGAATATTCACTGCTTCTAGCAGGTTACCGATTTTACCGGCATATAAAGCCATAACAATACAGATTGCACCCCATATCAGCGTAGACCAGCGGGAGGCTTTCAGATATTTTTCATCATCTGCTTCTTTATTGATCAGCCGTTTATAAATATCGATCACACTGGTAGATGCCAGGGAGTTCAAGGCACTTGCTGTAGAACCCATAGAAGCTAAAAATATGATAGCGATCAATAATCCTATCAATCCCTTTGGCAGGTATTTGGTCACAAAACTGAGGAAAACGTAATTATTATCATCCACGTTTGCCCCCTTATCATTCTTCAGCATCAGGTCAGTTACCTTATCTTTTATATTTTTTGTCTGCTGATCTGCCGCCTGCAAAGCAATGCGCTGCTGATCAATTAGCTGCTGATTAGCTGATTCTATGGCTTTACTAAGCTTGTTTACTTCAAGCTGTTTTTCTTTAAATGCTTGTTCATATTCCTTTTTGAGTACAATTAGCTGGGGATTATAACTACTCTTTTCGAGTTTATTGAGTTCAAAACTATTAAAGAATATTGGGGGGCGGTTATATTGGTAAAAGGTAAAAACCAACACACCAATCAGCAGGATCAGGAACTGCATAGGTATTTTCACCAATCCGTTCATCAGTAATCCCAATCTGCTTTGCCCGATAGATGATCCGGTTAAATACCGTCCAACCTGGCTTTGGTCGGTCCCAAAATAGGATAACTGTAAAAAGAAACCACCTACCAGCCCGCTCCAGACGGTATAGCGATTATTCCAATCGAACTTAAAGTCTATCGCATTGGTACGCCCCATTTTACCGGCTATACTAATTGCCTTGCTAAACCCAATATCTCCCGGCAGTAAGTGCACCACCATGATACCAGCAGCAAAGAGGCCGCAAAAAATAATACTCATCTGCAACATCTGCGTGTAGGAAACAGCCTTTGTGCCACCATATACAGTATAGGCAACAACAATACTACCGATACATAAAGTAGTGTAAGTGGTATTGATATCCAGAATAGTCGATAAGATAATAGATGGTGCATAGATCGTGATCCCCGTAGAGAGGCCCCGCTGAATTAAAAATAGGAATGCAGTGAGCGCCCTGGTGTTCAGGTCAAACCTCTGCTCCAGATATTCGTAGGCAGTATATACTTTTAAACGATGAAAAATAGGCACAAAGGTGATACAAAGTACAATCATCGCCAGGGGCAACCCGAAATAGAATTGTACAAAGCCCATCCCAGAAGAGAAAGCCTGCCCGGGAGCAGATAAAAATGTAATCGCACTGGCTTGTGTAGCCATTACAGAAAGACATACTGCATACCATGGCGAAGATTGGTTGCCTAGCAAGTAGCCTTCAATATTTTGGGCACCCCTACTTTTATATATACCGTAGGATACAATAGTAACTAATGTAAATACTAAAACACCCCAGTCTGCACTGCTCATTTAAAATAGATCGTAAAAATATAAAATGCTAAAATCAGCAAAACAAGCCAGGCGATCAGCAACCTATAAAACTGTTTCCAGCTTTTTACAAATGGAGGAAGATCCTGATCTGGCTGTTCATTCTTCATTATTCCGATGGATTTTTGGCAATCAAATTCACAAACAGACGATATGCTCCCGGTACACCGGCAGGGAGCTCTCTAAAAAAAGAAAGCGAGGTATAAACATATTTACCTTTGCCGTAACTGGCTACCAGCAACGATCCGTTACTGCTGCGCTCATCCGTATCATGCATGCCTAAAACAGATGTATAATGAGGGTCTATATCACTGGCAAAATATAACCCTAACTCCTGGATCCATCCATCAAAATCTTTACTGGTAATTTTGTTTGGATAATTTAGTGCAGGGTGGTTGGGTGCAAGGAAATAAACCTTAGCATCTTCCTCAGTAACGCGGTCGCGTGTTAATTTAAAAGGATAAGGACCAAGATCATTAATTTTAAGCGGACCGTTTACATTGTATTGTACCAGCAAAGTCCCACCATCTTTTACATACCTCATCAGCTTAGGCTGCATCAAAGCAATCTGTTCGTTGATATTATATAACCTCACGCCCGTGATGATCGCATCATAAGCAGAAAGATCTTCATTGATTACCTGTTTTTCGGTAAGCCGTGTTACCTGGTAACCAATTTGCGTCAGCGATTCCGGGATCAGATCTCCCGCACCAGCTACATAACCAATTTTTCGTCCACCAAACTTCAAGTCTACACGTTCTACCCTTGCCTCTGCAAAAGGAAATAGCGTTTGCCGCGGAATGTGGTCATACCCAACTACCTTTAATCCCAGATTGTAAGTTTTACCATTTACATTTACCGCCATCGCTAAATCACCACCCGAAACCTCGCCTCCGGGAGTAACAGTAAACTCCAAATTATGCTCCTCTCCTTTTTGCAGCAGATTGAAATCTACTTTTTCTGGTGTTACTTTCCATCCAGCGGGAACACGCGGAACAAGTTCCCCCTTCACCTCTCCTTTAAAGCTTTTCAGTTGGACAGCAATTTTTTTAGGGGTATTATTCGTAAAAACAAAAGATTTCTCCGTCATTGTAGCTGTTACTGGAGGGGCTATGACTAGTGGTTGATAAATTTCTCCCTTTACCGGGTCCGTATATTTATAAACAACCGGCCTGATCACATCAATAAACTGGTTGCCAAAAGAAATCCTGAATACACCAGCATGAGGTGCCGGTAACTCTGGGAATCCAAGATGAGCAAGAGAATCTATTTCATAATGACCGATAGGGTGCTTTTTACCTAACCAGTAAGGCTGCGTAATCCCTATGGAGTTTGTTTGGAGAACTTTGCCTGCTGTTAATAATTGCTCTGGCAATAATGTTGACACATTGCCTGATCCTAGCTCCTGCAACGTGATTTTTATAGGAAAGTTAGCTGGCACACGTGCTATCGCATTGATCGTCAATGGGATTTGATCAGCTAAACTATAGCCGTCCTGGGGGGCAGTAGTTTCCAGCCACAATCCTGCACAAGCAAGAATCAGCTCATCAAGCTCCTCATGCTTAAAAGGCAGGTCTTTTACCATTCCTTTTAATTCCAATAAGCTAGCAATAGATTTGGATGGATCTGCCGGGTCATATTTCGCATTGATGGTGTTTAACAGCGTTTGTACTTTGCCAGTTACTTTATCCCTGTTTAGTGTGAAATCTATGCCTTCAAAAATATCTTTTTTGGCAGTTTCTCCGGCAACGGGACTAAAAAATTCAATTGCAGAACCACGTTGTTTGGCAGAGCCAAAACCTTGACTTTTATGGTTAGACCTGCTTTCTGCTGCGATCTCTCCATAGCTTTTACCAAGTAAGGGATTATAAACGCCAACATCAAGCTTCAGCTGATCATCTGCCGTTGTATTTGTTGATCCAAAGTTGAAGGTATTCCATAAGATGCGTTTCGCCTGCCAGGTTTTTACATATTTAAGCTGTTCAGGAAAACGCTTAGGATCTGCAGCGGCTGCAAATGCTTCGCGCGCTATGATCGCAGATGCCTGGTGGTGACCATGGCCGGCACGCGCATCTTCCGGGAAACGGGTAATAATAATATCGGGCTGGAACTTACGGATTACCCATACTGCATCTGACAGGATCATTTCTTTTCCCCAGATCTTGAAAGTTTCTGCCGATGTTTTAGAAAAACCGAAATCGTTTGCCCTGCTAAAAAACTGCTCTGCGCCATCCATCCGTCTCGCAGCTAAAAGTTCCTGTGTCCGGATCAGCCCTAATAATTCAGCTTGCTCGGTTCCCATCAGGTTTTGTCCGCCGTCACCCCGTGTTAACGACAGGTAACCAGTACGTACTTTCTTTTCTTTAGCGAGGTAAGCAAGTAAACGCGTATTTTCATCATCAGGATGTGCAGCAATATATAATACACTGCCCAACACATTTAAATTGGCAAGTCCCTGCCTGATCTCTGCCGCATTTAACTGCGCAGATGATTGAGCTTTAAGGAAAAAAGGGAGAACAATTAATACAGACAGGATAACTAAACGGAACTTCATACAGAAATATTAATTGCCGAAAATAATTAAAATACCTCAGTACCTCAGCTATACGGCAATTAATAGTTAGTAACAATCCTGTAAGTTAATGCTATAGCAGGATCTTACTGCTTACCTCTTTATCAATGCTGATAAATCCAGGGTATTTAACCAGCGTATTACCAACCACGATGCTCGGTCTGATTTTAAGCGTTAGCAAACCTTTTCTTTCATTAGCACCAGAACCGCCACGCAGGAAATCAGAAATTTCTGACATCACCTTTGCATTAGAAATGAACTGGTAAACATTCACATTAAGGTCTACCGGTACAACTACCGACCCTCCAGCCGGCACACTTACCAGTTGGTTCACAAAACCTGTAGCTAACTCCTGTTTATTGATCAGCACCTTATATTCAAACTCATTAATTGCTGCAAGGCTACCAGAAGGATTGGTCACTTCCATATTTATCGTTGCACGGAAAGGAACATCCTTTCTTAGCATTCCGAATGCCAGGCCGGGTAAACTAGCCAGGTTTATATCCTGTCCGGATATGATATTTTTAACATTTGCCCCCGCTACTGATAAATTTTGTGCAGAAACGATCCTGTACTTACAGTTTTCGAGTGCTTTAATCTGCTGCGCCTGTTTATTAACCCCGCAACCCATTATTGTTATTGCCGCAAAGCAAATCAACAGAATCTTTTTCATATATATTTTCGTAACAAGTCACATAGTTTGTATATGCAACCCTACTATAACGATTTAATTTTCAATTATTGCCCCCAATCCCTTTAGCTAACCGCTTCGGTAGAATTAGTAACCTCTTCTGTTACGTGTAGCCTTACGGCTGATCAGAAAATCAAAACTTACCCTTCCACTTCCTGCAAAAAGCAATACCAAGTACGCCAGTAAATAATGCAGGCCGGCTTCCATCTTTTCCAATCCGTCTTCCGCATGGATAACCAGTATAGCAATCAGCATAGTTACCATTAATGGGATTACAGCGATACGGGTAGCCAGTCCGATCAGCACAAGCACCGAGCAAAATACTTCAGCAAAGATCGCTAAAGATAAAGAAGCAACAGTACCTATACCTATTGGATCAGGAAATTTGATCTCACCACCCGCAAGCAATGTATTTAACTTAGGTATCCCATGAGAAAGCATCAGTAATGCAACACCTACACGGAGTATAAACAGGACAATATCCAGGCTCCTGTGGTTGTAATTAGTGTTAAATAATCTATTCATAAATCAATAAAATTGGTTTAAAATGCAATATAATAATATTACTTTTTAAAACTACACTGCAAGAGACTTGCCAAAACCATCCATTGCATCCTTTAAGATCATCTTTTTGATCATATCGGGCTTACCATCCTTATCAATCATCTGTATGGAGACCAAACCATGGAGAATTGACCAATAAGTATGAAATTTTAAAAAAGAATCTGCCTCCTCATTTTGCGCCACTGCAAGCGCCTCCTTGATTGTAGAGATCAGAATACTAGTCATTTCTTTCATCTCTGTAATTTGATTCACCATCTCACAGGCAGGGATTCCTAAACCAAACATCAGCTGATAGTACTCCTTATTTTCAAACGCAAAATCCCAGTAGGCATCGGCCATAGCAGAGAGCTGTATAGATGGTTTTGTATGTGCATTTTTTGCATCAGATAAAACCACCGCAAGTTTTTGAAATCCCTCTTTTGAAAATTCCAACAGTATTGCTTCTTTATTTTCGAAGTGATTATATATAACTGGTATGCTGTATTCTATTGCATCAGCAATTTTACGGATGGATAGCGATTGCCATCCTTCGGTAATTACCATGTTCCACGCGGCAGCGAGGATTCCCGAACGGACTTCCTCTTTGTGTCTTATTTTACGTTCAACTATTCCCATTTGCTTTCTTACGTTAACAGTGTTAGCAAAAATAGTTACATTATTAAATAGTATTACACCCCATTTATCAATTTGACCTAATTGAAACAAAAACCTTTCCCGGAAACAAATTGGCAGCTAGATTGCTTTAAAGAGACAATAATCACTACAAAAAAGTTATTTAAGCACCACAATATGGAAACTGCAACTAAAAAAAAGGTCACATTTAAAGGAATTTGGGAAATTATTAAAACTGCTTTTGGTGGGTTTTCTGATCATAAGGTAACTAAGCTTAGTGGATCTTTAGCCTACTATACCGTTTTTTCCATGGGTCCGTTAGTGATCTTAATTATCTCTATTTGCAGCATCGTTTGGAAAAAAGAAATTATTGAAGGCAAGATTTATTATCAGCTAGTAGATTTTTTAGGGAAGGATACTGCAACACAGCTGCAGGGAATTATTAAAAGTGCTGCGGTGAGCGACCAAAGCTTTGTTTCGGTTGTTGTGGGTGGTGTGACGCTTCTAATTGGTGCAACTACCGTATTTGCAGAAATACAAGATTCAATTAACACGATATGGGGTTTAAAACCTAAGCCAAAAAGGGGCTGGTTAAAAATGCTGCAGAATAGGTTCCTTTCCTTCTCTGTGATCGTTAGTTTAGGATTTGTGCTGTTAGTTTCATTAGGGCTAACTACATTGCTTGACGGTTTTGGGACTAAACTGGAAAAAAACTTCAGTGAAGTTTCAGTGCCTGTACTTTATGTCGTGAACCTGGCAATCACTTTTGGAGTGATCTCACTTATCTTTGGTGTCATCTTTAAAGTGCTGCCGGATGCACAGATAAAATGGCGGGACGTAGCCTCTGGTGCAATGGTTACTGCGGTATTGTTTATGATAGGGAAGTTCGCCATCTCATTATATATTGGAAAAAGTAATGTTGGTGGTACTTACGGTGCGGCGGGTTCTCTGGTCGTACTTTTGCTGTGGACATATTATTCTTCCATTATCCTATTCTTTGGCGCGGAGTTTACAAAAGCGTACGCAATCAGTTACGGGTCGGAGATTAAACCAAACCACTACGCGGTTACAACAAGGGAAGTAGAGATTGAGACGGGTAACGACTCCATTCAAAAGAACGATGAGAAACCGACCCAGATTAAGGAGAAATAGCGCGCGAATTGCAATGCAGTTTTTCAGGATTTTACGCCTCAGCCTGCGGGATAATAAACATAAAAAAACGGGCCTGTAAAAACAGGCCCGTAAATCAATTTATCAGATTAAGCTGTTTCTAGCTTTACAATGTTTCTATAAGGGAAAGAGCTGAAGATGTGACGGCGTGCAAACCTACCTGGAGAATCCGCATTTACTAATTTCACATAGATTGCTTTTGGCACTTCAAAATACTCATATGCACTTCCATCAAGGAAATAAACAGTAAGCATTAATCCAGCCCATTTGTAATCAGCGATACCGCAAGAATTGATTGTAGCAGTATATTCGTCAATAGAAAGTGCAAGCGTTTCTGGCGCTATACTTACCAGGAAATGGTAAGCTTCGATGATTTCTTTACTTTTAGTTTCCGCAGCTAATTTAGCTTCGTCACTTTCTTGAAATTTATCAGGATGATATTCCTTCATTAAATTTCTGTAAATAGTCTTCAATTCTTTAAGTTCGGCATCTTTCTGTACACCTAATAATTTTCTGTAATCTACAATCTTCTTCATAATGTGTTTAATGGCAATAATTGTTTGTGATTAACAAGCTGAATTGCAGGTGCAACCATTGGATCAGGGAAACAATTTTGCAAAGGTACAATTTAAAATACGAAACAAAGATTAAGGTTTGGTTATTAATATTTAATCACATTTTAATGTGCTTTTAATGGGGCTTTAACTGCGCTGGGATAACTTTGTCGACAAAAAAAATATTTATCTCATTAAATTTCAGATATGTACAACCCTACTATTCTTGCAGTTTTAGGTTTTGAAGAGATCCTGGTTATCCTTGTTGTGGTACTCTTTCTTTTTGGGGGCAAGAAAATACCAGAGCTGATGAAGGGGCTGGGACAAGGGATTAGAGAATTTAAAGACGGGCAAAAAGGGAATGAATAAGTATTGATTTAGATAATTACCTTTACAGTTCAATTAAGCTTAGTTAACCATGTTTAAGATCGGATTAGCAGAAGATGATGCAAAAATAGCCAGCCTGGTTAAAAGCGGACTGGAGGAGCATAATTATAGCGTGACCACTATACCAGATGGGTTTATGGCTTTATACACTTTTAAGGAAGAGCAATTCGACCTGATTATACTTGATGTGATGATGCCCGGCATGAATGGGATTGAAGTCTGCCGTCTCTTGCGCGAAACCAATAAAGATGTACCTATTTTGATGCTTACGGCCTTAGGTTCTGTTGATGATAAAGTACTGGGACTAAGTTCTGGTGCAGATGATTACCTGGTAAAACCATTTCACTTTAAAGAGCTATTGGCAAGGATAGAAGCTTTATTAAGACGGCATCAACCCACATCCACACAGCAAAAAAACACGTTAAGCTTTGAAGATATTGTACTGGATACATACAGCAAAACTGTAAAAAGGGGAGATAAAGACATTCCGCTCACTGCAAAAGAATTTACATTGCTGGAGTTATTTCTTAAAAACCCTAACCGGTTGTTATCCCGCCAGTATATTGCAGAAAATGCATGGGATATCAGTTTTGATACCGGAACCAATGTAATTGATGTATACGTCAACTTCCTTAGGAACAAGATTGAAAAAGGGTTTGAAAGAAAACTGATCCATACCAAAATAGGCATGGGATATGTGATGAAATAGCCTTCGAAGATGAAGATCAAAGACCGTCTTGCACTATATTTCACATTGGTAAGTACACTCACGTTGCTGTGCGTACTTACAGTCGTTTATTTTACTTTCCAAAAAGTAATGGAATCTGAATTTTTTGAACGGCTGACCGACCGTACGATGGTTACTGCCAAGTTATATCTTAAAGCGGATGAGATATCTAACCAGGCACTGGCTAAAGTAAGGGCACAGTACCTGGAGAAGTTAAACGGGGAAGTGATCAGGATCTATAACGAGCGCAACAATGCTACCTTCATTGGAGATGACCAGCAATTCTGGACCAACGAGACAATCGACATGGTCAGGCAACAAAAAAAAGTAAGGTTTAAAGATGGTGAACGGCAGGTTGTAGGTATTTTTTATAAAGATAACCAAGGGGATTTTGTTATCCTCGCTTCTGCAATAGATTACGGTACAGCAATTAGGGTACAGCAATTACTAAAAGTAATGGTCATTGTTTTTGTTGTTATTTTTATTGGGCTCCTGCTCTCTGGAAGATGGATAGCCAAAAGTATCTTAGCCCCCCTAAATGTATTTATTGACCAGGTAAAACTGATCAAATCCAATAATCTGCATTTTCGTGTAGAAGAAGGTACGAACAAAGATGAGATCACACTGCTTTCCCGGAATTTCAATAACCTGATGGAGCATCTGGAACATTCATTTATCTTACAAAAGACTTTTGTTGCCAATGCTTCGCATGAATTGAGAACTCCTGTTACGCGAATGATTATTGGAGCAGAGATTGCACTTACCAAAGAGCGGCAAGCTGAAGATTATCAGCGAGCCCTGCAGTCTGTACTCGAAGATGCAGAGAAACTGGAGAATATCATTACTTCCTTATTAAACCTGGCGAAAACCGATCTGGAATATAGCTCCTCTATTACACAAGATATCCGGATCGATGAAATGATCTGGCAGTTGCAAACTGAATGGAACCAGAAAAAAGGGAAAGACAAGCTACACGTAGAGATGATCAATTTGCCGATAACGGATGAATCGTCACTAATTATCAGCGCCAACCCTACCCTGCTCCAAATTGCACTCGACAATATTATTGCAAATGCATTTAAATTCTCTGATGACCAGAAGGTAACCTGTGTGCTCGAAGTTACTCCTGCAGGCATTAACCTGACGATTGCTGATCAAGGTGTGGGCATACCTTCAGAAACGCTAGAAAAGATTTTCCAGCCCTTTTTTAGTTCTTCCGGCAAAGCCGAACATGCAGGGAACGGAATGGGTTTATACATGGCCAATAAAATCATCACCCTGTTCCATGGAAAAATCATTGTAAAGTCAACAATTAACTCTGGAACAATATTTTCCATTCATTTTCATTCATTTTAACCACTTTTTAATTCTCCTTTAATTTGCCTTTAATTTCGCCAGATTAGATTTGTTTAAAAGACAAACAAATGGTACCTAACGCTTTAAACTTTTATAAGTTTCTCCTCTGTTTTGCCTTGCTAGGCACTATAGGAAATGCAGCCGCCCAATCGGCAGATACGCTGCAGCTTACACTTCCGCAGGCAGAGAAGCTTTTCCTGCAGAACAATTACCAGCTTATCGCACAAAATTATCAGATTAGCCAGGTAAGGGCAGATATCATGACTGCTAAGCTTTTTGACAATCCAACGTTAGACTTAGAAACACAGCTCTATAACTCAAAGACAAAAAGGTTTTTTGAAACTTCTAAAACAGAGGGTCAGTATTCAGCTTCGGTTTCCCAGCTAATCAAATTAGCAGGCAAGCGCAATAAGAATATACAGTTAGCAAATGCAGGCGTAACTATGGCCGAGTACCAGTACTTCGATTTAATGCGTACACTAAGATTTAACTTGCGGACTAACTTCTATAAGATTTATTATGCACAGCAGAGTGCCAAACTCTATCAGGAACAAATCACTTCACTACAGAAATTACTTGCCGCTTCAGAAGAGCAGCTAAAAGCAGGGAACATTGCGATGAAGGATATCATCAGGATCAGATCGCTGGTATATAGCTTGCAAACAGAATACAATAATCTGGAAAACAGTATTGAGGATATGGAGACCGATCTTAAACTGATGACCAATATTAAGCCTGATGCCAACCTGGCACTGGTAATGGATACGGCAGAGGAAAAGAACTATACATTAGACAAAACAGTATATAACAACCTACTAGACTCTGCCCGCACGAATAGGGCTGATCTAAAACTGATCCAATCTGGGATCAACTATTCCGAGAAGAGCCTGATGCTGCAAAAAGCTATGGCTGTACCCGACGTACAGTTCTCTTTACTATATGATCTGCAAGGTAGTTACCCAAACAACTATGTTGGTTTAGGTGTTCAGATCCCTCTTCCAATATTTAACAGGAACCAGGGAGAAATCAAAAAAGCTAAGATTGCAATTGATGCCGGAAAAAACCAGTTAAGCCAACAAGAAGCTGCTTTGGAAAACGAAGTTTTTAATAGTTACAAAATAGCATTAAGGACAGAAAGCCTGTACAATGGGTTTGACAAAAATTTCAATACTGATTTCGATAAATTAATTACTGAAGTGATCAAAAACTTTAAAAGCAGGAATTTAAGTCTGATAGAGTTTATGGACTTCTATGACTCGTACAGACAAAGTACCCTGCAGATGAACGACCTGAAGTTTCAGCGTATGAATGCAAAGGAAGAGATCAATTATGTTACTGGTTCCACCATTTTCAACTAACAACACCATGCAAACCCAGATTAAAAATATCAGCAAGCTCACGCTCAGTTTGCTGACTGTCGCTTTCCTTTTCCAGAGCTGCACTGAGCAGGTAAAGGAAGAACCTAAGGATGATAAATTTGTATTAACAGACTCACTAATCAATAGGTTATTAATTGATACTGTGAGAAGTCCAAATAGTGAGACAGATTTAAGCTTCTCTGCCAAAATAACTCCAAACGAAGAAACTACTGCAAGGATATTTCCAATGGTAAGTGGAAATGTAAGATCGGTACCAGTAAAATTAGGGGACCGTGTTTCGAAAGGACAAGTCCTGGCCACTATGGGAAGCCCGGAAATGGCAAATTTTGATAAAGATGCGATCAGTTCATCCGCAGAACTTAGAAATGCGGCAAGGTCAATGAAACTGGCCGAAGACATGTATAAAAGCGGCCTATCTTCAGCCAGAGATTTAGAAGAAGCTAAAAACGACTACCTGATTAAACAAGCAGAAGACAAACGCAGCAAAGCTGTACTAAATTTAAACGGCGGCAGTACCAATGGCAGTTACACTTTAAAATCACCGCTCTCCGGATTCGTGATAGAAAAAAATGTAAACAATAACATGCAGCTTAGACCAGATAATAGCCAGAGTTTATTCACTGTTGCAGACTTGTCTACTGTGTGGGGAATAATCAACATCTACGAATCAGATATCGCAAGTATCCAGCAAGGCGATGAGGTAAAAATTTCAATCCTCTCTTACCCCGACAAGGTATTTACAGGTAAAATTGATAAAATATATAATGTTCTTGATGCAGATAGTAAAGTAATGAATGCACGTGTAAATATTGCTAATCCAGGTTATTTGTTAAAACCAGGCATGATGGCAACCGTACAAATTGTAGCCAAAACAAATAGCGATCTGCCATCTATCCATGTGAACGATATCGTATTCGACGAAAACAAGAACTACGTAATGGTGCTGGACAAGGTTAAAAAAATCCGCATACAAGAAGTGGCCATTGAAAGACAGTCGGGAGATAAAGCTTATATCAGCAAAGGATTACAAGCGGGCGACCGTATTGTGGCTTCAAAAACAGTCTTTCTTTATGAAAGCCTGAAAAACTAATCTTTAAGGACAGCAGTTAAACTCATTATAATGAATAAATTCATTAAGTCGATCATAGGTTTTGCCTTAAAAAATAAATACTTCGTATTTTTTGCCACATTGGTTATGGTTGTGGCAGGCTACATCAGCTTTAGGAACACTACTATTGAAGCGTTTCCCGACGTAACCAATACCAATATTACTATTATTACCCAATGGCCCGGCAGAAGTGCCGAAGAAGTAGAAAAGTTTGTAACCAGACCACTGGAGATTGCAATGAACCCAACGGAGAAAAAGATCAGTATCCGTTCTTCTTCTTTGTTCGGTTTGTCTATCGTAAAAATCACCTTTGATGATGACGTAGACTATGCGTTTGCCCGAGTGCAGGTAAACAACCACATGGATGATGCCGATTTGCCCACAGGCGTAAATCCGGGAATCCAGCCTTCTTCTGGTCCTACTGGCGAGATTTTCCGTTACACTTTAAAAAGCGATAAAAAATCTATCCGGGAACTAAAAACATTGCAGGATTGGGTAATTGAAAGGGAGTTACTTTCCGTACCAGGGGTAGCTGATGTAGTTAGCTTTGGCGGAGAAGTAAAAACCTACCAGATCACCGTAGATCCGCAGAAATCTATTCAGTATGGTGTAACAGCTAAGGAAGTGTTTGACGCCGTATCAAAAAGCAATATCAACGTGGGCGGAGATGTGATCACCCAGGCTGGCCAAGCTTATGTAGTGCGGGGTATCGGGGTATTAAATAATATCGACGAAATCAAAAATGTGATCGTAGATAACGTAAACGGTACACCAGTCTATGTAAAAACTATAGGCGATGTCACAGAAAGTGCCTTACCAAGATTAGGACAAGTAGGCAGGGATAATGATCCCGATGTAGTAGAGGGTATTGTGGTAATGCGTAAAGGCGAAAACCCAAGTGAAGTGCTCACCCGCTTAAAAGAAAAGATTGCTGATATCAATGATAACATCCTGCCGTCAGATGTAAAGATCAGCACCTTCTACGACAGGGAAAACCTGGTCGACTATGCAATACACACTGTAATGCATAATATGCTGGAGGGGATCATTTTTGTTACGGTGATCGTATTCTTGTTTATGGCTGATTGGCGGACTACACTGATCGTTTCTATTATAATACCGCTAGCATTGCTCTTTGCCTTTATCTGTTTAAAATTAAAGGGCATGTCTGCTAACCTGCTATCGATGGGGGCAATAGATTTTGGTATTATCATCGATGGGGCCGTCGTCATGGTCGAGGGGATCTTTGTTGCGCTCGACCATCGTGCACACAAAGATGGCATGGATAAATTTAACAAGCTGAGTAAACTGGGTATCATTAAAAGGGCATGTATGGAAAATGGTAAAGGGATATTCTTTGCCAAACTAATTATTGTAACCGGCCTCTTACCTATTTTTACTTTCCAAAAGGTAGAGGGTAAAATGTTCTCTCCCTTGGCATGGACGCTAAGTTTCGCCTTGCTAGGTGCACTAATTCTGACCTTTACTCTGGTACCCGCATTAGCCAGCGTATTGCTGAATAAAAATGTGAAAGAGAAAGACAATTTTTTCTTAAGAGCAGTTAGTAATGGAACTATAAAAATATATGCTGCAGCATTTAAAGCACGTAAAATAGTGTTCCCGATAGCTCTTGTAGTACTGGTACTCGGGTTCTTCAGTTTCAAATTTTTAGGAACAGAATTTTTGCCTACACTCGATGAAGGATCAATCTATGTTAGAGCGAGCGCGCCATTAAGTATTTCACTGGACGAGACAAAAAAACTCTCCAGTGAGATCCGTAAGATCTTTCTTCATTTTGATGAGGTAAAACAGGTAGTTTCCCAAACAGGAAGGCCAAATGATGGTACAGATGCTACAGGCTTCTATAATATGGAGTTTTTGGTAGACATCTACCCAAAAGATGAATGGAAACGCCATGAATCTAAAGAACAGCTGGTAGAAAGGATGCAAGAGAGATTAAAAGGCTATCCGGGTATCAGCTTAAACTTCTCCCAACCAATTTCAGACAACGTAGAGGAAGCGGTATCTGGTGTTAAAGGATCAATTGTGGTGAAAATGTTTGGGGAAGACTTCCATTATATCGAGGGACAGGAAGAAAAGATTGAGGCGATATTAAAAACAGTGCCAGGGATTGAGGATTTAGGGATCCTGAGAAATCTGGGACAGCCGGAGTTACAGATTAATCTCGATCAAAGTAAGATGGCTTTATATGGGGTTACTACAGAAGATGCCAATGCGGTAATTGAGATGGCCATCGGCGGTAAATCGGCTACACAAATATTTGAAGGGGAGCGTAAGTTCGACTTGAGGATCAGATATCCGGATGCATTCAGACAAGATGAGCAGTCGATCGGTAATCTCCGTATCCAAAGTCTTTCCGGTGCCAAAATACCATTAAGCGAGATCTCTACGATCAAAAAAGTAACCGGACCGAGCATTATTTATCGAGACAAACACGAGCGGTACGGTGCAATTAAATTTTCAATCCGCGGCAGGGATATGGGCAGCACAATTGCCGAGGCGCAAAAGAAAGTTAATGCGGCAATCACATTACCTAAAGAGTATAAACTGCAATGGGCTGGGGATTTTGAGAATCAGCAAAGGGCAACGGCGAGGTTATCACAAGCTGTGCCGATCAGTTTACTGCTGATCTTCTTTATCCTGTTTGTCTTGTTTGGAAACTTTAAAGATTCACTGCTGGTATTAAACAATGTTCCTTTTGCAATGGTAGGCGGCATTTTAGGCTTGCTGATTGCAGGAGTCAATTTTAATATCTCTGCGGGTATTGGTTTTATCGCCTTATTTGGTATCTGTGTGCAGAATGGGGTGATTTTACTAACCAGGTTTAAGACTAATATTGCAGAGCTTAAACATCATCCCACCTGGACCTTCGCTGATGCATTGCAAGATGGTGTAGCTACCCGTTTGCGCCCGGTGATTATGACAGCAATGATGGCGGCAATAGGATTAATGCCAGCAGCATTATCTACTGGTATTGGTTCTGAAGCATCAAAGCCATTGGCCATCGTAGTCATAGGCGGTTTAATTACAAATACCATATTCTGTCTTTTTGTATACCCGATTGTCTTTTACTGGGCTTATGAGAAAAAAACAAAACATATCACCGATACCAGAGATCTGGCGATAGTGGCAAATAATACTTAAGATCAGGTTTCAGTTGGTTAGGGTTGTGTTTGCAGAAAGCAAAAGGATTGGCAGATCCTTAAAGTTATCTGGCAAACACTTTAAAGGGGTTCCGTGCAAACGGATACCCCTTTTCATTTGCTCGGACAACTGGTAGAAACTCAATTCTATTTTTTTAATGAAACACTACGGCCGCTAAACTGTTAAGCTATTTATAAATATAAATGAAGGTATGGCAGATTTAGAATTAAATAATCCGGAATTCGATATAGTTGTTGAACTGGACGGAACAAGCAAAACAGTAAAAGTACAACCTGATGAAACTAGTGATGGCGTACCCTTTTATAAGTGTTATAGCGGAGAAGACTTGCTTACACAGATCAGGCTAGATGAAGATAACAAATGGGAACAAATGTGGGGAGAGCTAAAACAGGAAGACATTGATGCAATTGGTGAAGTGATTGCTGAAAAAGAGTAGCTATGAATATACAGGACACACATCTTAAATTGCGCTCTGGTAATTTTTCGATAGAAAAGCAGGAGCTGGAAAACATAGGGCTAACCGAGCGTTTTGTTTCTGTATTTGCAGGAGCAATATTGCTTAGTAAAGGACTAAAAAATCCATTTAAGCCTAAGTTTTTGTATGGTGCGTACCTCACCTATCGTGGCTTTACCGGCCACTGTATGTTTTATGAACATTTAGGTATAGACAGTAAAAAACCGCAGGCGGTAAATATCCGGGGCGAGTTTGTAATCGACAGACCTGCCAATGAGGTTTACAGTTATTGGAGGAACCTGAATAATCTTCCTGGAAGCCTTAAACACCTGATGGATGTAAAAATGATAGACGAACATTTGTCGCACTGGAAAAGTAAGATCCTGGGAAACCTTTTACCTGTAGACTGGAAAGCGGAGATCGTTAAAGATGAGCCAGGTCATTTGATTGGATGGCGGTCTACTTCAGATTCTGTTCTTCAGCATGTAGGTAAGGTAGAATTTGATCATACCAAAGACGGTACAGGTACTATCCTTAAAATTGTACTTTCCTATCATCCTCCAGTTGGCGGTCTTGGTATTGGTGTGGCAAGGTTGCTAAACCCTTATTTTGAGCAGCTGCTAAACAAAGAAATCAAAACTTTTAAGCACCATATAGAAAAACCAAGCCCGGTACTGCTGTAGCACCGGGCTTTTATGTTATTTATAATTAGATGTTAGGTGCCCCAGTTATTCCGGAAGCCCCAAGTACAGCTACTACGATTACAAGGATATAAAAAACAAGAAATACAATAGTTAATATTCCCCAAAATTTAAAGAACGATTTAAGCTTACCCATTGCTACGCTCAATCCTTCCTGGTCTGCAAATAAAACAGCTTGCATTGCTGCAGTAGAGAATTTATATAGCAAAAAGCTTGGATAAAATTGCAGGAGGCCAATCAGCAGATAGATGACTGTTAAGCCGGTAGCGCCTAAGGCCAATAACGGGTTACCCGGACTTGATGCTGCAAGACCTGCCATAAATGCACCTGTGCTAAAGGCAGAGAGTACAATCATTGCAGAAAATACAAATCCTACTACCGATAAAAACCTTGCCCATTTAGCCATATCATAGATATAACTGCGCACATCTTCCGAAATCCATAATGCATCCACCTCTTCTTCCGACTGGAATTCCGGTTTTGTTTCTTCAAAGTCGCCCATGATCTATTTTGTCTTGAAAATATTTTTAAGTTTTTAAACATAAAGAATATTTGAATGCTCCGCAAGTTTATTGTATTAAGGATTTAAAATTTTGATACCTTTGCGGCAAATAAAGAAAATAATCATACATGGCATTACAATGTGGTATAGTAGGTTTACCAAATGTTGGAAAATCTACCTTATTTAACTGTTTATCAAACGCAAAAGCACAGGCAGCAAATTTTCCTTTTTGCACGATTGAACCCAATATCGGTGTAATTACCGTACCCGACGAAAGACTGACCAAGCTCGCTGAACTAGTGAAGCCAAACCGTGTTGTTCCAAACACAATAGAGATCGTAGATATCGCCGGACTGGTAAAAGGTGCTTCTAAGGGTGAAGGACTGGGTAACCAGTTTCTTGGAAACATCAGGGCTACGAATGCGATCATCCACGTATTGCGTTGTTTTGATGATGGAAACGTAATCCATGTTGATGGCTCTGTAGATCCGATTCGCGATAAGGAGATCATTGATACAGAATTGCAGTTAAAAGATTTAGATACTGTCGAAAAACGTATCCAAAAGGTTGAAAAACTGGCAAAAACAGATAAAGATGCTAAAAGGACTTTCGAAATCTTAAGTGTAGTAAAATCACACTTGGAAAGTGGAAAATCTGTACGTTCTGCAGCGTTAAACGAAGATGATTTTGAGTTTATTATAGACTTAGGCTTGTTAACCCAGAAACCGGTAATGTACGTATGTAACGTAGATGAAAATTCTGTCATCAACGGTAACGCTTATGTAGACCTGGTAAAAGAGAACGTTAAAAATGATAATGCTGAAGTATTGATTATCTCTGCAAAAATAGAATCAGAGATCGCAGAAATGGAAAGCTATGAAGACCGTCAGGAATTTTTATCAGACCTTGGCTTACAGGAATCTGGAGTAAACAAATTAATTGTTGCGGCTTACCGTTTACTTAACTTATATACCTACTTCACCTCGGGCGTTCAGGAAGTGAGAGCATGGACAATTACTAAAGGCTTTACTGCGCCGCAGGCAGCTGGAGTAATCCACACAGACTTCGAAAAAGGATTTATCCGCGCAGAGGTGATCAAGTATACCGATTTCATTACGTTAGGCTCTGAGAACGCTTGTAAAGATGCAGGAAAGCTATCGGTTGAAGGAAAAACTTATATCGTAGAAGATGGCGATATCATGCACTTCCGTTTTAACGTATAAATAGTAAAACCTATAGGGGCTTATTGCTCACAGAGAATGGAATGTCAGCTGGCATTCCATTTTTTTACTTCTATTTTTTCAGGGTAAAAAAGATATTTGTTCCTTTATTTACTTCAGACTGAACTTCAATTGTGCCACCCAGCGCCGTTATTAATCCCTGTACAGTGGAAAGGCCTATACCTGTCCCTAATTGGTTATAGCGATCGGTCACCTTTAAAGTAAAATTGCTGTTAAATATCCTATGGTGATATTCTGCCGCAATACCTATTCCGTTATCTTCTACTTCAAATTGATAAAACTCCTCGTTTTCGCTAAAACGGATTTGTATCAGGCCTTCCTCTTTATCATTGTATCGTAAAGCATTGGTAAGCAGATTAATCATAATCTGTTCAAAAGCAACTATAGAGAGCCTTAAATGATAAGATCCCGCTGGCAAGCGAATATCAAAACCAGCAGGCACCCTCACAAGAGCAATGATTTTTTCCAGTAGCTCATTTAATTCTGCCTGGTGCTTTTTTGTGATCAATAAAGAAGGGGACTGCGAATAGGCCAGCATTTCATCTACCAACACAATTAGTTTTTTATTAGAACTAATATTCAGATCAATTAGTTTTTCACATCCGGTATCATCGAATTGATCAATCCTTGTCTTTAATACCTGCGATGCCAGGAGCATAGTGCCCAACGGGTTTTTAATATCATGTGCGGCCATAGAGGCAAACTTCTGGATCAGCACATTAGATTCCAGCAATTCTTTGTTACGCATCTCCAGAGAGGCTATTTTCCTTCTGATTTCTAGTTTATCCATTACTTGTCTTCCCAGGACTTTTAGTGCCATTACCTGACTTGTGGTCAATTCCCTCTTAAAATGGTCGATTACACAGAGGGTGCCTAATGAATAACCATCCTCATTCACTAATGGTACCCCTGCATAAAAAGTAATATGAGTGGGACCGGTAACCAAAGGGTTAGCCGCGAATCTTTCATCCTCCCTTGCATCATTAACAATTAAGATATCGTTTCCAGCTGCAATTGCATGTTTACAAAATGATTGCTCCACAGGTGTTTCTTCAAATTTTAATCCATTACGCGACTTAAACCACTGCCTTTTCTCATCAACCAGACTGATCAGCGAGATGGGCACCTGGCAAATTGCTGAGGCAAGGAGAGTTAATTCATCAAAATCGTTTTCTTCTGCAGTATCTAATATAGCATAAGATTGAAGCGCGGCAATTCTGTCTGCTTCATACATTGGGAGAGCGTTTGAAAGCATTTATATTTTAATTAGTTTTTTGTTCCGTTATATCAAATAAAACTCCAGAGAAATAAGATGGCAGCCCATCACTGTTCCTATTTAATTTCCCATAAGCCAATAACCAGCGTAACTTTTGGTCATGTAAACCGATAACAGGATATTCCATATAATAGGGCACCCCCGTAGCCATTGTAGCTTGCATTGCTGCCGATACTTTATCGCGGTATTCCACATGCATCTGTCCTACCGCATCCTTGAAACTCATCTCCTCATCAGGATAAAAACCAAATAATTTTTTTAATCCGGCCGTCGCATTAAACTCAAGTGTTTTCACATCTACAAACCATGTTCCCAGGTTGGGCTTCTCAATCTCGCTACGTAAAACATCCTCCAGCTGCTGCAAATCGTCCTTCAGCGTAGCTAAGGATTGATCATTAATAGCAAGTATTTTTTCATTCGCTGTAATCAGGCTACGCAGTGTTTGTGTTAAAATATGATTAGCACGCTGATAAAAACCTTCAATGTGATCTAAAAATTTTCGCGTACTAACAATTGCGGTAATATCACTAACCGTGATTATAATATTTTTAACCTCCCCATTCTCATCAAATAGGGGTACATATTTTAAGTTAACAAACATTTTCTTCATTCCCGTAGCCGTATTAAACTCAACTTCGGTTTCACTAAAAAAAACTGACTCACGGCTTTCAAAAACATTTAGCAGTAACCCAGGAAAAACATGGATATCTAATCCTGGAAAAAGTTCGAACAGGGATTTACCTTTCGCCTCTACGAGCGTAAGTTCCCACATATCACATAATGATTGGTTAATTACTTCCACAATCAAATCCCTCCCAGTAAATATCCCCATGCCTTCAGTAGAATTCATTACCATTCCTTCCATCTGCTTTTCAATGCTTTCCAGAAGTTTCCTCGCCTTAATTTCTTCCGTTATCTCAGTAGCTACGATCATGATATTAGATGTACGTCCATTTGCATCCTGCAATGGTTGATAAACAAAATTAAAGAAGACCTCTTCCAATACATTATCTCTCAGCAGAAAAACCGATAACTCTTTTCCATAAAAGGGAACTCCTGTTATAAATACTTCATCCAGAATTTGTAAAAAAGGTTGTGTTTCTAATTCTGGCAACGCTTTTCTTAGGGGCTTTCCAATAACATCTTCGGTTTTGCCCCAAACCTCCAGGATTTTTGTATTTGCCAGTTCTATAGTTAATTCCCGTCCGTTTAACACACCAATAGCAAAAGGAGCATTAGCAAGTAATGATTTGTTATTAAAATTACTTTGCGCCTGTTCAACTGCTTCTAGCAGACTTTGTTCGGCTTCCTTTACCCCTTTTATCCTTAGTTCGATCTCATCCATTACAATAGTGGCCATGCTTTGCAGCAACAGCGTATCCTTCTCAGAAAATTTCCTATCCTCTGTACCGATAACTGTAACTGTACCTATCCTAAATCCATCGTTAGTAATAATTGGTGCTGCTGCATAAAACTTAAACCCTAAGCCTGCAACAAATACAGGATCAACACCTAAACAAGGGTCTACATGATCAAAATCATCAATCACAGTAACCTCATCATTAAGCACAGCATAAGTGCACAAAGACTCCGTTCTCAGGCTATTTTTCACACCTTCAATGCCTATAGAAGCTTTAATAAATACATGCTGAGTATCTACAAATGAAATAAAGGCAATAGGGAGATCAAAAAACTGAGCAGATAGCTTAGCGATATTGTTAAAAGACTTTTCTGGAGGAGTATTTAAAATATGATATCTTTTTAACGCGCCCACTCTTTTTAAGTCATCGACCGGAATAGTATTGATCCCTAAAGCATTGTCCATTTACTACAGTTTAATCTTTCAGCTATATTGCCGTATAGAATTATGAATACATACGTAAAATATACGGATGATATTTCACGTTTTTTGGCTAATCATGCAAATAATATTTACAATTAACTTATAGTCGCGAATTATACTTAATTTCTAATTTTTTTTCGATTGAGCAAACAACAACTACAGGAAAATCAATGCTTCAAAAAGAGAAAAACCCGTAGCAATACTTACTTTCTGTGCTTAAAAGCGACTTAAATTGCTTATTTTTATGCGTAGGATTAATACGGGATATGAAGAGAAAATGGATAGCTATTTTTTTGATAATGACAGGTTTTATACTTGGCCTGTCAGCTTTTCAACAGCCGCCTCCATTATCAAGACAACTGGATATTGATACCTTAAAAGCGAAGTTTCCTGCTAATTTCCCAAAACCAGTTTATGACTTCGAAAGCAATCCGGTTACTCAAGCAGGGTTTGAATTGGGTAAAACATTATTCTATGCACCACTGCTCTCCTCAGATCAATCTGTATCCTGCAGCAGCTGTCACCGTCCATCAGGTGCGTTCTCTAATTTTGATGTTCCTCTAAGCAGCGGGGTAAAAGGATGTAAGGGCGAGCGCAATGCACCTCCCCTTTTTAATCTCATCTGGCAAAAAGAGCTGATGTGGGACGGACGTATCAGTAATCTGGAAGAAGTCCCACTAAATGCGCTTACAAATCCGTGCGAGATGAATAATAACATGAATAGTATATTAAATGTATTACAACGTGAACCTATTTATCCACCTTTGTTTGAAAAAGCTTTTGGTCATCAAACAATCACCACTCAGAGATTACTTAATGCATTAACCCAGTTCACTTCAATGATGATATCTGCTAATTCTAAATATGATAAATTCATCAGAAAAGAAGAAGGCGGCAAGTTTAGCGAGGAAGAGCAGACTGGCTACAGACTTTTTAAAGAGCAATGCAGCGGCTGCCATACAGAGCCCCTGTTTACAGATGGATCTTATCGCAATAATGGTTTAGATATTGTTTCTAAAGACAGGGGCAGGGATAGCCTAACAAATTTAGCTAGCGATAAAGGCAAGTTTAGGGTCCCATCACTCCGCAATATAGAAATCACTAAACCGTATATGCATGATGGCAGGTTCTCGTCTTTAAAACAAGTGCTGCAACAATATACAAACGATGTAAAAAATCATGCTAACCTTGATCCGTTATTAAAAAAAGACGGTAAAATTGGGATCAGGCTAACTCAGCCGCAGCAAACACAGCTCATTGCTTTTCTTAAGACACTGACGGACGTAGATTTTATTAACGACCGCAGGTTTAATAACCATTAACCGCTACCCTTTCAATTGTTATGGCTTTCTTGCATCCAGCACGTCTATAGCTGTTACACGCATTACACTTCGAGCCTGCTTTTTATCTTTTGGAACAACAAGACGAAAAGGGCCAAAATTGGCTGGCAGCTTCTCCCCATCTTGCTGATCGGCAAGGATAATCAGCTGATCAGTAAATGCCGGATCAAATTCCGGTATCGCGAGTACCACCTGATAATTGTCTGCAGCACTAATTAGCACATATTTCGCCATCTGCCTTCCTTTCAACTGGTTAGCAGGTATAGCCTCTGCTTTGGTAAGTATTTCATACAGAGAAACGCCGCTGTATATATGAGTTTTACCATCATGGCCTCCAGTAGAAACTTCAATCCTTTTCATTGTTGCAAAAGATGATGCATTAATTTTAAAGGGCTTTGTTACTGTACCACCAACATTCACTTCCTGGGCTTGTATACTTGTACTTAATAAACCAGAAAGGATCAGTATGGATGCTGCTTTAAATAAATTTATTCTTTTCATATTGTCTTAAAAGTTATACATCAGATTAGCAAAATAGTTACGTCCAGCTTCCGGATACCCCTCTGCCAGCTGGTAGTTGCGATCAAATAAATTATTGACCCCACCTTCAACAGAAAATCCTTTAACAAGTGTTAACTGTGCATTTGCATTCGTAAGATAAAAACCATTTGCCACAGCCCCATAACTGGTACTGTAACGTTTAGAATTGTATTCTTCAGAAGCCACCAGATAAAGTCTGTTAATTGGACGGTAAGATAAAGAGCCGAATACTTTGTTTTTAGGAACATCAGTCAAAAATATTTGCGGACTGCTCAGGTTATTTCGAATAATATGCGTGTAGTTGGCATCAATCCTGATAGCCCTATTCAACTGGTAACCTACACCAGCCTCTGCGCCGTAATATTCTGCCATTCCTACATTTTGCACCTGGGATAATGAGGTATTGGTAACTGGATTAACCACAACATTACTCACTGTTTGTATACTGTTATTGATTTTACTATAAAAGCCAGAAGCCTCAAGAGAGAGCTTACCAGCAATATTCCCCTGATAAACCAAATTGTAATTTAGTGCATCTTCAGCTTTCAAATCAGGATTAGGTATAGCTGTTCCCAGTCTTTAAGAATATCTATCTTTAATTGTAGCAAATCTTGCTTTACGTGCTATTGATAAACTAATTGCATGAGTTCTGTTAAGATCATACTGAATCAATCCCTGCACATTCCACGTATTGTTATTATTTTCAGGCAATTCTGATACTACTTTCGTAGTACTATTATATTGCTCTGCTCCGTTACTATGCCTGTCCATATAACTTACGCCAGCGTTTAATTTAAGAGCGGGTGTAAGATGATAGGTATCTTCTGCGGCTATTGTATAATTATTATCCCCTGCGCGGCGGGTAGGTTCACCTACATTGTGTTCACGATGTACATCTTTTTTAAAATGACCTGCCAAGCTGAAGTTATTGTTCTTAATAGCCATATTTTCAAAAGTGATACTTGTACCTAAAGTATAATCTTCATAAATACTTTTAAAAGCATATGGCCTGGTAATCATTGTATACTTTGCATCATCATAACTGTACACCTCATTATCAAATTTATTATAATACCACCTCGTCTTAATTATATTATTCTCATTAAGTTTATTATTACTCAGAAAATATAAACTTTGGGTATCCCAGTTTGGCCAGTTCCAATAACGGGGATTTTTAAATAATGAATTTTGTGTATCACTCCCTGCATACACAGGGTTTCCTTTTTTTCCACGCTGATAGCTGTAACCTACAGCATATTCCTGGTTTTCAGTTGGTGTAAAACCGATTTTTCCACTTACACCAATATCGTTGCGGTAAGAGTTATTGCGATTCCCTCCGTCTTCGGTTGCAGTAGGCTTAAAATCAGCCGACAGGGGGAAATAATTTTGCTTTAACTGCGAGGCAGAGAACTGGTAGTATAGCTTCCCTGTATTTGCCCCAATATTAGTATTTAGCCTATACCCACCATTTAACCAGCCTGCCACTACATCGGCTTCAAAAGGACTTACCGGTTTACGGGTAATCAAATTAATTGCACCGCCTTCCGCATTTGGTCCGTATAAAACAGAAGAATATCCCTTTGCAACCTGAATTTCAGAAAGGTTAAATGTTGTATACCGTGCCAAATCTACGTAACCATCATAAGGCACATATAAAGGCATCCCATCCAAATATACCGGAACTTGCCGCGAATCGAAACCATGTATACTCACTGAAGATTCATTTCTCGGGCCTACAGCAGACAATGTGATACCTGGCAAGAGATTAAGTGCCCTGGACACATCAAGACGGTTATACCTGTTAATCGTTTTATAGCCAAGCCTGCCCGACTGTAAGGTGTCTGTGGCTCCTTTAATTCTTATCTCTCCTAATTCAAATACCCGGCTAACTGTATCCCTTGTTTGAGCAGTAACAGTAATTGAACCACATAAAACCGGAAGAAGCACTAATAAAAAGCGTAATTTTCTATTCATAGTCTATTCGTTATTCATAAATATGAATAACGAAAATAAGAAGATTTACTTCATTAAAAAATAAACTACGCTATCTTTAAAAAAAAAGAACTTTTTTGTTGATTACAAAAGGATGCCAGCACTGTTTTCGGCCAGAAACTGATGGAATTTTTGATAAAAAACGTTAAACTCACTGATTACCCGTTGTCCCTCTGCTGTTACCTCTGCATTGCCGCCACCCTTCCCGCCGCGGTGAGAGATAACTACAGGAGCCTTTAACTGGTTATTCATATGATCTATTATTTGCCACGCCTGTCTGTAAGACATGTTCATCTGCAGTGCTGCCTGCCGGATAGAACCGCATTGCTGAATGCGTTCTAACAGCTCTACCCGCCCAGGCCCTATCACTTTGCCATTGCCATTCTCCATCCATAGTTTCCCGCCAAGTTTTAAATCTCCCGCTGCTTCCATAAATCTTTTTTTATCACAATGATAAGCATATTCACTACAATTTTATAAAGTTACAGCTGCAGTAAAATGACAATTAATTGTTATTGAGTGCTGCTTTCAAAAAGTATAAATTCATAGCAACCTATAAAATAAAGCATTATGGCAACAAAAATAATATTGACCATTAAACAGAATTTAGAGGAAAAATATGGAACTAAATTTCCCGATTTGGAGAAATTATTAACAGCATTAATTGCCGCCGATCAAAAGAAAGGTATAGAAACCCAAGTCATTTACCTCGATAAGGAGCTAAGTACTTTTTCTGAAAAAGATTGCAAAGACGCAGTCGATAATTTATATAAAAAATATACACCAGACTACCTGATGATTTTCGGCGCACAAGACATTGTACCATTTCAAGAGCTAGATAATCCACTATTTACGCCAGAAAGTGATAGTGACCAATTTATTCAGTCAGACCTGCCTTATGCCAGCGAATCACCTTATAGTAACGATTGTAATTCTTTTACTAATCCTACCCGCGTGATTGGCAGATTGCCGGATTTGCCTGGAAAGGGTGACCTGGGATATGTGAAAATATTAATTAATAATATTATCAAATCTAAACCAATCAGCTCAAAACGTCCTCCAGACTATTTTGCAGTTTCGGCAAGTGTTTGGGAAAAATCAACAGAACAAAGTATCAATAACATATTCGGCAATATTAAAAAGCTACTGGAATCTCCCCCTGCAAAAGGGAAATATACAGCAGATCTATTATATCCTGCATTTCATTTCTTCAATTGCCACGGAGGCTTAAACGACACTAATTATTACGGACAAAAAGCTACTTCCTATCCTGTGGCCCTGAGCGCTGCAGATCTTAACCATAAGATCACTTATGGAACCGTTGTGGCAGCAGAATGTTGTTATGGTGCCCAAATATTAGATAAAGCAGAATATGGTATCAGTATTGCAAGCAATTACCTGTTAAATAATGCCTTATCGTTTATGGGCAGTAGTACCATTGCATACGGACCAGCAGATGGACAAGGATTAGCAGACCTGATCTGTCAGTATTACCTGATCAATATTAATAACGGGGCATCTGCCGGCCGCGCTATGCTAGAGGCGCGTCAGCGGTTTTTAACAGAAAGCGCCCCTGATCTCGATCCGTATGAGCTTAAAACGATAGCTCAATTTTATATTCTAGGAGATCCTTCCTTGCAGCTCATTAAACCAATATCTACAAAAAGCACCTTTAACACTATCGAAAACCGTAGGTTTAACCTGGTTACTAAAGGATTAAATTTAGGGGCAGGCATTTCAAAAACAATTAAAGTCGAAGAGCGACCGGTAGCCAGCAATTACAATGAGATTTTATCCATTTTAAAACAAGCAGATTTCAACAACGATCAGCAGGAAATGGTTTTTGAAGTAGAGAGCTCAAAAGAAAACCTTTTCCCAAAAAATCTAAATTTTATGGGTATTTCGCCTATCGAAAACAAAGTTAGATTTCGGGTTTTTCAAAAAGAAGTTTATATTAAAGCACCCATCCGCAAAATAAAAACATTAGTTGTCAAAGAAATTAATAATCAAATATTGGGCTGGAAAACTTATGTTAGCCGATGATCAAATGAAGCTTAAAGGAAAAATCATAGTTAAATTGTTTGGTGAGGGTACAAAGAGTGAACATCATGCAGTTTACATTGACACCGCAGAGGGCAGCTATGTGCTCCGAAAAAAAGGTGCTAATCCATTCGAAAGCCCCGATCTTAAACAAATGGAAGGTAAGGAGGTAACCGTAGAAGGAACGTTGGATAAATATGTATTTTTTGCCCATATTATCGAAGAAAAATAACCCAATATAAGTTCACAATAATAAATGTAACCTTTGACCCATTTTACAGATTTGTCCATTCTAATTTGTAAAAACGCAGTCCTTTCTTTACTATTGTTTACCTATATAAAAGCACATGAGCTATCAATTTGAAATTCTGGTTGGCGGATATCCTACGGTGATCAACGTTCAATCTTTAGACAGCGGGAACTATGAAGTATGGCACGGGCAAGATAAATTAGGTATAATTTACCCGGATCCTGAAAGTAGCTTTTCTGAATGGAAAACAAGAGATGTGATCGCTATGGATGTTTTACAGCAGATCGGTAAGAAAATCGAAGCCTGGACAGATAAGGGCAGTATATTATAATTATCCTCCTTCTGACACACCGTACTTCCAGTAAGCAAAAGCAGAAAACTCTTCCCTTTGCAGGTCTTTTTCTTTAAAATAGTTTCTAAGATCCTTCACCACCTCAGCTTCGGCCGCCAAGAAAACATATTTACTTTGATTTTCAGGAATAGTTACCCCCTGCACCGCTTTCTGCAATAGATTTGGGGATTGCAAATGATCTCCAATAATCCAATTGATTTTAACCTTAGAAGGACTATCGATATCCAGCATATCTGTGGCACTACCTACATGAATAAAAGCCGCACCTTCTGCAATAGCAGGCAATGTTTCTAAAATTACACTGATCACCGGCAGTGCCGTATGGTCACCTGCTAATAAATACCAATCTGCTTTTGGATATAGTGGTTCCTGCTTATCTTTCATGCCAATTTCTACAACATCACCCGCAGCAGCATGAATAGCCCAAGCAGATGCAGGCCCTTCTTCACCATGTGCAACAAAATCAACTGCCATTTCCTTAGTCTCCAGGTTTAAACTTCTTAAGGTATAGGTACGCCTGATCGCTGCCTGATTTTTATCCAGTAGAAAGATTTTATTATTTACACCGACCGTAACCTTCCGGAATTGATCAATATCGTCACCTGTAAATATCACCCTGATATAATGAGGGGCCAAGTATGTTTTTTGCTTTACGCTGAAACTCCCGCGCAGCACAACTGGCTTCATTTTTATTTCTTCCATAATTATTAAAATAATAGGATACAAAGGTCAGGAAACACAATTTTTATAAGGGGTATATTTTCACTATTATTGGGTAAATTTTAATGATGCACCAAGACAAACAGTTTGATCCTTTAATAATTGTAGAAGAGGAAGTGATAAAACGCGATGATGTTGTGCACCTGCATAATTATTATCAGTTTATATTTATCCGGTCTGGCACGGGAATGCATTACCTGAATGGAGAGAAAACAGAATTTAATCCGGGAAATCTTTTCTTTATTAGTCCGGCCGACAAGCATGCTTTCGAAATCAGTTCCACTTCGGTAATGATCAGCATCCGTTTTACAGCATACGGGAAAGGAAAAATTAAATCGTTACAAAAGGCCTGGAAAGGGGAATTTGCCTGCCTTAAAAAGGGTCGTTCACCTTTAAATATTAAGGTAACTTTTTCAGAGAAAGACCTTCCTCTTATTTCCGCCATTTTTGATCTGTTAAACATCCTCAAAAAAGATCTGCTTAGCAACGAAGCATTGATTTATCTTCAAATTGTATCACTGGTATCAATTATAGAACGCAACCTTACTTACGGAGTCAATTCCGTAAAAACGTTAAAAACAACAAACCCAAAGCAGACAACCGATCTATTATACACCTATATTCACCGTCATATCAGCAGACCAGAAATGTTAACTGCAGCTAAGATAGCTGCACATCATGGGTTATCAGAACATTATATTGGCGTATATTTCAAAAAGGCAACAGGAACAGTTTTAAAAGAATATATTAACGAATGCAGGCAAACTATTATCGCCCGTAAAATATTGAGCCTGCAGTTTTCTGTTGGCCAGCTTACAGCAGAATTTAACTTCACAGATGAGAGCCATTTTAGTAAAAGCTTTAAAAAATACTGGGGTGTTAGTCCGTCGAAATACAGAAAATTACACAAGAGCCCTTCATCAGAACAGGAAGGTCTAGACCGGCTATAAAAAAAGATAGCGGGAATAATCAGGCGATTATTCCCGCTAATCTAAATTAACGCTCTCACCTACTAATACGCTTACTTTGCGCAAATATTGTATGGCTTATAAAGAAAGTGGTATTTGAAACCAAAACTCGGACCCTTCATTCTCTATACTATTTACGCCAATAGTTCCACCATGCCGCTTTACAATCTCTGATGATATATATAATCCCAGCCCGAGGCCAGAAATCATAGACGAAGTATCGTGTACACGCACAAAGCGGTCGAACACCTCTTTTACCTTGTCTGCAGGTATCCCTATGCCAAAATCCTTAACAGTGATACGCACCTGCTTGCCAATCAATTCAGTATAAAGAATAGTTCTTTTGTTGTTTGGAGAATATTTAATCGCATTAGACAGGAAGTTATTAATCACCTGCTCAATTCTATGCTTATCCGCATGGATCTGTACATCATCCACATGCTGTATCTCAATCTGGTGATCTTCCGTCTGCTGTAGGTCGCCCACACATTCTTCCACCACATCCTTCACATTAAAATCACTAAAATTAAACTGCATTTTCCCTGCCTGCACCTTAGTTACATCGAGCAGATCATTTACCAACGAAGTCAGGTTTCCCAGCTGCCGGTTTGCCTTTTCAATAAAATTATGCAGCTGTTTGCCGGATTGCTGTGTTTCGGAAATCCTTAACGCAAGCTGCAAAAATCCCTGGATACTCGTAATCGGGGTTTTCAACTCATGACTGGCAATACTCATAAACTCATCCTTACGCGTCATCAGCTCCTTCGTTGCCTCTTGTGCCTTAAGCAGATCAGTTACCTCAAAGCCAAAAAAAGCAATTCCGTCCACATCACCTTCTTCAGTATATACAGGCGTAAAAATAAAATCGAACCAGTAATCCGCAAACTCCTTTTTAACAGGATCAAGATGGTGCAAAAGAAAAGTTTTCGCCACATATGTCTCTCCGGTATCTAGTACATGCTGTTCAATTTCAGAAAGCCTGGTATTTAACGTTTCGGGATGCACCTCTGCACTCGTCTTCCCAATATATTCCAGATCACCATTAAACTGCACAAATGCGTTATTGACAAATTCGTAAACAAGCTCCCTTCCCCTACGGATAGTAATTAACGCTGGTGCGTTTTTAAAAATACTGTAAAACTCATCCTGCTGTTTTTTAATAAGCCTTTGAAAATGGTTGCGGCGTTCTTCTGCCTGCTTTTGTTCTGTAATATTGATTACGTACGTAACCACTTCCTGATGGTTATTTTCATCAAGTATGGCAGAACCGATCATCACATCAACACGCTGTCCATCTTTACGTAAATACTGCTTCTGGAAAGGCGCACACATGCCATTCTCTTTAATTTGCGCGGCCGCTTTAACAGATATTTCCATATATTCTGGAGGAGTAATATTTGCCCAGTCAAAAGCATGCTCTTCCATCTCTTTCTTACTGTAACCAATCATATCTAAGAAAGCATTATTGGCATCTTCAATCAACCCACTATCCAAGTTCGAAAACATCATTCCAATTACATTAGAATCAAAAACCTTCCTGAACTTGCGCTCACTCGAGGTCAGTTTTGTCTCTGCATCACTTAATTTAGTAATATCTACCATCGAACCTACAATACGGTACGGCATCTGGTTATCGTCTTGCATGATACTTCCCCGATCCAGGATAATAGCATATTCGCCATTAAACTTTTGTATCCGGTACTCGGCCGACCAGTGTTTTTGATGCGTATTAATTGCATCATAAATACTTGTTCGTACATGCTCTCTATCATCTGGATGGATTTTTTCAAACCAGAAACCGATATTACTAGTTTCTTCAGTTTGCTCGAAGCCGAACATAGAAGTAAAATTATCACTTCTCCACATCGTATTGCTAACCAGGCTCCAGTCCCATATCGTATCGTTTGTTGCTCTCGAAACCTGGTTAAACCGTTCTTCACTTTCTGTAAGCTCCTGCGTACGCTCCTGCACTTTTAGCTCCAGATCAGTATTTAACTTCTTAAGGCTTTCGCGTACAGCTACAAGCTCATTATAATTCTTTTTTAATTTTTGTTCTGCCGCCTTCTTTTCCGTAATATCTGTTAAAGTAGCAGCGAAACCATCCGCCATTTTTACCGCAATGAGCTGATACCATTGTCCATTTGCGGCCTTAAATTCTGTTTCCAGGTTAGCCCCTTTTTCTACCGTATTAACATATTTCTGAAATAGATTTCCATCAGTTAATTCTGGCAGCTGTTTAACCAGCAACGCATTAGTTAGTTCCTCTTTACTTTTATGCAACAAGTCCTTTGCAGCATTGTTAAAAGAGATACACGTAAAATCAATAATAAAATGATCATGGTTGCGAATCGCAGTGAAGGCTAGTATTCCGCTTAAACTTGCATTAAACACACTGGTGATCATGTTATTCAATTCTGTTATTCGAGAAATATTAACAAAAGTTATCACTACCCCATCCTTCTTTTTATCCTTACGGATATAGGGCATAATCCGCATTAAACTTCTGCTGCTATTCTTTAAAATAACCTCTTTTTCTATTATATGGCCGCTTAACAATACCGAGCGTATGTCATCAGACAGGTTTTCGGCTTTGATATTATTAGAAATATGTTCAATTGAACGGCCTATATCCGCATCAATCATATTCACCATGCTGATCACAGCAGGATTAAACTTCCGTATAACCAGATTTGCATCCAAAAAAACCTGACCAATATCGGTGCTACGGAAATAATTATCCAAATCGTCGTTCAGTTCTACCAGTTCTTTGATCTTTAACTGATGCTCGGTATTTAGCGTATGTAATTCTTCATTTAAAGATTGTAATTCTTCATTACTGGATTGCAGCTCTTCATTTGCAGACAAAAGTTCTTCGTTGGTAGACTGCAATTCTTCATTGGTGGTCTCCATTTCTTCTACAGATAGCTGCAGATTGTTCCGCGTTTCATTGAGCTCTGCTTCCAGCTCATAGATATATTCATTGTGCTGTTCTCCTGTAAGCACAGCTAAATTCAGCTCTTCCTTATCGGGAATAATTTCGGACTTACTCTCAGCAAAAACGATCATGGTGAGCGGTCCTTCCTCACCGGGCGGCTGAATGGAAATATTTAGGTAAACATCTTCGTGATCACGGTGCACACGGAGACGGCTTAAGTATACTTTCTTTTGATCTTTCCACGCTTTTCTTAATGCAGTGTTCAGTACAATAGAAATTTCTTTAGGCACCATTTTAAGCACATTCAATTCTATCTTTTGATCAGGCAGTGATAAAAAACGCCTGTAGTTACCAACCGTTTCCCTGATCATATATCCCAGATCAATAAAAACACCTACATACCCCAGGTCCGTGCTAATAAACTTATTAAATCGCTTCTCAATCTGGCTTAAAGGCACGTCAGACGCACTACTTTTCTCCTTCTTTTGATCAAGCAATCTTCCGCCAGTGCTGTATGTATTAAACGAAGAATAATTAACTGGTCCGCTTTTCTGATAAAACTTCCACTTGCCAGATATTTCTGTAATCCCCTCCTTCAGCACATTTGCTGTTTCGCTAGATCCCAGGAAAAGGTATCCATCCTTATTCAGCGAAAAATGAAATGTCGAAAGGATTTTCTGCTGTAATATACTATTCATATAAATCAACATATTACGACAGCTTACCAAATCATTTTTAATAAAAGGAGGTGATTTTATCACATCATGCTTTGCAAAAACAACTTGTTTACGGATTTCTGGCAGCACACTATAATGCTTGCCGTCCAGTACAAAGTATTTTTTTAAAATGGACGGAGAGATTTCATTTTTAATCGTCAGCGGATACTGGTTACCCGCTGCAATCTCAATACTTTTCTCATCAATATCAGTAGCAAAAATCTTTACCTCTATTTTTCTATTTGCCTTCAGTAGGCATTCATTGATTGTAATAGCAATAGAATAAGCCTCCTGACCAGTACTGCAGGCACAAACCCAAACTTTTATTACTTCTCTATCTGTTTTGTTATTAATTATCTCTGGGATAATCTCCTTCTCCAGGATCTCAAATCCCTGTTTGTCCCTAAAAAATTTGGTCACGCCAATCAGGAAATCCTGCCCAAGGATCTTCACTTCCTTTTCATTGCCTTTTAAAAACCGAACATACTCATCCAGCTCCTTAAAGCCATTATCATTCATCCTGCGGCCGATACGCCTGATGATTGTAGGCGTTTTATATAGATTAAAATCATTACCGCTTTGTGCATGTACCATTTTAAAAATCTCATCCAGCAGCTCTTCATCAATACGACCGTTCTGCAGTACTTTTACAGGCTCCTCGTTTACATAATTAAACAATTCTTCATAGATCTTATCAGGCTGAAGAATAAAATCTACATTACCAGAAGCAATTGCACTATTAGGCATCCCATCAAATTTTGCTGTCCCGGGATCCTGCACGATTACCATCCCACCGTATTCTTTAATACTATGGATCCCTTTAGTTCCATCAGTACCAGTACCAGATAATATAATTGCTATTGCCTTATGTTTTTTATCTTCGGCAAGCGTATGTAAAAAAGTATCAATAGCCGTATTGGGTGCCTTAATCAGCGATTTATCGGCAAGCTTTAAACGGCCATTACTAACCGTCATCAATTTATTATTTGGAATTATATATACACAATCTTGTTGAATAGCCATATTATGGGCAGCTTCAAACACTTTCATATGTGTATGCTTAGCAACCAATTCTACCAGTAAGCTCTTATAATCAGATGATAGATGCTGGATCACTATAAAAGAGAAACTAGAGCTCTCCGGCATATGATCAAAAAACTCATGAATAGCTTCCAGCCCACCTGCAGACGCTCCAATAGCTACAATATATTTATCGTAACGTTTAGCATATTTAGTCTCTTCTCTAGCTTCTTCTTTAATCATCTTGCCCTATTTCTGTAATTGTTTGGTTCTAAATTCGAACAGAAAGCTCCGCAGGGATTCTGCTACTTCCAACTCGTATTTACTCCATTGTAAAGCATGTTCACGCACGGTTTGTTTCCATAACTTAAAAGAGTTACGGGGATGATAGCTTGTACCATCCTTATCAAAATTGATTGCATGGTTTGGATCACCTCCCCAATTGATATCTTCGATTACTTCGGGACGGAAGCACACTACAAAATCTCCTTTACTGCTATCAATCGGGATTACAAGTAATCCGCTTACAACAGCAGCAAATTCTGCACCGTCATCGTAAAGATCTGCAACATGATTGGTAGAGAAAATCTTATCCGGAGTTTTGCCTTCCAGCCAAAGCATCAGGTTATCCAGCGCATCCTTTACCGGCACCTGTCCTTCAGTTTCCATTCGTCCATTTAAACTAACTACCGCTCCTGTAGCTTTAAAAAGATTCAATATATTATGTTCAGCATCTTGCAATAGTCCGCTGATAATATTATCATCTGCATAAATCCTGTCTGTTATCCCAACCCGTTTCTGCTGCATCTCGTTAGCCAGATTATACTCCTGCTTATTTAAAATCAGGGAAATTCTGCTAGAAATCACATCCGAAAGCCATTCAAACACAGAGCAAAGCTCATAATTCAGGTATTTTTCATCAAGATGATGGCAGGAAATCAATCCCCATAGCGTCTCATTATAAATTACCCGGATAGACATTGATGCCAGTATATCCATATTTTTCATATACTCCAAATGCACCCCCGCAACACCGCGAAGATTACAATCAGAGAGATCAATAAAAGCATTGGTAACCGGGTTAATCACAGGGTAAAGCCGTATAGGCTGATATACACGGTTTGGAATTAGCCGGTAAGGATTCTTCAGATATAGCTGTCTCGCTTGCTTAGGAACATCAGAAGCAGGAAAAGTTTGGCCAATATAACGTTCCAGCCTTTCGTCTTTTTCTTCGGCAATCACCGTTCCATTCCAATCTTCATCAAAGCGGTACATCAGCACGCCATCAAAACCAGAGAGCTTACGCAATTCATGAACCGCCACATCGCAAACTTCCTGCACAGTTTTTGCATGATCAATAGCGGCACTAATATATTTTACTTCCTGAAATACCTCGGTAAAAATCCTTACTCCTTTTTTGCGTACCTTTTCAAGCTCCAGCAACAGGTAATCGGATTTAATGTGTATTAACGAATGAAAACTATCCTTTATATCATACACAGTGAAGTTTAGCACCATTGGGATCTTTGTGCTTACACCTTTATTAATCAATTGCTGCAGCCGATCAATTTCCACTTTATCAAGATAAGCAGCTAAAGATGTACCCATAAGTTCTTGCATGCTTTTAGCAAATAAACCGGTTAGGTTTTCACTTGCTTGAATAATACTTAAACTCCTTTTATCCAGCACTAAAAGATAGCCGTAATCTTGTATGGAGTTAATATGATGCAACGGTAAACTTCCACAAAATTCAGAATCAAAGTTTTTTTTCTCTGCCATTATTTTTTTCTTCGGACACTAATTAAGGTCTATGTTCAGGTAATGCGAACATCGCCACAAATAAAAATATTTTTTTGGCAAATCAAATACCAAATTGCATACCAATTATATTAACGCCAAAAAATAGAAATGAATGCTATCTAATTTCTGAAATATTTAAAGCAACATATAGACTGCTCTGCATTGGTATTTCTACCTTATAGTTAACCGAAAAAATATGGAGTATGGTTTTAAAAGAAAGCTGCCAGGCGTAGCACAGATAAAAATAGAAATGTCTTAAAAAAAGATAGCGGGAATAATCTGGCGACTATTCCCGCTAATCTAAATTAACGCTCTCGTATATAAATACGCTTATGTAGTTCAATTATTGTGCAGGCGCACAATTATATTGCAATGCTATCAATTCCCACTTCTAAAGCAGTATCCTGAACACCTGCCATAGCAAAACCTTCAGCTCTAACAAACGTTACATCAGTGATCCCAACAAACCCTAACATAGTTTTGATATAAGGAGTTACAAAATCTGCCGCCATAGCATCACCAGAGCTATAGATACCACCAGTAGTAACAGCAACATATGCTTTTTTACCTGTTAACAATCCTTCTGGCCCGTTAGCGGTATAATTAAAAGTTATACCCGCACGGGCAATATGATCAAACCATGATTTTAATACTGAAGATATACCAAAGTTATACATGGGCGCACCAATTACCAGGATATCTGCATCCATAATCTCTTTAATTGCTTCATCAGAATGACTGATTGCTTCTTTGTTTGCTTCAGTATGTTTTTCGATAGGAGTAAAAAAAGCATTCAAATGTACTTCTTCCAAATGGGGGAAAGGTTTGCTTGTAAGATCTTTAACCTGTACTGCTGCCGCAGGATCTTTTTCTCTTAACTTGTCTATAATTGCACTTGCCAGTTTAATACTGTTTGAAGCTTCGCCTCTAGGGCTTGATATAATATTCAGAATCTTTGCCATTTTCTTTTTATTGAATTATCTTATTTGATAAGGGTAAATGTAGCGGGTTGAAAAGCTAATCACATTGATCTGTGATAAGAAATGAATTTTTTACAAGTTATTTCTACACAAAAAAAGGGACTGATTTTCACCAGCCCCTTTATTAACGAGATATTATCTTATAACCCAAAACCACCATCAACTGCGATGGCCTGACCAGTTACGTGAGGAGCTGAAGCTAAATAAACAACAAGCTGCCCCATATCTTCTGGGTTTTGTGCTTCTCCCTGTGGCAGAAGGCTTTCCTGATTTCTTTCCCAAGATTGTTCTTCCGTTTCTCCTTCTTTCGCAAAAGCCGCAGCTAATCCTTTATCACCTCTCCACATGCCGGTACCTACAATACCCGGACATAGTGCGTTAACGGTAATCCCTTCTTTTGCTACTTCTTTAGCTAACGAATTTGTAAACCCTATTACAGCAAATTTCGAAGCACTATATGCCGAAACATCAGACATTCCTGTTTTACCTAAAATAGAAGAAACATTAATGATTCTTCCCGATTTATTCGGTAGCATTACTTCTAATTCTGCCTTGCTGCTTAAAAATACACCTTTAGCATTTACATTCATCACCTGATCCCATTGATCTGGCGTCATATCAATCACTTTATGAATACCTAAAACACCCGCATTATTAACCGCGATGTCTAAAGTTCCAAAATCAGCCGCAACCGCTTGAACCATCGTTCTAACAGTATCGAACTGAGTAACATCAACCTGATAGGTCTTTACTTTTACTCCTTCTTTTTCAACTAAAGCTCTTGTTTCTTCCAATACATCAATACTGATATCAGCCAATGCAACATCAGCTCCAGCTTTTGCTAAGCTTAATGCTATACCTTGTCCAATTCCTCTTGATGCTCCTGTAACTAACGCAATTTTACCTTGTAACGAACTCATAATATAAAAGTTTAATATTTAAACGTAATGCAGAAAGAACCCTGGAGCGGCCGTCTTTGTTTCGTTATGAAGCATTTGTGACGCTGTTGTGTTATTTAAATTAAAAAGGAATTAAGGCTTTATTAAACTGCAGGTGGATCTGAAAGTATTGCTTTATGGAAATATCATTTTAAATATATTTTAAAAACACCTTATTACTCTAACCCGTATTCCATTGCCATAATCTTCCCATGATACGTTACTAACTTTGTGGCCAATTCACATAGAACTCCTATTACGTACGAATGCGGTTGATCAGCATAATCATTCTTATCAAATTCTCGCCTGCTCCAATACGTTTTTTCCGCTTCATCAAAATTATACTCCGTAGTCTGTAAAACCACAAGCAACTGATCACGATAAGATCATCACACCGGTTCTGCCTGAACGTGCCCATTTTAGAAACATAGCAAGCACAGGTTTAATTGCCGATTTGCTGGTGACCAAATATGTAGACTCATTACCCATTACCCGACAACTTAGCTGATTTGCCCGCATGGGGGTGGTTATTGCCAAATCCAAGGTCAATGGATGGATCAAAAATACCTGCGAATTCCTGAAACCTTTATATGATCTGCATATCAGGGCGGTGCTGGGCAGCGACTATTTACAGGTCGATGAAACTCCTGTGAAGGTGCTTGACCAGCACAACGCGAAGATGAAACGAATTGATCAGGAGCAACTCAAATAAGAACGGCAGAAAAATGCCCTTCTTATTTTTAACCGCTTAAAGTTGTGGTTAAACAATTACCGACCAAAAACTACCCCTTCCAGCCCAATGGGGAAAGCTATTGGCTATTTCATAGATTACGATTCAATTGGTTTGTTGGAAAATATAGAGTCTGCCAGGGAATGACTTGGAGAAGATTCGAGGTGATTCCGTCATGACAGGTTGATGCGAGCGTATTCATTACGCTGTCATCCCGTGCAGTCTCCGAGCATCACTTGGATCTACTACGATAATAGATTCCAGAACGGGCATAACGGATATATATGGTGTTGAGATGTCAATTTTTGCTGATGAAGTAGTGTTGCTTGCTGCAAATAACATAGAAAACCTCGAAGGTATTAGCTAAGTAATAAAAACGCTTGCTATTCCTGATAATTCAATTTTGAATAAAGCGCTGAAGATCAATTTTGTATTATGTAGGATTCCATATTTTTTTAAGGCAAAAGATAAACCAAAAGAAGCTATAGCTAAGAAGGCCGCAATGAAGTAAATAAATGATTCTTTAAATAGTGTATTACCAGCAGCGATTAAAGAAATATTAGTTCTAGTGCCTCCAGCGTCAAATTAAACGTTAGTAACATAATCTTTAATATTTTCTGGGACTACATTAGTATTCGAAAATTCATAAATATAATCTACCAGACCGACCCTGACACCTTCTCTACCAATATTCGAATCAAATTTCAAATGCACACCAGGAGCCTCAAGATCAAAATCAATAATACAAACCTTCTTACCAAACTCTGATAAGCAATTAGCTACATTAGAAAGTGCCAGAGATCTCCCTACCCCTCCTTTATAAGAATAAATGTTATTGTTTTAATATTAGTGAGCAGAATTTATATTAAATACCATCCCAGTATTTTTTATCCGTTTTCTAAAAAATCTATATTACATTAATTAATGGGAGCACTAATTTTTCGAAACCTTGGCGAGGCGCCTACATAACGTTTTTATAAGAGAAAATATCAAATCAATAGTATTTTCTTACTATAAGCAAATGACCGCAAACCAGATATTGATATTGATCTAATATCACTGTTATGCCTGCGCCAATAATTATCTTATCAAACAGCTACTGGTAGACTTATGCTATCTTAAAGCAACACTCCTTCTAAAAACATTACAGCTACAGAGAAATAGATTATTAACCCTGTTACATCCACAAGTGTTGCTACAAATGGAGCAGATGAAGTTGCAGGGTCAGCCCCTAATTTTTTCAATAACAGAGGCAGCATAGATCCTGCAAGAGAACCCCACAATACAACACCTACCAGAGCAACACCTACCGTTACACCTAATAGCGCCCAATGTGGACCATAAAGGTCAGAAAATAATGTCCAGGTAAATATTCTAAGAAATCCTATCATTCCAAGTACAATGCCCAACATCAATCCAGAGATCAGCTCCCTGCGCATTACACGCCACCAGTCGCCAATTGTAATCTCACCTAATGCCATTGCCTGTATAATTAGCGTAGAGGCCTGTGAGCCACTGTTACCACCACTAGAAATAATCAGCGGGACAAACATAGCAAGAACAACCGCTTTAGCAATATCAGCTTCGAAATGGGCCATTGCGGTAGCAGTAAGCATCTCACCTAGAAACAGTACAACAAGCCAGCCTATACGTCTTTTAAACAACCCAAAAATTGGCATATCCAGATAAGGTTCATCCAGTGCTTGCGTACCCCCTATTTTGTGCATGTCTTCAGTGTACTCTTCATTCGCGATCCAAAGGATATCATCGACCGTTACAATACCTAAAAGCACATCGTTATCGTCAGTAACCGGTAAGGCTACCCTATTATTCATTCTAAAAATATTAATTGCCTCTTCTTGCGGATCATTTGCATGGAGTGCAATAGACCGGTTGTCTGTAAGTTCGAGAATTGGCACTTCGGGATTAGCTAATAAAATCTCCCTGATCCTGATATCGTCTAATAATACGCCGTTATCATCAATAACGTAGATAACATCGATAGTTTCAGAATCTTTTCCATATTTACGGATATGCTCTAAAACACGCTTTACAGTCCAGTCTTTTTTTACAGCAATATAATCAGGGGTCATTAACCGACCAACACTATCTTCCTGATAGCCTAGCAGGGATAGCGCTTCTACCCTATCTTTTGCAGGCAATAAAATGATAAGTGCTTTTACCGCATCGCCTTTTAGTTCTGAAAACAAAGATGTTCTGTCATCAGGGGGCAGCAGATTGATAAGTTGGGCTAGCTTTGTACCAGGAAGTTTTTTAATAATTTTTTCCTGCGTAGGAAAGTCGAGTATCCTGAAAACATTTACCGCCCGTTTAACAGACAATGTATCTATAAATTGTACGGCATATTGTGGAAGTTCGTCTATCAGATGTTCTACATCAGATATATTGAGTGCATCTAAATAATCACCTAATTCCCCCTCAACATTACTCTCGATCAGTTCGACTACCTCTTCTACAACGTTTTCTTCCATAAATAGCGCTTAATTTTTACATGTACTATTGCTTTACAAGATTGCAAAAGTGATGTTTTATTTTTAAATACGCATTACATAAAAGAACAAATTAATAGAAACTTAACCCTATTTATGCACTATCCGAACGTCCAGTGTACAATTTGCTTAATAGAATGAAGGAGTTCTGATTTAGGTTCCATTATTACCGCTTGATGATTAGTTCCGTTGTCTGTCTGTTGCTGCAAAAACAATTGATGTGTACCAGCAACCAGCAGCGTTGATATAATATTAAAGTAAGTAGTATAATCGCTAAAATTTTCACCTTTTGCAGGCAATAGTTTTCTGCTGTGTAATGACCTATTATTAGATACATCCTTAAGCAGGCTATTGTTATTAGTGATCTCTTTTAATAATGCAGCTTCTATTGCACAATGATCATAGAAGTGATGGAACTCATCTTTTAAAAGTTTCGTAATATGTTCTAAGACAGAAAGGTCACAGTCATCATCTTGCTGATGCCCTGAAGAATAGTTAACCCAAAAATCCTTTTCCCTCACATAAGTAATAATGAGCTTATTGAAAGTGCCAAAATACCGGTAGATAAGAACTTTGGATACACCGGCTGATTTCGCGACCTTATTAACACCTAGTCCACCGAAACCATTGGTTTTGATAATATGACCTACTGCATTTAACAATTTTCTTTTTGTGACTTCCCTGTTTTTCATACTTATAATCCTTTTTTATCTTTCGAAATGCAATTAATAGCTTTAGAATGCTCGTTTAGCACTCAACAGCGAAAATTGATTCACTTTTTATATTAGTTAATAATTTATATTTGGTTGGATACAAGATAAAAGCTTACTCTTTACTCAAAAAAAAACTTATATTAAGTGGATAAAATATTATATGAAAAAGTATAATTTTAAATGATACCAACTCTTTACTCCTCAGCGTTGTATATTTATCAGAAATAACTTTAAAGTATTGATAACTAAATATTTTGCCTTATGACAATGAGTTGTATTGTTATCGACGATGAGCCACACGCAATTGAAGAGGTGTGTGATTTAATCTCTCAAGTGCCTCATTTAAATCTTCTTCAAACATTTCCTGATGCAAAACAAGCAATTGCTTACTTGCAGGAAATAGGACACGTTGATATTATCTTCTCGGATATCAGCATGTCTGTATTAAATGGCATTGAAGCAGCAGAAATTTTGAATAATTATTGCCATTTCCTGGTTTATGTAACAGCTTACAGAGAGTTTGCTCCAGAAGCATTTGGTGCAAAGGCCGACGGTTACCTGCTTAAGCCAGTAGGTTATATTGCCTTTAGACAAAAAGTGGAGGATCTAAATAGCAAGTTTCAAGACATTATTAGATTACAGAAAGAGGAACATCAGTTCTTATTTATAAAAGGCGGCCAAAAGAGCAGTTACATCAAGATAAAATATAGCGACATCGTTTATATCGAAGCAATGCTAAATTATATTATGATACACACCACTACCGGTCATGAAATAACTTATATCGGGCTTAAGGCAATGGAAGATAAATTACAGAACATGGATCTATTCTTCAGGATCAATAAATCAATAATTATTTCACTACACTACCTTGATCGCGTTGATGGGAACATTGCCAGGTTATCAAAAGGACAGAGTTACCAGATTGGCGAAAAATATAAGAGTGTGTTTCTTGATTTTTTGAAGAAACACACTTTAAAATCATAGGTAGATGATTTTAAAGTGTGTTTTTCAGCCCTTAATATGTGGTGGTAACCACAGTTGTTATCATGTTTGCGGTTGGATCTCCTGTTAAAGCAAGGCGTGTACCATTACTTTGATTTTAAAAGAAAACAATGTTTTTTTGGTAATTTTTAGGTTTTTTCTAGTTAATTTCATAACAATGGGCTTTAATGATGAGCCCAATGTTACCCCCGCTAAAAAAGGTGTGCACTTTTATTATATTACATGATTCAATTTTTATATAAAGACGTGAAAATCGCCCAAAAAATCATTAGAATCCACATTATTTGCTGGTTAGTCTTCATTATTTATGAAGTCAATCTGACAACAATTGTCTTAGGCTACTTCCCATCTGCACGATACATTTCATTCTATATTTTAAACATTAGTCTTTTCTATTTTCATTCTATTTTTCTCCTCCGATATACTACCCAAAATTCATTAACAAACCTATGGAGAATAGCAACTCTATTAATTTTTGAGTTTATCGCATATTATATAACTACCCGATTTTTTACATTGCTCTTGAATAGATTTTTATATAATGAGTCAATTCTTCCAAGTTTTTTTGATCAAAAGTATTTATCATCTACTTTTTATAGAGCTATCCAATTCATTCTTTACGGCACTGGTTATTATTTCCTCGTCAACTACATCCGCAAACGGGAAAAGAGTTTAATTCAAGACATAGAAAATGAAAAGCTAAAAAACTATGTATTGCGTTCTGAACAAGATTTTTAAGAGCCCAGATCAATCCCCATTTACTCTTCAATACTTTAAGCTTTATTAAATACGCGGCAAAGAAAAAACCCGCAGAGGCAGATGAAGCGGTAGTTAGATTATCTAGTATTATGAGTTTTGCACTAGAGAACAATAGTGAGACTATACTAGTAGCTACAGAATTAGAACAGGTTGGAGAATATAATTGGTCTCAATCAATTAAGATACAATCACACGCTACATATCAACTATATCAAAAATTTAAAGAACGAACAGGCAACGATCATCCCAATTGTACTGTTAACTTTAGTAGAAAATATATTTAAACACGGAAATCTACTAGACGATGTTCACCCCGCCCATATCTATATCGAGTACCACTTATTAATCCAGACTATTAATTTACCAAATCGAGGCAGCCATATTAAAAGCACTAATAAAGGCCTTGCAAACATCCGTTCGAGGATGGATCAATACTATTCGGACAAATATTATTTCAGTCACAAAATGGACGATAATTTATTCAAAGTAGAGATAAAAATTAATTATAAAAATAATTAAAACCAAAAACATAAATAGTATCTTTATAGTCAACCGAATAAATTGGTACTTTTAGAATTGGCTCAAATGAAATTAACGCTCTCAACCGTTAGTATTTGCCGTACTCCAATATTCCATGTTACCGAAGAACTGGAAAACGTATGGCCTGTACTTAAAAAGTATATTCAAGAATCATCGCCTTCATTTTTTGAGATTATCAAAGATTACGATTATGCAGCATTAGAATTTTCAGATCCTAAAACCAAGTTCACGATTTGGAAATATTTTAACAGAGCTAAGTTCCGGGCTACGCCTTATGGAAATTTTGCTGCATTTTCCATTGTTCCCATCAGCCAGGAAAAAGAGCATGAGCAGCTTATCGTATTTAAAGATACTATTGCACACCGCTTTGCGAATTGGCAGGAAAAAGAAAATATCAGCTTTGATGCTAAATGGCTGACATACAATGCAGTCTTTCTTAGAAGTAATACTACTGCTTATGAGTGCGATGATGAGCTTCGGTACATTAATGCTGAAAACGGGGCATTTGAACTTTCATCAGTCATGAATGAAAAAGCAACTAGAGTGATCCTCGATTTTTGTCATAGCAAGCGAACGCTATCAGAAGTGCAAGGTTTATTAAAGCGATATGGATTAACTAAAGCCATGACAAACTATTTTGTTGAACAACTGATTAACTTCCAACTGTTGCTTACAGATTTCCAACCAAATATCATTGGAACAGATTATTTTAAGCGGATTGCTTACCAGCAACCAGCAAAGAAAAACGATTATATCATTGCTGAAAGGAAACTTTTGGGAGGGCAGCTTTCAGGAAAAGACCTAGAAGTACTCATAGAATTAACTGGTTTTTTAAATAGAAATACCCTGATAAATAGAAATCCCTCACTAGATGAATTTAAAGCACAATTTATAAAGCGTTTTGAAAATAAGGAGATACCATTACTAATTGCGATGGATCCTGAAATGGGTGTGGGATATAGGTCTCTTGCGCAAGACCAAGAGGAGGATTTGCTGGTACAGAAATTAAAAACATTCAAAAAGGAAGCAGAACAATCATCACCAAGCATCCAATATTCTTTATTGCAGCAGTTTATACTTAACCAGTTTATGCAGGACGAAGTGGTTAAGCTAGAACAATTTATGCAAACAAGTACAAACAATGTTCTACCCATTGCTAATACAATCAGTATTATGCTGCAATATGCTGATGAGAAGCTAGTGATTGAACATATTGGTGGCTGTACTGCCAATGCACTTTTAGGCAGGTTTACGATGGCAAGTGAAGAATTAACTACTATAGGTAGGAAATTTGCAGCAATAGAACAAGAGGCAAATCCTGAAGTAGTCTTTTTTGACATCGCTTATCAAATTGAAAAAAATGCTGATAATATAAACCGCAGGAAATCGGTATACGATTACGAGCTGCCAATTTTAAGCTGGACGGAGACAGAGGGTTTTCTTGATGTTGATGATATCATGATCAGTATAATAGGAGAAGAAATTATTCTCCGTTCTGTTAAATTAGGAAAAAGAGTAGTGCCTAAGTTGGCTTCTGCATATAATTACAACCGTTCTGATTTGTCTATTTACCGATTCCTTTCAGACTTGCAACACCAGAATATACATTCGCGTTTAGGAATAGATATTTTACAGGCTTTCCCAGGACTTTCACATTACAAGAGGATACAGTATAAAAATGTTATTGTTTCTCCTGAAAAGTGGTTAGTGCCATACCAAATCTGTAAAGAAAGCAATCCGAAAATCTCTGCAGATATGGTAAAGAAATGGCTAATGGATATTAATTTGAACAGACCGTTTAAGTGTGGAATTGCAGATCAAACATTATTATATAATCTTTCTATAGCGGACGATCTTATTGCTTTCTTGCTTTTCTGCAGAAATAAAGAGGACCTCTATATTGAAGAGGCATTTATTCCAACTTCTCCATTAATTAGGGACGAGCAAGGCCAGCCTTACCTATCAGAATTTATTATCAATCTGGAACATACTAAACAAATTTACCAGCCCTCTGCAATAAAGACCAATGGAGACATGTCACAACAAGGCAACGAGGCTTATATTCCTGGAGAAGAGTGGTTATATTTTGAAATTTATTGCCACCCGAAAAGGTGTAATGCCATATTACTTGATATTTTTGGATCTTTATTGTCGGATTATAAAAAGAAAATAACGCACTGGTTTTTTATACGTTATACCGACCCATCTTATCATATCAGGTTAAGGCTTCAACTAAGAGATCCGGCGGATGCCAGCATCCTTTTAACAGGGCTTTCTAAGTTATTAAAGCATCATATTACTACTGGAATAGTATCAGACCTGCAATTGAAAACATACAGACCAGAAATGGCACGGTATGGAGCAGGAAGAATGCATTTTGTAGAACGTTGTTTTACTATAAACAGTGATTTTGTTATGGAACTGATCGGAAAATCTGCTGCTATTAATGATCTTTATTTTTCCTCTATTAAAATGATGGAGGAGATATGGGAAGGTGCAGAATTTACATTGGAACAACAGCTACTATTTGCAGAAGAAATGGCCAATCGCTTTTCGGTTGAAATGAATATCACAACCGATGGGTTTAAAAGGTTGAATGTAGGGTTTAAAGATTTCGAAAGTAACGCTATTGCGGTATCGCTAAACAAATTGCAGCATCGCAAGATGCTGAAAACAGAAAAATCATTTCTGGAAGTACTGCAAACTTGTAACCTGAAAGAACAAAGCAAATTATTGGCAGATCTGTTTCATATGCATACAAACAGGCTTTTTAACGATGATCAGCGCGTTCACGAGCTGATTATTTACTATTATCTTACTAAAAGACTAAAAACAAAAATCGGTCGTCTAAAGAAAGTATCCTCCACTATAATTTAATCAAAATAAAATATTATTGCAAAATAATAGTTGCATTAAACAAAATTACTATTTTTACACAAGTGGTAACATTGCAGCAGTAATCTACTGACGATTAACGTACTGCAAGGAAATACTAATTTATGCAAGTAAAGAACGATTTATGAAATCTGCCGGCAAAAATTATTATAATGCTTCGTCTGTATTGATGAGCAGTTTAGAAGCAATAGAAAGGTTCCAGGTTGCTCACAAAACCTACCTCAAAAATGAAAGTGAAGATGCCAGGAAAGCTATGGCACGCTCGCTGCAAACCGTAAAACTTCTACAAGAGGAATTGTCAAAACCCGATGAAAAGGCCGATAATATAAGGATCGGCTTCCTTAAACAGGTAATTGCGCTGGAAAGAAGCATCAAAGAAATTCATAATCAAGACTTATTTCCAGATTTATATCGGGATAGCGAGTCACCTTTTCGGTTATTAAACGACATTTTAAATATTTTTAGAATGACGCTATTAACACAAGGGGACTCCCAGCCTTTTATCGAGCTTTCTACAAGTGACAATGAATGGAAGGATTACGGGGTAATCGCTTTTTGCAAAGATGTTAAAAATAACCTGGAATCGATTAGGTTCGCTAGTCTTTGGGATGCGTTGCAGTGTTACGAAAAAAACAAAACACAGCTAACCTACACCTTTGAAATCCTGTCTCTTACAGGCAATTTAGGCAAGGAGTAGTTATTCCTGCCTGGTTATCAGGATATTTCAATTAAATATTTTAACAATGAAAAATATGGATTTAAACAATTGAATTCCTATCTTCGCGGTCTTGCTTCCGTAGTTCAATGGATAGAATTTTGGTTTCCGGTACCAACGATGGGGGTTCGAATCCCTTCGGGAGCACCATGAAAGGTGTTAGATTTAAAAGATCTAGCACCTTTTTTTGTTGAGATAGACCGGATAATTGAAGTCACCTATTAGACGGCTATCATAGGTAGATAATCATTCTCTCTAATCACTGGATTGGCCATCCTTTACGGGAACCTGGCCCAGGAAGGTGCTGTCATAAAAACAGTTGGTCTTACTGGCGCGAGGATGTTTACTGCTAAGGCTAGAATATTCAAGCCTGAAGTGTCATTTAACCCCCTAAACAGTAATGTTCAGGGGGGTGTTGAAGTTAATATAGTCTTGATTTATAAATCAAAAGGTTTTTCCTCCGGGTCACTGTGGAAAGTTCCTGCTGGAGTTTTTCTGAATGTTCCGGCAGTCCCAAAAGTATCTTCCATAAACATAAAATGATAGATTTTACCATCCATAACCTTTGCAAGGATTGAAAATGGGGATGTAATCACTTTGTTAAGCGTTCTTGAGGTATAGGTGAAGCTACCAAATACGGCTACCTTTTCGTCAGCAGAAAAGATATCCTGCACCTGGAAATTCTGGTTAGTCCAGAATTTATTAACACCTGCAAAAGTATCGATGAAAGCCTGTGGCCCTCCTTTGGAAGTACCGGTCCAAGGTAATATTTTCTTCAATTCGGGATTGTCAAAGTTCAATGAGATGTAGGTTGCGTCATCTGCAACGATAGGTCTCATTACTTCTGGATTTGTGGTATTTGCCAGAAATTGTTGGATTACTTCCAAGGGTGTTGCTGTTGAATTTTCCATGATTTTGCTTTAAATTTTATACAGCAAATTTGCATCTCGATTTCAGCATAAAAAATGAACTAGATCAAGAAATTACATTGATCTAGTTTATGACTATGATGCGCCGCCCAGTAATGATTTCTTTTTTATTTTGCTTAGAAATTCCGGAGTTATACCAAGGTAGGCAGCTATTTGTATTTGGGACAACCTTTGTAACAGATAGGGATAGGTATCACAAAAATAACAATAACGGTCCTCAGCAGTAGAACTTATATTTAATAATAAACGCTCCTGTAACTTAAAATAAGCGTTTTCCACTAAGATCCTGAATATTCTCTCAAATTTTGGTGCTTTTAAATAGAGATCTTTCAGATCATCTAATGTGATCTGAAAGATCTCTGTTTCCTCGATTGCATCGATATTCAGTACGGAAGGTTTTTGCTTATGAAAACTATTGATATCATTGATCCACCAATTTTCAACAGCAAACTGTAGAATATGAATCCCACCACTCTCTGTAGATTTATATATACGTAAACAGCCATTTAAAACGAAATTAAAATGGCGGCAGATATCCCCTTCCTGCAATATAAACTGATGTTTTTTGTACTGACGCCAGTGAAATTTTGAGGTGACAAGCTCCCGTTCCTCGCTAGAAAGCTCTATCATGCGATCAAAGTAATTTAGAAGAACAGACACTGGGTTATCTTTTTTGTTACTATTCATTTGACCTGATTCTGCTATTTTGACGCTATACAAATCTAATTTTTTAACATGATATTTCGATGTAAAAAGACAGAAACAGAGATTTATTATGCGGAGTAAGATTTCACAAAATCTTTTCCTACATCAATTTTATTTCTGTAATTGAACTACAGGACTTATCTATTTAAGATTCGTTAACTTATTTTTAAGTGCAATATCTATCGAGTCTAGTCTTAAAAGGGTCATACTCTTATCAGCACCAATTATAAAACTAACTGTATTTGATCACTTTTTTGGCTATTAATAATATCCGACATTAAAATAAAATTCATATTCCAAATTAGTACTTTGTTGCACTATACCTACTATTGCAATGGAGCTAACCAGCAAAATTTATTTTAATAGCTTACCAATATATGAAACCGCAATTTCTAATCGCAGCAGCCCACAGCGGGGCAGGTAAAACAACTGTCACTTTAGGGATTTTACGCGCATTAAGCAACCAGGGGCTGGCGGTACAGCCATTCAAATGTGGCCCTGATTAACTCGATACAAAACTTCATACTATTGCGTCGAGAAAGCAAAGCATCAATCTAGATCGATTTATGATGGGTGACGCACATATTAAAGAGTTATATGCCGATTATCTATATAAAGCTGATGTAGTAGTTACCGAAGGTGTTATGGGACTTTTTGATGGATCAATTAAAATGGAAGGCAGTAGTGCAGACATTGCTCTTTTACTAAACATCCATGTAATTATGGTTATAAATGCTAAAGCAATGGCTTATTCTGCAGCAGCTTTATTACTAGGATTTAAAATGCTTTGTCCGGATTTACAAATAGCAGGTGTAATCTTCAATTTTGTAGAACATGAATCGCATTATAAGCTATTAAAAGAAGCAGCTGAAGATGTTGGCATTACTCCACTAGGATTTTTACCTGCAAATTCAGCTATTCAAATTCCATCAAGACATCTGGGCTTAAAAACAGGTAATGAAATTGACCACGATGCTATTATTGAACAAGCTGCCATTCATATCAGTAAACACATTGATCTGGAGGAGTTAATGAGGATCACTTCGAGGCCGTTAATCGAAGATAAATCACAGGAACAAGTAACATTGCAAAATAATAAAGCACCGTTAGCACCAACAAAACCTGATACAGTAAGAAAGATATTGATTGCAAATGATGAGGCTTTCAATTTCACTTATGCTGAAAACATCAATGCTATATCTACAATTGGTAAAATCAGCTATTTTAGTCCGCTACAAGACACTGTTCTTCCTTCAGCCGACCTGATTTATTTGCCCGGCGGATATCCTGAACTACATCTCAAAGCTTTAGCTGCCAATAAAACTCTCAGGGAGCAGCTGTACAATTTTCACATAAATGGAGGAAAGATCCTGGCAGAATGTGGCGGAATGATGTACCTGGGTAATTACATTGCTGATGAAGAGGGTACAGCCTATCCCATGACTGGCATTTTACCTATTGCTACGGGCATGCAGCATAAAAAGTTATCAATTGGTTATAAAAGAATAAACGTTAATGGGATAGAACTTAAAGGTCATGAGTTTCATTATTCCCAGATTATAAAGGAACCATCTGTTGAAATTCCGCAGCAAAATACTGATATACTAATATGGAACGCCCGCAATGAGGTACTTAACCTGCCAATCTTCCAAAATCAAAATATACTGGCCAGTTACTTCCACTTTTATTTCGGGAATAATATCAGCACTATTGAAAATATTTTCTTTGCAAGAAGTAAGTAAGTAAGTAAGTAAGTAAGTAGTATTGGTTTATTTAAGCTGGTGGTAGTAAACAAGCTGATGCTTTGGTAACACTTCAGGATGTAAAATCTTGATTAAGTCCGACAAAACCAATTGTGGGTTTACAGCTCCCGATTCCCAGTAATCATTAGCTCCTGCATCATTTGTTTTTTTATTATAATTGTATACATTACCATTTTTTGAACAGGCGAAAATCAGCAAACGACTGTCTCTTGCAGTCATCTCCTGCTGGCCGTTCACATAGCTTATGTTTAACCAGAAATCTGCTTTTAATGCTTCGGGCGCCACTACTTCAAAAGAGAGTGGCAAAGTACCTATCCCTTGGACATCCGACCATTTTGATATTGCGCCAGCATCTTTTAAAAAATGGGTGAGGTAACTATTCCCTTCTGGCACATACCATACCCCTTTTACAGGCATAGTTGTAATTACATGCGGCTTATTAGGTGCTTTTACAGCAAGCACAGCTAATCGATTGTATTCTAGATCAATCACATCAAATTTCTTACTGACCAGTGCTTCTTTTTCGACTAATGCGCCCATTAGTTTTACCCATTCTGCCCTTCCGAGTGGCGTGCTTTCTAAATATTCTGCATTCTGTACAACAGGAATACCCGCGTCTGTTAAGATTTTAAACCTGTTAATATTAGCCGTTGCATTTCCCACTGCCATAATTACAGATGGGCGAATAGTTAGCACTAGCTCATTATTAATATTGGTCTCCTGCCCCTCTTCTTTTATTTTACCTTCTTTAATGTAATTTCTAACTTCGGGCGAACTAACATATTTTAAATTACCCAGTCCGGTTAAGATACCACCTGCTTCCGCAAAATCAACTAATGCAACATGCATAGATGACATGCCGATAATAGATTTGATTGGGGTCTCTATTATTTGTGCTTTTGGAAAACCAGCAGGGATTGTACCACCTCTTTTAATCAATAAATATTGTAAAGTATCTATTTGGCCGTTATTATAGTTGTACACATTTACCAACTTAAATTTCTTGTAATAAAGGATGCTAAATCCCCTTGCGTATTTAATATTAGCTTTTCCAATAGGCATCTCTGCAGTTCATTTTGGTTTGCACCGCTTTTGTAGAAATCCCGTTGACAAGCCCACTTGATCTCAGCCATTCTAAATATTAAATTGATTTTACCAGGGATGGTACCTGCCAAAAGTAATTTTCTTTTCCCTGATCCCGTTAGTTAAAACCTATAAAAAATCATAACCCCGCAACGTAAGGCTACTGTTAAAATAGATTTATTTCATTCTAAAAACCTGATAACACAATAATTCCTGATAATATATTTTGATAGATGATAGGAGAACACGCCCCTAATTTATACTGTATTCTTATAAGCAGCTAAATAAGGAAAGGAGTGATATTATGCAGTAAATCAACTCAATAAAATAAACACAACCAAACAACCAGGTAGGAGTATTATTTATAGAAAGTTATTGCTGCTGTCTACAGCAAATCTTTCTCCTAGCCAGCTTACCCTACTTAACACCTACTGCAAGACTTCAACTTTATAAAACAACAAAATAAATAAGACATGAAAAAAATTCTATACAGCGTACTCTCAGTTTTCCTACTGTGTTTAGGATCAGCCTGTGAAAGGGATGATTATGAATTTAGGGCTACAGCTAATATTACAGTGGTTAATGCCGGTGCTGGAATTGGGGCCATAAAAGTTAATCCAGGTGCAGGAAGCGGTTTCGCGTATTCGAAAGCACTGGATCTTGCAAATTATGCAAGTGGTGTATACGGTGCTTTTACAGGTAGTAACACCATTACAGTAGTAAAATCATTGGATACTAATGCAAAATTATTTCAACGTACCATAGATTTAAAACCGATAAGTACATTGTACATCTCAGGTACAACTACAGCTATAGATACTATGTTCCGTGTAGAAAGCAATTTCCCTTACATTAATTCTAGTGCTGTTAATGCAGAAGCCGCGATGTATATCCGTTTTGTGAATTTATCACCAAATAGCGTTAATGTTAACATAAGAATTGCAGCGGCTACTACAAATGAGGTAACGGCTTTACCTTATAAAGGAATTTCAGAGTTCAAAAAATATGCTGCGCCTACAACTCCAGCAACTCCAGCTGGAATAACTTTTGAAATCAGGAATGCGACTAATACAGCCACATTAGGTACCGCTGTAGTAAATTACAATAATACGCGTTACAAAACTGCTTCAATAATTTTCCGTGGCTTATTAGTAGAACCACCAGCAACTATAAGTCCGTTCCCTGTTGGAACATTCCAGGTTAACTACAACTAGTCAAACATATACACACACCAATGCTATAGCAGGGGCTTCTTTTGAAGTCTCTGCCTATATTTCTATTAATAATTGAATTTTGTTAAATTGGAGAAGTAAGAAATCTTCAATATTCGCAGGCGAGACAACAAAGATATTTTTCACTTTATAATTGTCAGTAAAATAAAAAGGGAATGTTATTTATAAAATTTCAAAAACTTTAACCGTTTGCTTACCTGCTCAATCCACTCCCTTGCCATTAGTTCATGACCAAAAATCGTAGGATGGATCCCATCCCACACCCAGTAATCCGGAGTAGCTTTGTTCATTGCACGCTCAAATACCAATGGATAGTCAACAATAACGGCATTAAACTCTGCAGCAAGCTTACGGACTTTTGCTGCGCGCTGTAAGGTTTTATTTTGCCACAAGGGCCAGTTCTCTTTCCGTTTCCCAACCGGATATACGAATGGAATCCCTAAAACTAGTAGAACAGTTGGATTAGCGGTCTTAACCTGTTGTAACAGCTTGCGCAGAACAACTTCAAATTGTGTTGCATCCCCGATTTCGGCTTGGTTGTCTGTAACCGCAACCACGTCATTTATGCCAATCAGTATACTAAGCACATCAGGTTTCAGATCCATTGTGTCTGTCTGCCAGCGTTTATCAAGATCAGACAGTTTGTTTCCGCTAATGCCGCGGTTATAAAACTTAAATCCCGCTTCAGGAAAATCTGCACCAATCCTGCTGGATACACCAAATACATAACCATGCCCTATGATATGGTTTAAATCTTCCGTTCTTCCACGCTTTCCATCTGTGATCGAAAGCATTATTCGTGAAGAGAAAAACCTTGTTTTTCTCTTCACGAATAATGCTTTCTGGCTGCCGTTCGTTAGCCAAGCCAATTGCTGGCGCAATTACTGTAGCAAAACAAGTTAAGACGGCCGACTTAATAAAGTTTCTTCTTGGCGATGATTCTTTTATTTGATCAATAGTATTATCTTCAATTTATTTGTCTCCAATTAAATATATTGTTATTAATTCATTCTGCTTCTGATCTCATCTGCATTTATTTTACGTGTTTTGCTGCTCTTCACACTCGAACTTCCGAATTTATAAGAGAAAGACAAGTTAAAAAAACGGCTTTCACTCTTCTGATTATAATAGGCATTTACCCCTTGATAATCTACAGTATAGCGCTGGTTATAGGTGTTAAAAATATCATCAACAGAGAACCTGATATTTGCTTTCTTGTTTAGGATGGATTTGCTCACACCCAAGTCTAATTCAAATAGGCTTTTTGTTTTATAGATCCCCTGTGAAAACGGTGAAAGGTACATTACAAAAACTTCTGAACTCCAGCCTTTCCCCATATTAAAACTATTAGACATGGTTGCCTGGTACACCCAATTACTATTATTTAATATATTTTTACCGTCAACCAGTTGGTTAAACTTGATAAAACCCACCATATTAGAGAGGGATATATCCCAGACACCTTTTATAGAAGTATAGTAATCATTAGAAAAATAAAACGTACCGCTGTTGCTCAAATTATCCTGTGATGAAATCAACACATTGTCTGCCCCATTAAAGTAAACTGGTGCCAAGGCATCATTAGCTTTAGTGTAATTTAGTTTAAATGATAAAGAACTTTTGTACGTATAACTAATATCAAAATTATGGCTGATCTCTGGTCTGATATTCGGGTTCCCCTGATAATAGGCATATTGGTTTTTATACAGAATGAAAGGATTAACCACATCAAAACCGAAACGCTGGATACTTTTACGGTAGCTTACGCCAAAGGCGTTGTTTTCATTGGCATTGTAAGCGATATTGACGGCAGGAAACAAATTTGAATAATTACGGTTCGTTGTTGTATCACCGGTTTTAAGCTCACCCTTTGTGTTTGTCAGCTAATACCTTAATCCGCCTGTAACGGTAACTTTCTTAAAAGTGCCATTATAATTTAAATAAGCCGCGCTAATCAACTCTTTATAGATAAAATGGTTGCTCCTGGTGGCATCATAAATCCATTCTTGGTTAGCATTCGTTTCCCATAAGGTATTATTATTTGTCTTGGTAAAATAAGTTTTTATCCCTGCCTCTACGCTTCCGTTTTTTAGCGGATTAACATAATCTGCCGCAAACGCATAAACCTGGTTTACTGTAGGAGAATTATCCCGGAGTAAAAGCGCTTGTTCGTATTCGGTTTGCTGCGCATCAAAGAAAGTGGTGGTATAATTATTTTGTGATGATTTATCATATTTAAAATAATCCAGATTAAAGGTTAAAGCTCTTTTTGAAGTGTCTAATATAGATTTATAAAAAACATTAAAAGACGGTATAGTATATTTACCTGTTCCTTTGGTATTTACATAGGAGGTAGAGTCTGCCCGGTTACCAGCATAATCCAATAAAGTAGAATTTTTCCATTCACGATTGATATTCATTAAAGTTCCTTTTAGTAAAAAACCTATCGTATTTTTTTTATTAAGGTCCCAATCTATCCCGGCCTTTACAGAATGACCATCCGTGGCCCGGGTACTTTTCTCATCGCTGATAACATTTAAATCCACCGCCTGCACCCTATCCGAAAAGGTGTTATTATACTTTTTGATGTAAGAATGGTTATAGCTTCCATAAACATTAACCCCATTAGTTCTGTAATTCAGGTTAATTCCCTCATTATTTTGCAAGTGTTTCCCTAATCCGCTGCCCAACACCAAACTACCGTTGGTCCCATAATTTTTATTTACTATAGACTTAATATTCATTACACTTCCTCCTTGTGCATCATATTTTGCTGAAGGATTGGCTAATATTTCAATTTGATCTACAGTATTTGCAGGCTGACTCTGCAAGTAGGTCTTAAGCTCTTCCCCACTTAAATAATTTTGTCGGCCGTCAATGTAAATGGCAATCTTTTTCCCCTGATAAGCAAGTGCATTGTTTTGTTCAAATACACCTGGCATTTGTTTAATTGCATCATAAAGCGTCTTTCCAGAAGCAATAGGGCTTTGCGCTACATTAAACAGCACCTTATTTCCGCGTATTTCAATCACTTTCTTTTTCGCTTCGATGGTAACCATATTCATCTGATTGGCTTCAAGAGTAAGGTATATGGGTTTAAGCCGGATTACACTTGCAGTATCATTATAGGCCACAGTAATCACAGTATCCACTGTAGTGTAACCCAAGTGTGTGATTTTTAAAGAATAAACCGCTTCTTTTTTTATAGGGACAAATTCATATTTACCCGCCTGGTTGGTTATGCTTTGTAGTTGTTTACCGGCAGTTCCTTTCAAAATAAGAGTAACATCTTGTATGGGTTCCAGAGTGGGGGAATAGATCGAACCTTTAATTTTAATATTTTGTGCATGAGCAGTAAAAGCAATAAAAAGGAGCAGCAAGGTTGATAATTGAGTAAGTTTCTTCATAATTTATTTATTTGATACCGCAAATCAATTCAAAAAAACAGGGTCAATTATCTTATATTCGACTAAAAGACTAACCTGAACTACGAAAACCGCAACTGAAGTTTCATCGTGCAAAACAGAGGTTTAGTCGTACAGCATACCTTGCAATAAATAATTTATACGACTTTAGCTTTGTGATTAAGAAACCCGTCTTTACTTTCCCTCTTGTATTTGAAGCCATCATCTGGTTCTTATATGTAAGTCTGTATAAATATTCCTTTTACTTGCAGAAAGGAGCACTGCCAAGAATATTTAACAACAATTTACCTTACCTGGAAATCTGCGTTTATAGCATTTGTTCTACCCTGATATTGATACCTTATTACCGCTGGGCAATACCAGCTTTAATGCAGCGCAAAAGATATCTGCTCGTGGTGATTGTAACGCTGGTCTGCTTTATACTGGTAGTTCCTTATACTAATTTTGCAATGAGCTGGTTAGGCGCAAAATTAACAGCAGGAGAAACGGTAAATCAGTTTTTCTTGAATTCTACAGGTTATTGGGAGCTCGATTTAATACTGACGGATTTCATTGCATTTTTCTGTATTGCACTAGCCAGGTTCTCTTATCAAAATGAAGTGCAGCGACATAAAATTGAGACCGACCATCTACAGTTACAGCTTACAATGCTTAAAACACAGCTGCAGCCTCATTTTTTGTTTAACACTTTAAATAGCTTATATGGCATGAGCTTAACAGGGTCTAAAGAAACACCCCGGTTTATCTTATTACTCTCTCAAATGATGCAATACATATTATATGATTGTGACCAGGAGGAAGTAACACTGGATGATGAAACAAATTTTTTAAAAGGTTACTTTGAATTGGAACAGAAAAAATTCCCCAAGGCAGCTATTACTTTGCAAACACCCGTTATCAAAGGGACCATAAGAATCCCGCCTTTATTATTTTTACCATTAGTAGAGAACAGTTTTAAACATGGGCGACATAAACTGGAAGACAAAGCTGGTGTAGAGGCTGTATTAAATGTATCAGGTAACAAACTCACATTTACTATTAAAAATGACAAGCTTGATCCAGCTCCACCCGGACTAAAAAAGAAACCTGGAGGTATTGGTTTGGTAAACATCCGAAAAAGACTCGATCTGTATTATCCGGATAAATACGAACTGACTATCAATGAAATTAACAATCAATATATTGCGGAAGTGATAATAAATCTATAATGAAGTGTATAATAATTGATGATGAACCTTTCGCGCACCAAGTGCTGGAACATTATATTAACGAAACTCCTGGATTATCACTTCTGGCCGCCTTCCGAAATGCTGTAGAGGCTTTTGAGTATTTGGGCAAACATCAAGTGGATCTTCTATTTCTGGATATTGAAATGCCATTAGTTAACGGTATCCAATTTCTGAAAGCACTTGAAAATGCACCACAAACCATCTTTACTACGGCTTACAAACAGTATGCTTTTGAGGGATTTGAGCTCGATGCTATCGATTATCTATTAAAACCGTTTTCTTACGAGCGTTTCATTAAAGCTGTTCAAAAAGCAGAACGTAAGTCACCACCTGCACAAGACACTGCTAATTATTTGCTGATTAAAGATAAACAAGGAATGCTAAACCTTAAACAGCAGGACATTATTTATATTGAAGGTTCTAAAGATTATATAAAGATCAATACTGCAGAACAATCTTATCTGGTTTACCAAACTATGAAAGGAATTTTGGAACAGCTAAACCCGGATCTTTTTTTACAAGCGCACCGTTCTTATATTATAAATAAAACATATGTGGAACGGATTGTACAGAGCAATCTAATTTTGAGTAATCAATCTTTTGTACCAATCGGGCCGATGTATAAGAAGGATCTGATCCAGTATATTAACCGTTAAACGGTTTCATTTTGCCATTTGTAGCTGTTCAATTCCAGGTATGCAGCAATTACATACAAATTAGCTGAAGACAAAGCAAAAAGAAAGCGGGAATAATCAATCGACCATTCCCGCTTATCTAATTAACGCTCTCGTATATAAAGACGCTTGATTTAAGAGATTATTGCGTGGTACATAAAATAATTATTGAATTTTTGATTTTAGGACGCAGCTTGTTGATTTGCCCGTTGCCTTTCTCCTTTTTTATTGAGTCCTTCCAATTTATATAATATCAAACCTATCAGGGCTCCAAAGAGCAATCCGCCGAATTGGGAAACAATGTCAATACCACCTGTTACCGCCCATAATAAACTAATGGCTAAATAGATCCCAATTTGGACCGCCATCATGTTTTTCACTTTAATTACGATCAGCTTGGCAATCATGAGGCCGAATAATGCGCCATATACCCCGAACACTGCACCCGAAGCACCCATACTGATTAAATCGTCGTACCACATGATGTTGATGAAGCCAGCACATAACCCTGATAATAGATAGACCGCGATATATTTTTTTCTACCTAAAATAGGTTCAACCCATACCGCAGCAATTACCAGACCGTACAAATTCAACAATAGATGCACTATTTTGGCCTGTAAAAACATAGCTGTAAATAATCGCCACCATTCACCGTTGATAACTTCGGTACGCCTGCTTGCACCCCATTCAAGCAATTCTGCATCATCAGGTGAAAAAATATCATTACCAGAAAGCACAATAATCATGAAAAACAATAGATTAAAATCTATTAGTAATGCAGTCATAAAATGTCCGTTTTTAGGTATCATATAACTAAACAACCTTTCCAGTTCATCAGGTTTTCGCTTTTTCCCAGACAATTGTCGTTTTATTTCTATGTAATTACATTCCGGCCATATTAATAAAAACAATAACACAGCCATACCAATTCCAAAAGAACCGAAAATCCAGAATAATTTGTGTCCATTCCGGCTTTCATAAGAGGAGAAAATAGGTTTCAGAATGGTAAATGACCGATCTGCAGTTTGTTTAATTCTAAGTTCAACTGCTTTTAAGAAAAAGGCGTTGTCATCTGATTTAGGTAACCGTTCAAAATGATCTAAAGCATGAAAGTCATATTTGTTCATTTTAACAACACACTCTTTATAAAATTCATTATAATATTCCTCCTTAGATTCCTTACTAAAACGATTGCTTATTCTCCTACGAAATTTAACACCATACCAGTATTTTGGAATTGCTCCGATTTTTTCATTTTTAACAGAAGTAATTGGTGCCACAAAAAATAAATCAAACTGCAAGGTCTTATTATTTTTATCTATTGTACTTACGTCTGCATAACTAGCTCCATAATCAGCTCCTACATCAAATTCATTTAATTTATAATAACGGACAGGCGGTTTTTTCCCAACAACTGTAATATTCCGCAAAGTCTCGAGCTTTCCTGTTGCTGTTGTTAAATAAGTTTGAGAAAAAAACAACATTGCTGCCAGCATTAACCATGAAATCACTTGGAAAAAGGTCCTTCTTTTATCATTGTCTTTTTTAAATTTTAATAGTCTGAATTTTGGTCTTAACCAGATTGTGATTGGTATCCATGGAAACACACAAGGTATCCATATTTCCCATACACTTTCTTTCGTATCCATCACAGAAAATTGAATAAAGAAAAGCCATCTGATTAGTGCAAGCCCTGTAACGGTGATAAAAACGACTAATAAGTACGTTGGCAATACATACTTTAACTTATTGAAATAGGAGCTCATTTGTTAAGGCAAATTAACAAATAAAACAGTGTAATATTCTTATTTTCGATCAAACGTTTGCGCAATCTTTTACTAAGTTTATTGATTACGTTTGTTTTAAATAATGATCTAAAATCAAATCGTATAACCAACCTCATCATATGGCTTGCAACCTTATTAAAACGATTAAACAAGCACTTTTTATATGCTTATGTACCACCTGTAGTTTTGTATTTGCACAGCAGCACTATGTGAATGGCCATAATTCCTGGAATCCCGATTCTTTAGGTACCCATCGTGCAGTGGTTGAGGTTTTAAAAACCGGTAAAGTTGCCAAAACAGAATTGGAATGGAGAATGCAAGATTACAATGCCAATCAGGAGATCATTGTGGTAGATGCAAAAACGAATAGGCGGGTGTTAAATGTAAAGACAGAAAACATCGCCAGAGAAAAAGGCACAATTTTATTTGAACCGACTAGCGGATCAGGAAAATATTTCCTTTACTATCTCCCTTATAAATTAAATGCAAGTGAGAATTACCCCCAAGCCACTTATAAACACATTCAAAACACAGCTTCAGCAGAATGGCTAAAGAACATTAACAACCCAATTCTCGCAAAATTCAGTTATTTTGAAGCTATCAATGCCATGAACAGCTTTTACCCAATGGAGGTAATTGCTACCTCACAGGAGGTTAAGGCTGTAGTAAAAAGACAGTCAAAAACTACCTATCTTGTATTTACGGAAGATCGGATGCATCCTATTAAAATGCGGCACGATTTACCGCAGCGTTGGTTAAAAAAAGGAATACCAGCAACTTTTGCAGATACAGCCCGCAGAGGCGAGAATTTCAGCTTCCAGTTAGGGATTTACCCATTCTTAAAAGACTTACAAAATTTAACACTAACATTTAGCGACCTTAAAGACAGATCTGGCCAAACCATATCTGCGAAATACCTGTCTTGCTTAAATACCACCGGTGTAAAATATGATGCTTCTGCTTTGACTAATATAGTAAATGTAAAAAAGGGAGATGTACAAGCTTTATGGTGCCTGGTAAATATACCCGAATCCGCTAAATCGGCAACTTATACTGGTACTATAACAGTAGATGCTGTGGGTGCAAAGCCAACCATCATTTCCATTTCTTTAAAGGTACTCGCTAAAAAAGCGGCCGATGGCGGGATTAACGAACCATGGAAACAAACCCGCTTAACGTGGTTAAACTCTACACTGGCACAAGAAAATGAAGTGATAAAACCGTATCTGCCGCTACAGTTAAACAACAATGAGATCAGTCTTCTCGGTAGAAAAGTTGCCTTAAACCCCAGTGGTCTCCCTGAAAAGATCCAGACGTTTTTTACGCCAGAAATGACTGGTCTTTCAAAAACACCTAAAAACATTATCACCGAGGCCATACATTTTCATGTAATCAATTCCGCTACGCATAAGGATATCAAATTTAAAAGTGAAGGTATAACTTATGTAGAAAATATGCCCGGCACAATCAAATGGAATGCAGTAAACACAGCCGATGCGCTAAAAATGGAAGTCGGCGCTGCATTGGAATTTGATGGTTTCTTATCTTATACTGTTAAAATTTCTGCATTACAAGATGTAAAACTAGATGATATTAAACTGCATCTTCCTTTTACCAGGGAGGCTTCAAGATATTTAATGGGATTAGGTAACAAAGGTGGGAACCGCCCCGATACTGTTAAATGGAAGTGGGATGTGGCTACAAAAAACCAAGATGGTGCATGGATAGGTGATGTTAACGCGGGACTGCAGTATTCTTTACGCGATGAAAAGTATATCCGACCGCTTAATACCAACTTCTATTTGCAAAAGCCTTTGCTGCTCCCTTCCTCATGGGGCAATAGTGGTAAAGGGGGAATCCTGGTTACTGAAAAAGGCACCTCTATGCTGTCAGAAAATTACAGCGGTGAAAGGGAAATGAAAAAAGGTGATGTGCTCTATTATAATTTCACCCTGTTAATTACTCCTTTCCATACAATGGATACTGATTTTCAATGGGCAAACCGTTTTTATCATAAATATAATAATCTGGATACAATTAAAGCTACAGGCGCAACGGTAGTGAACATCCACCATGCTACCCCTATTAATCCTTTTATCAATTATCCATTTATCGCATATGCCGAGATGAAAGATTACATCGGCAGAGCGCATCAGAAAGGGCTAAAAGTGAAAATATATAATACCGTCCGCGAGCTATCTAACAGGGCTTATGAAACATTCCCTATGCGTAGTCTGGGAAATGAGATCTATTCCCCGGGTAAAGGAGGTGGATATTCCTGGTTACAAGAGCATTTAAGCGATAACTATATCGCGGCCTGGTATGTACCGGAAATTAAAGACGCAGCAATTGTAAATAGCGGGATGAGCCGCTGGCATAATTACTATGTAGAGGGAATGAACTGGCTAACTACACAGGTAGGTATAGACGGAATATATCTTGATGATGTGGCGTTTGACCGTATCACGATGAAACGTGTTAAACGTGTACTTACACAGCATGGGCATCCCGGAATTATCGACTTACATTCTGCCAATCAGTACAACAAAAGTGATGGTTTCAACAATAGTGCTAATTTGTATATGGAGCATTTCCCTTACTTAAACAGGCTTTGGTTTGGGGAGTATTTTGATTATGAAAAGAATGGCCCGGATTTCTTTTTAACCGAAGTATCTGGTATTCCATTCGGACTAATGGGTGAGATGCTGCAGGGTGGTGGTAATCCGTGGCGTGGAATGGTTTATGGGATGACCAACCGGATGCCATGGAGTGAAAATGCTGACCCGCGACCAATATGGAAGGTATGGGATAACTTCGGCATGGCTGGCACTAAGATGATCGGGTATTGGGTGGATAATAATCCAGTGAAAACCGACAATGCTGCGGTGCTGGTTACAATTTATAAAAAGGATAAAAAAGTATTGGTTTCCCTGGCAAGCTGGGCAAAAGATGATACAGTGACTAAACTAACGGTAGACTGGAAAGCGTTAGGTATAGATAAAGATAAGGCAGTAATTACTGCGCCTGAAATTAAAAACTTTCAATCTGCAGCCACGTTTAAAGATGGCGATGAGATTAAAATACCAAAAGGAAAAGGCTGGTTACTGATTATTCAATAATATTATTGAAGTATACAGACTTAGAGTTAGTCTGCGCAATAGTTATGTAACTGTGCTAGAGGTCATATATAAAGAAAAAGAGATCTGGAAAACATAACATTAACAGACTTACAGTTAGTCCCCGCAATAGTTATACAACTGTGCTAGAGGTTATCTATAAAGAAAAAGAGATTTGGCAAACATAACATTAACAGACTTAGAGTCAGTCCCCACAATAGTTATGCAACTGTGCTAGAGGTTATCTATAAAGAAAAAGGATACGCTAATGTGCAGGCCTAGCGTTGTGCCCCCCTTCAGGGCGATAATGCAACCGGAACATAGCGTATCCTTTTTCGAGCTAAGCTGATCCTCCCCCCTCTAAACCAGTAAACAAAATCACTTTACAAGTAAAAATATTACTTGTTATCATTCATTTTAAATACCGCAGAAACCTGATCATTGGAAACAGCCGAAACAGATAAATCTTTAATCAACCCCGTTTCCAAACTGTAAACCCAACCATGAACACCTAACTTCTTACCGTTAGCCCACCTGTTCTGCACAATTGAAGTTTTAGTCAGATTAGACACCCCTTCAATCACATTCAGCTCTACTAACCTATCAAAACGTTGTTTGTCATCAACCACGCCAGCCAATTCATTCTCATGCAACCGGTAAACATCCCTGATATTGGTCAGCCAGTTATCAATTATCCCAACCTGTTTACTTCCCATAGCAGCATTAACCCCTCCACATCCGTAATGGCCAACAACCAGTACATGCTCAACTTCCAATACATTTACCGCATAATCGAGTACACTTAACATATTCATATCTGTATGCACAATCACGTTAGCAATGTTACGGTGTACAAAAATATCCCCAGGAACTGTATTTGTAATTTGATTTGCAGGTACTCTGCTATCTGAACAACCAATCCATAAAATTGGCGGTTTTTGTCCGGCCGACAAGCGGTCAAAGAAAGTCGGGTCTTCAGCTAATGTAGCCGCAACCCAATCCTTATTACCCTGTAATAATCCGTCGTAAGTGATGTTTTGTGTATGGTGTTCTATTTTTGCACACATAGTATAATTATATTTGATGTTAATGATGTAACCGTGAACATATATCGCTAATTTATATGTTCCTGATCAATTATTACAATTAAACGTAAATGTTATCCCTTGTGTTTGTATTATTACATAATAAACCGACAAACAAACATTTAATAAGGGATATTTGCACCAATTACATTAACAATGTCAGACTTCGGTTTATTCTCTACAATCCAAAGGGAAGATACTATCCCTGGTCCGATCAGAAAACGTATATTTTTCTGCCTGGTTATTGCCAATGTAATGGCAGTATTAGATAGCAGCATTATCAATGTTGCCCTCCCTACCATGCAGCATGAACTACATGCATCTGCCCGGGGAGCAGTTTTAATTGTAAGCGGTTACCTGATTGCTTGCGCCATCTCTATATTACCTTTTGCTTCGTTAGGTGATAAAGTCGGTTATAAATACATTTATTTATTGGGCTTAGGAATTTTCACCGTTACCTCTGCCGGATGTGCGTTGTCCCCAGATTTATCATGGCTTGTTGGCATGCGCATTTTCCAGGGACTTGGATCTGCGGCACTTGTTTGCGCATCGATGTCTTTAATCAGAACAGTGTTTCCTGTTAGGATATTAGGCTCGGCATTAGGTATAAACGCCCTATGTGTAGCTGCCGGTATTACCGCCGGACCAACAATAGGTGGATTTATGATTTCTTTTCTACCCTGGCCATGGTTATTTGCAGTAAATATCCCATTGGGATTAGCCGCATTTATAGTTGCCTTTAAACACCTGCCAGTTGGTTGGCCGGAAGACAAACCATTCGACTACCTGGGAGCTTTATTATCCGTAGCCAGTATCACGTTACTCATGCTGGCGTTAGACGGTATGGAAGACAGGGATCACTTAAACATTGCTATGCTAAAGCTCTTGGCAAGTTTAATCCTTGGCATAGCTTTTATCACTTGGCAAAGAAAAACACCATTTCCATTGCTTCCATTAGACATATTTTCGTCGCGCAAGTTTTCTAGTGCCGCAGCTACTTCAATATGCTGCTTTATTGCGCAGGGTGCTGCTTTTATTGCTTTACCTTTCCTATTTCAACATGCATTTGGTGCCTCCCCAGTACATTCTGCCTTATTATTTACACCATGGCCAGTTGCAACTGCCATTGCCGCCCCTTTATCTGGCCGGTTAGCAGATAAATTAAGTTCAGGACTATTATCAACCTTCGGGATTATCATCTATGGCGCCGGATTGTTTAGCCTGGCTATACTCGATCATTCTCCTACCATGCTGGATATTTGCTGGAGAACGGCACTTTGCGGCTTGGGATATGGCTTTTTTCAATCACCTAACAACAAAGAACTGATGAGCAATGTGCCGCTAAACCGCACCGGTGTTGCATCGGGAATTTTAAGTTCGGCACGTACCATCGGGCAATCACTCGGAGCCGGTATCGTGGGGATATGCCTTGCTTTAAGCCTGCACCATACTGGTACCATAGCTGGAAAATGGGAAAACAACCAATCTGCACAATACGCACTATGGGCTGCTTTTGCTGCCGCAATTCTCGCCTTATGCTTTAGTATATCGCGGATTAAAACTGAATAAAAATTTCCGGAACATTTTAAATCTTAATGTGTTATCTTAACACATCAAAAACTTAATACTATGGGATTATTGAAAACAGCTTTAATTGGTGCCGCAATTTATGGTGCGATTAAATACGTAACAAAGAAAGATATCAATGGTAGATCCATTGTGGACGACATAAAGGAAAAAGCACCAGAATGGGCAGATAAAGCAAAAAAGTTTAAGGAAGATTTTACAGCCGATCCTAACTTTAGAAATGAACCCTACGTTTAGAGATCCTCACTATTTGGGACAATAAAACAGGGATGACCAGGCAGGTCATCCCTGTTTTATTGATTAATATTATTAAACAGCGTCCGATAAAGATGTAAAAGTAAAGTCCCTGATTTTCATTGGCGGTACCAGCATATCGCCAGACCTTACCGATTTACCAAAAGCTTCTACATTGTTCAGCATAATCACCGGGCTCTCATTGAAGCGAAAGTTTTTAAGCGGAAATTTAATCTCTCCGTTTTCGATATAAAAAGTACCATCACGTGTTAACCCAGTAAGCAATAGTGTTTGTGGATCTACAGATCGGATATACCAGAAACGGGTAACCAAAATTCCTTTTTCAGTACTTTTGATCAATTCTTCCAGTGATTGGGTACCTCCTTCAATGATCATACTTCTACTGAACGGCAGTGGGGCTACTCCTTTTTCTTTTGCCCAATACCTGGAATAACTTAAGTTTTTAACTACCCCTTTATCTACCCATACTGTTTTTTTAAGCGGCAAACCGTCACTGTTCCAGGTAGCAGAAGGCAATTCTTCATTCATTGGATCAGAATATATAGTTACATTATCGCTAAAAAGCTGCTCTCCTAAACGTGTGCCCCCACCTTTTTTACTCATAAAGCTTCTTCCTTCATCAGCACTTCTGGCATCAAAGCCACGGAACATATTGCTGATCATATCACTTGCTGCTAAAGGCTCCAGAATCACTGTATACTTACCTGGTTCAATTGCTTTAGCACCAGCAGAACCATTCGCTTTCATTGCCGCGATCTTGCTTTGTGCCAAAGTATCCATTTTACTCAGGTCATTGAAAGACTGACTAACGTAGCCTGACCCTGTACCAGCCTGGTTTCTTACAGTTACCGAAAATGAAACATCGGTACTTTTATTGTACGCAAAAAGCCCTTTTGAATTCATCACCGCCCTAAAGCCGTTAGAGTTTTCCAGGAAACCTGCTGCTTCGAGTTTGGCTTCTTTTGCCACAGTAAGACTTTTTAAGACCATTTCTGCTCTTGTATCCGGCGTCATTGCTGCCGTAGCGGCATTATAAGTAATAGAATCATCGAAAGCCTGACCGCCCAATAGTGGCATATATTCAGGATTTTCGGGAGAAAGCTGTGCGAGTTCTTCGGCACGACGAACTACCTTTTCTAATGATGCATCATCAAATTCATTGATCGAGGCAGTTCCTGTTTTTTTACCAAAAGTAGAGTTCACAGAAAGGCTCATATTGCTGATCTCGCCCGCAGTAGATACTGCATTACGTGCATAACGGATATTTCCGCCTGTAGAGCCACCCAGGTTCACCTCGCATTCATCGGCTTTTGAAAAACCGATTACTTTTTTTAATATAGCTTGCGCTTCTTCTTTAGTTAGTATTGACATGATTAGATCTTTCTTGCTGTGTTAATAACATTTACCCCATTAAAACGTGTAGTGGAACTTCCATGAGAAACAGCACTGCTTTGAGATGGCTGTCCTTTTCCGTCATTGAAAGAGCCGCCTAAACGGTAATCACTCTCATCACAGATCGCATTGCATGAATTCCAGAACTCTTGTGTGTTAGACTGGTACGCCACATCGTTCAGCATACCAACAATTTTCCCTTCTTTGATTTCATAGAATAATTGTCCGCCAAACTGGAAGTTATAACGCTGCTGATCAATAGAAAAACTGCCGTTACCAAGGATATAAATACCCTTTTCGACATTTTTAATCATATTATCTACACTTAATTTCTCTTTTCCTGGCTGCAGGGATACATTTGGCATCCGCTGGAACTGCACGTCATCCCATCCCTGGGCATAACAGCATCCTTGCGAAGCATCTAATCCGATAATATGCGCCTGATCACGGATCGCCTGGTAATTTACCAGTGTACCCTCCTTGATTAAGTCCCACTTACCACATTTCACACCCTCGTCATCGTAACCAACTGCGCCTAATGAGCCCACCTGCGTTTTATCTGCAACAATATTAACCAGCTTGCTGCCGAAGTTGAACTTTTTAGATTTCCACTTATCTAGCGTAAGGAAACTGGTACCTGCATAATTTGCTTCATAACCAAGTACCCTATCCAGCTCTGTAGGGTGACCAACAGATTCGTGGATGGTTAACCATAAATGCGAAGGGTCCAATACCAGATCATATTTACCTGGCTCTACAGATTTTGCTTTTATTTTTTCATCGGCAGCTTTGGAAGCCATTTTCACATCTTCCAAAATATCATATCTGTCTTTATAACGGGTATAAACTCCGGCAATTTTATCTTGCGGCCTGGCGTTCAGGTATTCGTAACCCATACCAGAAGGTGCACTCAATGAGTTTACTGTCTGAAATTTACCTGACGTGCGATCGATTTTTGTAACGGTAAACGATGGATAAATTCTATGGATATCCTGATCTATATAAGAACCATCTGTAGAAGCAAAGTATTTCTGCTCATTTACGGCAAACAATACCGAGTTAACGAAGTTAGCTCCGTTTTGCAGGGCAATATCATTTACATTTAAAAGAAGATCTACTTTTTCTTTTATAGGAACGCCAAAAGTGTTGATCTCAATAGGGGCTTTCCAGCTCACCTCACCAAATCCTTTCTGAGGAGCCAGCTGAACGTTCTCTCCAGATATTTTAGCATTTGCTTTTGCTACTGCCACGGCTTGTTCTGCGGCTTTAGCTACTGCTTCTTTCGTAACGGTATTGGTCGCTGCAAAACCCCAGCAACCATTTGCAATTACACGGACACCTACACCATAAGATTCGGTATTAACAACTCCCTGGACTCTTTTCTCGCGGGTAGCTACAAATTGGTTCAGGTATCTTCCAATACGGATATCTGTATAGGTTGCCCCTTTCGCTTTTGCAGCATTTAATGCTACA